>Ga0074195_1000323_pt2 | contig 78008 bp, 75 predicted proteins | sample EPASupsiteHSE623_FD_64525 | JGI IMG/M metagenome (GOLD analysis project Ga0074195, IMG submission 64525) | Bioremediated contaminated groundwater from EPA Superfund site, New Mexico - Sample HSE6-23 | ecosystem: Environmental > Aquatic > Deep subsurface > Groundwater > Contaminated ...
TATTAATACTTGACCGAACCTGTTCCAATACAACAATCTTTTCTACAGGAATGTACAGAAACTCAGGATTTACAGTTGTCTTCTTTGTCGCCATAATTACCCCCTCTTTGGAATTCAGGTATTGTAAAAAGTTTCTTCTTATTTGGTAAGCATGTTTTTTTAGTATGTTCTCCTGGTCGGGCTATGGCATTTTAGAAATTTTAATCTGCGGCGGTCTGCTGCGCCTTGCGATCCTCCGACGTACATTGAGTACGTCTGCGGCCTGCAATGCTTACAGCCCATCCACATCTGTAAAATTTCTAAAATGCCATAGCCCACTCAAGCCAGGTTCGCATCTGTCTTTTCTCACTGATGTGAACCTGGCGGAAATGAAGAATGATTTCTTCATTTCCCATACTTCCTTTTACCTCCCCCTGTTTTCTCCTTGTAAATGCTTGTCGTTGCTCATTCTGTGTACCAGTTTTTCATGTAACTTTTGACAATACCGAAATTCAGTGGATAATGGATAGTGAATAGTCAAAACCTGTTTACCGCCTTCATCACTGTTCACTATCTACGCCTGCTCTCGCTTGACGTGAGATTCACTATTCACTATCCACTGAATTTAGTCCCCTTTATCTCTGAATACTCAAAAGGAAGTTTACTGAAATTTTCTTCATAATGTTTAATTATTACTGGGAACCTATTATTAGTAAAAACTACCCGATTTCTAAAATCCATACGCCAAAAGTAAGCAATTTTTTCCAGACGGTTTACAGCAGTTGAATCATAAAGTTTAAATTCATCAATACCAATAATTGAATACTCATCCTGATGGATAAATTTTGATGTTATTATTTGTGTATCAACAAACAATTCGGCTCTTATGCGCTGAACTGCATAAGAGCCGAAATGCAGACTCTATTGTTATGCGGAGAAAGGACTTGTAAGCTCCGGCATTGTGCAACGTAGTCAATGGATTAGTGCTGTCGTGCAGGGATAATTACTCTGCATAATAATGATGTTTCTCATATTCTATCTTTGAAAGGAGGACGTCATGCTAGAACACGTTTTCAGGAGCCATGAGCGAATTCAAGCGCTCCGCGAAGGACCGCACGGCTCGTTACTTGAAGGCTTTGCCGAAGAACTCCACCAGAGGGGCTACGTAAAAAAAGCCGTCCGCGCACGCATCAGAGCGGCGGAGCATTTGCTTCATTGGACGGAGCGGGAAGATCTACCGGTCTCGGATGTGACAGAAAGTATTCTTAGACGCTTCCACCGGCATTTGGAGCGTTGCCAGTGCCCCGGTTTTGGTCCTATCCGATCAGATTTGTTCACAGGCGACCGGTTATTTCTGGACTATCTGCGCAGTGCGGGTTCGTTGGCCGGCTCTGTTGAACGGAATCAGGATCCTCCTCTGTTTGTCGCCTTCGGGCAGTGGATGAGACAGGTACGCGGAACCTGTGAGGGCACTCTATACAACTATGGTCTCATTATCAAGGCGTTACTCGTGCGCCTTGGGGAAGATCCTCACAGGTTCGATGCACAGAGCCTCAGGCAGTTTGTACTTGAGACATCTCGACACGGGGCAGCAAGAAGGTGTACCACGGCTCTCCGCATGTTCCTTCGCTTTCTCATTGCTGAAGGGCAATGCGCCACGGGCCTTGAAGCAGCCATTCCCGTTGTGCCCCAGTGGCGGCTCTCCTCTCTTCCGCGATACCTTCTCTCGGAAGACGTGGAACGGGTCATCGCTTCGTGTAATCTCGACACATCCATGGGCAGGCGAGATCATGCCATACTCCTCCTTCTCGCACGTATGGGGCTTCGGGCGGGGGATATCGTTCAGCTTTGTCTCGGGGATATCGACTGGAAGGAAGCCACTGTCAGGGTATGTGGAAAGGGACGTCGCCAGACACAGATGCCGCTGACCCAGGAGGTCGGCGACGCCGTCGTGGAATATTTCAAGGCAGGCCGACCCCACGCCGACACCAATGCAGTATTCCTCCGTACTCGTGCACCTTTTCGCGCCTTAGGGTCCCACACCACGGTATCGACCATTGTGGCTCAGGCGATGCGCCGAGCAGGAGTTGCTTGCCCCAGTCGAGGAGCAGCCCACGTGCTCCGCCATTCTGCGGCAGCCGCCATGCTGCGTAATGGCGCATCGCTTCAAGAGATTTCGACCGTCCTCAGGCACCGCTTCCTCACAACAACCGAGATCTACGCTAAGGTGGACGTGACTGCTTTGCAAGGGATCGCCCAAGCGTGGCCGGAGGTGCAGCCATGCTAACCCAGACTGTTGAGTCGTACCTCTCCGTGCGCCGCGCGTGCGGCTTCGATCTCAAATCGCCGGGCAATCTCTTGCACAGTTTTGCCGCCTTCTCGGAGGCGAAAGGCAAAGAGCATGTGTGCTGTCAAACCGCCATCGAGTGGGCCGGATTGGCGCGATCCGTCTACCAGCGCGCCCGGCGCCTCAACCACGTGATTCGCTTCGCTCGATACGTCCGCGCCGAGGATCAACGCCACGAGGTGCCGCCAACGGTCTTTGGCAGCGGACAGCACAGGAGGCCCACCCCCTACATCTTTTCCCCGGACGACATTGTCCGTCTTGTCCATGCGGCGGCTCAGTCCAGTCATCCTTTTCGACGCCATACCTACCGCACGCTCTTTGCCCTGCTCGTATGCACGGGACTGCGTGTGTCGGAGGCTATCCACCTGCGTCTTGAGGACATCACCCCTGACGGCATGCTCATCCGGCACTCAAAGTTCCGGAAGAGTCGCCTCGTGCCCTTACACCACACTGCGAGGGTCGGACTCGAGCGGTACCTCGAACATCGCCTCCCCTACGCCCCTTTGGATCACCACGTATTTGTGACGCTGCGAGGAACGCCGCTGCTCGCTGAGTATGTAGAAAGAGCATTCAGAATCGCCGTAGACAGGATCGGCCTACAAAAGAAGCCTCGCCCTACGCCACACTCCTTGCGCCACACCTTTGCGGTAAGGGCCCTCGAAGCCTCACCCGATGGCCGCGAGCGCATTGCGAAGCATATGCTGGCGCTCTCTACTTATCTCGGTCACAGCAAGGTCTCGCATACCTACTGGTATTTGGAAGCAACGCCGGAGCTGATGGAAGGTATCGCCGCATGTTGCGAGTCTTTCGTCACAGGAGGACGGCTATGACCCCGATCGCACCGCACATCACAGCCTTCCTCATGGAACGCTTGCCCCTCGAGCGGGCTGCGAGCGACAACACCTGCGCGTCCTATACCTATGCTTTTAAGCTGCTTTTTACCTATGCGAGCGAGCGTCTCAAGGTTCCCCCGTCGGCCCTCTGCCTCGAACAGCTTGATGTGCCGCTCATAATGGGCTTTCTCAGTCATCTGGAAACAGAGCGGGGCAACGGCCCCGGTTCCCGCAATAGCCGGCTGGCTGCCATCAAGTCATTCATGCACTTTCTGGAATACCGTGTGCCAGCGGCGTTAGAGCAGATCCGGCGTATTCTGGCAATTCCGGTAAAGAAGGCCGATACCCGCCTTGTCCGGCATCTCACCGTCGAGGAGATCAAGGCCATACTTGATGCTCCTGAACCGACCAGACGTGACGGCATAAGGGACCGCGCCATGCTGTATCTCTGCTTTGCAGGAGGATTGCGCGTCTCCGAACTCGTCGGTCTGTGTGTCGACCAACTGACCCTTCAAGGGCAGGCGAGCATGCTCATCCACGGCAAGGGGCGCAAGGAACGGTGCCTCCCCTTGTGGAAAGAAACTACAGCGGCGCTTAAGGCGTGGTTGGCTGTGAGGGGCTCGACACCAGCACTTGAACTCTTTCTCAATGCCCGCGGCCAACCCATGACCCGTTCCGGCTTCGAATACATTCTCGAAAAACACGTCAAGGCTGCCGCGCAGTGCTGTCCCTCTCTGGGAAAGAAACGGATTTCGCCGCACGTGCTGCGGCACACCTGCGCACTTACGGTGCTACAGGCTACCAATGATCTGAGAAAAGTCTCCCTCTGGCTCGGTCATGCCAGTATGCAAACGACCGAGATCTACACCCGTGCCGACCCTTCAGTCAAGCTAGAGGCCTTAGAGTCCATTGTCGCTCCAAAATTACGATCTGGACGCTTCAAGGCAACCGACGAACTGATTGCCTCATTACAGTCTGGTTTTTTTATGCGGAGTAAAAAGAGGGCGGAATAACGTGTTAGCGGGGCTCGCGAGCAGCGGGCTCCGCATAACAATAGAGTCTGCATTTCGTCTGTTCTTCTATGTTGATTAATTTCTATTTTCCCATCAGGATACGGAACTGTGTAGTATTTGTCTTGGGCTCCTTCTAAAATTGCTTTTGCAAAGTTGCCTTCCCGCAAACCATTCCAACAACATTAATCTGGAGGTGTGATAGTAGACTATAGGATCGCACCCGGTGATACTTTGAAAAACTCGTTGGCATCCTTTTCGCCCAGGTCCACAAGCTTCTTCTTATAAGTTGGATCAAATCGCATCGTTCCGGTTAGCATATCTAGGATAGGCAAGTTGATCGAAGTTGCCGTGGAAGGGCGTATGAAGATCACCTTTGAATCGCCGAAATCCAGGCCGAATGGTGGGATAGGTGGAAAAGGTCCCGGCGACATTGGCATGTATTTTCCCCAAAAAGATCGAGCATTTTTTGCAAGTGCCCTTGATAGTTCGTCGCCCTCGGTGAAGTAGTTGACAGGCAGCGATTCAATCCATTCTTTTCGCATTTGGTCGGCGATGTCATCGTTCTCTTTCCTCGAAAAGAATGATTTCCGCCAGGTTTCTTGGAGCCTACGCTTGATCGTTTCTTCCCCGTCGAGTGTATCGTTAACATTCAAGGCAATAACGATGATGTAGTCGGGTTTCTGCTCCACTGCGGGTAAAAGAGGTAAGTTATCTACAAAGCCGCCATCTACATATACATCAAACTTGCTACTAAGCGGAGTCTCTCGTTTACGCAAAATTGCTCTGAACGCAAATGGAATCGCAGAAGAAGCACGAAGAGCCCACGCAGGGTCTGGGGTTTCTTTTAGGTTGATATACTCTGGAACCCATTCCCCAAATGGCTCCGCATATCTCCATGCACTGTCATAGGTCATCAAATGATATGTTTCGTCAATAGGGTAATAATGATACCGTTGATTGAGCGGATGTACTTTGTAAGGATCCCAGTAAACGCTGTGACGTGCCAGAGTAGCGACCACTGGGCCAAAACAGTTTGAAAAAATCTTTTTCTCGTCGGTCAGCTTAGCGATAAGCGAATCAAGGGCTTTGCGTTCGAATAGTGGCCAAGCGCGTAAAGTCTTATCGAGGAGCCGAAGCCCGTGGTAACGAAGGAATACAAGCAGCACCCAAAAAAGCGGTAAAAGCCAGAACGTCCACCAGGGAAGATGTTCCGCAACAGAATTAGTATACAACAAATTACTAATCAAGACCATAGCACCAACAATGAAGATCCAATTAGCCAACTTAATTCTAAGCTTTGGCCAATTAAAAAAAAGAGGAAGCGCGTAACCGCCTGTGCTCAGCCAGTTGAGAAAATCCGCGTCCATCCTCGCGGTCAACCCACAAAAAAAGAAGCCAAACCCAATGCAATTTAACAAAAGAATGCGATTCGGAAAAATAGCTTGACCCCGATAGTGAGCGGACTGGATCAAGTCAAAAATGATACCTGCTGAAAATAATAAAATTAGGGCCATGATAAAGGAGAGGAAAATCAGTAGATGCGCTAGTATGATGGTAAAGACTCCGGAGAAAAGATTACGCCCTTTTTCCAAAACACCAGCCGATATTACTTCATCCCACTTATTCTCCGCGAATTCAGGATCACCACTGGCAATGAGCAATGCGTTCAGTGCGCCCACCGATGTCCCTGCAATCGCACAAAATTTTCTTATTTTAAGTTTCCAAAGCACCTTCCAAACGCCGAGTACATAAGCTCCTTTTGCCCCACCGCCCATTAAGACGAGAGCCACGCGATCGCTCTTTTGAAGCGCTTCAAATTCTTGAACTGAGATGTGTTGCAAAATTTTCATTGAGCGACCTGTAAATAGTACTTCATCTTATGACAATTTGAATGATAGAAAAGGTCATACATCATGTAAAAACAAAGACCCCTATCACTTCGCAGATAAAGGTCTTGTTAATCCTATATGAGGTTGTCTACCGGGTAGAGTCCGCTGTCCACCCTTTACTCGCTTTTTTTCTCTATGTTCTATAGCCAATTACCCATGGTCTGGTTTTTATCCATCCTGCCATTACTTAAAAACATTCCCCAGTTTTACGAGAGGCTCAACGTGGAGTATTTTAAGGAACTGCCGGAACCACTATCCTGAAACCGACATCGCCGCAGCGGTTCTTATGAGGACCCCAGTCACGCCCGGCAGAACGGCAGCCCTCACCGTGACTGTTGTTGCACCCACCGCGCATCATACGGCAAATCCCCGATGGAGTTATCTTTGAATCAGTATCCCAAACGCTACCATCCGTGGGAGCGCCATCATACGTATAGTGCAGCCCGTCCTGGCACCACTCCACCACGTTGCCATGCATGTCATATAATCCCCAACCATTGGGTTTCTTCTGGGCTACAGGATATGTGTAGTCGTTACTATTGGCAGTAAACCAGGCATATTCGGGGAGCTTGCTGCAGTCCGGATCGTCTCCGAAGGAAAAGCGGGTAGTCGACCCAGCTCTACAAGCATATTCCCATTCTGCCTCGCCGGGTAGGCGAATATTTTTATTTGTCATGGTGCTCAACTTCTCACAGAACTCCTGGGCATCTTTCCAACTCACGCTGTCTACCGGCTGATCGGGCCTCCCAGGCATTTGACTGGGGTCACCAGCCACCATGTCTCCCAAATGCTCCGGGTGAATAAAGCGAGCTTTGTGGTGTTTTGAACATTCACTTGGGTCACTGCCCATAACTTGGACCCACTGTGCCCTTGTTACCAGATAAGCACTCATATAGAAAGGCTTGGCAAAGGTCACCTCGTGCTGTGGCCCTTCATAAATTGTATGACCCTTTTCTGTATCCGGTGACCCCATCATGAACTTCCCTGCAGGAATCTGTACCAAGTCCATCTTCACTCCGTTTCCCAGATCCAATGTCAACTTCTGATCCTCTGCACTCATTTTGTATAACCCTCCTTTTTGTAGTTCAGTTACTTTCCAATCATCAGTTTGTAGCGATAACCCATTGGAAAGTCAAACACTTAATCTAATCCACTCTTAATCTATCACCACAACTTCTACAAAATGGTTGAGGTCTTGCAATATAACATTTGTTGTTGATCCCAACCCACTTTTTTATATTATCCTGAGATCTTATCTAATTTGCAATCAAAAATCTTCCAATAGGATTATTGATTGCAAATTATAATGTTGTCTATCGTACATAGGTTCTGAAAACTCGATAACAGGAAGCTATACGTTGTATCTAAGGCAAAAACCGCGCAGTATGCATCTCGATAAGCAGTTGATAAGAATAGAAGAGAATTCATGGCAACAACAATATTATTCACACACTTAATCGGGGCGATGTTTCCTGAAGGCATACCGGAATGCCGGTTTTTCTGTAACCTGCTCTGCCCTGAATCTTTTTATATCCCTTCGTACTTTATTTAACCTTTCCGGTGCTGTCTAATATTTTGTTCCATTTTTCGAGTTGATCCTTGTACTTTTCTGCCAATGCAGTGTAGCTTCCCTGTATCGTGACAGATGTGATTTTATCCCCTGCGACAATGTTTCTTGCTACCTTCATGTCTTTGACGTCCACAACCTCTCCAAAAATAGTATGTTTATTGTCAAGATATGGAGTTGGAACATAGGTGATAAAAAATTGGCTGCCGTTTGTGTTGGGGCCTGCGTTTGCCATGGAGAGGATGCCTGCTCTATTGTGGCTCAGACTTGAAGAAAATTCGTCAACAAATTCGTACCCGGGACCTCCTGTACCATTTCCTAAAGGGCATCCCCCCTGAATCATGAAGTTTGGTATAACCCTGTGAAAGGTGAGGCCGTTATAAAAGCCTCTCTTTGACAAATTAACAAAATTAAGAACAGTCAAGGGGGCTTTGTCCTGGAAAAGGTTCAATCTGATATCACCTTTTGTTGTATGGATTGTTGCCGTCAATTTATTTTTATCAAAGCTTTTACTGTCTGCAAAAACTCCTGCATTAAAAAGAAGTGATAAAACCAGCAACGCTGAGCACAAAATCAATATTCTTCTCATCATTAAATGTCCTCCTATCAGTTATAAATATTCTGTTGATTATAAAGGCGCCGTCTCCTTCTGTCAATAAGTTATTCCAATTCTAAATCAAGGCGCTATCATCGTTGGCTTCGTCATCGGCTCCTCCGACGTACTATTATTGTACGCCTACGCCGCCTCTTTCTTGCCGCCTTGATTTCATCCTTGATTTAGAATTGGAATTAGTACGCCCCTTCGGGATGATTTGCTGCTGAGTAAGTTTGGAATAAGTTGCTCAGAAGACACCGCAGGCGTCTTTGAAGAATCTCAGGCTTTGAGGTAATTTCTTATTTTCTGCAGGAAGGGCAGAGCAGTCTCAACCTTCAAATAGAGATCACCTGGTGCGGACGAGTTTCCATTGTTGTATCCTAATCCTTGCAAACGGATTTTCTGCCCATGGGTTACGCCGGGAGGTATGGTAATGAGAAGATTTCTGGAGCTCTCTTTGTCCTTGTAAGGTATTTTACCCCCTTCTTTCGCTTGTAAGGCAGTAAGGGCCAACTGGTCGTATCTGTCCCTTCCCTGCTGCGTCTGAATTCCTGTAATCTTTTTGAGGGCATATCCTGCCAGTTTCTGCAGGAACCAGGGGAGGATTCCTTTTTGTGCTCCTCGTACTCCCTGTTGCATATGGCCGGACCATACAAAGCCCCGTCCAAAGACGTTTCCTCTTCTGAATTCAAAGGTGCGATAGCCGGGTCCATAGGATTCTCTGAACACATCTTCAAAACCCCTGAATCCGAATGACCGCGAGATATCCTCAAATATCTGGTTAATATCGGACCCTCTGAATATATCTTCCTCAGAATGACCGTCCCGGAATCTGTTATATGCAGAATTACCATAGGTTTGACGGAGATTGTCATACTGTTTGCGCTTTGCCGGATCAGACAGGACAGCGTAGGCTTCGTTTATCATTTTCATGCGCTCTAATGCGTCCGTACCACCCCCGTTTCTGTCCGGGTGATACTCAAAAGCGAGGCTGCGGTAAGCCTCCTTGATCTTCTTGGGTGAGGCATCTGCTTCTACGTGAAGAATCTCATAATAATCTTTTTGTTCCATAATCTCCTTATCCGCAATTACTCAGTATACCTTAAATTTGAACTCCGTCTCAAGCCGGAAGCATCCCCTGCTCATTTAATTTTTCAGGTAGCTGTAAACAAATTTTACCACAATAATTTTTAAAATGATTTGTTATTGAAAATTGTCAAATAGTGCATACTCAGCTCCAAAAGAGGCCGCCTCAAGTAAAAAATATATCGGGAAAATAATTGACAAATGGTGAGTAAAATAATTAAATGAATTCACCGCAATTTGCGCTGGGAGTTCTATCACCGGGCAGGATATTTGAGGAGAGAATTATGAAGATATTGATTAAAGAACTTGAGGAACTGACATACAAGGCAGTGAAGAAATACGGCTACAATGACGAAGAAGTTCGGGTCATCGCTGATGTACTGCTCTATGCTCAACTGCGGGACAACAATCAGGGAATAGTGAAACTAATCGGCGCGGGTATACCCAAAGATTCTAATGCCGGGGAAATCGTAATCGAAAAGGAAACCCCGATTTCTGCGCGGATCAACGGCAACAAAAACCACGCCATGCTCGTTGTCGGGAGAGCAGTGGAAATAGTGAAAGAGAAGGCGAAGAAAAGCGGGTTTGCTGTTGCCGGGACATTCAATACAAACACATCATCCGGAGCAATAGGTTACTATGCTTCCCTTTTAGCAGCAGAGGGACTCATCGGTTTTGCTTTCAGCCGCTCACCACAGAGAGTTGCGGTTTACGGATCATACGAGCCTGTATTCGGGACCAATCCTTTGGCCATCGCTATCCCAAGCGAGCAGGACCCCATCGTCCTCGATATGTCGACAGCCGCGACTTCCTATTTTGGACTGGTAGAAGCCCAGACGGCAGGCAGAAGCATTCCGGCTGATTTTGCCTATGATAACCAAGGCAATCCGACGACTGATCCGCAAAAGGCCATCGCGGGCGCTATTCGTTCCTTCGACCGGAGCTATAAAGGATCAGGCCTTGCTCTGATCGGCGAGATACTGGCAGGGCCGCTGGTTGGCGCCGCCTTCTGTGGAATCGGCGACAGCAAGAGCAACTGGGGACATTTGATTTTTGCCGTTGATCCTGAGCTCCTAACGGAACGGGACAAGTTTGCAAGCAATGTTTCGGAGATTGTCAGCAAGGTTAAATCCACGAAGAAACTGCCCGGAGTGGACGAGATATTCGTGCCTGGAGAAAGAGAAAGTCATCTGGCAAGACAGCGTCAGGAATCCGGCATGATTGAAGTGGAGGATAATTTGCTTGCCGAACTGCGCAAAGTGGTTGGCGGGGAATGATCGGGAACAACACTGAATTATAATGAACCTCCCTGCCGCAAGCAGCGGGGTGTCAGAGGAACCGGAACCATATCCCCCTCACCCCGCCCTCTCCCCCGAAGGGGCGAGGGAATGTTGTTACCCCGCAGCAAGCTGTGGGGAATCATTCGGATTGAAAGGAGACAAACTGTGATGGATTTCAAGAATGTAACAATAGTCAAAAAAGCGAATATCTATTTTGACGGCAAGGTTACCAGCCGTACGGTAATTTTTCAGGATGGTTCTAAAAAAACACTGGGCATCATGTTCCCCGGAGATTATGAATTCGGCACGGCAGAAAAGGAGATTATGGAGATTCTTGCCGGCAATCTCGATGTTATGTTGCCCGGCGCTGCAGGATGGGTAACTGTTAAAGAAGGAGAAATCTTTGAAGTGCCGGCTCAATCCAAATTCAGTTTAAAGGTTAGAAGCCTTACGGACTATTGTTGTTCCTACGTTAAATGAAAAAACGCGGTCAGCACTGTGTCTGCATGGTGACGCTTCGCGTGTCGGCAGACCTGTGCGGTTGCGGTGTCCGCTGTATTTACGTCAAGATTCTGCCTTCACCATGTCAAAAGCCCTGTTTTTCTGTAAAAATGTTTAAGGAAATTATATTATTGTCATTGTTAAATCCGTTATGATACATTTACATAGCATCACATAAGTTTGTCCAACCATTGTTTATATAGTATCCCCTGCGGCAGGCTGTAATATGGCACTTTTATTGCATATATTATGTTAAGGAGCCTGTTATGGATTCGGTTTTTAAAAATACATGCCAATTTGTTTTCAATTATCACCTCCTGCCTGTGCTCATCTGCTGCAAGCAGGGGCAGGATGCTTTGTTGACTTGTCATGTTCCCCCAAAATGTACTGCAACCCCTTTGCGTGAGCGCCATGACATCTGCGTCAGGACGAGCGCCTGCGGTCATCCTCCGGGCGTTGTCTCCGAACCTGAATTGGTAATAATTATCCGAAACCCGATTGATTTTAGAAGAATTGCGAGGAACAGTCATCACCGGTTTTCATGAAGGAAAAGCGATCCATTAATAAACTCAACCGGTTTTTCGGTTATGGAGGTTAAATATGAAAGAAAACGGAGTAAGGACATTAGATTTTCATCTTAAAGAGATTAAAGAAGGTAAAAGGCGATTTGAAAATGTTTTTCAGAGCGCGGCCAGAATGATCCTTGACAACAGCAATATGATCGAAAAAGTGGTTGTAAACGGCAAGAGCACATATGACTTTAAAATCTTCCGTGTAGGCCAGAAGCATGTCATCGGCATGTTTGATGAGATCAACAGCTTTGTGTCCTGCGTAAAAGATGCTGCTGAAGGGGGATCATCCCGTGAGATGGCCTTTGTCCTTGTAGGCGAACCGGGAAACGGAAAAACGTTTTTTGTTGATTCCCTGTGCAGCCTCTATCGTCAATTTCTCGCACACGACGAGAACAGAAGGTATACCTTTAACTTTAAAAATCTTGACAGAGTTGGTACCTACGGCAAGATAAAGACGATTCAGTCGCAGACTTTTGAGGACCCTATGATACTTGCAATGAATCTATCTTCTTCAAGGGATGAAAATAAGGCATATCTGTCCGAACATGGGGGATTTTCCGATAAAGAGATCGATAAATTTTATGAAAGTTACAGGCCCCTCGGTGCTTGTAGCGATTATATCATAAATGATATCAGGAATGTCTGTGACGGAAATATTGATGAAATATTGGATTGTTTCGAGGTGGTACCCGTACCGTTGAGCGAAAGCATGGGCACCATCACAGGTAAATATTCCGCCAAAGATAAAATTACTTCGTCTGCTGTTGACCTTCTTGGTGAAGAATCCATCCAGCGCATACTTCACCTTACCGATCCCAATAATCCTTACCGCTTTGACTTAAGGAGAGGCGCCCTGGCGCGCGTGGCAGGGGGAGGCATTCATTTCAGCGATGAAATATTCAAAAACAAAAAAGACCTTGTTCAGGTCTATCTCGGTGTTATACAGAACAGGAACATCGAGATTGACGGTTTCAGGTGGCCCATAGATACCATGATTATAGCCACGAGCAATAATTCGGAATTCAACAGGTTCCTTGCGGAAAAAGAAGAAGCGCCCATTGTCGACAGGTGCCGCATCTGTTATGTAGCGCACAATACCGATTACCGGATGCAGGAATACCTTACAAATTATGCTATAGGAAGTGAGACAAAGACAACGCTCAGCAAGGAAAGTCTCCACCAGGACCCCAATCTTAATTATGGTGCCTCCATTGCCGTTGTCTTAACAAGGCTTCCAAGGGCAGAAAAATTGACTCCAATTGAGATGATGAAGCTTGCAGCAGGAGAGGTTGCAGGGGAAAAGAGCATAAAAACCCTTGCAGAGGTAATCGACATTTTGAACCATGAACCGGATATTACCCGGAGATTCGGGCAGAAGGGCCTCGGCCAGAGAGACTTGGGCAGGGCGCTCCAGATGCTCATGGAAACATCGGAAACCAACGAAGGCCAGTGCATGTTCGCGGAAGATATTTTTAAGGCTCTGGAAAGGGTTCTCCTCGACTATGTAACAGATGCCGGCGACAGAGCAAAGTATTTCGAAGACATAAAGGTTGCAAGGGGATTATACCGCGAACGGATTATGACGGAGATGTTTAATGCTTACATGGATGAACCTCATGCCATTAAAAAGGATGTCATGCATTATGTGAACATGATTATCGGCGTAGATGCTGAAAACCTTGGCCCAGATAAGATGTGGAAATACAAAGACCCTCAGACAGGCCGGTTAAAGGCGCTGAAGATCGACGAACGTTATATCCATAGTGTTGAAGAAAGACTCGGCCTTAAGACAAATGACCAACGCGAATCCTTCAGGACATCCATACGGAAGATATACGGCCAGAAGATATCAATTGATCCAGGTTATGATTTTATGGACAACATAGAACTTGTCAAGGCCATAACGGATGTAAGATTGAAATCCGATATCGCAGGCGCGGGAAGCCTTATCGGGGCGCTGGCAAACCGCACAAATGATGAAAATCAGAAGCTCTATGATCGGATGATAAATACCATGCTGAACAAACTTGGATACTGCAGAACCTGCGCGCAAAAGACCATTGAATACTTCTGCACGAGGAATGATGAAAACTGATGAGGATTTGACTTCGGTTATAGACGAAAGAGAGATGCCATCTTCAGCTCCTTCGGAACATTTTATGGATGAAGGCAGGCATACTCCGGGAAAAATTGAATTAGCATTCAACAAGAAGATATACAATTACAGCGACTTCTTTACCCTCCAGTTGGAGACGCCGCCAAAATCAACTTATATTCATAGTCTCGGATCGATTGATGAGCTTCTCGAACGGGACCTGCAGCGCGAAAAAGACGGTTTTCCCAGAAAGATCCGCATCGGCAAACTTGTTAAACCGGCAAAGGGCGGGAAGGAAAAAATTGTCATCGTACCCACCACTGTTGAAGAAAAATTTCTTCACGATACAAGGATACAGGACCCCGAGGAAGAACAAAACTCAGGCGGATCAGGCGACGGCGAAGAAGGAAGTATTATCGGCGAAGAACCTGTACACGCTTCAGGAGGTTCAGGGACAGGCGGAGCAGGCCAGGGGGAAGGCGCGGAGCATGAGATAGAGTCAAGCGCCTATGACCTCGGGAGGATACTGACAAAGAAGTTTGAACTGCCTAATCTGAAGGAAAAGGGGAAAAAACGTTCCCTTAAACGTTTCACCTATGAGCTTACAGACCGGCACAGGGGATTCGGACAGATACTCGACAAGAAGGCAACCCTCCGGAAGATTATAGAGACAAATATAAACCTTGAGAGGATTCCCGATGTTACGGACATTGACCTTACAAATATGCTGGTATCACCGGAAGACAACATTTACAGAATTCTCTCAAAGGAAAAGGATTTTGAATCCCAGGCCCTGGTCTTTTTTATCCGCGACTATTCGGGCTCTATGACAGGCACTCCCACAGAACTGGTTGTGACGCAGCATGTACTCATCTACAGTTGGCTTCTTTATCAATACGAACGGCAGGTTGAGACCCGTTTTATCCTGCATGACACTGAGGCAAAAGAGGTTCCGGATTTTTATGCATATCACAGTATGACTGTTGCCGGCGGCACCAGGGTAAGATCGGCCTATAAGCTGGTAAACGATATTGTGGAGACACACAGCCTTGCCCGTGATTACAATATCTATATTTTTCATGGTACGGACGGAGACGACTGGGATATGGAAGGAGAAGAAACCATTCCGGAAATGAAGAAGATGCTGGCATACAGCAACAGGGTCGGTATCACAATAACCCAGGAAGCCTCCGGCGGAAGCGGGATTTCAACCCTGGAAAAGTATATTAAAAAATCCGGGATATTGGATGATAAACCAAAGCTGATAAAACTTGATACTGTTCAAGAGGATGCAAATGAAGCCAGGCTCATAGAGGGCATTAAAAAGCTTATCTCCTGAGGAGATTCAAGAGCAGAAAAAAAGGGAAATAATCAAATGGAACTTATAAATCAGCATACAAAGCAGATCATGGAAGGATGCAAGGAAAGAGCGCGGGAAGCGGGTCTCAGATTTCAGAATGAATCGCTTGAATATATTGTTACCAATAAGGACCTCCTTGAACTGAGCCCGAAGAATATGATCCCCACTATCTATGATTACTGGGTGCACGACGTGGAAGTGCTGAAGGAAAAAGGCAAGTACGAACTCTATCCCAACAACCCTTATGAAACTGTCATCAATACCAGACCGGCTATGTCTTTTTATAATGACAATAATCCGGACTGGCTGAACGTAATGATCTTTTACCATGTTCTGGCTCATATTGATTTTTTCCAGAATAACATGCTTTTCAAACATACCTGGAACGAAGATTTCGCCGGTCAGGCCCTTTCCGATAAACGGGCTATTGCCATGCTCAGGTCTGAAAAGGGGCGCTGGGTGGATTACGTGATAGAGTTCGCGCGGGGCATCGACAACCTCGTCGGTTTCTACAGCGAACTCTCAGAACTTAACCGTCCACAGGAGATACATGCATCAAAAAAGGTGGATTACTACTTTGACGTTTTTCTCCAAGCCGTAAAAAAGGTTAATCTTTCCGAATATCTTAAAGAAATTGAGCGCTATAATGAGACCATAGGTCAGTATGGGCAGGTAGGAGAGTCCGTCTTTTTCTCAAATATCATAAAAAAATACCCCGAGTTTGAGGCTATGTTCGAAAAGCAGGATAAAAAAGGGAAATCAGGTATCAGAGATGTTATCAGGTTCATCGAGGAAAACTCGCTTTTTCTGCAGAAGGAGGAAAACAGGTGGATGATGACAATAATAGAAATAGTCAGAAAAACCTCCCTCTATTTTCAGCCTCAGATAAGAAGCAAAATACTCAATGAAGGCTGGGCCAGCTACTGGCATGAGAAACTTTTTATGAACGACAACAGGATTAAAGGCAATGAGGTTGCATATGCAAGGGTAAACGCATTTGTTACAGCTCTGCCTCGTGTGGGAGTCAACCCTTATGCCCTCGGTATGAGGCTTTTTTCATATCTTGAGGAAATGGCTGATAAAGGGAGAATTTCCCATGAGTTTCAGCGTATCCGGAATGCGGATGCACGCAAAGAATATGATGCTAAAACCGGAAAAGGCATGGAGTTCGTCTTTCGAGTGAGGGAGGATTTCAGCGATTTTATGTTCATCAACACCTTTATCGGCCAGGATTTTATTGATAAACACAAGATTTTTGTAGTCGGGAAGAGATTAAACAGTGAGAAGGGGGTCTGGGAATACTACATAAAAAGCCGTAACGCGGATGCATACAAAGAGATGCTCTTGGAATCCCTTTACCACCCTCCGCACATCGAAATCGACGAAAAAAAGACCAGCGAGGGTGCACTCTATCTTAATCACAGGTTTGAGGGCAAGCCACTTGTTAAGGAATTTATAGAGAATACAATGCTTGGGATTGAATACCTCTGGGGCAATCCGGTGAAACTCGAAACGAGCGAGCTTGTTCAGGAAAAACCGGCAACAGAACAATCCTTTTATTTATACGGCTTTAATCTTCCAAAAACCGTCAGACCGGAAGAAAAGAAATTCCAGGTTTGCAGGGTTCTCTATACCATGGAAAAGAAAAGGCTCACAAGGTCTTTATTGTAAGGAGCTTTCCTTATGGAAACAACAGATACGGTTATTACAAAGCTCTACCAAAAAATAAAAGAACGGGAACACCGGGTCCCTATGACATTCAACGATTTTATCTCTTTTACTGCTGAAAATCCTGAATTGGTTTTACGGAATATCTTTCAGAGACTTTATGATATGATGAAGAGCTACGTTGGAGAACCTGTCAACGAATATCCTGATGACCCGGAATCGATTAACTATGCATACTATGATTGCAACAGGCTTTTTGTAGAGGGGACAGACCATCCGTTTTTTGCGGACAGGCTCTTTGCGAACAGACTCATAAATCATTTTTCCTCATTCCGGTACGGAATCCAGCAAAACAGGATTTATATATTTGAGGGACCGCATGGTTGCGGAAAAAGCACTTTTTTAAACAATCTCCTGATGAAATTCGAACAGTATACTACAAGCGATGAGGGAAGTTGTTATGAAACCCTGTGGCGGCTTGACAAAAGAACTCTGGGTATGCTCCCGGAGCATGAAACGCACGCCATCCTGAGCCAGTTGCGGCAACTATCTGATAATACACCCCTCGCGCAGGGGAGGACACAGAAGGATCATGCCGGAATCCTTCCCGGTAAGGAATATCTTGAGGTGCCCTGTCCCAGTCACGACAATCCCCTGCTTATAATTCCCAAAGCATACCGCAAAGAGGTCTTCGATAACATAATAAAAGACGAGGAGTTTAAGAAGAAACTTTTTACTCAAAAGCAGTATGAATGGGTATTCGGAAATAATCCCTGCACGATTTGCGTATCGCTCTATCAGGCCCTTCTTGACATTCTCGGCTCTCCTGAAAAAGTTTTCGATATGGTCTATGCCCGCAAATACGAGTTTAACAGAAGGCTCGGTCAGGGGATTAGCGTCTTTAATCCGGGAGACGAGATTATTAAGACAAGCGTAGTGACAAACCAACTTCTTCAGGGTCAGTTGAATACCCTGTTGCGGGACAGCAACAGGGTTAACTATATCTTCTCAAGGTACGCGAGCACGAATAACGGCATCTATGCCTTGATGGACGTAAAGGCCAATAATAAAGAACGTCTTGAAAATCTCCACGGCATTATCAGTGAAGGAGTCCACAAGGTAGAGGAAATAGAGGAGGATGTGAATTCTCTCTTTCTTGCCCTTATGAACCCCGAGGATCATGAAAATATCGAAGGCACACAGTCTTTTACCGACCGGATAACCTTTATAAAGATTCCCTATATCCTTGATTACAACACTGAAGCAAAGATATACGATTATATATTCGGAGAACAAATAGAAAAGAAGTTTCTCCCCAGGGTGCTCCATAATTTTGCCAAAGCGATTATTTCATCACGGTTGAGAACAGAATCAGAGGGCCTGCTTGAATGGATCAATGATCCTTCGAAATACAACCTTTATTGCGATCACAATCTCCATTTATTAAAGATGGACATCTATACCGGCCTGATTCCTCCCTGGCTTACCCCGGAAGACAGGAAGCGGTTTTCCGCGAAGAGAAGGAAGGCTATTATAGCCGAGTCGGAAACGGAAGGCGACAGGGGTTTTTCAGGCAGGGATTCCATCAAGATATTCAATGAATTTTTCTCAATCTATAAGAAAAGCGGCAAACTGATAAATATGGACATGTTGCGCAGCTATTTCCGGGAACGCCGGAAGGACCTTGTTATATTGATACCGGATGGTTTTATCGGATCGCTGATTAATTCTTATAACTATACCGTACTTCAGGAGGTTAAGGAATCGCTCTATTATTATAACGAAGACCGTATTTCCAGGGATGTTCAAAACTATCTTTTTGCTGCCAATTTTGAGACAGGACGGACGGAAAAATGCATATATACAGGGGAAAATCTTGAAATAACCGAGGAGTTCTTTAAAGGCATAGAACATCTCATACTCGGGACACATGTGAATGAAGCGCAGAGAACGGCCTTCAGGAAGGAAGTGCAGAACCAGTATACTTCCAGAACCCTAACCCAGGAAATCATGGTAGAAGGAAAAACGATCAAAGAAACATCCATATACAAGTCACTCCTTGAACGATATATTCATAACCTTAAGGAAAAGGTTATGGACCCTTTTCTTGAAAACGATAATTTCAGAAACGGAATCAAGGACTACGCAACAGAATCTTTCAAATCCTACGACAAGAGAATCAGGGAAGAGGTGTCATTCCTGATAAAAAACCTGAGTAAAAAGTACGGTTATACCGATCAGGGTGCAAAGGAGATTTGTATTTACGTGATTGATAATAACCTTGCGAAGACCTTTGCTTCACCATAGGTGTATAAAAGGTTTCAGAAAAACATGTTATTTTACATCTGTCTGAAAAGATGCAGGTAGTTGCGGCTAATGGTAAGGAGTTCAGACCTTTCTTTGAGTTTCAGTATACCCCGTCCTGTAATTGAACGGCTCATTTTGTCTATTCTTGCAACATTTACGATGGTTCCCCGGTGTATCTGCCAGAATTGACCTGGGTCGAGTTTATCAACCAGTTCTTTAATACTCTTTCTGATGAGCGACTCGCCTTCCTTTGTCATGACTAATGTATATTTATCGTCAGCCTTAAAATAGTCAATTTCTTCAACAGGGATAAGCCTGATGGAGTCCTTGTACTGGGTCTTGATCCAGCGCAGATAATCGCGTCCTGATTGAACGGAAAGCTTCGAAAGGAGATTTTCAATAACTTCGGTTAGTCGCGGCATTGGTGATGATGTTGATTCAAGACGGTCCCTGAGACGCAAAACGGTCTGCGTAAGCCTTTCTTTCGACACAGGTTTGAGAAGGTAATCGACAGCTTCCTGTTCAAATGCTTCTACAGCATACCGGTCATAGGCTGTGACAAAAATAATGTGACAGAGACCTGAAATGTGTTTTGCCACGTCCATGCCCGTGAGACCCGGCATTTTGATGTCGAGAAAAGCGATCTGCGGATGCTCCGACTCGACGAGTTCAAGCGCTTCTTTGCCGTTGGCTGCTTCGCCGCAGATAACAAGATCCGGCCACACCTCCAACAGAAGTGACCGTAAATAGGTTCTCAGTTCCTTTTCATCATCGGCTATGATGGCTTTACAGGTCAACTTTAGGCACCTCAATAACAGCTTTAACCCCATGTGGCTTGTTTTCTTCGAGAAAAAAACGCCCCTTTTCATTATAAATCAATTTGATGCGTTCTTTCACGTTGGCAATACCCACGCCGGAGGCATTGAAGGAGGAGAAGCCGAGGCCTGTATCCACAACTTCGATCCGCAGGTATTTGCTTTCTTCCGAAGCGATTATCCTGATTTCTCCCCCTTCGATCCCGGGTTCAATACCGTGTTTTACGGCATTTTCCACAAGAGGCTGAAGAAGCATAGGGGGCAGAGGATACTGTGTGAGCGTGTCCGGGACATCTATTGTAAAAATGAGTCTGTCGCCAAGTCTTATTTTTTGAATATTCAGATAGGCCTTAATGGTCTCCATTTCCTGGTCCAGCGTAGTTGCGTCAGGCAGTGTTCTTGATAAAGACGTGCGAAGATAACGGATCAGGTCAATCAGCATGGACTTGCCCTTCGTCGGTTCAGTATCTATTAGGCTCAAGATATTGGAGAGCGTATTAAAGAGAAAGTGGGGTTCGATCTGCGCCTGAAGAAGTTTCAGGCTGTATTCAAGCACTGCCTTTTCACTTGCGAGACGATTGAACCTTTCCTTTTCCGCGGCTTCGCCGACAGATTTTAATTGTGCCCTGGAGTAAAAAAAGTAGGAGACCGTGCCGCCGAAAACAAGAGCCATGACAATTGTTTTAAGATACTGGCCGTCCCGCGCATCTATGACAATGGAAAAGAAGTGTAGGAGGATGAAAGGGCCTGCCTGCGAACCGATTATCATTCCCCCGACAACGCCGGTTGCCATTATAAGAACTATCGGCAATGTCTTTACCTGTTGCGGATTGAATAGCCGGAACAGCAAAATAATAAGGGTGCAGATTGAAACCCCGAATGAAAGGGACATAACGAGATTGGGCAGAAAGGGTTTTGAGATTCCGACAATGGTAATAAACAGGGCTATCAGAGCTGATATGATAATTGTATAGAAATAATCCAGTAGTATGTGCCTGGCGTCGAAAGGTTTTTTTATAGGGATTGCCGAAAAATCCATGTTTAGCCTCTTCGTCTTCTCCATCTCAAAAGGTGTATTTTATTCCCATCATTAATTGATAATCAAGGATGCTCCCAAACTCCGTATTTTTTCCACCCCCGTTCATCGTGCCTACAGAAAAAAGTTCCATATGATTACCGAGATAGTATGTCACAAGCGTGGTAAATTGACAAGAGCCGTCATCGAGGTTCTGGGTCCACCGGGCAGTAAAGTCAATAACATTCCTGATATTGTTCTGCACATACTGGAGCATGAGGTAATTCCTTCGCAGAAACTTGAGTCCTGTATTGGCAGTTTGATTGAGAGTCATCTGCGAGAGTCCTGTCGTCATGTTTTCCGGGAACAGAGCCTTCGCCGCGCTACGCCTCAAGGCATAATATCTGTCTGCCTGAGTATTGTTATATCCCTGGCCGTTGTATGCGTACTCCATCGTCAGGGTGCCCTTTGACTCAAAGGTATAGGAACCGCCGGCAAGAAGGACCGGCTTCAGAGTATTGCTGTCCTTATAGACCTGCTGCATGGACGATCCGAAGAAAGAGCGGTCTGCCTCCGGATAGAGAGCTCTGCTGCCTTCAGTTAAAGCGCCTTCGCCATAGAGAAGGACAGCATCCGATACGGTCCATCCACCCATAAAACCCATCGTATTTCCAATATGTTCCTTATGAGAAAGGATCAGGGAAGCGTAATTCTCCCTGCCTGTATAGTCGATCTTTGCGGCATAGATTTTCTCAAAGGGGTCGGGGCCTATTGGCTTGTTGCGGCCCTCCTCAATATTGGCAATAAAGGATAGAGTCCAGGAACTCCCTGGAATCCAGACAAGCCTTACAAAATCAGAACCCGGCACTTCAAGATAGGGGTTACGGCGACCATTGTCAGGGAAAAATGGATTCGAGGGAGAGAAAAGGAAAGATGGCCCCCATTGGAGATTCTCCCGTCCATATGAGGCAAAGAGGTTTTCTCTCACCTTTATCCTGGCCAGCCACTCATTGACATACCAGTCATCATCCCACTTCGATCCTCGCTCACGCATGCCTGCGCCTGTCCAGGCGCTGTATTCAAGCCTCATCCTTGGTTTGGCTATAAACTCCAGGGAATCCATATTAAACTTCAGATCAGGCCGTAGTTCCACATCGCCAAGATAACGGGGCAAACGGAGGAAATTATTCCCCGGATTCTGTGTGGAATAGGAAGGCTCCTGGAAAACCCCGTATGTGAGAACTCTGAATTCCATGGCAAATTTCTCGGCAAAGTTTTTTCCTGTAATGCCGGATTCTGTATCCGTATCAGCAAATACCACTCCAATCCACATCAAAACCGCCATGAACACTGAAGCTGATACAAATAAATATATGGGGCTTGAAGCGCGAGAGTTCATTCTGTTAGCCTACTTTACCAGAAGGTTAAGGTTGAACATCGAATCCGGTATTTTCTTAAAAGAGACTTTCCGAAAGCTCATAGTGGTCACATCCTCTTTTATGATAGCGCTTGTGATGACCATTCTGGAGATGAATGGGCGAGTCACGCCTTCGATGCTGATATTGTTGTTGTATTCAAAAACAGCGGTCTTGAACATCTTTCCCGATATGGTATAGAACTCGGCCTTTACTCCCACAAGACGCTCTTTGGATATCCAGTACTTGATACTGTCATAAGTGGCTTTCTTATCAACTGCCGTAAGGTCAAAAGTGTAGCATGGTTCCCTGTTTGCCGACCCTTCCGAAACATGACTGATTTTGTAATCACCGGCATAGTTCGTTGAAGCAATGTCTCCATTGGCAGCGCTGCCCAGCAGCTTCTGTCTCGGAGAGATGGGAACGGCTTTCGATAGACCCGGTTTCGCAAACCACATATTGCGGTCCACCATGAGCATCTTCTGCCCTTTTACATTAGCCGGGGCGAGAAATTCTGCCAGAGAATTAAAACTACGGGCGCTGACTTTGATGGTTCTTTGCTGTTCACGACCGGATTCTATGGAATCCATAGCTATTTCCCATTCTATGCCCTCTGTGTTGCCGCGTGCCTCATCGGATTTCCTGAGTATCTCATCAGGGGTCATAGCATATGTTGCGGGAAGGGTAAAGCCTATGCAAAAAACCAGTGTATATCCTATAACTATCAGGTATCTTCTTAACAATTTGGTATTCATTTTTAACATTCCTCCTTTTGTTCCGTGCTTATCGTCTGTGTGATGACCGCCTGTATCTTCGTCCCTCGTCCCAGCGCAAGCGGATGCCCTACGTCCCACAGTTCTTTTTAAGTATGCCCCAGGGCGTTTACGATGTTCTGTCGGGCTGCACGTTTTGCCGGTATAATAGCTGCTATCAGGGAAAGGATTACAAGGCAGATCGATAGCAGTACCAGTGCCTGCAATACAAAATCTACCGTCAACGGCACAGGAGTCGATACGCCCGGCGGCGTGTAAGTGGGCTTTATGGCACGGATGACAGCCCATACGCAGACGTGCAAAGCAGCCCCAATGAGACTGCCAAGCAAACCCAGCAAACCTCCCTCCATGGCAAAGAGCATTGATATCCCTCTTCGTTTAAGCCCTAAAGCCCGAAGTGTCCCGATTTCTCTCGTTCTTTCAAGCACTGCCATGCCCATGGTATTAACGGTACTCATTACCACGATTACAAGGACAATACAGAATATGAAGAGGAACATCATATCGATCATTCCTCTTGCCTTGGAATAGAAAAGGGATAATTCATTCCATGTCTTTATCTCACAGGCAATGCCGGCGCTTGTGAGTTTGGCAAGGAGCAGTTTGCGCATCTTCCCGGTTTTTTCGGTGTCTTCTAAGAGAACCACAATCCTGTCAGTCTTCTCCGTATCCAGAAGGGACTGGGCAAAATTGAAGGAGAGCCGCATATATTTGTCGTTGGTAGCGTCAGAACCTGTATCGTATACGCCTGATACGTGTATATCCAGGGCGTTCATCTGACCGCCAAGGGTAGGAGCCATAACCACCCCGTCTTTATCCGACGTCAGATTCAAAAATCCGGCCAGATCCTGGGACATTTCCACTCCGTATGATTTCTCTTCATTCAGCCCTTCACCTTTGATCGGTCTGAAAGCTGCCCAGTCCCCTTTGATGGTTCTATCATCCCGGGGAACAACCCCTTGAGCTATAAATATAGTGGAGACAGTTCCGTTTGACACAATACCGGACAGGTTGATCTGAGGTGTTGCCAGAACAACTCCGCTTTCATCAGTAACAAGCTTTGATATCTTTTCGATCTCTGATTTTGAGAACATGTATTTTTCCGGGTCCAGTTTTCCTTTCTCCAACCATCCTGCCTTAAAGATTGTGAGATGGCCGAGACCCTCACCCCGGATTGCCATTGTCTTCAGCCCCGAGTACATGTTGCTTGTGTATCCGCGGAAAAGACTGATAGCAGCAAAACCCACGGCTATTGCAAGGAGGGTAACAAGGGAACGGCGTTTATTTCTCAGGATATTGCGTAAGGCAAGTCTCATCCATTTTATCATGACTGACCTCCATTGGTTAATGGGGCTTGCGTCTGTCCCCGTAAGGGGGTTGCCCCCTCCACCGGCCAAGCCGTCAGAACCTCCCCCTCTCGCTCGCTGTGCGAGCTATTTAACACACTGACATTATGTGTGCCGTGGCTTACGTCTGTCCCCGTAAGTGGATTGCCTCCATCGATAATTCTCCCGTCTTCAAGACGCACGAGTCGTTTTACACGATCGAGTAAACGTTGGTCGTGAGTTGAGAAAATAAATGTGATTGTATCCTTTTCATTTAAATCCCTCATGATAGAGATGATCATACGGGCTGTTTCCGAATCGAGATTGGCAGTAGGTTCGTCGGCAATCACTAAAGAAGGATCATTCACGAGTGCCCGTGCTATAGCCACCCGCTGTTGCTGTCCTCCCGACATTTTAGCGGGACGATGATGAATAAACTCGGTAAGCCCCACTTCCTGAAGACGGTATAGAGCCTTCTCCTTTGCTTCTTTGGAAGGGGTGCCCTTTATCTGGAGTGGCAGCATGACGTTTTCCAACGCAGAAAGTACCGGGACAAGGTTAAAGCCCTGAAAAACATAGCCGATCGTTTCATTGCGAAGTTCGCTTTTTCTGTTGTCTGAGAGAGAGTGGACATCTGTTCCGGCTATAACAAGGTTGCCTTCGGTTGGCTCATCAATGGCGCCGATGAGATTAAGAAGCGTGGTCTTGCCTGACCCTGAAGGTCCCCATATGGCTACAAATTCCCCTGTGTAGATCTCAAGATCGATGCCTTGCAGGGCATGGACAACTGTTTCTCCTAAGTGGTAATCTTTTTTAATGTTCTGCATTTCTATGAGCGACATATCAATCTCCCTTTTTTAAGATATCTAATATGCTTATTTTAATATTATCATTTGTCGGATGAAACAGATGAGCGACAGAAAGAAACATAGGGCGATGAAACGTATAATTCAGGGTATAAAATGTATTATATTTCTACTGTTTCGTGAATATCAGTTCTTCAGGTTTTTCTTTCCGGACGGTCAACGGCATGATTGAAATGTCTATGAACTGACAAAAGGTAACAGATAAAGGTAAAGCGGTGAGGTATATAATGAATCTTGTAGCCGGATCTTGATTTTTTCTTACATAAGGGCTTTCTTGAAAGGAATGTGGCTTTTCAAATAATGTAACAAAAAATCAAAACCCGACTCCCGATCATATCACATAATGTTTTATTTTACGGCTGCCAGTTATCGTATTTCTGATCCAGTATAGGCGCCATAATCTTCTGGTACTTTCCGTTAGCCTTCAACTTCTTTATGAGATCGACTAATATCTTGTCAATCTCTTTGCCCTTTTCACCGAGGGGGAGCAGTGCCTTCACGTCAAATTTCTTGTATTCCCACCTCTTGATGTTCTTAAGCCCGAGCTTTTTCAGTGCCATATCTGTTTCAGGCATGGCCATTACCCAGCCGTCTATTCTCCCCATATCCACCTTTTTCAGACTTGACTCAATACTGGGAGATCCCATTATATTTGGTATCGGGGCATCCAGGATATACTTGACGCCCTCATCTGTTTCGATTTTGTACTTAGACAGGTTTGTGGGATTAATCTCCTTATTGTTTTTGTTTGTGCAAAGTATGAACATGACCTTGAATATTACATCTGTGGAGTACGTAAAAGGAATTCTCTTAGGATTGGTCGGTGTTATGTAAGGCATGTGAAAATCTGCCTTTCCTTTTTCCACATTTTCCAATGATCTGGGAAAAGGAAAAACACCCAACAAGGTGATCTTCCCATCTTTGTATTCCTCGGCCATTGCTTTCACAAGGTCTACCAGAATCCCCTTGTCCTTTGTCTCCGCAAGAGGAGGAATTAAAGGCAGGCTTACCGTTATATCCCTCGCTTGCGCCTGTGCCAGCATAAAGCAAAAACATAGAGCTGCTAAAATAAAATACCTACTGATTTTAACCATTTGTACCCCCTTTTTTTAGATTTTATTTACAAAAGCCCAGTTTACATACTAAACAAACTCAATTTTTTTATCAATACTAAAAAATTTATATTTATATTAATTTTATTTCAAAAATCAGGAGCAAGCGAGCAACCCCCAAGACACAGGGTTACTGCTGTTATTTTATGGAACAGACAAGATGAAAACAAAGATGGGTAATAGATAAAGGTCGGCGGCTTTGTATTAAAATCCTGCAATACTTTTAGCCAACACAGGGTCTTGAAGGAGTCTCTTTGCAAATCTCAAGTATTTTGCTACAATTGCCCTGATTGCTAATTGTAAGGTATAAGCCTTTATGGGTTTTTCTATAAGATATGTTATATCGGAGGCAACGCACATGTTTACAACATCATCGCTGGCATTCCCGGTCATGATAACAGTGTCCTCATATGCCATGGGAAACTTGTCTATAATCTCATCCAGGAAACCGAATCCGGTTTCCTGCCCCATAAAAACATCCAGCACGAATATTGCGACTCCTGCCTTCATATTTTGACAATAGGAGATTGCCTCATCACTATCCGTAAAGGCAACAACATCCCCCCAGGCATAAAATCTTTCTACAATTTCTCTGACAACACTGCATACATCCGGGTCATCGTCAACAATAATTACATCGAGTTTGTCGGACATAGTCTTCCTACCTGTTTTGATCTTTTTTGAAATCATATACTAATTCCTTCCAAAGAGAATCATAAAAACAGTATCTCAGAAATAAAATTATTTGTAAAGTCCTCAATCAAGAGAAATTAACATTTGTTATTAAAGGAAAAATAATCGGATGCATCAGATGAATTGAAGGAAACATTTCCTTCAATTTCATAGACTTGATATTTTTTGATCAACGCCTATGGGTACTGAGGGATGCCCTTCAGACCGGCTGTTTCATCTATGCCAAGGGCAATATTCATGTTTTGAACTGCCTGACCTGATGCGCCTTTGATAAGATTGTCTATCGTGGAGACAATTATTATTCTTCCATCATCAAAGGCCTTGAGTCCTATATCGCAGTAATTTGAATATCTGGTAAAGCGCGTATCAGGATATTGTCCTTCATCCATGATGCGCACGAAAGGCTCTCCATTATATGTTTCGTGATATAGCTCCAATATGTCTTTTGTTGTCGCAGATGTTTTAAGCCGGGTATAAGTTGTTGAAAGAATGCCCCTGTTCATCGGTAGGAGATGAGGGGTGAACACGACCTTTAACGGCTGCAACTTGCTTATTTCTTTCTGTATTTCCGGCTCATGACGATGGGTTCCTATATTATAAGCCCTGAAACCTTCTGAAACCTCGCAGAAAAGACTGCCGAGCTTTGCATCCCTGCCGGCGCCGCTCACACCGGACTTTGAGTCAACAAATATGTCGCCCGTCAACAGACCTCTTTTTAGAAGGGGGTAAAGCGCGAGGATGGCAGAAGTCGGATAGCAACCGGGGTTGCCGATAACCCTGGCGTTTCGTATCTTATCGCGGTAGAGTTCCGGGAGACCGAATACAGCTTTTTTAATGAGATCTTGCGCAGTATGCTTTACATATACGCTTTCGTAGATATTTACGTCTTCGAATCTGAAATCAGCGCTTAAATCGATAATGACGGATTTATTGTCATAAAGGCGTGACGCAATCTCCATGGATGTACCATGGGGCAGGCCAAGAAAATATACATCGCATGTACCTCGATGATCTTTATCGGTAGAAACGAGCTTTTCCTCGAAGATACCTTTAAAAACAGGAAAAACATTGGATAGCTTTTCCCCTTTGTACGTATTTGAAGTAATAAGTGTTATTTTTACATCAGGGTGAGTTAAAAGCAACGGTATAAGAGTCGCCCCTGTATATCCAGTGGCGCCTATTATACCGACTTTAAACATGAAAGATTTATTATCTCTTCGAGAATTGGAAGCTTGCCCTTGCTGCCTTTTTACCGTATTTCTTTCTCTCTTTTGCCCTGGGGTCTCTTGTGATTAGTCCTTGTTTCTTCAGGGTTGCCCTGAGATTGGCGTTGAATTCCAGCAAAGCTTTTGCAATCCCATGGCCTAAAGCCCATGCCTGGGCAGGGATTCCTCCGCCATATATATTTGCAACGACATCAAACTTCCCTGTATGGCCTGTTATTGTCAACGGCTTATTTACCATGATCCTCAGACCTTCAACAGGAAAATAGTTATCGATGGTTCTCCCGTTTATTATAAAGTTACCTACACCTTGTTTTAACCACACTCTTGCGACAGCAGTTTTTCTTTTGCCGGTAGCGTAGTACCTCTTTTCAGGCACCTTTTACCTCCTTTAATTCCAGTTCCTTTGGCATTTGGGCTTTGTGGGGATGCACATTACCTTTATAAACCTTCAGTTTTTTCAGCATCTGTCTTCCAAGAATGTTTTTCGGGAGCATGCCTTTTACTGCCAAGGTTATAACGTCTTCAGGTTTTTTAGCCAGCATCGTTTTTGCATTTACAACCGTTAAACCACCTGGGTAGCCGCTGTGTCTCTCATAATTTTTTTGAGTCAGCTTATTTCCGGTAAGCTTCACTTTTTCTGCATTTACGACAACAATAAAATCGCCTGTGTCAGTGTGCGGAGTAAAGTTCGGCTTGTCTTTCCCTCTAAGGATTGTTGCCAGTTTTACTGCAAGTCTGCCCAACGTAAGACCATCTGCGTTCACCAGATACCAGTTTCTTAAAATCTCATCAGTTTTTGGAAAAAATGTTTTCATAGTTATTATCCTGCAAAGAATTTTTCTAAAATAATATATTAAGCCCTTTAAGTCAAGCAAAACTTCATTATCCCTCAAATAAATCGTTAAATTGATTGATAGCATAAGGGTTTTATGTTAAAAACATACATGTCAAAAAACACAAACATTAACCCAGTGAACAAAAATATATTTATATGGTTGTTCATCGTGCTCCTTGGTCTTTTTATTTTTAATATTTATTATAAACCAAAAAAGGCTTACGATACGGTGATCTTTAGTGATTTTGTCGAAGCTGTCCAGTCGAATAACATCATTTCCGTGACAATTCAGGGGAAGAATATTCTGGGTACTTATAAGGATGGAAAAGAGTTTAAAAGCTATGCCCCTGATGACCCTGAACTTGTAAAAATTCTGAGACAACACAGCGTCAAAATCAATGCGAAACCGGATGAGGAATCAGGTATGTGGCAAAACATATTAATATCCTGGTTTCCCATGCTCCTGCTCATAGGCGTCTGGATCTTTTTTATGAGACAGATGCAGGCAGGCGGCGGAAAAGCAATGTCCTTCGGCAAAAGCAAGGCGAGATTGTTTACAAATAAAGATAATAAAGCAACATTTCAGGATGTGGCAGGAGTTGAAGAGGCAAAGGAAGAGCTCCAGGAGATAATAGATTTTTTGGTTGATCCTAAGAAATTTACAAAGCTCGGAGGGAGGATTCCAAAAGGCGTGTTGCTTGTCGGTTCCCCCGGAACCGGGAAGACGCTCCTTGCACGGGCAATAGCAGGAGAGGCAAATGTACCGTTTTTCAGCATAAGCGGTTCCGATTTTGTCGAGATGTTTGTCGGGGTAGGCGCATCACGTGTGCGCGACCTCTTCAATCAAGGGAAAAAGAACGCGCCATGCATCATATTTATTGACGAGATAGATGCAGTGGGCAGACACAGGGGTGCAGGCCTCGGCGGCGGACACGATGAAAGGGAGCAGACATTGAACCAGCTCCTTGTAGAAATGGATGGATTTGAGTCGAATGAGGGGGTTATCGTCATGTCCGCAACAAACAGACCTGATGTATTGGACCCCGCACTTTTGAGGCCTGGAAGATTTGACAGACAGATTGTTGTATCCATCCCCGATGTTAAGGGGAGAGAGGCGATCCTTAAAGTGCATTCGCGAAAAACTGTACTCGCCGCCAATGTTGACCTTTCCATTATTGCCAGAGGGACCCCTGGTTTTTCAGGTGCAGACCTTGAAAATCTTGTAAATGAAGCTGCTCTTGTTGCGGCACGGAAAAATAAAAAAGAAATCGAAATGGATGATTTTGAACATGCAAAAGATAAAGTGCTCATGGGTGTTGAAAGAAGAAGCATGATAATACCTTTGCAGGAGAGGAAGAACACTGCATACCATGAAGCCGGACATGCCCTTGTAGCAAAGATGATCCCAAACTCAGATCCTATACACAAAGTAACAATCATTCCAAGGGGCAGAGCTCTGGGGCTTACCCAGCAGCTACCTATTGATGAAAGACATACATACTCAAAGGAATATCTGTTGGATAATATTACTATCCTGCTCGGCGGAAGGGTGGCAGAGGAGATAGTTCTTAATCATTCTACGACAGGCGCAGGCAATGATATAGAGAGAGCAACGAAAATAGCAAGAAAGATGGTGTGCGAATGGGGTATGAGTGAAAAACTCGGTCCGTTAAATTACGGAAAGGATGAGGAACACATTTTTCTTGGTAAAGAAATCGGCCGTCACAGAGATTTCAGTGAAAATACCGCGCAGGAGATAGACGAAGAGTTGAGGAGAATTATAAATAATTGTCATGTGAGAGCAAAGGGGATACTTGTTAAAAATATTACAGCCCTGAATAATATTGCCGGCAATCTTTTAGAAAAAGAAGCTCTCGATGGACAGGAGCTGGATGTAATAATCAAGGAAAGTTCACATGATAAGGGAGATACAGTGTAAAGGAAGTCCTCTGATAATGGGGATTTTGAATATTACCCCGGATTCTTTCTACGATGGGGGAAGATATTACAAAATAGAAGATGCAATAGCACGGGCCCTGCAAATGATTGAAGACGGGGCGGATATAATAGACGTAGGAGGGGAATCCACAAGACCTTTTTCGGAACTTATTTCTGTTGATGATGAATTGAATAGGGTTATCCCCGTTATAAAAAGCATACGGACTCAATCGGACATAATTATATCCATCGACACCAACAAAGCTCAGGTTGCACAGGAAGCGCACCATGCCGGAGCCGATATTGTAAATGACATAAGCGGATTTATGTTTGATCCTGATATGGCGTCAACTGTCAGCAAACTAAATATGTATGCGGTTATCATGCATATCAAAGGAACACCGAAAGATATGCAGCAAAATCCCCAATATGAAGATGTTATGTCTGAGATAAAGGCATTCTTTGTTGAAAGGATAGATTTTGCCAAGAAACATGGAATTAATGAAGAACGCATTATACTTGACCCGGGCATCGGTTTCGGGAAAAGAGTTGAAGATAATCTAAAAATCATCAAGCAGCTCGGTGATTTCAAAGAACTGGGCAGGCTGATCCTTATGGGCACATCGATGAAGTCTTTTATCGGGCACATTACGGATTCTCCGCTCCAGGAAAGAGTTGAAGGCACACTTGCAAGCGTTGCCATATCAGTCTGGAATGGAGCTAATATTGTCAGGGTCCATGATGTAAAGAAGGCAAAAAAGGTTGTGAAGCTTGTTTCTGCTATAATGAGTTCATAGCTTTTTAAGATACTGATTGCTTTATTCCCGACAGCTTAAAGGATATAAATTATGATGCCAACCATTCGCTGGCAGGATTTTTTAGACATTTTAATAGTTTCTTTCATACTTTACCGGATATTCCTGCTGATAAAAGGGACAAGGGCGATACAGCTCATTATAGGTTTTATAATGATTTTCTTTGTCTTTTATTTCTCAAAGAAGCTTGAGCTTTTTACGCTCGGATGGATTCTTAACAACTTTGTCGGTTCAATAATACTGGTTATTGTGGTGATATTTCAAAATGATATACGAAGGATGCTTATAGCTCTCGGCAGAAGCCCTTTCTTTAAAAAGATTACATATGTTGAAGAAACGATGTTTTATGATGAGCTTTCCAACGCATGCGTAATTATGGGCAAAAAAAAGACGGGGGCGCTCATTGTTCTTGAGCGTGAAATCGGACTGGAAGAATTCACGGAAGTCGGCATAAAAATGGATGCAAGCGTAAATACAGAGCTGATATTGAGTATTTTCCAACAGGCATCGCCTCTCCATGACGGTGCGCTGATAATCAGAGAAGGAAGAATCAGGGCTGCAAGTTGCATTCTTCCGTTGACATTAAAGGATGATCTTGATAAGACGCTCGGCACAAGACACAGGGCTGCTGTCGGTATAACAGAGTTAACGGATGCTGTTACTGTAGTGGTTTCGGAAGAGAAAGGCTGGATTTCATATGCATATAAGGGCCGGATATTCACAAACATCAGCGGCGATGAACTGAAGAAAGTATTGAAGAAATATTTGATATGAACACTGATTTACTGATGAGTATGGCAGGCGGTTGATAATGATGCAGGAAAAAAAGACTTTAATGAACCTGATATCTAAATACATTTTTAAAGACTTTAAACTCAAAGCACTCTCTATTGTTCTTGCCACCATGCTGTGGCTTGCCGTTTCCTACATGGGAGTATCAAGGATGAGCATTTCCGTAAGGGTTTCTGCCGACAAATTAAGCAGGGATTTTATTGTAAGCAAAATGGATACAGATGAGGTGCTTGTTGCACTGAACGGTCCGGTATCGATACTTAAAGATATTCGCGCCCGTGATGTCGGCGTGTCCCTTGACCTGTCAAACGTGAAAGAAGGTCGTTATGTCTATGATCTGCAAAAAAACAATATACGTGTGCCAAAGGGCATACAAGTCGAGGAGGTCAAGCCAGACTATATTGTTGTAGAAATTAACGGGACTATGGAAAAGAGGTTTAAAACAGTTGTAAAATTAGAAAAAAAATGGATGAGCATGTACAGCGTAAAATCATGGACTCCCCGCTATGTGAACATAGAAGGTTCCGGGGGCAGCCTGAAAGATATTGATTCTATCGAAACAGTTCCGGTTGACGGCAGTTTTATATCTGAAGAAGAAACAATTGATGTCCCCTTGGATGCCAAAGATTTGATAATAAGGAAAATCAAACCGGACACGATAAAGGTCATCCTCAAGAGAAATTAAAATGAGCCTGGACAGCCCTGGACAAGCTATGGTAAATCAAAATGATATTATTTCGGAGGAGTGAAATGCAAAAACTGATGGTGAATATTGATCATGTGGCAACATTACGGGAAGCAAGAGGAACAAATTTTCCGGACCCTGTTTTTGCAGCAGGCATAGCGGAAACAGCAGGCGCCTCAGGGATTATTATACATCTGCGTGAAGACAGGCGTCACATTAAAGACAGGGATCTTACTATTTTAAGAGAAACAGTGAAGACAAAGCTGAACCTTGAAATGGCTGCTACAAAAGAAATGATAAACATAGCAAGGGGAATAAAACCGGACATGATAACCCTTGTTCCTGAGAAAAGGGAAGAGTTGACAACAGAAGGCGGACTTGATGTGGTTGGCCTTTCAGAAAAGCTCAAAAATGCCATTGTTGGCGTAAGGGAAAAGGGGATAAAAGTAAGCCTGTTTATAGACCCGGAAGAAGAACAGATTCTGGAAGCTCATAAAATCGGGGCGGATATGATTGAGATACATACCGGTGCATACAGCGATGCCAGGAATGAAGCAATACAGGAGAAGGAATTAAAAAAGGTGGTAAATGCAGCAAAAAGAGCAAAAGAAATGGGGTTGGGAGTAAACGCGGGACACGGCCTGCACTATCATAATGTAAGGGAGATCGTTGCAATACAGGATATAGATGAGCTAAGCATCGGCCACAGTATAATTGCCAGGGCGGTTTTTGTCGGGCTGGACAGAGCAATAAGGGATATGCTTGCACTTATGCGTTAATTCCAAATTAAACCCCGCAGTTTTGGTTGCGGGGAATACCCCCTCTGCACCTGCCTCAGAGAAGACGCTTTCTTATAACTTCCTCTTGAAATTTTCTTGATGAAACCATCATTTTTTACTTAAGCGAATAATTAAATAACCGATAAAATTAAAATATGCAATGTTCCAAAAGACAGGACAAAGCCCTATTAAACAGACGTAAACTGATTGTTGAAGTAAATTTGCATTTGACTCACATTAAGAAAAGAAGGAGAGGGGCATGAGAAAAATGTTGGCAGATATGAGGCTTTCACAAAAGCTAATGGTGGCGCCTGTTATTTTTATCCTGTTTTTAATTTTGCTGGGAGTGGTTTTATATTCAGGCTATTCCACAACCGTACCATTTGTCATAATAGGTATCGCAACTATTTTCTCTCTTGCAGCAAATATATATATGGCTAAAATAATTATCTCAACAACGGAAAAGACTGTAACAGCTGTTGGGGAAGCTACAAAAGGGAATCTGACCATACAAATAAATCTGGAATCACACGATGAAATTGGAGAAATGAGCGCCGGATTCAATGCTTTTGTTGATAACTTGAGGAGAATAATGATTCATGTGGCCGAAGACAGCGACCAGATATCTTCTGCTTCAAATAAAATGCAAATAGCGATAGAGCAGGTGATAAACGCATTTGAGCAGATAGCGACACAGATTAATTCAATTGCCGTTGCCTCAGAGGAACTCTCATCAACATCATCGGAAATAGCGCGAAATTGTTCGGTGGCAGCGGAAAGCTCGGCGCACTCGAATAATGCGGTTAAAGCTGGAGGCATTGTTATAGACGAGACAGTCTATATAATGAAAACAATCGCTCAAAAGGTTCAAGCATTGTCTGATGTCATACAGGTTTTTGGCACAAGGTCCGATCAGGTGGGAGAAGTAGTAAGATTTATTAATGACATTGCCGACCAGACTAATCTTCTCGCACTGAATGCCGCAATAGAAGCCGCCCGCGCGGGAGAACACGGCAGAGGTTTTGCTGTTGTTGCAGATGAAGTGCGTAAGCTCGCAGAGAGGACAACAGAAGCTACCAGAGAAATCTCAACCACAATTGCCGCCATGCAGTCTGAAACAAAGAGCATTGTTGAATCCATTGAAGAAAGTGTAAGGGAAGTTGAAATAGGAATGGAGAAGACGAGCAAGTCAAAAGAGTTCCTGAATGATATTTCAATTCAGATAGATACGGTAAATACTCAGATAAACCAGATTGCTGTGGCTGTTGATCAGGAAAACACAACAACCAACCAGACGGCTGATAATATTCAGCAGGTCTCCCATGTTATGAACGATATTTCGCAAAAAGTTCATGAGACCATGCCTGTAACTCTTGAAGTTGCGAAGGTAGCAGATGCGCTTGAAGTAATGATTAATCAGTTCAAGATAAAATAATACGGTTTGCCCTGATTTATGGGATTTAAATCTTCTTCTACGGCGTCCTCAGGAGGCGGAAACCGATGCGGCGGTGCCTGACCGACGGATTGTCGTCGTTCCGGTCGGATGTACGCAGGAGTGGCGGTTCGTTCAGCCATGAACCGCCGCGAAACACACGATTGTTGTCTGAAGAAGGACCCTGAGGGTTATTTCGTGGACTTTTTTTATAGTAATTAGAACTGAACCAATCCTGACACCATTCATAGACATTGCCGGACATGTCGTATATGCCAATGCCATTGGGTTTCTTCCGGCCTACAGGATGGGTTTCGTCGTCTGAATTAGAGCTATACCAGGCATAGCTATTAAGGTCTGAATCGGAGTTTGTTCCTGCGTATTTCTCTTTCTTACCGCCGCTACGGGCGGCATATTCCCACTCTGCTTCCGTGGGAAGGCGGTAGAATTTGCCGGTTTTGCTGTTGAGCTTTTGAATGAACTCCTGAATATCATCCCAGGATACATTTTCTACAGGGCAGGTATCGCCGCAGGAAGAAAAATCTGACGGATTGCTGCCCATGATAATTTTCCACTGCTCCTGTGTAACTTCGTATTTTCCCATATAGAAATCGCTGATACAGACGTTGTGAACAGGTTTTTCATCTGATTCGCCGTCTCCAAAAGCATCGCCCATATCATAGCAGCTTCCTTTGACAAAGACGAATTCCATGCCGGTTGCGTGGTCCTTGGTTTTTGTTTCGCCTGCAACGGCAAAGGATACGAAGAAAACAAAAAACATGACGGACAGAATAATCTTCCTATGCATTGTGAACTCCCATAAAAAATCATTAAATTATATATTTGAATTATACAACAACCGTTATTGAAATGGTAAGCTACTTCGAGCACGGCAAAAAGGAATAAAATATCTCCTTTAAAATCAGCATATTTTATGGTAATGTGTTTGTTTGTGGAGTTTGCCATGGTTGGTATTGATATCGTTGAAGTTATACGAATGAAAAACATGATTGACAGGTATGGCGACAAATTCCTGAATAAGGTCTTCACCGATGACGAGATTCAATACGCCGGGAATAAGCACAGAATCTCCGAATCCCTTGCCGGGAGGTTTGCCGCCAAAGAAGCATTCATAAAAGCCCTTGGCAGAAAAGTGCCGTGGAAACTCATCAATGTATTGCAGCGCCAGGGAAAACCGTATATTGAATATCTCGGGGAACGCTATGATGGTGTGAGTATCTCGCACGAGCGGGCCTATGCAGTGTCAGTGGTAGTAATTTGATATGGGAGTATATATATGAAAGTATTGACGCCTGAGCGGATGGCAAAATATGATGAATACGCAATAAAAACATGGGGTATCCCCTCAACGGTGCTCATGGAAAACGCGGGCCGGAATATGTACAGGCTTATGAAAGAGCGCTACCTTGTGGATAAAAGCCGGATTTCAATTTTTTGCGGAAGAGGAAATAACGGAGGCGACGGTTTTGTAGTCGGACGATATGCTCTTGAGGCAGGCTATCGCGTCAAGGTTTTTCTCCTGTGTAAAAAAGAGGATCTGAAAGGTGACGTGGCCCTGAATATGAGGTTGTATACGTCTATAGGCGGAGATATCATCGAGGTAGACAATTCATTCGACATAGTACAGAGAGGCATACAACATGCCGATATTATCATAGACGCCATTTTCGGAACAGGGCTTTCAAAACCGGTAACAGGCAGGGAAAAAACAGTTATTGAAAGGATCAACGAGTCAGGCAAACCTGTTATTGCCGTTGATATTCCTTCAGGTATTGACGGAAAGACCGGCATTCCCCTTGGATGCGCTGTCAAAGCTATGCATACATTTACCTTTGCTTATCCGAAGATCGGGCAAATTCTCTGTCCGGGCGCGTATCATGCAGGTAAATTGACGGTTATCGACATATCTATACCGTCCTTTGTTGAAGAAAAAGTAGGTTTTGACGGATACGTCATTGACGGTGCAATGCTAAAGAACACACTAAAGGAAAGAACTCCCTGGTCGCATAAGGGGACATACGGTCATGCGGTTGTAATCGCCGGTTCTCCCGGAAAGACAGGCGCAGCTTATATGACTTCACTGGCTGCTTTAAAAATAGGCGCGGGTCTTGTAACACTGATTATTCCTGAAAGCTTGAATAACATCATGGAAGCAAAGTTGACAGAAGTTATGACATATCCTGTGGCAGATAATGGGACAGGATGTTTTACGCTTTCTTCCTACGACCGGATAAAAGCATTCGTAGAAGACAAAGATGTGGTCATCATGGGCCCCGGTCTTTCGCAAAACCGGGAAACAATGGAGCTTGTAAGAAAACTTTATATTGAGATAGATAAGCCCTTTGTAATTGATGCCGACGGGATAAACGCCTTTCAGAATCACATTGATGTGATAAAAGAAGTAAAAAGGGATGCTGTTTTTACTCCGCATCCGGGCGAGATTGCACGCCTCATCGGGCTTTCGCCAAAAGATATAAACGAAGATAGAATAGGCATCGGCAGGAGATTTGTTGAAGAGACGGGGGTAAATCTCGTGCTAAAAGGCGCTGGGACAGTTATTTTTAGCCCCAGTGGAGATATTTTTATAAACCCCACCGGCAATCCGGCCCTGGCAAAAGGCGGAAGCGGCGACATATTGACAGGTTTTATCGGGGGATTAGCTTCACAGGGTTGTCCCCTCGTGGAAGCTTCTTCGGCAGGTGTATACCTTCACGGTTATCTGGCGGATGACTGGGTAGAGGCTAATACGGATATGGACCTCCTTGCAGGTGACCTCCTTGCAGGCCTGAGCAAGGCAATACGAGATATAAGGAATGGAAAAGAAAGAGTTTATATCGAAAAGTCCCTCTGAAACATGGGATATTGGAGAGATGATTGGGAAAACCGCAAAAAAAGGTGACCTCTATGCGCTTTATGGTGAACTTGGCGCAGGAAAGACCCAGCTTGTAAAAGGGATTGCAAGGGGCATTGGGGTAAAAGACTGGCAATATGTATTAAGTCCTTCTTTTACCATTATGAATATTTATGAGGGGGACCTCAACCTTTGCCATGTAGACCTCTATAGGATTGATGGGAACGAAGTTGAGGGTTTTGCACTGGAAGAGTTTCTTGAAAGTGGCATAGTTGTGGTAGAATGGGCACAAAGGGCAGCCTGGCATTATGGAACAATCAGAATAGAGGTTGAGACTGTCAGCGAGGAAGAAAGAAGAATTACGGTAAACAGACCATAATGGGTTAATTTACAGTTGATGGAGGTATAAAATGCTTGTTGTACAGAAGTATGGAGGGACATCGGTTGCAGACCTTGAAAGAATAAGGAATGTGGCCAAACGGGTTATAGAATATCGCGAAAAAGGCGATAATGTCATTGTCGTTGTTTCTGCAATGTCAGGCGAGACGGACAAACTGCTCAACCTTGCCAACAGTATCAGCAAAAATCCCGACGAAAGGGAAATTGACGTGCTGATTTCGACGGGAGAGCAGGTAACATCCGCCCTTCTGGCGATTACATTGAAAACGATGCTTTGTGATTCAGTTTCAATACAAGGTCATCAGGCAAAGATCGTAACGGACTCAAGCCATACCAAGGCAAGGATAGCCCGGATCGAAAAACACCAGATCATGTCTGAGATTGAGAAGGGCAGGGTAGTTGTTGTTCCCGGCTTTCAGGGAGTAGATGAAAAAGGAAACATAACGACTCTCGGCAGGGGCGGCTCTGATACGTCGGCAGTGGCTCTGGCTGCCGCGCTTAATGCTGATCTTTGCGAGATATACACGGATGTTGACGGGGTATACACAACAGACCCGAACATATGTGATCGCGCCAGGAGACTTGACAAAATATCATATGAAGAGATGCTTGAAATGGCAAGTCTCGGGGCCAAAGTCCTGCAGATAAGATCCGTTGAATTCGCTATGAGATACAATGTGCCGATTCTTGTGAAGTCTTCCTTCACGGACGGCGAGGGAACTTTAGTATGCAAGGAGGTATCGGATATGGAAAGAATGGAAGTTACAGGCGTTACCCACAACAAAAATGAAGTAAAAATAACTATAAGCAAAGTGCCGGACAAGCCGGGAATAGCGTCAAAAATATTTACTGCACTATCTGACGCAAATGTTGTTGTTGATGTAATAGTCCAGAACGTCAGCCATGACGGCAGCACGGACATTACATTTACGGTCGCAAAGGCAGATGGAAGAAAAGCCTTTAAGATTATGGAAGATACAGCCAAAGAGATAGGCGCTGAGAAAGTAGCACTCGATGAGGATATTGCCAAGGTGTCTATTATCGGGTTGGGCATGAGGTCTCATGCGGGTGTAGCGTCGAAGATGTTCTCCGCCCTTGCAAAAGAAGGGATAAACATTGAGGCGATAACCACTTCGGAGATTAAAATCTCATGTGTAGTAGAAGGTAAATACGGGGAACTTGCCGTGCGCACACTCCATAAAACATTCGGACTTGATTCGGAACCCATGGAGGAATGATTTGAAGGTTGAGTTCTATGATACTACGTTACGCGACGGAGCACAGTCGGAAGACATAGCATTCTCCCTGAATGATAAGCTCAGGATTTCCGAGAAACTTGACGAATTCGGAATTCACTATATTGAAGGAGGCTGGCCGGGTTCAAACCCGAAAGATCTTCAGTATTTTAAAGATGTTAAGAAGCTTTCCCTTAAGAATTCAAAAATAGTTGCCTTCAGCAGCACGATGAAGCTCCATGCTGATCCTGACAAGGATGAGATCGTAAAAGCTATCCTTGATGCTGATACAGGATATGTAACAATTGTCGGCAAAAGCTGGGACCTTCACGTAAGAGATGCGCTTAAAGTTACCCTTGATACAAATCTTAGGATGATTGATAAAACAATAGCATATTTGAAAAAACGCGGCAAAACCGTCTTCTTTGACGCCGAACACTTCTTTGACGGTTATAAAAAAAACGATGTATATGCAAAAAAGGTTATTAAAGCTGCGGAAGATGCCGGCGCTGACGCAGTTGTCCTCTGTGATACGAACGGCGGGAGTATGCCTTATGAGATTTATGACACGGTTTTGGAAATGCGGAAGTTAACGGGCATACAACTCGGTATTCATACCCATAATGACACTGAAATGGCTGTTGCGAATACGCTGATGGCAGTTCAGGCAGGGTGCACGCATATCCAGGGTACAATCAACGGATATGGAGAACGTTGCGGGAATGCCAACCTTTGTTCTATCATCCCTAACATTATTCTGAAAATGAAGCATACGGGGATCAAAAAAGAAAAAATAGTACATTTAAGGGATCTGAGCCTCTACGTCGATGAAATGGCAAATTTTAAACCTGATAAGCACAAACCCTATGTAGGCGACAGCGCCTTTGCTCATAAAGGCGGTATCCATGTAAGCGCCATACGGAAAAATGCCGAGACCTATGAGCACATAAAACCCGAATTGGTAGGCAACACCCAGAGAGTCCTCATATCTGATCTTTCCGGGGAAAGCAGTATCCTGTATAAGGCAAAGGAATTCAATATTGACATAGAAAAGGACAGGAAACTCGTTAAAGACGTAGTTAAGAAGGTAAAAGACCTTGAGATGTACGGGTACAAATTTGAAGGAGCAGAAGGTTCGCTTGAACTCCTCATGAAAAAGGCCCTTGGTATTCATAAGAAATTCTTTGACCTTATCGGTTTCAAGGTAATAGTTGACAAGAAAGAAAAGGGACACCCTGTTTCCGAGGCAACAATCATGGTCAAGGTAGGCAACAGGATAGAGCATACGGCAGCGCTTGGCAAAGGCCCCGTAAATGCCCTTGATGCTGCCTTAAGAAAAGCATTATATAAGTTTTATCCCGGATTGAAGGAGATGGAGCTTGTAGATTATAAGGTGCGGGTGTTAACAACGAAACATGGAACCGGAGCGGTGACAAGGGTTCTCATAGAAAGCAGCGATGGGAAACGTAACTGGAATACTGTGGGTGTATCTGAGAATATTATTGAAGCAAGCTGGCGTGCACTTGTGGACAGCATTGATTATAAACTGCTTATAGATTCCCACGAGTAGGTTTGAGGCATCGGCTTAACCGTAAGTCGTTCAAACAGTTTAAGCCGTTTGAGCTGTTTGAACGACTTAAACCATTAGGTTGAAGAGGACAGGCGTGAGCCCTGGTAAAAGGAGAATGCATGAAAAGACTTCTTGATATACATGATGCGACAAAGGAACTAAACATACTCCGCGCCCTTGAGAACTACAAAAGCCCCTTTGAGATAGTAGGCACATACAGGCTGATTGATGACGGCATCAGGCCTGAAGCAACGGTTATAATAAAAGCGGATAATAAGCAGATGCATGAAGCTTCTACCGGCGTGGGGCCTGTCGATGCCCTTGCGAATGTATTAAAAATATCTTTGTCATCTGTCTTCCCCGCGATCCAGGGCGTCAAACTTGTAGATTTTTCTTCAAGAATACATGACTCAAGGTCCGGGACCTCAGCAAAGGTTGAGGTTTCCATTATCTTTACCGACGGCAAAGACATCTGGAGCGTCGCGGCAGTTTCTGATAATATCAACATGGCATCTTTTATGGCCCTTACAGATGGGTTTGAATATGCAATCATGTCGAAAAGCGATAATGGATAGAAGTCTGTTTAACGTTATAAGTTAATGGTTTAAGCATCTGCAAAAAAACATTGCCTTGACGATCTGTAATACAAGAGTTATATTAATACACAATTTTTTAAGTATTTTTATTGGGAGTTTGGGAGGTAAATAATCATGCCGATATATGAATATGAGTGTACAGGTTGCGGCAAAAGGTTCGAAATATTCCAGAAGATCAGCGAAAAACCATTAACTAAGTGCAAATTTTGTAAAGGACCTCTTAGTAAATTGATTTCAAGCTGTTCATTTCACCTCAAAGGTACAGGGTGGTATGCGACGGACTATAAAAAGCCGGTTGACTCTGTTGGAAAAAATATAAGCTCAGGGGGGAATGGCGTGAGCCATGCCGACACAGCAGAAGCGGCTGCAACAGCTTCAACTGATACAAAGACCGAAACCAATGCCGAAACAAAGACTGATACAAAGACCGAAACAAAAACTGAAAGCGCAAGCGCATAATATTGACGGAGGATGATGATGAATGTAGGAGATAAGGTGAAATTTGCTTTTGCAAAGAAAGAAATGGAGGGCCAGGTAGAAAGGATTTTTTCAAAATCTATCTATATAAAAGCCGACTTCCCGAAAGATAAGGGTAAGACTATCAAAAGAAAGATAAAGGACATAAAGTCGTAGTCAAATCGTATTTTATCATTCACGGTTCACATTAAAAGCGGATGTTTTTAATGTGAACCGTGAATATCTGAGAAAAAATTACAAAATTTCTTTAGAACGCAGTTCTCTTTGGATACTTATTATTTTCTTTCCCAGCATATTTTTAAATTGCATATTTGTATTTATAAACTCTAACGCGACAAACCCAAGGCTTTTAGCCATCCTTTCTTCCCTGGGCTCCCAGGTTCTCACGATAACAGCGTTTAGATCCAAGATGTTGCTGTCAATAGAAAGTTTTAAATCTATAATTTTTCCCGTTTGGAATTTAAGCTCCCTTTTATGACTGATTTTTGCTCCTCCGATAGAGATGTCGAGTATATTTACGTATTTTCCGTCAATGGACATACTGATGCTGCTGTTGCTTGCAGGTTCGGCCCTGAAGAAGAACCGCAGATTATACTGTACGGGGATTGATTTTATTGAAAGAATAACAGCCTGTGTCCTCTTGCTGGCCGACAATTCATAATTTTTTACAATGTCAACGATGGTTGCGTCAAAACCATAACGCACAACTTCTCTGTTTTCCTTGGCAAGGTAAGTAACTGCAATTGTTTTATTTATCCTGCTTTTTGAAATCGGAGGTTCTGTTTGTGCTATTATCAGATGCTTTTCAACAATATCGAAAATGATCGAATTTCTCACATCAGTGGTTTCCTTGATGTGATCTGTGTCTACTGCAATCTTGACTGGCAGCCCTGGTCTTATGTCCATATTATTATGTAAATTATGTTAATCTATCCTTACTATTAATTACATTTTTATAGCTTGTTTTGTAGCCTGAAACAATAGAAAAATATTCGGCGCATTCCTTGATTTAGAATTAGAATGACACCCCGTCCGCTTGCGGCGGGGCAGTTCATTCCTGTTTATTTGCTATGCCTCTTAATGTCTTTGCGGTTCCCATCATGACAAGGGGTTTTCGGGATGCGTCCAACCATTCGAAGATAGTAATAATATCCTTTTCGGACATAGCAACACATCCTGCCGTAGGTTCCCCTTTCCCTCTCCAGACATGGAAAAAAATAGCGCTTCCAAGACCTCTGACAATAGGATTTGTATTATACCCGATTACAATGCCATATTTGTACATGTTATCTTTTCTTCTCATATCTTCAAAAGAAGCTGCCTTTGTCTGCCCCCTTTTTACCCATTGGTTGTAGTCAACTGAATCAACATCATCTACCCAGACATCGTTTTCTGTTGTCTGAAAATAATTCATTTTTGTATGTATTTCCCGGGGATAACCAAAGGTATATTCCAGAGGGTAAACACCGGAGGGCGTTCTGCCGTCCCCCTCCCTCTTTTTATCCGGCAATGCAAAACTGTTCCTGCCGATAGATGCATCAATCGGCTTAAGCATCAAATCCCATTGGTTGCTCCGCTTTTCAAAGGGGTATATTTTGGCTGAAAATAATTCAGAATTGTTGCCTACAACCAAGAGTATCTGACTCGACCCTCCAGAGTTTTTTTCAAAAAGATTATTCATCCAGGGCAAAACCGTCGTCCCGATGTTTTCACCTTGGGCGGCAACAACAGTGGCACACCCGGACATGAATAATGCAGAGAAAACAATCATTAAGAAAACAAGTGAAAGATTCACGTTTCACTTAAAGATGGCACCGGCATAATATCCCAGATATTTTTCGCGTATTCGCGTATGGCTCTGTCGCTTGAAAATTTACCTGAACGCGCGACATTAAGGATCGCCATTTTTGTCCATCGCGCCTTATCCTCGTAAGCTCTGCTCACCTCTTCCTGACATTGGATGTATGACGCGTAATCGGCTAATACAAAAAACGTGTCGTGCTTTAAAAGAGTATCAATGACAGGTTGAAACAGTTGAGGTATGCCGGGTGAAAAATATCCCCCCTGAATCTGATCTATAGCCTGTTTAAGCTCTCGATTTTCTTCATAATATTGACGTGGATTATACCCGGCGCGCATTGTTACAAGTTCTTCTGTATTATAACCGAAGAGAAAGAAATTATCCTCCCCTACCTCTTCCCTGATTTCTACATTAGCTCCGTCAAGGGTTCCGATGGTGAGGGCGCCGTTTAAGGTAAATTTCATATTGCCTGTTCCTGATGCCTCATATCCTGCGGTAGAAATCTGCTCGGATAGCTCTGCTGCGGGCATGATGCGCTGGGCAAGACTCACGTCGTAATTGGGAACAAAAAGGACACGCAATTTCCCGCTTACCAATGGATCGGCTTCACATGCGGCGCTTATGTTGTGAATAAGTTTAATAATCAGCTTACAGATAAAATATCCGGGGGCGGCCTTACCGGCAAATAATACAACTCTTGGCGGAAACGCGCCATCCATTTCCCCCTTCCTGATCCTGTTAAAGATGGTGATTACATGCAAAATATTTAAAAGCTGCCTCTTATACTCATGAAATCGTTTTATTTGACAGTCAAGAAAATAATCCGGAGGGAGAGACAGCCAGAATGTCTTATAAAGATAATCGTTCAAAGCTTCTTTGTTCAAGCTTTTTATCCGGGAGAATTGCGCACAAAAGGTTTTATCATCAATAAAGGGCTCCAGTTTCTTCAATTCTTCGAGATTTTTTAGCCACCCTTCTCCTATTGATTCGGTAATCAGACCCGAAAGGAGCGGATTGGACTCGAGGAGCCAGCGTCTCTGAGTGATGCCGTTAGTTACATTCAGGAATTTCTCAGGCGTTATTTCACAAAAGTCCTTCAATAAGTCCTGTTTCAAAATATCCGTATGGAGCGCGGACACGCCGTTAACAGCATGGCTGCCTACAACTGCAAGACGGGCCATATGCACAACCTGCTCGCCGTTGTTTGTGACAATACTCATTCTGTCCTTTCGTTCCGGCTCATCAGGAAACTTTTCTGCTACCTGAATAAGAAACCTTCTGTTTATCTCCTCTATAATCTGGAAATGGCGGGGAAGAAGATTGGAAAAAAGACCCTCGGACCAGGTCTCAAGGGCTTCAGGTAAAACCGTATGATTGGTATAACCAAAAGTCTTTTGAGTTATAGCCCATGCATCATCCCAATAAATCCGGTCCTCATCAACAAGGATTCTCATCAGTTCCGGTATCGCAATCGAAGGATGGGTATCATTGAGTTGCACAGCAACTTTGTCGGGGAATTCTTTATAACTCTGATGGAATTTTTTATACCTCCTGATAATGTCTTTTAAGGTGGCGCTCACGAAAAAGTATTGTTGCTTCAGCCTTAACTCCTTGCCTGCTTCGTACTGGTCGCTGGGATAGAGCACTTTGGATATACTTTCACTGTGGCTTTTATCCTCCACAGCCCCAAAATAGTCGCCGCTGTTAAAATATTCAAGATTAAAATCCCTGCTGGACTTTGCTGACCATAAACGCAGTGTATTTACCGTTTCATTTCGAAACCCCGGGATAGGATAATCGAAGGCCATGGCCATAACCTCGTCTCCGCCAACCCATTTCATTCTGAACTTTCCCTTTGAGCCCGTAACGGTCTCAATTTCACCGTAAAAACGAACCGGGTAGAGAATTTCAGGTCGCGGCAGTTCCCATGGATTGCCGTATCTCAGCCAGTTATCAGGAGCTTCAACCTGAAAGCCGTCCTTGATCCTTTGAAAAAATATGCCGTATTCATAGCGGATGCCGTAGCCGTATGCGGGATACTGAAGTGTGGCAAGAGAGTCCATATAACAGGCGGCAAGCCTTCCTAAACCGCCATTGCCCAGCCCTGCGTCCCATTCATGTTCGAGGGCGTCTTCATAGGCAATCCCTAATGTGTCTATAGCCTTGGAATATTCATCGGACAAACCGAGATTGAGAATATAATTCCGCAGCAACCTGCCGAGAAGAAACTCAAGGGACAGATAATACACCCTTTTCGTATCAACATCGTAGTATCTTTGCTGGGTTGAAATCCACCGCTCTACCAGCAGATCCCGGACAGACAGAACAAGGGAATTGAATTTATCCCTTGAAGTGGCAGAATACATGTCCTTTGCAAGACCATAGGTAAGGTTATTTAAGAGCGACCTGCGCAATGCTTCAGTATCTTCTTTCAATTAAAACCCCCTTATTCCAAATCTAAAATCAAAGCACTATCTTCGTTGGCTTCGTCATCAGTTTCCTCGACGTACTGTGTAGTATGCCTATGCCTGGCCTCGCTTGGCGGGGACATGTCATTACGCAGGGAGGGTCACCTCTTCCTTGTCGCCTTGATAGCCCCGCAAGTTGCTGCGGGGTAGCCCATTGCATCTTTGATTTAGATTTGGGAATATTTATCATTTCCAAATCTAAGATATAATACCATGTTCAGAGGCATTGGTGCAAAAAAAGCAAGGCCTCAGTTTCCTGCAACTTCTTCACGTAGAAGCCTTAAAATTCTCCCATTCACCCCTCTCTTTCAGCACTTCCCTATATACTTCCAGGGCATCATTTACTTTCGGCATTCCTCCATATGTTGCAAGTTGAAATATGGCTTCCGCAAGTTTTCTCGGATCGCAGCCCACATTCAAAGCGCCGTTTAAATGGAGCTTCAATTCCTTTGTTGCCCCCAGGGCGGCAAGTATAGTGCAGGCAACCAACTGTCTTTCAGGCAGTGTTAATACTGTTCTTGAATAGAGGTTGCCGGTAATAAACATAGAGAGGTCATTGGCAAGATCTCTATCAAATTCCTTCCACATCAGATATGGCGGGTCCATTTTTATACCTTTACCAAAAAGTTTTTTTGCAGTTTCCTGTGTCTTTTTTCTTATTTCATCATCCATAATTCATGCCCTCCTGTTGTTAATTTATGTTTCCTCTGTATTGAATTACCATCATGGTTATATCATCTGATTGCGGCGCGTCTTGCGCGAAATGCTCGATCTCGGCCATAATGCCGTCTACAATTTCATTGATCGATTTTCCCTTTAGTCTTATTATTGCGTCTTCAAGCCGTTTATCGGAAAAAAGCTCGCCGTTTTTGTTCATCGCCTCGTTAACGCCATCAGTATAAAGATATATACTGTCGCCCGGTTCTAAAACAATCTTATCCGCCGAATACTTCGCATCATCTATGACGCCTACAACAATCCCGCCTGTACTTTTTAGTATGCTTACCTCACCTGTCTTTCGAATAATCAGGGGAGGATTATGCCCTCCGTTTGTGTACTCCATTTCTCCTGTAAAGATATTGAGTATGCCGCAGAAGATAGTCACAAACATATTGTTGTCATTACCTATACACAATTCTTCATTTACTCTTAATACAATCCTGTCCGGGGTAAGTCCCACAGCGGCCTTTGCTTTTATGAGCGTCTTTGTAACTGCCATGAAAAGGGAAGCAGGGATGCCTTTCCCTGAAACATCGGCAATGACAAAACACAGGTGATCCTGATCTATCTGAAAGAAATCATAAAAATCACCGCCCACTTCCTTTGCGGGCTGTATTATGGCATAGATATCAAATTCTGTTCTATCCGGGAAGGGTGGAAACATTTTCGGGAGTATGCTCATTTGTATATCGTGCGCAACTTTTAATTCGCTCTCCATCCTTTCTTTTAAAGCTGTGGTTTTGGTAAGTTCTTCAATATAAGCTTTCAGTGATGTCTTCATGTATCCGAATGCCTCTGTGAGCTTGCCTACTTCATCGCCTGATGTTGCGACCGGGAGTTCTATGTCGAGATCGCCTGAGCCTATCCCCTCTGTTGCCTGCGCCATTGCCCGAAGCGGCCCCGTTATTGACCGGGCAATGTAGGCTATTGCTATGGCAAGAAGAAATATGCCGCTAATCCCCAGAAAAATAACCATTTTATTGAGCCTGACAATGTCCTCCATCAATTCATCCTTCGGAAAAAGGACTGCAAGAGCCCAGCCATTCGATTTGATTGGAACATACGTCATCCAGCATTCTTTACCGGTAAGAACGCTATTTGCTATAAAGGGGGTAAGACTTGATTCGCCCTTTATCATTTTCCGCCCTATTTCTCTTAAACCTGTATTGTTGCGAGCCTCGGCAATCGAGAAGATGGTTTCATTCATAATCAGCTCTTTCATCGGATGTGTAACATATGTACCGTTTTTGGAGATCAAAAAACCGTATCCTGTTTTAAGAATTTTTATGGAAGATACAATTTCTCTTAAACTTTCGATGGATATGTCAACAACAACAACACCGGCAAGTTGCCTCCTGCCGTTGGAGTTCTTATAAAAAGGAACGCCGTATGAACACATCAGGATGCCTCCGTCCCCGCCGAAATAGGGTTCTGTCCATTCAGAGCGTTGCAGTTCCTTTGGTATCTGGTACCAATCCCAAAAGAAGTAATTATAATGTTTATCCAGATGCTTGAAACTTATCGCGCCGTCTTCCCTGAAGAAGTAGGGCGCAAAAAATTCGGTGTCTTGCTTAAAAACATAAGGCTCAAAAGCTATTGCTACCCCATGTATCTCAGGGTTTTTTTCCAGAACAGTATATAGAAGCCGGTAAAGTTCCTTTTCATCGTAAGAACTGTTTTCGAGAAAGTAGGATATATTTTCCGGAATTTTCCGGGTAGCGGCGAGAACAGACTCGATCTTGTTTTTTGATGCGAGGATAAGATTTTTTGAGTTTTCCCCGATCCCTCTTTCAATTGTCTGTCGTGAAACATAGTAATTATATCCGAAAATCAGCGTAAAAATACATACGCTGCTCAGAGTAAAAAAAAGAATAAGTTTGAATGCAATACCTTTATTTTTTAGCATGGTCTGTAAAATTGACATAAAAATCATTAAAAACCGGCGCATTTCCTATAATGTTGTTTTCTTTGAGTACCTTACATACCCTTGTAAAATCCGATTCTGCCAATACGCCTATTGGGGGCGATTTGCCGTCTTCAGGAATTATCAGATCCTTCATTCTTTCAAGCATCCATTTCTGGTGAACCCTGTTTACCGGGATGCTTGCCGTGGACATATATTTGAGTACAATATCCAATGCCTCGTCGGGATGTTTAAAGGCATAGAGCCAGCCTTCAATAGAAGCTTTTACAAAACCCCGAACCAGTTCCGGGTCTTTTTTTAAAGTGCTTTCAAGGGTATAGATGCCGTCTTCAGGAAAATTCAATTCATGTTCATAAAAAAAGAAGGTTGTCAACTCGTCAGGATTAAGACCGGCGTTAAGAATTGTATGATATTCGTTATACCACATGGCCGAAGCCACATCGACGCCATCCCTGAGAAATAAATTCACGGAATATGACTGGGGAACAATAGTAGCTTTCAGATTATATTTTTTCAAAAAGGCTAAGGGTTGCAACTGAAAATCAGCTCTCCAGATCCCGACCTTCCTGTTATTTATATCTTCCGGCCTGTAAATACCCCTTGCTTTCTTGGCAATAAGCATGAGCGCTGAACGCTGTATGATCTGTCCCACATTGACGAGCCTTACACCCTGGGACTGTTTTTGGATTGCAGTGGACAGCCATGCAACGGCAAAATCAGCCGTTTGTTTTTCAAGAATGTCCAGTGAAGGCCTGTGCGGTCCTCCTTGTTGTATGTTAAGGGCAATGCCGTGTTTCTTATAAAAACCTTTTTCAAAGGCAACAAAATATCCTGCAAATTGCGACTGAGGACTCCAATGGGGGATGAAATGCGCTCTTTTCAGGTTCTCCTGTCCATAAACAGTGCCAAAATTGTTGAATAAAATGAAGAAGCAGAACAACAGGAAAAATAAGAAGGTTTTTTTGAACATTTTTGAAATATACATATTATGTGAATAAAAATAAAGGGGTAATTACATATTGCTGCAGGCGGTATTCAAATAAAGACAAATTGTGAAAAAAAATACTAAAGCGAATCAGTTCTTTGCCGATAATATTTTTGTAACGCCATAAAGGAGATTAAAAAAGGAATGTTGCCTTGTGTATTTTTCAGTCTTTTTTTGTTCATAGTCAGCACAATAATATTATTCAATATCATCAATTTTAATAGATATTTTACAAATGGAGGGGACAGATGAAACTTTTCACAGACGTAAAAATCGGTAAAAGGCTTGCAATAGGCTTCGGCATTACCCTTGGCCTGATGGTAATCAACGTAGTCATGGGTGTTATTTCCATCAACGGGATTAATAATGATCTTGACCGTATGTTTGTGGTTAATACGGCCAAGATAAAGTATGCCAATGATATGAGGACATCTCTTTCTGATCTGACTTACCTTGTAGGACAAATAGCTACTTCTGAGGATGGCAGTGTCAGAGAAGGGGCAAAGAAGCAGATAGACGAGAAAAGGGTCAACTATAATAAGGCTGTGGAAGGGCTTGAAAAACTGGAGATGAATGATGAAGGAAAAAAGCTCATCGCAAATTTCAAGGAAGAGGTTGCGCTGGGCAGGGAAGCCAACAACAGCGCTATTGATCTTGGCATGGCAGGAAATTTAAAAGAGGCGGCTGAAAAGTATGGAGTGCTTATAAAATCTATTCAAGGTTATATGAATGCCGCTGAAGCCATTGTCAAGTATAACGAAGGCAGGCTCCAGTCCAGATATGATGCTGCAAAGAAAAGTGCTTCCACAACACGTCTTGTCTTTATATTGCTTGGTATCGCAAATATCATTATCGGTATGTTTTTCTCACGAGCCATTACAAAGAGTATTGCCATACCTATCATTCGTTCTTCCAGTCACATAGATTTAATGGCAAAAGGGGATTTCTCAATACCTGTTTCCATACATGCAACCAACAGAGGAGATGAGATGGGCATCTTTGCAAGGTCCATGGATGCAATGAACAGGAACCTCGGACAAATAATCAGAGATATGATGTCATCAGCCGAAAACGTAGCGTCTGCAAGCACGCAATTGAGCGCATCTGCAGAAAAACTTTCAAAGGGAGCTGTGGAACAGGTTGAAAGGGCTACTCAGATTGCAACTGCCTCCACCCAGATGAACCAGTCTTCCGAAGATATTGCCAGAAACTCAAATAAGATAGCAGAAGCAGCAAACGAGACTGTCAGTATCTCAAAGGAAGGACAGATAGTTGTTGATAAGGCAATACATGAAGTGAATGTAATTGCTGAAACCGTGGAGGCTGCATCAGGATTTGTAAGGGAACTGGGGAACCAGTCATTGAGAATCGGAGATATTATAACAGTTATTGAAGAAATCGCAGACCAGACAAATCTGCTTGCACTCAATGCTGCAATTGAAGCAGCGCGCGCCGGAGAGCAGGGTAGGGGTTTCGCGGTAGTTGCCGATGAAGTAAAAAAGCTTGCGGAAAGGACCTCTGCGTCTACCACAGAAATAGCAGGCATGATAAGAACAATCAAGGAAGGTGTTGAGAGAACTGTTGAAACAATGGATAAAGCAAAAAACAATGTTGCCACAGGAGTCCAGTACTCTTCACAGGCTCAGGCAGCCTTGCAGGATATTACAAGAAGTATTGACAGCCTTTATGGCGGTATCCATCAGATAGCAAGCGCTATAGAAGAAATGAGCGCTACCACAGATGAAATTACACAGGATATGAATCAGATTTCTGACGTTACAAAAGAGAGTCTATCTTCCTCAGAGGAAATATCGAAAGCAGCCGGAGGATTGTCCGGTCTCGCAAAAACTCTTGATAGTGAAGTTCGGAGTTTTAAAGTTCAGTAAGAAGATTGCAATAAAAATATCTGCATGACACACCAAAACAGCCCCGCCGAGCAGGTGGGGCTGTTTTGGTGTACGGTACGCATCCACATGATTTATCTTAAACTCAAAAAGCCGAAATAGTTTGCTAACAAGTCAGATATTCAATATAATACAAAATAAAAATTATAGATTATAAATGAACGGTGTATTATGAAGATTGCCATATCGGGTAAAGGTGGAGTGGGAAAAACAACCCTCGCAGGGGTAATGGCAAGGACATTGGGAGAACGGGGTTTTAAAGTGCTTGCCATAGACGCCGATCCTGATTCTAATCTTGGTAGCGCCATAGGTTTCACGCCGGAGGAATTGAAAAGTGCTATGCCGCTGGCGCAGATGGAGGAATTCATCGAGGAGCGGACAGGCGCAAAGAAAGGCCAATACGGCTCATTCTTTAAACTGAACCCCATGGTTGATGATATACCGGATCGGTTTTCCGTTGAAAAAGGCAACGTCAGATTGATTGTCCTGGGAAATATTGTTCAAGGGGGCGGCGGATGTTTTTGCGCGGAGAATGTGCTTTTAAAGAGCCTGCTTTCATATGTGCTGATTGAGCGAGACGAATACGTGATTGTCGATATGGAGGCAGGACTTGAGCATTTGGGCAGGGGTTCTACTGCCTACATTGATGCGCTTGTCGTTGTTGTGGAACCGGGTCGGAGGAGTTTTCAAACAGCATTTCAGACAAAAAAACTTGCCGCTGATCTTGGCATAAGAAATATATTTATTGTCGGGAATAAGGTGATGAACGATAGCGACCTGAATCTGATTAAGGAGAATCTGGGGGATTTGTCGCTCATCGGTTGCATAGGATATAACGAAAATGTGCTGGAGGCTGATAAGCAGGGCCTGTCGCCTTATGATATAGATGTGCGGATCAAAGCGGAAACCGTAAAAATTATCGATAACCTTGAGAAGACCATAAAATAATGAGAAGAATCATTGCTGCTATAAGCCTCGTATTTTCCACCATTATTCTCTCAACAATTGCCCTTACAGGTTCTCTTTTTTACAACAAAGGCCTGGTGATTCACAAGCTTTCACATTTTTGGGCATTTCTCCATCTTAAACTGTGCGGTGTTAAGGTCTTGTCAAAAGGGAGAGAAAACCTGTTGAACCCGCCCTATATTATTATGTGCAATCATCAGAGCGCCCTTGACATATTTGTGCTTTATATTGCACTTCCATTTTTATTTAAGTGGGTTGCAAAGAGACAACTTTTTTCCATCCCTTTTGTGGGTTGGATAATGAAAAGAGCCGGTTATATAAGTATTGACAGGGAAAACCCCCGTGATGGATTGAAGGCCATAAACGATGCGGCCCAAAAGATCAGGGAAGGTATGAGCGTGATCGTGTTCCCTGAAGGCACCAGAAGCAAGGACGGGAAGCTCCTCCCTTTTAAGAAGGGCGTTTTTTCTCTTGCTGTTCGCGCCGGTGTTCCTGTTATCCCCATAGGGATTAACGGGACAAGCAGATTGCAGCCGAAGGGCAGTCTTATGCCTGAGGAAAAAGGGACAGTATATGTTAATATAGGCGAACCTGTACTTGTCGGCGGAGATAAAGCCACGGAGAAAGCAAGGATTATGAATGAAGTGAAGGTGTCTATTGAAAGGATGATGGCGAACAATTGAGGCAGTGTTGAGTGACTAATCCTTTTTCTCACTATCCCTTATTCATTTATGGTTGTTGAGAGGATTTAAAAGTATGTCCGGAGAGTTTAAAAAAGAGATATTAGGGATCGGGCTTCTCGGCCTGTTTATTTTTTTATTTGTCAGCTTGCTTACATACCACCCCCTCGACCCCTCATTCAATACCCTTACAGAAGGGGCCGCAAAAAATCTTTGCGGAAAAGTCGGCTCCTACATTACAGACATCCTTATCCAGTTATTCGGGATGGCGAGCTACTTCCTGCCGGCAGTAACGCTCATGTTTTCGCTTTTCTATTTGAGAAAGAAAGACCCTCCACATATCCTTGTACTTTCATCCGGACTTGTACTCCTGTTCCTGTCAATGTCGGTTATTTTACAGCTTATGGTTGGAAGGTTGCATATCAGAGGTGTTGCCATTCCTTTTTCCGGTTTTCTTGGTGTGCTCCTTGAGAAAACCCTGGTGAATCTTTTCAGTTATTTCGGTAGTTACCTTATCTCTATCATACTCTTTTTGATTTCGATTTTTCTGATTGTTCAGGCGCCTATGCTCTCCCTTATTGAAATGCGTATTTCAAGGAGAAAATCAGTAGAACAAAGGAAAGAAATAAAAGTAGCTGAAGAGAAACAGCCGGAGCCGAAGGCAGAGAAAAAGGCGGTTCAGGAGTCTTTTGAATTTTTCAAAGATGTCGGTCCCTATAAGCTCCCCTCTGTTTCTCTTCTTGATGCTATAGAGAAAAAAGAAGTAAAGATCGACAAAGAAAGCATACAGCTCAATGCAAGCATCCTTGAGAAAAAATTGAAAGATTACGGGATTAGCGGAAAGGTTGCCGAGGTAAGACCCGGCCCGGTAATAACAATGTACGAATTTGAGCCTGCGCCGGGCATAAAGGTAAGCAGAATTTCAAATCTTGCCGATGATCTGGCAATGGCCTTAAGTGCAGTGTCGATAAGGATTATAGCCCCGATTCCGGGCAAGGCTGTGGTAGGCATAGAAATACCGAATAAAATACGGCAGACGGTATATTTCAGGGATATTATTGAATCAGAACTGTTCAGTTCATCTCAGTCTTACCTGACCCTTGCGCTGGGTAAATCAATTTCAGGCGAGCCCTATGTAGCAGAGCTGACCAAGATGCCCCACCTCTTAGTTGCAGGCTCCACCGGCTCCGGTAAGAGCGTATCCTTAAACAGCATGATATGCAGTATTCTTTATAAAGCTACGCCGGTTAATGTAAGATTTCTCATGATTGATCTGAAAATGCTTGAACTTTCCTTTTATGACGGTATACCGCACCTGCTTCTCCCGGTTGTCACAAACCCTAAGAATGCGAAGACGTCCTTGAGGTGGCTTATAGACGAGATGGAAAGAAGATACACGATGATGGCGGAAATGGGCGTGAGGAGCATAGAGAAATACAATCAAAAGACGGCTAAGCAGGAGGGGCAGGAAGTGCTGCCCTACATTGTGGTTGTCATAGACGAGCTTGCCGATTTGATGATGGTTTCCACGCGGGAGGTGGAGGAATACATCGCAAGGCTCGCGCAGATGGCCAGAGCATCAGGCATCCATCTGATTCTTGCAACACAACGGCCATCGGTAGATGTGCTGACAGGTATTATCAAGGCGAATTTCCCGGCCCGTATCTCATGCCAGGTGTCGTCAAAGGTGGATTCAAGGACAATCCTTGATGCAAACGGCGCTGAAAGCCTGCTCGGATATGGAGATATGCTCTTCATGAGTCCCGGACTCAGCAAACTTCAGCGGATTCACGGCCCCTTCGTATCCGAGGGGGAGATAAAGAGGATTGTAGGATTTCTGAAAGAGCAGTCAACGCCTCTGTATCAGAATGAGATACTGGAGGAAAAGGATGAAAAGGGAGAGGAAGATGAAATAGATGATGAGAAATATAAAGAGGCGGTGGAGTTTGTTGTAGATAAAGGTGAAGCATCGATTAGCATGGTTCAGCGAAGATTCAGGATCGGATACAACAGGGCTGCCCGGATTGTTGAGAGAATGGAGAGAGATGGCGTTGTCGGGCCATCTGACGGAGTTAAACCGAGAGAAGTTTTAAGGAAACAATAAAAATAACTACAAGGCATAATATGAAAAAAAGATTATTTGAACATAATTTTGTATTTTTGATGTTTACAATACTTTGTTTGTGTGTTTTTGCGACAGGTGTTTCAGGGGAAACATCCCAGGCTCCGGTTGTTCAGGACAGAAACGAGGTTAAAACCGACGCGAAGAAACATGTTTCTCCCTTTGATGCGATTGAAAAAACGTATATGGGGATTAATACTCTGAGCGCGCAATTTCATCAGAATATTGTTATTTCAAGCCTGAAAAAAGAAAGAGTTTTTGAAGGGAAGTTCCTTTACAAGAGACACAAGGGCTTTGTCTGGCAGTATATATCGCCTAAGGGTAAGTATTTCCTCTATGACGGCAAGTATATCTGGCAGGGAGACGATGAAAAACCTTTTGTGCAGAAAAACAAAGTAAACAGGGATAAGACAGACGGTACATTTCTGGATCTTGTTGAAGATGTATCCAAATTGGATGAACTTTTTAATTTGAAAAATCGTTCCAAGGCAGAGGATGTGGAAGTGCTCGAACTGATCCCGAAAAAAGACAGTACCATAAAGATGGCAAGGGTCTGGATAGACAGGCAAAACATGATTAAAAAAATAGAACTCCATGAATTTACAGGTAATATTAACACAATTGAGTTTGCGTCTATAAAGGCTAATCAATCCATTGAGGATACGAGGTTTGTCTTTAAGTCTGATAAACAAAAAGAGATTATAGAACGATGAAAAAAACAGCAAAATCAAACGGGGGAGGGGGAAGGGGGAGGGGTCCGGCCTTTGATCATTGACAGAACAAACGCTGTCAATGTCAAGGGCTGAGACCCCTATTTTTACGATGGGACTGCATAAAGACGAGGCAATAGTTCTTTCAAAAAGGTTGTACGGGGAGTCGGATAAGATTATGCGGCTTTTTACCCTGACATCGGGGAAGATTTCCGCAATTGCAAAAGGGGGCGGTAAAAGCCAGAAGCGCTTTATGAATACTCTTGAGCACTTCAATCACATAAAGGTTGAGTATTTTGAAAAACAGGCCAGGGGGATGGTAAGAATAGATAATGCCGACATCATAGAGACCGGCAGCGGCATGGAAACAAGCCTTAAAAAGGTATCTGTTGCCGCTTTTTTTGTGGAATTTGCCGACAGGCTTACTAAGGAACGGGAGAAGAACACCGCCCTTTTTTATGCACTGAAGGATATCCTGACAAAGCTAAAACATAGTGAATTTGACTACGCGGACATTCTTCACCATGAGCTTAAGATGCTGGGAATATTGGGTTATATGCCTAATTTCATGGGCTGCGTCTATTGCGGCAAGGTTTTTCCCGATGAACATAAAGTCCATTTTTCAAGTGAAAGAGGAGGCATTCTCTGTCCTGCCTGTTCAAGGGCTATACCGCACAGGACCTATTCAGGGGGCACTATTCCGAGACTTGTTTCTATCGGCGGCAACCATAACGGCTCAGCGTTTGAGGTTCACGAGAGCGCAGGACCTTCGGATGTATATGTTCCGGATGAGACGAAGCGCTTCGAGAGGGAAGTAAGGGATATTATGGAGAGTTTTATCTCCTTTCATCTTGATGTTGAATTCAAATCGTATAAAATATTGAAAAGCCTGATCTGATTTTCTCATACCTCTCCCGCAAGACGGGCAACAGCGTCAATAGCGGCATCCACATCCTCTTCGGTATTGAATATACCCAGGGAAAAGCGAAGGGTTCCCGTTGGAAATGTGCCGATTGTACGGTGCGCGGCAGGTGAGCAATGCAGTCCTACACGGCACAGGATATTGTATTCCTCATCAAGACGAAACCCTGCTTCCGACACTTCAATCCCCTCAATTTCCAGGGAGATTATCGGAGCTTGCAGACGGGCATTGCGGCTTCCGTATATTGTGACGCCCGGTATTGCTGCCAGACCGTCAATCATTCTTTGGGTCAACAGCACCTCATGCGCCCTTATTGATTCTACAGTGCGTTCCATGATCCATCTTACTCCGGCATTTAACCCTGCCAAACCGGCCACATTCGGCGTCCCGCTTTCATAAATATCGGGCAAAAAATCCGGCTGCTCTTCATGCTCCGAGTAACTGCCTGTCCCTCCTCTCTTGAGAGGTTTCATAAGTCCTGTATTCACGCGCTCCCCTACTATCAGGCCGCCGGTGCCCATAGGTCCGAGCAAAGACTTGTGACCCGTAAAAGCAAGAAGATCTACGGATGATGACTGCATATCAACGGGATACGCGCCCCCTGTCTGGGCGGCGTCAACCAGAAACAATAACCCGTGCTTTCGTGCAATCCTGCCTACTTCGCTGATCGGCAGCAAAGCGCCCACTACGTTTGATGCATGGTTTAAGGCAATTAAGGTCGTATTGGGGCGTATTGCCTTCTCGATATCAACCGGATCAAGAAAACCTTCTTTTGAACACGGCGCCAGGGTTATTTCCACGCCTTCCTGTTCCATTGCCCGCAAAGGGCGCATCATTGAATTGTGTTCCAGGCTGCCGGTAATTACATGATCTCCTGAAGATAAAAGACCCCGGATGGCAAGGTTCAGCGCCTCTGTTACATTGAGTCCGAAAACAACGCTGAGAGGATCGGGCGCTCCGAAGAGTTCCGCAATAGCCTCGCGGGTATTATAAACAATGCGCCCGGATTCAATAGACAAACGGTGTGCCGACCGTCCTGGGTTGGCGCCTACTTCATTTATAAAACTGACAATGGATTCAACCACGCATGGCGGTTTAGGCCATGACGTGGCAGCATTGTCCATATAAACAATCTTTTTATCCGACTGTTGAGTTCCCATATCTTTCATAGCAATCCCATTTATTATTTGCTGAGTGTAAGCTTAAATTCGTCGTTTACTTCTTCAATGACAATCGTGAGACCTTTACTTGCGGACATGCGCCGCACGTTTTCGCGGGCGGTAACCGTATCTACAAGAACTTCTACGGGAAATATGCCTTCATCTATTGCACTGCCTGCCATAATAACGGGCTGAGGGCAGGAAAGACCGCGGGCGTCTACTGTTTTTGTTTTTGTCATGGCACCCTCCATTAATATTTTTCTCTCATGGTAAATCCCACAAGCGTACAGACTGCAATACCCAGAACTACAGCAATCATACCATACTGAGAAACTCCTCCTGTCTTTAAAACGCCTTCTACAAGGCTGTCAGGACTGCCTGCAAGACTGAAGTTATGGCTTACGCCTGCGCCTACAATCATGCCGAGGACAAAGATGCCTGCATCACTGTCTCCCTCGCCTGAAAGGATTAACTGCCTGCCGGGGCAACCCCCGCCCAGAGTAAAGGCCATACCTGCCAGCGACATGCCCAGAAAATTCCACAGGTAATTGCTGTGGGCGACAGGCTGCATTTCAAAACCGAATTTTACCTGTCCCAAAGCCATGTTTGTGATAAAAGCAACTACAACGAGGGCGATAACTCCGCTCAGCAGATGCGTGTCGCCCATAAGGATTACATCACGACCGGCGCCCATAGTACAGAACCTGGTCCTCTGCGCGAGAAAACCGATAATCAGACCGGCTGCCAGTGAAATAAGCAAGGATGCATGCATAGAACCCGGACCTTTTGCGCTAAAAAAAATGGGGCCGCCAACAGAAAATTGGGGATGCAGGATGAGAAGGAGCAGAAGCCCTATAACGAAAAGCGGCATAATCAACCCGACGGCAGTATAGGTCTTCAGGGAGCGGCCCAGATTATATCCTGATTTGAGAAATAAAACCCCTACTGTGATGCCTCCCGCCAATCCCGCTAATCCGATAACGGCGTTCATATCGCCGCCAGCCAGCCGCAGCAGTGCCCGCCAGGGACAACCAAGAAAAGTAAGCGCACCGATCATAGCAAATATGCCAAGTACAAAGCGCACCAGCGGCGCGGAACCTGCGCGCGATCTAAATTCCCGGAATAACAGAGCAGCAGCCATTGATCCCAGCACAAAACCGATAATCTCAGGTCTTATATACTGAACAACAGCGGCCCGGTGTAGTCCCAGAGCACCGGCAATATCCCGCTCAAAACAGGCCACACAAACCCCCATATTAGCCGGATTGCCGAGTTTCTGGAGCAAAGGCGCAATTATACCGATTGCCGCCCCGGCAAAGATGATGCCCCAGCGTGAGGCAAAAAAACTGATCATTGTTTTGGACATTTTGTCTCCCTCCTTAAAATGTTTTTGCTCTGCCGCAAGCAAATATCCTGCGTCAGACAGCAGTTGTTTAAACAAAAAAACCGTAACCGGCACATACCGGTTACGGTCAAGGGAGCGCATATAATACGAAATCAGGACAGGATGCTTCTTCCGACAACCCCCGATAAGTGCAGGTTAGCATAAGAACGCCAACTGGCGTTCAAGGACAAGCATCAACTAATATGGAGATATGTCATAATATAACCTTCATAATATAGTTTTTATTTAACTTAGGTAAAAATAGCACAAAAAAAACAAAAAAGGAAGGGGTTCTATCAGTAAATAAAGTATTAACTTGAACAAGAAATTGTTCATGTCTATAATGAGTATATGATGCAATCATGAAAACCTTAGTGAGAAATATTTCCTGTGAACGAATTTTGGAATATTTTCTTAATAAATTGTGTGGAAAGGAGCAGCCATGGCTATTGGTATAGTAAAAGATGATATTTATTTGGAGCATATTACGGATTCCTACCATCCCGAAAACCCTGACAGACTGAAAAATATATACTCAATGCTTGATGCTATAGATGACAGCGACATTGTATATATTTCTCCAAGGATGGCTACGCATGAGGAGATCGCCCTTAACCATGATATGTATTACATCGAATCCATTGCCTCGACAAAAGGCAAGGAAAAAAGACTTGACCCTGATACGGTGACATCGCCAAAGTCATATGAAGCATCATGCATGGCCGTGGGCGGTGTTCTGGAGCTTGCAGACAAGATTGTGGCCGGTGAAATTAATACGGGTTTTGCCCTTGTCAGACCTCCGGGGCATCACGCGGAACGAAACAAGGCTATGGGATTCTGCATATTCAACAATATAGCTATCTGCGCAAGATATCTTGAAAAAAAGTACAACTTCAGCAGGATACTTATCGTTGATTTTGATCTGCATCACGGGAACGGGACTCAGCACAGCTTCTATCATGATTCCAAAATACTCTATTTTTCAACCCATGAGTATCCCTACTATCCGGGAACGGGCGGGCACGAAGAAATAGGCGACGGCGAAGGAAAGGGGTATACGGTCAATGTGCCTCTTTCGTACGGCATGGGAGATGCGGACTATTTCTATATTTTTAAAGAGGTTCTGGAGCCGATAGCCGATCTTTATAAACCTGAAATCGTGCTTGTTTCAGCGGGTTTTGACACACACCGGGATGACCCGCTGGGTGATATGAGAGTCACTGAAGAAGGTTTTGCCGGAATGACGGGCATACTTCTCGATATCTCAAAAAAGCATTGCAACAACAAGGCCCTTTTTGTACTGGAAGGGGGGTACGACCTGAAGGGACTTACCAACGCAGTTAAGTCTGTCATTATGGAGATGAAGGGCGCCTCCGCGTCTGCCGGTGATAAAAAGGAAAAACCTTCAAGCGGAGTTTTACAGGTTGCTGACAGGGTAAAAAAGACTTTGCGCCCCTATTGGCCCGGATTATAATTATTTTTTCTTATTGAGAATTATTTTTAGATTTGTGGATTCCGGAATTTAATTTCCTGAATCCACAAATTAAAAACCAAAGTAAATTTAGTCTTTCCAGATCATCTCTTTAAGTTCTTTACCGACTTTAAAATAAGGGAGTTTTTTCGGTTGAACGTCAACTAATTGTCCTGTCTTAGGATTTCTCCCTTTATATGCTTTGTACTGCCTGATGGTAAAACTTCCGAAACCCCTGATTTCCACCCGTTCGCCTTTTACAATGGCCTGTTTTATGGTTTCCACTATTGTGTCGACTGCAACTTTGGCCACTTTCTGGTTTAATTTCAAGTCTTCTGCTACCTTGTTGATTATGTCAATTTTGTTCATTTAATTACCTCCTATAGATTTTCTATCACATATTTAAATGCATTGTTAAATATTTTTAAACCGTTTTCATTATTCTTCACATCTTCTCTTGTCCACCGCGGGTGCTGGGTATAGTAAATATATGCCTCCGGATGCGGCATAAGCCCGAAGACCCTGCCGGTAGGATCGCATAGGCCTGCTATCGCTTCAATCGACCCGTTAGGGTTGTAAGGATATTCATTTGTTTCATTACCGTCATCATCAACATACTGCATCACAACATGTCCCTTCCCTTTTATCATATCAAGGATATCCATGTTTTCCGGCACAAGTTTTCCTTCCCCGTGTCTCACGGGAAGATAAATCCGGTCCATATCCTTTGTAAAAATACAATGGGAAAGTCTGTTCACTTTTATATTAGCCCAACGATCTTCAAATCTCCCGGAATCATTGAAGGTGAGGGTAACGGACTGTTTCCCGTAGTTGCTGTCCAAACCCGGTAAAAGCCCTGTTTTTACAAGAAGTTGAAATCCATTGCATATGCCGAGGATGATCTTGCCCTCTTGAACAAATTTTACCAGTTCATCAATGAATTTCTCTTCGCTGTTATTTATCTTTTGATACTTCCATTTTACAGCCTGTGCTTTTGCAGACCCGAGATCATCGCCGTCAAGAAAGCCGCCGGGGAGATGAATAAATGAATAGTCGTGTATTTTATGGACATTTTCGCCCAGCATATTAATATGCATAAGATCAGGCTTGAAACCGGCAAGCTTGTGCGCGTGGAAAGTCTCGTACTCACAATTAATGCCGTTTCCAAAGAGAATCAGGCTTTTTGGTTTTTCTTTTTTCATAATCGTATCTATCTTCTTCAAATCATTTAAACCGCTGCATGAGTTATTGAACGGTTTCTTTATACCATGTAACTATGTAACCCGGATAGAATAAAATTTACACCAAAATAGGTAAAGATTACACATAAAAAACCGAGTATTGAGAAAAAAGCCATCTTTTTCCCCTTCAGCCCCTTCATCATTCTTGCATGAAGGAAAATAGCGTACACTATCCAGGTGATAAGGGACCATGTTTCCTTCGGGTCCCAACTCCAATAAGAACCCCATGCATAGTGAGCCCATACGGCGCCGGTCAGTATTCCTGCACTGAGCATGGGAAATCCTACCACAATACTTCTATAGTTTATCTCTTCCAGCGCTTCTTTCGGAGGCAGAAACCCTTTCCATGAAGAGAAATAAAGAAGGCTCGATATAAAGGATATGGCAAAAGAGGCATAGGCGATAAAGCAGGTAAAAACGTGTATATGCAGCCAGTTGCTCTGGAGCGCCGGTATTAGGGGCTGAATAGTTTTTTCAACAGAAGTGGATATGGATGCATAACCCATCAATACAAGAATAATGATTGATGCCGACATGGTGATTACCGGAAATGAGAGCCTTTTTTTCATTACGACAAGAATAAAACTAATAGACCAGGCATAGAATATAAGGGACTCGTAAAAGTTTGACAGCGGAGCATGTCCTATTCCAAGCCTGTACGATTCCAGCCATCTGAGCGCCAATCCTGTTGTGTGCAAACCTATAGCCGCGAAGAAGCCCGCCCATATTACGGAAATAATTTTTTGCTTTTTCACGGCAAAATAAAGCACATGGAGAAAAAAGATAAAAAGGTACAGAAATGTTACAATGCCGAGTATTTTATGGCTCATTGGCTTAAAACCCTTTTTTTCAGTTTTTCAAATTCTTCTCTGAAGGCGTAATGGTTCCTGAATGCATGCCCGGCTACAATTATACCACCATCTGTTTTTCTGATATAAACTTTTCTGTAGTACATGAAAAAATTTATATACAATCCCAGCAGTATTGACGCGAAACCCGTCCATACAATCCATACGCCGGGGTCTCTTGATACCTCAAGACCGGTGTAAAAATTTTCCGCAATGCTTTCAAGCCTTATATCCACGCCCTTGATGTTTCTTTCTTTCAGTCTCTCAACATTTTTTAAAAACCAGACGGTCTTTGGTTCTTCCTCATCCAGATATGCCAATTGAACTCCTGGACCAAAATCATGGACGGCATTCTCAAATCTTACAACCATGAGAATGAGGCCGTCTTTTTCATAGGTGTCTCTCTCTTTTAACACAACTTCATCGCCGCCAATATTGAAGGTAAAAGAGGGGGCAGCGCCATAACTTGACTGATACAGATATGTGCCTTTATAGTTGAGGGGATCATTCACCCGGATATTCTTTTCCAGGACTACTTTGCTGTTTTCAATAACCTCAATACTGCTCACATAATCCTTCGGCTGGCCGCCGGGATAAAAGCTTACCTTAAAGTCCTTGCATCTGACGGCGAATCCAAGGGGCATTTCTTTGTTGCTGCCCCGGATACTCATGCTGCTCGTTGTTTCCCCTTTATTCAAGACAATAAAGCCTTTATGCCCGAAGATAAGACCGATGAGGCTGCCGGCCAGTATAATAAGTATGCTTGTATGGATGATATAAACACCGTAGCGGGCAATAGCGCCTTTTTCAAGCACCAGGCCCCCTTCTTCTTCGTGAATGGCTTTATAGCCTCTTTTTAAAGAGCTTATTACGGGCCCGTCGATTGTTGTTTCCGCAAAGAAGTGCATTTTCATGGCAGCAAGTGCTTTTTCATCAGGAAGCGTTACGGATGCTTTTCCTGTTTTGATAAAATGTTTAAGTCTTCCCATTGTGCAAAGGGTAAGATTTGTTGCAAAAAGCACGATGGCTGCAATGAACCAGGGACTATGATATGCATCGTCAAAACCGAAGAAATGAATGATCCTGTAAGTATTTTCAGAATAAAGGGAAAGATATTCGTCAATGCCTGCCCTTTGTTTTATCACGGTTCCGAAGATAGAGGAAGCCGCAATAAAGGAAAGCAGGAAAATTGCGGTTTTCAGTGACGCGAGGAGCCTGTAAATTTTACTTTCTATGACATTCATTGCATTTTATCGGGGCCGGAACATTCTTTGCAGAGCTTTCCTTATGGCAGGCAATACACATTTTATGAAAGGCCATTTTTGCCATAGGTGCATTATCTTCAGTATCTTTTGCAGGGTGACATTTGAGACATCCCTGCGGTTCTTTCGGATTTTTGTCTTTATGATGGCAGACAGCGCAGTCGATCTTTGACTTTTCAGTATGTGTTTTATGAGAGAATGCCACCGGAGGAAGTTTTCCGCCTTCAATCGCAATAGTTAGAGGTTCATCAGGAGTTTTTTTCTGAGCAAATGAAAGGTTAAACGAGCATAAAAGACAGGCAGATATGATCAAAAACATTGCATAAACAGGAAATTTGCTTTTCATAGTTACCTCAAAAAATACTACAGTTTTTTACTTGAGCCCCGGCTTTCTTGTTTAGCGGGTTAAACGGCGAACCGTAAGAGCGTTGCATGTCTTAACCTGTATTTAACAGGATTGGATTATTCTGTTAAATTTCCGCCTCAAGGGTTTGAAACGTCACATAATATCCTGAAAAAAGCAATTAAGTCAATGGTTATCAGCACATTGTGTTGTATGTCCACACATGTCCTCCCGCAGGGAGAGTGGATGGCCGCCTCTTCTTTACCGTTGCCGTTACACTACTTTCCCTTAAGGAATTTTTTCTTTTTCGGCAAGAAATTCTGGTTGGTTACAATGCTTCTCCCTAATTCCTTTTCAGTCTCTTCTCGTGCCTTTCCGACAACTCCTCCACCGCGTCGGGCCACTTTTTTGCTTTTTTCAAAGGTTTCCGGCTTTTCATTGTGCGATATTTCAGTAGTGACTTTCTCGCCAAGCATGGTGAAGATCAATTGCTGGGGCTTGCGTCGCCCCCTCCAGCAGCAAAGCCGTTGGAGCCTCCCCCTCTCGCTTGCGAAGCAAGCTGTAAGGCTTTGCCCCTCCAAGTCAGTCATGTGGTCGCGCAAATTCTGTGTTTTCTTGGTCAACCCATTTAAATCTTTGTATTCGGATGGGGTGATTCCAAAAGTTGCTTTTGATATCTCAGCAGTGAGAATAGAATAATCCCGTTCACTTTCAATGCCTCGTTCTTTCCATTTGTCGGTAAGGTTCTGGCGAATAGCAATGCCTCGCAAACGTTTGTCAATCCAATCTTTTGGATAGCCTTTAAGTTCATACAATTCCTTCATCCGCTCCTGTGCCAGTTCAGGGTTTTCAATTTCCTGCACTCTTTCATACCCCGCCTGAGCCAGCCATTACTTAAACGGTTCAGCTTTAGGTGATGGAATGGATTGGATAATACGGAACATGCCTTTGGTATTGGCGCAATCGGTTTCCCTCATCTTGCCGTCAGGAGCCTCAAGCTTCAACCGGTGACAATTTGTCACCACTTCACTGCCTTCAGCACGCAATCTCTGAGCAATCTTATTCCAATATTTCCTTGCAGTCAGATCATTCGAGACATCCGTTAAAGCCCCGCAAACATCTACGACGGAAAAATACCATTCCTCTTCGTGCCAGATACGACGAATCTTTCTGCTCTCAAAAACCACGATTTTATGAGGTTCCATTTCCATTCTCCTTCATTTGTCCAAACCTTCGATGATGCATATTTCGGAGATATCCCACATCTTGTGCATGGCTCTGGATACCGGATGGGTCGGGTTGCACATGATAAGGTTGAACCCCGTATAACTTTGCAGAATCATTGCACTTTCTGTCTCTTGTCAGTGCCCGTTTGTTCCTCTCTCTTTTTTCTCTTATGGCAACCCACGGTTAATGTGCGGGCAAATGGCAACATTTCAAGAACTCCTCTATACACACAAAAAGCTTATAGTGCGTTCTGGCCTGTCCCCAGTTCCCTAAACAAGCCTAAGCCAGCATAGACATTTCATAGATATCGGCGTATCTGTGCAGCCCCCGAACCCTTGCGCATTGATCGTCCAGGAGAAATTCAAATTCTTTGTAAACGTCTTCACCAAATAAGCTACTGTATATGGCAGCATCTATGCGGTCGCTTGTCCTATCCGAAACAGCCTTCTCGTGTAACGATTTCAAGGTGTGTTGTTTGATATTCTCAGGAAAATTATTAAAGATTTTCCCTATCGATTGTCGAATTGCTTTCTCATCGCTAAAAAAATTTCCAAATTCCTGGTAGGTCTTGATTAGCCATTTAGCTGAGGTTTCAGAAGGCATGAATCTGACCCACTCAATGGCATCCTTTTTTTGGGAGTTTGACATATTGTTCCAGTACTTCAGGAATTCATTCCACGCCCATTCCGGTTCGGAACGATAAATGATTTTTAGGGTGGCGGCGACTACGTGAGAGCCCCAGACTTGATTCCAATGATAATATCTATTTTTTATTGTCTCTAAAAGATCCAGGAACCCAAATCTATCAATCAACCGATAAACCGAGCCGATCAAAGAACCCGCAATAATCCATGTAATACTTGAAGCTTGCAGCCATTTTTCAAGATAAGGCCTGGAATTGACATAGGAATTATGGTGGATCCACTTTAATAAATATGCGTGTTCTACTTCATCTTTGCGGTCCCCAATGGCGATGGATGATGTACTCAACGACTTTATCCTTTTCTCAAACCACTCGTGAACCCAGGGGTCTTCTGAATACAACAACGCCTCCATTGCTTCGTACAGGGTTACCGGATTGGACAAATATTTGCCCAGCCTGACATTGTATGCTGGTTTATCAAACCTGCCCAGCAATTTCAGCAGGTATTTGCGTATCCAGGCCTGGCAAGTGGTATCCTCAAGCCACGCAAAACTTGGTTCAATAATATCTTCCGGAAGAAATTCCCAAAGGTAGCAGTAGGCGCTCCAAAAAAGATCTTCGTCTCGGTCTCGAAAAATCTCGACGAGTTTATCGACCATGGTTTTGGCCTTGAAATGCGCTAAGTCATTGGCATATTCCTGATCATCTTCTGACCACCGACTTTGACGATATCTTAAGATGGTTTCTGCCGCGGTATCGGTAGTCATATGCGTTAGGCAGATCACCGCCTTATCTTGCACGATATCGTATATATCACTTTTGCTGAAACTATCTGATGCTCTATGCATGGCCATTTTTGTGAGTGTCTCTTCATACACTGGATCCACATACTTTGCAACTAATGGAAAAAGCGTCCAGGTAAAAAGACGAGGTATATCTCTTTCCATTAGGTCCAGGAGAAGAGGAACCATCACATTTCTTTCCCCGATCATATCAAGAAGCTGAAGTCCGTGCGTCATGGCTGAAGCCCCCACGGTTTCATCTGTGGTAAAATATTCTGGCTTACCACAGATGCGCATTAACTCGGCAATAATTTCAGGTATTCTTGTTCCCCTATATTCCTGCCACCACGCTGAGAAACTACTCAAATCAAATGTTGCAAGGTTGTGTAGGCCTTGCCAAATAATATCGATATTTTCAGAGGCTTGGATTCGGTTAAGAATCCCTTCTACCATCCGCCTGAACTGACTTTCGTTTAACCGTCGAAGACGACTCTGCCGGTGGAAGAGAATGAAGGGAATCCATTTGGTTTGCCGAAGTTCAATGTCAATTAACAAATCATAGGCAAGCGCTGATTTGAAACTTTGCAGCGAATTCATGATATCAGGATAATAATCTCGTTTCCATAAATCCGGCTCTGCTCGACACCATTCCAGGAAACGTTCGGATTCTATATGTCCCAACGCCTGTACAGCGGCACGGAGCAGTACAGGATCTGACTCGCTTGTCAGCATACTCATTGCCGCATCCTCTGCCTCGGTCATTCTCAATTCGCCCAAGGCTATCAGAGAAGCAGCCGACAAACCCGTGTTCCCGCTCATCAGCCTCCGCAAAACCGAAGCATGACGCACAGTGCCGTTTTGTCCTAACAGGCTAATGGCAAGATCATGGTTGGTGACCGCGCCTTTATCAACAAGGCCTTCTATTAATTCACAGCATTCGTCCGGATAATGTTCAAGCACTTCTCTCAGTTTGCTCTCTACGCTGTGTTTATCTCGAAGTTCTTTAACCGCAACGCCCCTGTCAAGTATGACATAAATCTCCTCAAGAAAACGAATGTCTTTATAGTGCCCAAGCAGTATAGCCATCTGCATTTTGACTTTGTCTTCGGTTTCCGGGAACAGTTTCAGCAATTCCGGGATTACGACATCCGGCGGACTATTTTCCAGAGCTTCACGCAAGTAAATATCGCTATTGTTCTTATGAGAAACTTCTCCAAGATAGCGTACTGCGTAAACTGGAAATAAATCAGCCGCGACCTTGCTCAGAAAATCGTGAGATAGATTCTGCCCCTCGTACACCCTGTTTAGAATCATTCGGAATAGGACTTCCGAAATGTCGGCTATCTTGCCATAGTGCAGAGCAAACCATAGAACTTCTTCGAATCTATTGGCATCCGCGATTCCGATCTTGTTTTTACTTGGGATTGGTGCAATTCCGGCAAAAATATCGTCAAGCAACCTGTCTCTATCAGACGCGCTCATATCCTTACGCATGCAAACATCTATTAAATGCTTTCCTATTAGAACGGTACCCCAATCGTTACCTAACTCATAATTCTCATCATTCTTTGTTAAAAAACCCTGCTGCAGAATGATGTTCCACGAATTTTCTGAAAGTTGGTATGGATCAAAATCCCCTATTTCCTGCATGTGGCGAAAAGGAAGTGCCTTGTATTTTTGTTGGTTGAATAAATCCACGATTTTCGCTATCGTGTGCTCTACGCCTTCCTTGCTCATCGATATTCCACCAGGGTCAGCGCCGGCAAATTCATTTGTACGCTCTCTAATGAACATCAACGAGATTTCCGCAAGAGCCATGTCGGGCATTCTTTCAAATTTTGCAGGATTCTCACGTTGCATTTTCCCGCACAGATGCAACAACCCCGGCCATTTCATCTTTGTGATCAACCTATGGGGCAATTTCGCCAAATCCATATTATGAGACTTCAGGGCCAGGTCAAGCTCTTTATCATTAAATTCCTTCAACCTAAACTCAGGAAATTTATGCGGGATATTGATAATTTTTTTCCATTCATCCCAGGCTTCCTCTCGGCATGAGAAAATCCACTTAAAACCCCACTCCGTTAAACTTCTCTTGAAATCATCCGAACCCATGAAGTCTTTAATGCCATCATAGGAAGCCGCATTTAGGGCATCAACAAATACATAGATTGAGGCAGAGCGTGAAGCGAGTCTTGATTGCATATGATCAAACAGGGTAGAAATGTACCTCGGAGTTTGAAGACCTCCCGATGAACACCTTTCAATTTCTCGATAGATTTGGTTCTGTAACTCCTCAAGCCATTTGATCTTGCATATTTTCCTGCCGGAAAAGAAGAAAGAGATGTTAGTGAATTTAGTAGACTCACGCCAGATTTTTACAAGACTCGATTTCCCCATTTGCTCTTTTGCCAGAACAATAAAACAGGAATAGCGCATATCGCTTTGAAATTGTTCGAATGCCCTATTAGCATCCTCCCTTGGTATAAGTTTTGAAAAATCTAATTCGGGCTGTATGCTCCTTTCCTGAATTGCCGAGATCGAACCGGCAACTTTTTGTAACAGGTGAAATCGGTTAGAGGTCTTCCGGAGGCTTTCCAATTCTTCCTCCAGAAACAACTTGCCATTGCGTAAGAACTCTTGCGATTCCCGCCTGAGAGCGTCCGCATCTTTCGAAGACAGGTTCTTCAATGCATCTAATACCGGTTGGGGATAACTCAACAAAAGCTTCCGGAGTTTGTCATTACACGATGACCAATAGTCCAGGTCAATATACCACTTGTTTCTGTGAGCCCGTATCGATTCCCGTAGATTGTTGCTGAGTTTTGCGTTGGTCACTATTATGAAGTAGTCCGCATCTCCCGGAGCACGCTCTATTTGGTCGAATTTAACGGCCAAGTCATTTTCATCAAGTGCTTCGTTTTTCTTTTTGACCTCAAATATCCAGTTGTCTCCCTTATAGGCTGCTCCGATATCGTAACCGCCTTGAGAACCCGATGATTGCCTGAGGACGTTTTGAAATCCTGCGTTTCGCAATATAGCCTGAATAAGAATTTCGAACTCTGGGCCAGTTAGGCGAAGTATTTCTTGGTAGATTCTTTCTATGATTGCAGCCACCTATCTATCTACGCCAATAATAGCGACATTCTTGTCGGTAAGCTCGTAAAGTTCATAAACAATCCCGTCTATCTTTTCATCGGTGACGGCGATTTCACGCGCTACTCTGTCGCGTTCGGACGATGCAGGCATGGTAGTTTCATTCCTGCAAAGGTCAAGTATCCTGTCAACAAGATTTGCGAAATCTCTAACCCTTAAGAGCCAAAAATAATACTTCAATCAATATTTTTATAGCAATTATGAGGCTGGATAATGGCAATATTATTCAATCGTCATGCCCTTTTGCCTATTTGCGCTTTCTTGATCATTTTCTCATCAAAACTAATCAATGTCGCACCATATTCCTCTGCGACCTGGATTACGAGAGCATCCATCCCACGAACACCCGTTCTTGCAGCAATATCGGCAGCATGTTCTGCAGATTCATCATCTAAAATAACGAAGGAAACTGTATCCATGCCAATCAATTCATTTTTTATCTCCAGGGCAAGCTCTTCGGAACCGGTTCTTCGTCTTATGGCTGCTACAATTTCAACAAGGACGGAGTATGGCATAATAGCAATATTTTTCCCTGATAAAACCCTTTCCCAAATTTTTAAAGCTTCTTTATGGCGTGGTTCATTCTTCAAGAGAGAGGCAATCACAACCGAGCTGTCTATTGTAACCTTCATCATGTGGTTTTTTCCCTTTGCCGCAATACCTCTTCCACGGCCGATATATCATCCCATTGAGAAGAGACTCTGTTTCCAAGGGCCTGCCATCTATTTGTTTTGCTGCGCACGCCCTTAGTACTGGCAACCTTCTGCTGGATAAGGTCCTTCTTGAGTTCTTTTATTTCACGCATCAGGTTGACCAATTTTATTTCCATCGTCGCCTCCATGATTATACCGCCTCCTTTATATTGAATCTACAATGATTATCGCATTCTTTCACATATTTTTTCAATATATTCCCGGTCAATTTCCATATGTCTCCCGGTCCTCATACGCTTCCATCGGCTGAGAAAATCTATAGAAAGCAGGTTTTTCTAAACCCAGTCTTTTCTGACCCCTGACCCTTGCCTTCACTTTTTCCTCCCCTCACACCTGTAGCATCGGTCTTTTTACCGGTTTTTCCGGCACAGCCTCCGGGGCTGATTCAACCTGTTTTTCTATGAAAGAAGTGAAATCTCTAAGCTCTTCAAGGAGTGTCTGGAGGTCGGATTTTGCATACAGATTTGCCTTTTCCTCAAAGTATGTTTTTGTGGTCTGTAGGCTTGCAACCTTTATTTTCATGGGAATGGGTTTCGGGTCTGCTGATTTCCCCCCGACTAAGACACCCGAGGGCAGGTGTTTGGCTTTTTTATATGCGGTAAGCATTTTTTCCAGTTTTTCCTTTGTTGCCGGTTTCTCTATTATCTCATCAAAGACGTTAAAAAAGTCAGGACTTCCGAGGTTAGCGGCGAATAAATATCCCTGGGAAACAGGTAGTATTCCGGCGGCAATTACGTCCTGAATTTTCGGAACGAGTTTTAAAAGTGATATCACGTTAAGCAGCGTCCTTGTTGACTTCCCGACGATTTCTGAAATTTCCGAAACTGTTTCGGAAACATCTTCGGACACGTATGAAGGAGACCGATCATAGTTTACCAATTCGGCCATCAAGCTGTCCGGATTGTACCCCTTGTCAGGATGTTTTGCCTGAATATATGCCAATATCCCTTTAGCTTGATCTATGGGATTCAAGTCCTCCCGCTGGAGGTTCTCTATAAGCTGGATTGCCAGTATTTCATCTTTTTGGGTGACTGTATTGACAATTCTTGCCGGGATTGTTTCCATACCGAGTTTTTGTACTGCCAAATAACGGCGTTTACCGCATATGAGAAGGTACTTGTCATCCTTTGGTGTTACCAGAACAGGTTCCAGCACGCCTTGGTCTTTGATTGACTCCATAAGGGCTTTAAAGGACTCGCTTGTTGTGTCAATACCTGTGCGAACCTGTTCTTCCACGATAATGCTTCCCATAGGCAGATACAAAAATTCCTGAATTTCCGTTGTTTTCTTTGTCGCCATCTAATACCCCCTTTTAATTCGTAGGACGTAGGACGTCCAGTTGCTTACGCTCCTTAGGACGTGGGACGTAAAGGCAGTTACGTCCAAGCGAAGCGGACGTCCCAGCGAACGTAAGTGAGCGGACCTCCCAGCGCAGCGGACGTCCCACGGTCTTCTCCGGTTTGAAGTTCTTCTTGAAACCGGAAAGCATCAATGGTAAGTGAATATGACATAAGATACGGACTGTAAGAATTGCCTTGTTTGATAAAGATAACGAATGGAAACCACTCAATTAAATCGTATTTATAAAAAATTACGCAGCTTCTTATCCGGCTCGGAAGAGGTTTTTCTTGTCCAGTCAATTGAGGCCCAAAAGCTCTTTGTCTGCAAAAAGGACACTATCATTGAGCATTTCGAATCGTCTACATCACGATTCGGCAATGGCATTCGTGAAAACTCACTCAAAACGCCCCTCGGCATCCACCGAATTACTGAGAAGATAGGGTCCGATGCCCCTGCGGGACGTATTTTTAAAGAACGTAAAGACACAGGAGTTGACTGGGACGGGAATTTTATTGAAGATAATCTGATACTGACCCGGATTCTCCGGCTGGAAGGTCTGGAAGAGGGAATCAACAGGGGTGACGGGGTGGATTCCTATGAACGCTGTATCTACATACACGGCACCAATCGGGAGGATCTGGTGGGTACTCCGTTGTCTCACGGATGTATAGCTTTGCGGAACCCCGATATTCTTCGTCTCTTTGACATTGTAAACGAAGGCACGGTTGTCTATATCGATCCTCCGCCTTTAATGATTGACAACAGACAGTGCCGGAGTGTCCATTTTACCGGCATTTTCGGCACTGGTATGAGTGCCATTGCGCAATATTTGCGTTTTCAGGGGATTTCAGTTTCCGGCTCCGACCGTTTACTCAATAGCGATGATACCGCTTCCATTAAGCAATCGCTTGAGGGGCTTGGGTGCGCTATTGTCAATCAGGACGGTTCAGGTGTCAGCGTTGATACGGATATTATATGCATCTCAACGGCCATAGAAGAATCGAACCCCGATATTGCCGCTGCCCGTGCCCGCAATCTCCCCATTGCCCATCGCTCCGATCTGCTTGCCGCAATAATCGCGTCAAAAAGAACGGTTGCAGTGGCCGGAACAAGCGGCAAATCCACAGTGACGGCAATGATATTTGAATTTCTCACTGCCTGCGGCAAATCGCCCTCTCTTATAAGCGGCGCCCCCCTGATAAGACTTGAAAAACAGAATCTTATCGGCAATGCCTGGAGCGGCGCTTCCGATCTTCTGGTTGTAGAGGCTGATGAGAGCGACGGAACGCTTATCAAATATACTCCGGAAGTTGCGGTTATTCTTAATATTTCCAAGGACCACAAAAGCATTGAGGAAATAAAAGGGTTTTTTGAAACCCTTGTTTCAAAATCTACCTGGACTGCTTTAAATTCGGATGATCCGATCCTTGCCGGTTTTCCGGCAACAACGGGATTCGGCCGAAGTGCTCCGGCCTCATGGCGACCGGATCACGAAGAACTCCTGCCGACTTCGGTTAAACTTTTTCGCAATGGCATTGAATATCATTTACCCCTTCCGGGAAACCACAACCTTGAAAATCTGCGGGCAGCGCTTTGCGTCTGCGAACATCTCGGCTGTGAAGGGCCGGCTCTTGCTGACGCGGTAAGGGGATTTGAAGGTGTGGCCCGGCGCTTTGCTGTAATTAAGACAGGACAGGGCCTGTGCGTAGTCGATGATTTTGCCCATAATCCGGCAAAAATAGCCGCTGCCGTAAGCGCCGCAAGGGGCCTTTCCGAGCGTATTATCGCCGTATATCAACCTCACGGATTCGGTCCCACCCGATTCCTGAAGGATGAATACATTGCAACCTTCCGAACTGTCTTCCAACAGAATGACTCTTTATATCTTTTGCCCATCTATTATGCGGGAGGCACTGCCCAAAAAAATATTTCCTCTGAAGATATTATAACCGGCCTTGGACCGGTATTATTCAACGCGCAAGCAATAAGCGGCCGCAATGATTTGCTGACTGAACTGAAAGCCGACGCGAAATCAGGCGATTGCGTTCTTGTCATGGGAGCGCGTGATCCGTCACTGCCTGCTTTGGTAAGAAAGATAGTTGAGCTGTTCGGCGGGAAAAGAAGAAATTAATTTTTTGAATTTCTCCGTGATTTATCCGGTTTACGGTTTGGGACATAAGCCGGACCTTTGTCCTGCTTCAGTTCTCATTTGTACAATACCGAAGGAAGCCAGAGCGCGAGTTGGGGAAAAAGAAAGAGAAAACCCCACATGGCGCAGAGAGCAATGAGGAAGGGGGTCACGCCTTTGTAGATTCTGCCCATGGGTTCTTTCGTAATATTCTTTACCACGAAGACACAGACTGCTACGGGGGGGATGACTACACCGATCATGACAACCACACCGATGACAATGCCGAACCAGAGTGGGTCGAACCCAAGCTTCAGGACGGCGGGGAAAAATATGGGAGTTGCAAGAATCATGAATGCAAGGTCATCGATAAAGGAACCGCCCAATAGATAGATAATACAGATGAAAAACATGATCAAATATCGGTTGAGAGGCAGCGCCACGATCCAGTCTGCAGCATACTGGGGAATATTGGTGACTGTGATGAAGTGGCCCAGTATGGTGGAACCCGTGATGAGCATGAGGAGCATCCCGGCAGTGCGAAGCGACTCGACCACAGATTTTGTGTACCCGGAAAAATTAAGGTCCTTCTTGGATATGGCGAGGACGAGTACCGCAAAGGTGCCGACGGCCCCAGCCTCTGAGGGGGTGAAGAATCCCTGCATGATGCCACCCACGACGACAATGAATATGGTACCGACCCAGGCGACTTCAGGGAGACAACGTATCCTTTCCTTCCATGTGGCACGGGCCGACATGGGGGCAATATTGGGATTTATCTTTGCCCACACAAAAATAATCCCGAGAAAAAACAAGGCGATCATGAACCCGGGGATCATGCCTGCCATAAAGAGTCGACCTATGGACTGCTCGGTGATGATGCCAAAGATGATGAGAACTACGCTCGGCGGTATGATGCATCCAAGGGTTCCCACCGAAGCAACGATACCAGTGGATAACCTCCTGTCATAGCCGAAGCGGTCCATCTGAGGAATGGCAACACTTGCAAATGTGGCAGAAGTGGCGGCAGAGGAACCACAGATGGCCTTAAAAGCAGTAGCCCCGAGAACAGTGGCCATGGCAAGACCGCCGGGGATGTGGCCCACGAACTTGTTGGCGGATTCGTACAGACGTACCGCTATCCCCGCGTTGAAGCCTATCTGCCCCATAAGGATAAAGAGAGGGAACACCGTATAGCCGTAATTTGTAAAGACATCAAAGATGTCTCTGGCAAGGAGGTTCATGGCGGAGCCAATGCCGTTCAAATATGCAAAGCCTGCGAAGCCGACAAGGATCATAGCGAAGGCAAGCTCGATACCTGTCCCAAAAATAAGAAGAAGGGCCACAAGACCAACGATACCTACTGTAACTTCATTCATAGTGACCTCCCCAGATTTTCATGATATCAACAATGAATACAAAACACTCCACGAAGCAGCAGATTCCCAAACCATAAACCAAAGGAAAGAAAGGGACCTTTATAGTCGCAGAAACTTCACCTGATGTGTAAAACTCATTTCCCAGGCCGAAGAGGTTATAACCAATGATCGCGAAAAGAACGATGCAGATGAGGCGGGTAATGGTGTTAGCTACCGCCTTTCCGGTCACAGGGAGTCTCTCTACAATAAAATCCATGTAAACATGGCCCCGTTCCATGGAAACTGCCGGGATGCCGAAACCGATGACGAAACACAACATCAGACTCACTACCTCATAGGTTCCAAGAATGGGACGGCCAAATGCCCGCATAAACACGTCGGAAACGGTGAGGAACATCATAAGCGTGAGCGCTGTACCTCCAATGATGTTCAATATCTTACTCAATTTCGCAAGAAACCTGTCAAGTATACTGTCCATAATACCTCCCTTCCGATTCGGAACCGTTAGTCTCCATAAGGAAACTCCGGATGGAGACTAACGGTTTCTTATTAGCAAACCCCATGCCAATGTTCATATCCACACGAAGATAAGGGATTACAGGACAATTAGAAGATAATGCAGATAGAGTTGAGCACGAGAATGGAAATATCCTTTTCGCAGAGGAAAGATCCTTTCCACCTGATGCCGACTTTGTCGTGGAGCACAAGTATTGTTCTGCCCCGCCATCTCTTGCGAGAAGCCATTTTGTAGCTCCTATATGAGAAGTGGCATACTGTTTGCTATAAGGTTATGGTTAAGTGAGCAGGGAGGTTCCAAAAACCGGGAGCCGACTGAGGTCAAGAATATAAAAGATTAAGAAGGAAGGTATGCCAATTGATGGTTTTAGACCAAGTTGCATTCAAAAGCAGACCGAGGCGTCGACGAGGAGCCGACGTAGGCGTACGCTGTAGTACGTCGAGGAAAGCGACGA
>Ga0074195_1000481_pt1 | contig 77964 bp, 76 predicted proteins | sample EPASupsiteHSE623_FD_64525 | JGI IMG/M metagenome (GOLD analysis project Ga0074195, IMG submission 64525) | Bioremediated contaminated groundwater from EPA Superfund site, New Mexico - Sample HSE6-23 | ecosystem: Environmental > Aquatic > Deep subsurface > Groundwater > Contaminated ...
CAGTTGCTATCAACCACTCAGCCACCTCTCCAAATTATTTACTTTATCTAAAATCTTAACTATTCAACCATCCGCCACCAATACTTCGGCGGATGCCCGCTGATACTTTAGTAGCGGGCACTCAGCCACCTCTCCAAATTATTTACTTTATCTAAAATCTTAACTATTCAACCATCCGCCACCAATACTTCGGCGGATGCCCGCTGATACTTTAGTAGCGGGCACTCAGCCACCTCTCCAGAAATTTTGTTTCTCAAAATTTCTGCTCTTGGAACATCCAGCTTTTCTTCGCTGATATGTTACAAGAGCCAAACATTAATATTTTCAAAACATAAATCAAAGACAATGACCTATTATAAACGATTATTACAATTGGTCACTATATTTTTAAAAAAGACAACCCTAGCCGATCTTCGCCTTCAGGGCATTCATCATAGACTCAAAAGAAAGCTGAAAAGCCCTCAAGCCCTCCTGCTGGGCTTCTTCGCAAAAAGTATCCAAACTAATGCCTACAGCCTCTACTGCCTTAAGATCCTCAATCGCTTGAGCAACATCTTTTTCTATCGTTAGGCCAACGCGACCATGATCAACAAAAGCTGAAACCGTCGAAGGTGGCATGGTATTGACCGTATAAGGCCCGATAAGATTCTCAACATAAATAACATCGCTATATAAAGGATTTTTCGTGCTGGTCGAAGCCCATAGAGGCCTCTGGAAACGCCCTCCCTTAACCTTATATTCAGCAAAACTTCTTTCGCTAAAGATCTCTCTGAATCTTTTATAAATAAGCCTGGCATTAGCGATCGCTGTCTTGCCTTTAAGGCTGGCTATCTTTTGTTTTTCATCAAAAATATCCGTTCTGCTTGCGAAAACATCCAACAGATGATCTACTTTCGTATCTATACGACTGATGAAAACACTGGCCACAGACGCCACAGAATGAATATCAGAACCGATGGCCATCCCTTCTCTTAAACCCTCCAAATAAGCGTAAGCGACTTGTTCGTAATGGTGTACCGAAAAAAGTAAGGTCACATTAACATTGATGCCTTCACGAATCAAAGTGCGAACAGCTTCCACGCTTGCTGCGGTTCCGGGGACCTTAACCATCACATTCGGCCGGCCTATTTTTTTAAAGATATGCCGCGCGTATTCAATCGTTCTCGATGCATCATGGGCATAAGTTGGCAGGACTTCGATACTGACGTAACCATCAACGCCCTTGGTCTGTTGATAAACCGGAGCGAGCATGTCAGCCACATCCCGAACATCATCAGCTGTCACCTCATCATAGATGGCCTCTAAACTCAAACCGTTGTTTTTTAGTTTTTTGATCTTCTCATCATAAACGTCGGAAGATTGAATAGCCTTTTCAAAAATTGTCGGATTCGACGTAACGCCCACAATCCCGGAATTAAACAAAGAACTCAATTCTCCATTTTGGATAAGGCGTCTATCGATATTGTCATACCAGGGGCTCTGGCCGAATTGATATAATTTTTTGAGTTTATTAACCTTTGTGGCGTCCATTGCTACCCGGCCCCTTTCTTATTTACTAAAATCCTGCCCCTAAAAGAATTTTTCACCCTGAGCCCAATTGCCGCTTTCAACTTCATCAATCACGATAAACGTCGCTTCCTTGGGCTTAGAAGCCACCCGCAACAAAGTATCAGAAAATTCTTTTGCGATCTGTTTTTTCTGATCTTTCGTCAACTTGCCGACGACTTTTAAATTAATATACGGCATAACGTCTCCTAAGAAATTCTGTTTGATTGATATTTGAGATTTAAGGCTTATTAATTACGAAAAGGGCGTTCTGCGCAAAGAGATTCGGCCAGAATCGGATAAGCTTCTTTTTACCCAAATAAAAAACATTCAGGATTTCAATATGTTTTTCATTACAGTAATCTTTAAAATCACTTGTGCTTAAAAAATGCAAATTCGGCGTATCGTACCAATGGTACGGCAACGACAACGTTACCGGCGCCTTGCCTGAAAAAAAGAGCCGCAAGCGTGCGGCGACATGAGCAAAGTTCGGAAAACCCACGATAACTTTCTTGCCAACGCGCATAGCCTCTTTAATCACATAATCAACCCTCTTAACTTCTTGTAAACTTTGATTAAGGATCACGTAGTCAAAAGATCTGTCCGGATAATCCATAAGACCGGAGTCAATATCGCTATGAAAGACACTCAAGCCTTTTTCCACACATTTATAAATAGCCTCTTCGCTCAATTCAATGCCCTGGACCTTAGCAGCTTTTTCTTTTGCCAAAAAATAGATCAAATCACCTTCGCCACACCCTAAATCTAAGACGCGTGAACCCGGCTCGATAATTTTATAAATAATCTGATGGTCTAAGCGAACAGTCTTGAATGTCATAGCTCTCTCAAAATGTTGTACCCACGGAACGTTTTATCCAAAAAATGTTTAATCAAATGCGTTTCTTCCTCTGTTTCCAATAAAAAAGCATCATGTCCGTATGTTGATTTGATCTCGCAATAAGTCGCATCCACGCGCCTCATTTTTAATTGCCTCACGATTTCCTGCGACTGATACGACGGATAAAGCCAATCTGACTGAAAAGCCAGAACCAAGAATCTTGTATTGACGGGCTTACCCTTGGGCAGCATCTTATCTCCCGACAGATCAAAATAATCCATGGCCTTGGTGATATAAAGATAAGAGTTGGCGTCAAAACGCTTAACAAAAGCGTCCCCGCGATAGTGTAAATATCCTTCGACTTCAAAATCTGTTTTAAACTCAAAACTGAAATTTTTTTCTTTGAGCCTTCGGGAAAATTTTTCCTCCATGGACTTATCGCTCATATACGTGATATGTCCGATCATGCGGGCCACCGCCAGGCCTTTTTCCGGCTGACCATAAGCATAATAATTCCCTTCGCGCCAATCAGGATCCGCCATAATAGCCTGACGGCCGACTTCATCAAAAGCAATTTGTTGAGGGGAATGTTTTAATGTGGTCGCAATGGGGATCGCGCACCGCACCATATGGGGGAAAGATGCCACCCATTGCAAAACCTGCATCCCGCCCATGGATCCACCTACCACACACAACAGGCGCTCAATCCCCAGATGATCTATCAGATATTTCTGGGCATTCACCATGTCGCTGATAGTGATAATCGGAAAATCCAAACCATAGGGCTGATGAGTTTGCGGATTAATCGACGACGGCCCCGTGCTTCCCTTGCAACCGCCGATAACATTAGAACAAATCACAAAATATTTTTTTGTATCAAATGCCTTACCCGGACCGATCATAGAATCCCACCATCCAGGGTTTTTATCACCGGGATGAAAACCAGCAGCATGTGCATCCATGGAAAGCGCATGAACAATCAAAACAGCATTGCTTTTATCACTGTTTAATTCACCATACGTTTCATAGGCCAAAGTGATCGGGCCGCATTTTTGGCCGCTTTCTAAAAGCAGCTTATCGGTCGACTCGGCAAAAGTGAAATGCTTGGGTTCAATAATCCCAAGACTATTTTTTTCTTCTGTTTTTTTATTTTCCATCTTCTATTCTCTATCTTCTATTTTTATTCCTGAAACAGCCAGGTTGAAAGGTAGCGTTCGCCGGAATCCGGCAAGAGCGCTACAATAGTTTTACCTTCAGATTCTTTACGTTTTGCCACTTCAAGGGCGACCCACATCGCTGCCCCGCTTGAAATGCCGACGAGGATTCCTTCTTCTTTGGCTAATTGTTTCGCGGTTTTCCCGGCATCTTCATGCGAAACAGTCATGATCTCATCGATAACCTTCTTATTCAATACACTCGGCACAAAACCAGCGCCAATGCCCTGGATCTTATGGCTCCCGGGCTTACCACCGGACAACACGGCAGATTCCCTCGGTTCAAAACCGATGATCTTAACCCCAGGTTTCCGTTTTTTCAGCATCTCGCCCACGCCTGTTATCGTTCCACCCGTGCCAATCCCCGCAACAAAAATATCCACCAAGCCGTCCGTGTCCTTCCAAATTTCTTCCGCTGTGGTTTTTCGATGAATATCAGGATTCGCGGGATTATCAAATTGCTGAGGCATAAAAGAATTCTCTAATGTTTTTGAAAGCTCTTCCGCCTTTTCGACTGCACCCTTCATCCCTTTACTGCCATCTGTCAAGACAACCTCAGCCCCAAGAATTTTTAAAAGCTGCCTGCGCTCAACACTCATTGTGTCCGGCATTGTTAAGATCAAGCGATATCCTTTTGCCGCGCAGACAAAAGCCAAACCGATTCCCGTATTTCCGCTGGTCGGTTCAATAATGGTCGTTTCACGATTCAAAAGACCCTTGTTTTCCGCAGCCTCAATCATCGCAAGACCAATCCTGTCTTTAACGCTTGAGAGGGGATTGAATGACTCAAGCTTAACAAGAATCGTCGCTTTTAATCCTTTGGAACATTTATTAACCTTAACCAAAGGCGTATGGCCGATCGTTTTTGTTATATCTTGAAATATATTTGCCACGTAAGCTCCTTAAAGGAATTTAATACTTCCCGACAATCCCCTTATTTTATCATGAAAAATATTTATATCAACGGCTGGCCTTCTTTAAAGCCTGCTTGATATCGTCTAAAATATCATCAATATGTTCAAGCCCCACAGACAGCCTGATAAAATCAGGGGTAACGCCTGTTGCAAGCTGCTCTTTTAAAGACAACTGTTGATGCGTCGTTGTGGCAGGATGGATCGCCAGGCTCTTGGCGTCGCCAATATTGGCCAGATGGGAAATAAGTTCAAGGGCATCAATGAATTTTTTTCCGGCCTTTAAACCACCCTTGATCCCGAAGCCAATGATCGCGCCTGAGCCCTTAGAAAGATATGTCTTGGCCTTCTTTCTTTCAGGACTCGAAGCCAGGCCCGGATAGTTAACCCATGACACGCCTGGATGTTTTTCAAGATATTTGGCAACTTTCAACGCATTTTCACAATGCCGCGGCATCCTCAAATGCAAAGTTTCCAGTCCTAACAAAAATAAAAAAGCATTAAATGGGGACATGGCTGCGCCGATATCTCTCAATAAAGAAACCCTCGCCTTAGTAATAAAAGCGATATTACCATGCGATTTAAGCGCTTTAACAAAATCCATGCCATGATAGCTGGCATCCGGCCCGGCAATGGAAGGGAACTTACCGCGCGTCCAGTCGAATTTTCCGGAATCAACAATAATCCCGCCCAAAGAAGTCCCGTGACCGCCTATAAACTTTGTCGCCGAATAAACAACGATATCCGCCCCAAAATCAATAGGCCTTAATATATAAGGCGAAGAAGTGTTGTCCACCACAAGAGGAATTCCATTCTTATGGGCCAATTGTGCCAAACCTTTCAGATCAGCGACATCCAGCTTGGGATTTCCGATCGTTTCGGCATACAGCGCTTTAGTCTTAGGCGTGATAGCATTCCGAAAGGCGGCTAAATCATTGGACTTAACAAATTTTACTTTTATGCCCATGCGCGCGAAAGTATAGCGCAGAAGCGTGTAGGTCCCTCCATAAAGGTTGTCCGCTGAAACTATTTCATCCCCTGCCTGAACAAGGTTGAGCAAGGCTAATGCGATCGCTGATTGACCGCTTGCAACCGCTAAAGCTCCGATACCTCCATCTAAAAGAGCCATCCTCTTTTCAAGCACTTCATTTGTAGGATTCCCCAGGCGCGTATAAATGTTGCCAAATTCTTTTAACCCGAAAAGATCCGCGGCCTGCTGAGTGCTTTTGAATTGATAGGAAGTCGTTTGGTATATAGGCACAGCGCGCGCGCCTGTCGCAGGATCAGCGACCTGCCCGCCGTGAAGCATCAAAGATTCTATTTTTAACTTAGAGTCTATTTTCGACATCCTTATTTCCTCCGTCTTAATTTTTTTTAAGCAAAGGCAGCCGAACGGTAAAAACGGTCCCGACGCCCTCTTGGCTGGCAACATCAATAAAACCCTGATGATTTTCGATAATTTTCAAACACAAAGAAAGCCCAAGTCCCGTACCTGTCGCTTTAGTGGTAAAAAAAGGTTTAAAAATTTTAAGCCGGGTCTCTTCACTCATGCCCTTGCCTGTATCGCGGAATTCAACTTCAGCAAATTCATTCTTTAAAGAAGAACGCACCGTTAAAACACCGCCATCCTCTTCCATGGCCTGAGCCGCGTTCATCATCAGATTCAAAAATACTTCCTGTAATTGATTAGAATTCCCGCAGATCGTCAGAGGCTCGCTCGCCAGCTCCTCAACAACTTTCACCTTATCCCGAACCTTAGTCTGATATTTTAACAACTCAACACATGAGCCGAGAACTTTGTTGACGTCACAGCCTGAGAATGCGACATCCTTCTTTTTGGAAAAATCAAGGATTCCCCGGACAATATCCTGCATCACGGTTACCTGTTTTCGCATGCTCGCAACCGTCTGCTTAACCAAAGGCGACGCTCCTTCTTCCGTCTCCAGGATTTCTATCTGTCCTGCGATCACAAATAAAATATTTTTGATCTCATGGACAGCCCCGGCAGCCATCTGTCCTAAAGAGATCATTTTTGAGGCCTGGATGAGTTCCTCCTGAGTTTCTTTCAATTTCCTGAAGACTTCAGTTTCATCCGTTGCCTTGTTCGTTTTATTATTCTTTGAAAAAATACCCAAATGTTTTTCCTCTCTTATAAAAGAAAAGCCTCGCAACAACCTTTTTTGTACTCAGCTTAATTAATACTATTATAATGAGCGTCGATACGTCCCACAAGAAGAAAAATCAATACATGCCTTCATCCGCTTTAAAAAACTTTATCGATAATACGGGCCGTTGCTGAAGGCAAAGGAAAGTTTTTGAATTCAGAAACACGCACCCATTTATGAGTCGCGTCGCTCTTAGGACGCGGTTCGACAACACACCGCCACACATGAAGGTGAACTTTAAATTTTGTATAAGCATGTTTTATGCTTAATAAATAATCGCCCGAAATCAACCGGGCACCGATTTCTTCCTGTAATTCACGAGCAAGGGCTTCTTTCTGCGTTTCTCTTCTTTCTATCTTTCCTCCTGGGAATTCCCAAAGATCTGCCAATAACCCCCGCGACGGCCTCTTTTGAATAAAATAGCGCCCATCTTTTTCAATCAGCGCGCACACCGCTTCAATTTTTTGTGCTATTTTACGTTGAAACGCCGGGATACTATCTTGAAGATTTTTTTTAGTTGCCAGGCAAAGCCTCTCAAAAGGACAAGCCAGGCACTGGGGCTGCTGAGCACGGCAAACAAGCGCGCCCAATTCCATCAAGGCCTGGTTAAAAATATTATTATTTTTCTCAGGAAGGACTTTATCCAAAAATTCGAGGATTTCTTTATCCTTTTTTGTTTCAGAAAAACCTTTAAGCGCCATAAGCCTCATAACCACCCGACGCACATTAGCATCAACTAAGGGCCGCCGTTGGTCAAAAGCAATGCTTAAAACCGATGCAACCGTATAAGGCCCAAACCCCGGCAACTTTCTTAAAGCTATGGGATCTTCGGGAATTCTTCCTCCATATTGCGCACAGATAATCTCCGCAGACCTTTTAATATTGCGAGCCCTCTGATAATAACCCAATCCCTGCCAATTTTTCAAGATCTTTGCTTGAGACGCCCGCGCCAGGACTTTAATGTCTGGAAAAATCTTAATCCAGCGCTCGTAATAAGGAATGACCGTATTAACCGTCGTCTGTTGCAGCATGATCTCTGAAATCCAGATCTTGTAAGGATCCCGCGTTTTACGCCAGGGCAGATCACGAGCATTTTTCGCGTACCAGCCAAAAAGACTCTTTTGAAAAATATTCTTATTCATAGAAATTAATTTAAAATCAGTTCATAAAACTTAAAAGTCGGATTATCCATTGATAATTTTTAGGAAAAAGAGAGCGGCAGCATAGAGTGGAATTAAGAAAATTTTCTGCACCAATCACACTAATCAACTTCTTAATATAATGATTTTGTCACTGGTGATTTTTGCATTCGGAATGATAATTTGCTTGTTTGCTGAACCTTCCAAAATGGTATTAAAGATCTGGATCTCTTTGACTACGCCTGAAGTCCCTGAGGTCTCGATATTGTCTCCGACTTTAAAAGGCCTCATCATTATAATAATGACTCCTGCGGCAAAATTCGCCAAGGACCCTTGCAATGCCAGGCCAACCGCCAGGCCTGCAGCACCGATAATAGCGACAAATGAAGTTGTCTGAATGCCCAACTGCCCCAACGCGGTAACAACAACAAAAACCAAAAATCCTGTATAAATAATGTCTTTAAAAAAGCCGGCCAACGTTTTATCCATATTGGCCTTAACCATCCCCTTCTCAAGACGCTCTGATATAACTTTAGCCAGCCACTTCCCGATCAGAAAAATAACAATAGCACTGATAAAATTGATTCCATACTGAATCGCGTAACCATAGAACTTATCTAATGTCACTTGCATTTAAATCCTCCTTCACTTTGAATATTTAAGGTAAATTTCCCTGCAAAATGAACTCCGCAGCTTACGTAGTAAATTTCCTGCCCAAGTGTGCTGGCCAAGGAAATTTACAAGTGTTCAAGCCAGGAGCAACGTTTCTTCCACTGATTCAATAGAAATCCTACATTTCGGAGCGGCGCCAACACATGAAACTTCGGCACTAAAGTAGCGGATCCGCCGAAAATCCTCTGGAGTTTTCGGCGAGATCTCGCCATTTCTTATTTTCTCCGAAAATAAGAAATGGCGGAGAGGGAGAGATTCGAACTCTCGAGGGACCGAAGGCCCCTGCCGGTTTTCAAGACCGGTGCATTCAACCGCTCTGCCACCTCTCCAAACTATCTATTCAAAAACAAAATCTATTCAACCGTCCGCCATTAAAACTTCGGCGGACGCCCGCTGATGCTTTAGTAGCGGGCGCTCTGCCACCTCTCCGAAAATTCACTTCGTGAATTTTCGCTCTGGAAACAATTCAGGTTTATTTCCAAAATATGTTTCAAGAGCAAAAAACGTATCCATTACAGAAAAATTATTTCTTCCGTTCAATGCTCTTTAAAATCTCTTCTTTTGTCAAATCTAAAGACGCCAGTGCCTCACTTGAATCTTTGCTATAAAGATGGAAAAATTTTGCAACATCATCCATCTTGCTGACATCCTTAAGATCAAGGATTTTAATGATTTCTGACCGCATGGACAATTCTTTTATAACATCAAGAACCGACATGCCGCTGGCGCGCGCGATCTTGTCACGGAAAACCGATGTCGGGCTCTGCTCTGTAAAAGTCCTTTTCTCGTAATCATGCTTCCAGACCGTCGACAAAAGAACTTTCTTCTGTTCAAGCCCGGCGGTTTCCGCAATTTCATACACAGTTCTAAAAACTTCATTTTTAACATGAAATTTAACTAACGTGATAAAGACATCAATTAAATTCACGAGAGTTTCAGGAATATTCATGGGTTCATTTTGCAAACGAATAATGGCTTCGCGCGCGGCAGAAGCGTGGATCGTTCCCATACAGTATTTACCGATATTCATGGCGGTCATTAAATCCTGCGCCTCTTCCCCTCTGACCTCGCCGACGACAATCCTCTCCGGCCTCATACGCAGGCTATTTTTTACCAGATCAGCCAATGTCACATCTTCTTCGCTTTCTAAACGCGACCAGCTATCCTGTGAAAGAGTGCTTAACTCTAAAGTATCTTCAATAATAACAAGCCTTTCTTTTTCCGGGATAAATGCCAGAAGAGCGTTTAAAAGCGTGGTCTTTCCGGCGCCGGGCGCCCCTAAGATCAAAAGATTGGCCGGCCTGATCGACATCCCCTCAATATACATCCACAACAAGGCCGCCATCTCATAGTTCATCGTCCCTTTTCTGATAAGCTCAACGATGCTCAAGGGATTTTCCTTGATCTTTGTGATCGTGATCTGAGGCCCAAAAGGAGACAGAGCAATATTCACACGCCCCTGGATATTGGCCAATTCAAGATTGTTTAATTTTTTTAAGCTCGATCGCCCGGAAAAAACAACAAGCTTTTTTATAAATACATCCAGCTCTCTCTGAGACTGGAATTGCTTGTCTGTTTTGATGAGGCCACGATACGTGTGATGGATATAGATCGGATGGAGAGAATTAATAATAATGTCTTCCGTATCCGGATCACGTAAAAGCTCTTCAATAAGCCCATATTGGAAAAATCCGTCCAAGAAACGTTCCCGCTCGTCTTCGTTGGATAATTCGCTTAAAGCCTGGCTTTGCATAAAAGAATCTTTAGCGGTTGCCCCATAGAGCTCGGAGATAATGCCGCTGACGACATCCTTCTTTTCGCCCGCCGACTGCAATACATTGATCCTGCCCAAGAGCTTGTCTAAGATCTTCGCTTCGACATCGATCTTTTTTCTTTCCATGCCGCCACCTTTCTTTCGCGAAAAAAATTCTTTAAGATCTCTTTTTTAAATACTCCTCAAACTTCCCCCAGAAAGGGTCAGCCAGAGGATGGTCGAGCTTAAATTTTTTATTTTTATTAAAAACAAAAAGCCCTTCTTTCTTTGGCGTTACAACGCCCACAATACTTGAAGGGATACCTTCTTTCTTTAAAGCCTTAACAACACCTCGGGCCTTGTTTTTTCGTACCGTTGCCAGCAATGTCCCCTCACTGATAGAAATATAAGGATCAAGACCAAAACACGCGCAGGTCTTTTGAACCTCATCTTGCACGATCATGTCGTCTAAATAAATCCGCATCCCGACCTGGCTGTGATCGGCAATCTCAAAAAGACCGCCTAAAACTCCTCCTTCGGTCGCGTCATGCATGGCCGTCACTCCGCCCACAGAGGCCGCAATCAGCGCGTCCTCGATCGTTGACATCTGATAGTAAACATCCTGGGCTTTTTTAACAAAAGCAGCGCCGTATTTTTCCTTCAAAAATTCAGGGAAATAAGCGGCCATCAATCCCGTTGTCTCGATCGCAGGGCCTTTAGAAACAATCACCAGATCGCCTACCTGAGCCTTTGGACTGATCAGTTTTTCTTTTTTATCAATACCAAAAACAGTCGCGCCGCCCACAAAAGGATAATTGCATCCGGCATATCGTGCTGTGTGGCCGGTCACAACGGTTATCCCGAGTTTTTTACACTCTTTATCAAGGGCCTTCCACATCCGGGAAAACTCTGACTCCGTCATTTGAGGAGGAAGATTCAAATCAACAGCCAGATAACGCGGTTTGATTCCACTGACCGCCACATCGCTCGCTAAAATATGGATCGCAAACCATGCAGCCTTCTCTATTCCCAATTCTTTAGCAATATAAAAGGGGTCCGTAGACAAGACCATCACCTTATCCCCTAAATTCACTACGCCAAAATCAATTCCTGCCTGGGGCTTAAGGATGACCGAAGGATCATTTTTACCAAGTCTTGGATAAACGATCCTTTTAAAAAATTCCGGATGAATTTTTCCTAAAGACGCTAATTTTTTCATAATGCGTTCCTACATTAAGGTGGCGGACCCGTCAAAATTCCTCTGGAATTTTGAGCGAGGTCTCGCCATTTCTTATTTTCTCCGAAAATAAGAAATGGCGGAGAGTGAAGGATTTGAACCTTCGTACCCCTTGCGGAGTAACGCGCTTTCGAGGCGCGCGCCTTCAACCACTCGGCCAACTCTCCAAGTCATTTACTTTATCTAAAATCTTAACTATTCAACCATCCACCACTAGAACTTCGGCGGATGCCCGCTGATGTTTTAGTAGCGGGCACTCGGCCAACTCTCCAAATTTTCTACGCAAATTAAATTTCCAATTTCAAAATCTCAATTTCCAATTCAAAAAATTTTTGTCTTTGGATATTGGTAATTTCTAACTCGCCGGTCTATTCTCAACATCAAAAAGCTGCCTGAATGACGCCGTATAAATTGCGCCGGCGATTTCAGTAGTTCTTTTCCAAAAGTCGAGAAAGAAAAATTCTTTAGTTAAAAGTGTAAAAGCGCCCGCGATGATCAACATATTGACGATATAAATAATAAACATCGAGAAAAAGTAATTTTCTTTCATCGCCCCCGCCTGTTTTCCCTTAAGCGCATTGGCTGTAAACACAAAATGCATGGTAAATGTAAAAGCCGCGATAAAAACGAAATATTTAAAGAAATCAGCGTCTTTCCAGATCAATGAAGCCACGTAATAAACAACAAAAGAAAGAATAGTAAAAATCGGGACGCAGAAACCGGCCATCTTAAACAATGGCGAGAAAAATCCCAAGGCCTTTTCTGCGATTTTTTTACCTGTATCGAATACTTGAGCCGGCTCATATAAAAGAATATGCAGGATGAGGTAGGAGACAACACCCCAGCCAAAAGCCGATACCAGCGAACTCTTCAACAAACTTAAACTCTCCCAAAAAGCGACGGTGATACTGATCGTCACAGGAAGCAGCAAGAGTGCCAATAATAACTTAAGAATTCCTAAAAGTTTATCTTTCAATTTTTTCGAGCCCCCTCATGTAAGGACGCAAAACCTCAGGAACAACGATGCTGCCGTCCTTTTGCTGATAGTTTTCTAATATCGCGATTACCGTGCGCGCCAACGCCACGCCGGAACCGTTCAATGTATGGACAAACTCCATCTTCTTTGTTTCCTTGCGGCGAAAACGGATATTGGCCCTGCGCGCCTGAAAATCAATAAAGTTGGAACAACTGGAAACTTCAAGCCATGCATCCAAACCCGGCGCATAAGCCTCCAGGTCATAACACTTCGTTGCCGCAAAGCTGATATCCCCTGAAGCAAGCATCACCACGCGATAAGTCAATCCCAGTGCCTGCAATACGCTTTCGGCGTTCTTAACCAATTTTTCCAACTCATCAAAAGAATCTTCAGGCTTAACGAATTTTACGAGCTCCACCTTGTCAAACTGATGCACCCGAACCAGTCCTTTTGTATCTTTTCCATAAGACCCCGCCTCCCGGCGAAAACACGGGGTGTAGGCCGTATAATATAAAGGCAGATCCTCTTCAGCTAAAATATCATCGCGATGAATATTCGTGACCGGCACTTCAGCGGTTGGTATCAAAAAAAGGTCTTCTTCTTTTAAGCGATACATATCCTCTTCAAGTTTCGGCAATTGCCCTGTCCCTGTCATCGAGGCCCGATTCACAAGCGCCGGCGGCCACATCTCCTGAAAACCATGCTTGGTCGCATGCAAGTCCAGCATAAAATTGATCAAAGCGCGCTCTAAAAGCGCACCGGCTTTTTTATAAAGGATAAAACCCGAACCGGAAATTTTCGCGCCCCTGGTAAAATCCACGATATCTAAGTGTTCACAAAGCGCTGTATGCGATTGAGGCTTAAAATCAAACTTTTTCGGCTCTCCCCACTGACGCACGGTCTTATTATGCGTCGGATCACCCGCAGGAATAGAATCATCGACGATATTGGGGATCATTAATAAAACCTTAAAGACCTGTTCGTCTTTATTGCGAAGTTCTGTCTCAAAAATATCTATTTTGGAGGCCACTTCTTTCATGGAAGCGATCCGCGCCTTGGGGTCTTTCTTTTCTTTTAAAAGCTTAGAGATTTCATCATTAGCTTCATTCTTTTGTCTGCGCAAATCGTCCAGATCAAGAAGGATCTTGCGACGTTCTTCGTCTAAGGCGAGAAGCTCATCCAGATTCATCTTGGCCCCGCGCTTTCGAAGCGAAGATTCCACCAACTCCTTATTCTCTCTGATTAATTTTATATCTAACATAAAGTCTCCTTCATTTTGCCTACATAAGGTATTTTTCTTTGCAAAATGAACTCCGAAGTTTACGCAGTAAATTTTAGAAATAAAATTTACAAGTGCTTAAACAAGGAGCCAAATCATTTTGACTCAACCCTTTATGACGCCAAGTGGTCGCATCCGGGCAACTCGCTTGGCAAGCCCGGCGTTATGCACAACGTCGACAACTTCGTTAACGTCTTTATACGCCGAGGGTGCTTCCTCTACCAAAGTGGTATGGCTCGTCGCCATTACAACGATTCCCTTGGCCTCAAGCTCTTTTAAAAGTTCGCCATAATCGCCTGAGCGCTTCGCTTCATGACGCGATTTAACGCGGCCGGCTCCATGACACGTTGTGCCGAATGTCTCTTGCATCGCGCACTCAGTCCCAACCAAAAGATACGAATTTCTTCCCATATCCCCGGGAATAATAACCGGCTGACCCGTCTTTTTATATTTTTCAGGCAAGGCCGGATGCCCCGGGCCAAAAGCCCTTGTCGCGCCTTTACGATGAACGCACAACAATTTTTCTTTTCCTGAAATCACGTGTTTTTCAATTTTTGCGATGTTATGCGCCACATCGTAAATCAAAAACATCCCAAGCTTTTCCCAGGACGTGCCGAATGTTTTTTCAAAAGCAACGCGGGCCAGATGCATAAGACATTGCCGATTATTCCACGCGTAATTGGCCGCAGCCCTCATCGCAGATAAATACGCTTTTCCTTCAGGTGATTCCACAGGCGCACTCGCCAACTGCCTGTCCGGGACATTGATGTTATATTTTCCCAGGCACTTCAACATCACCCGGATGGAATCATCGCAAACCTGATACCCTAAACCCCGCGAACCGCTGTGGATCATTACAACAACCTGGCCCAGATCAAGGCCAAACGCATCCGCTAAATCCCTGTCATAGAGCTGATCAACAACCTGAACTTCTAGAAAATGATTCCCTGAACCTAATGTCCCTGACTGGGTCTTCCCTCTTTCATACGCGCGCGAAGAAACCGCTTCAGGATCAGCACCTTCAATGGCGCCTCTTTCCTCTGTTGCATCCAGGTCATCGTCAATCCCAAAGCCTTTTTTTACAGCCCAGCCGGAACCTCTTGATAAAATTTCTTTCTCATCTTTAGCCGTAGCCCGGATTTCACCTTCTGACCCAAGGCCGGCAGGCACTGTATTGAATAAACCGGTAACCAAATCTTTTAGCCGGGGCCTGACTTCTTTTTCTGTTAAATGGGTGCGCATCAGGCGCACGCCGCAATTAATATCAAAACCAACGCCGCCAGGCGAAACAACACCGCCTTTTTCAATGTCTGTCGCGGCAACACCGCCTATAGGAAAACCATAGCCCCAATGGATATCAGGCATGCCCAGAGATGCCCCGACGATCCCTGGCAAAAACGCGACATTGGCCACCTGTTCTAAGGCCTTATCTTTTTTAATATCTTTTAGGAGTTTTTCATCGGCATAGATCAAACCATCGACACGCATGCCTTTTTTATAGCTCTTTGGGATGCGCCAACGGTAATCGTCGATTTTCTCTAAAACTCCTGGCCAAAGATCAGACATATCGAGAATCCTTTAAGTCTTCAGTCATCAGCTATCAGTCTTCAGTAAAATCTTTTGACCGATGACTGAAGTCTGAAGACTGACGACTCACCTTACACATCAAACACGATATGCGCCTGCCACCGGTTCCTTACTTTTTCAACCTTCAGTTCATGATAGGTCACAGCCTTGATCTCATTTTTTGATTCGAAATATTCTCCATCAAAGGTTTCCAATAAAACTTTTGCCTCAAGTGTAGTTTCTTCAATATTTAAAGCCTTAATCCTATGCAGGATAAGATGTTCGGTTGAAAAAGTAAAAAGTAATTCATCAAGCCAGCTCTTCAGGAGATCTTCCAGGCTTTCCTCGTTCTTCTGGATGACGACATCTTTTAAAACGCTGGTCGCCCTGTTCTTTTTCTTAGCAACAAGGACATTGAACATCGCCAAGGCCGCAGAAGTAAAAAGCTCTTTCAAAGAACCCCCGTAAACCAAAACAGCGATATCTGCCGTATGTTCCTCAAACTCAAATCTTTTCATAATAATGACCTATCTTATCAATAAATATTCACAGCGTCAATTAAGGTTTCGCACATCGCAAAAATAAGGAACCCTTGAACGGGATTAGGCTAAAAAACGAACCTTGCGGCGCAATACCGCAATCGTTGGAAAAACATGATCAGCGTTCTTTAAATAACTCTCAGGTAAAGATGTTGCTAACGCCAGGCAGGCCAAGCGGGCACGTTTGGCCGCATAAATTCCAAAAGGCGCGTTTTCAATCACGACCGCTTCTTTCGGCTTCAGGCTCAATTTTTTAAGAGCCAGAAGATACGGCTCCGGATAAGGCTTCCCGCGCTTAACTTCATCTCCGGTCACTGTCACGGCGAAAAGATTAAAAAGGCGCTTTGGCAGAATTCTTTTCGCTTCATGCCGTGACGTGCCTGTCACTAAAGCAAGATCCAGTCCTTGCTTTTTCAAAAAATAAAGGAAATTCACCGATCCCCTGACAAAACGCTTTTTAATGATTTTTTTAAACATCTTTTCTTTTTTTGTCAAAATACTTCTGACATGCTCTTCAAGAAGCTCTTTTTTATGCTGTTTAAAGATTTCTCTTACCGTGACAATCCCGGGCTGGCCTTCACGCATATAGATTTCGCATTCATCGACGTCAATACCCTCTTCTTTAAAAACCTGCTTCCAAACCCGAAAATGAAACGGCATGGTATCGGTAATAACACCGTCCATGTCGAAAATAACAGCTTTAACGAGGTATTCTATCTTTCTCATAAAAAATGTCTGTTTTAAAATTCTTTTAGGATATCGAAAAACGATAAAATCCGGAGGCGCTTTTAATGAAGTGAAAATTTAAAACGATTTTATCTCTTGCCCTTCACAGCATCGTGCCAACAAAAATAAAAAGTCAGACAACCGGTTAAGATACACCAGAATGTTGTGATTTTTTAAATGCTTCTTTTTAAACAAAGCCGCAGCCTGCCGTTCGGCTCTACGCGCAATAGCCCTGGAAACATCTATGCTTGAAGAAATGAAATTTTCACCAGGCAGGCAAAAAACAAGCTTACGGCATCCGTTTTTCGATTCCAAAAGCCCGATCAATTCTTCCAGGCATAAAACATCGTCCGCATTCAGCGGATGCTTTAACTCATTGAGAAAAGGCGGCTTTGTCGACACCTCGGTGCCTATCACAAAAAGATCTTTTTGTATTTGCGCCAAACGGGCCTTCATTTTTTTATTCTTAAGCAGGCTCTTGGACATCCCCAGAAAAGAACACAGCTCATCCAAAGCACCTCCTAATTCAATCCGAGGGTGGTTCTTAGTCACCCTGCCGCCCCGATACAGAGAAGTCTGGCCGCTATCGCCTCTTTTCGTCACAATGCTCTTCATAGGCCCCTATTATAACCCAACCCTCACCCATTGAAAATCTGTTTGTTGTATGTTATATTTTTAATGGCCACGGACCTCTTTAACATGTGAGGCAAAACGTGGCTTTTTTTATTAATGACCCATTCCCGGACGACACGCGCAGGTTCAAGCGTATTAAGATCAGCTCACCTATCGAATACAGATTCCTGAATGCTGATCGATACCAGAACACCATGACCTGCGATATCAGCGAAGGCGGTATTTGTTTCTTAGTCGACGGCCCTGTCCCTCTGGGCGCGTATGTTTATTTCCGCGTCAAACTCAAAACCAGGCCACAGCCTATTTTCGGCATTGCCCGCATCGTGTGGGCCGCCCAAGAACCGTATTCCATGCAACATCGTGTGGGTCTTGAATTTACAGAGGTCGGCTCAATTTCAAGAGCTGATATCTGCACCCTTATTCAGGAACAAAAATCTTCCTGCTTTAATTCTTAAATACGATTCTCAATAAACATTCTTGCCGAAATTTATCTTTTTTAAAACTGATGATTTTCTGAACTTTACGGAGGGGATTAACACTGCATTGCCATACTATTTTTAAAAATCTCTGCCCTAACCCTGATTCGCCGGTTGGGACAATCTCAACCCCGGCTTAAGATCTCTTAAGGTCGCGCTTTCGGTACTTCTTTTTCTAAACTTTCTCCCATTTGAAAAAAATCTTTAGCGGTAAAGGCGAACATGCGAGCCACAAAGACAATCGGGACTATTTGGATCCGGGTATTGTATCGGGCGGCCTCGTCATTATAATACTGACGCGCGAAAGAAATCCTGTTTTCTGTCGATGTAAGTTCTTCCTGGAGCTTTAAGACGTCTTGATTGGCCTTAAGATCAGGATACTTCTCAACAACCGCGAATAAAGAGTGCAGCGCCTGGCTTAAAAAGTTTTCCGCCTCGGACTTATCTTTCATGCCCGTAGCCTGAACAGCCTGGCTTCTGGCCTTAATGACGCGCTCTAAGGTATCTTTTTCATAAGCCATATAGGCTTTAACAACTTCAACTAAATTCGGGATAAGGTCATGACGGCGTTTCAATTGAGCATCGATCTGAGACCACGCGTTTTCAATCCTCGTCTTTAACGTCACAAGCATATTGTAAATAACGAGGAACCATACCAACACAAGCGCTGCTAAGATCAAAAAAATAATCAACACCATAAGCTCTCCCCAACAAACAATCTATTTCTTCTAAAGAATGTACTTCTTGTCTTTCTTTAAAGGATGCTTTTGAATTTCCTGAGCAACCGCTTTAGAAAGCCCGGGTTTGCGTAATTTATAATACATATAATTCTTATAGCTTTCTACTCCGGGTTGATCAAAAGCATTGATATTCAACAACTCCCCTTCAAATGCTGTGGCAAGTTCAAAGAAATAAAGAAGGCCTCCCCACGTGGCAGGAGAAACTTCAGACATGACAATCGTACAATTAGGCCTGTTGTTTAAAACCAGGGCCCACTCGGTCGCTTCCTGGGCCAGGCCCAGCAATTGACCAAAATACTTCCCTGACAATATACCCTCCGGGGTCGGCACCTTAATATCGTTCTTAAAAGCCTCAACCCGGATCATGGTTACGGTCTTATCATTTTCCCCTTCAACGTTATTCTGTTGAATTGAATGCAGATCCGTAGTCCCGCGCGTGGGTACAGGTGTGCGGCCGACACCGCAAACATGGTCGTCATCCGGACTCCAGGTCTCGCTGCCGTCGCTGGAGACCTTGATCTTTCGGGTGAATTTTTTTCCGGTGCTTTCAGCCAACAACTGGCAATACCAATCAGCCGTCGATTTCAGCGATTCGGTAAAAGGCATGAAAACAGCGATGCGCTTATTTTTCTTTTTATAGGCGAGGAACTGAAGTGTGGCATAAAGATACGCGGGATTCTTCAAAAAATTCGCATTCGAGCAGCGGTCGGCCATTGCCGCGGCTCCGGAAAGCACATCCTTACAATCAATGCCCATGATCGCCAAATGCAAAAGGCCCATATTGAATTCTGAAAATCTGCCTCCTACGCCATGCATCAAAGGCAACGCACGGAAACTCAATGGATCTTTTTTCTGCTCCTCATTGGCTCTTTGACGCAGGCTGCCGGAATCAGGATCGGTAATAGCGACGATCTGACGGCCATAGCTCGCACCCATATTATCTTTAAGCCATTGGGCAACGACCTCAAAAACAGCTTTTGTCTCCGTCGTCTCGCCAGATTTTGAAATAACAACAACAAATGTTTTCCTGGGATCCAGATTTTCCAACAAAACGTTTAACGGGGTCGGATCCAGATTATTGCCTTCAAAATATATTTTTGCGCGTTTCGATCGTAACGCCGCGAACTCATTGTAATAAGGAGGTTTCAACGCTTCTTGCGCCGCCTTTAATCCAAGATAAGATCCTCCGATCCCTAAAGAAAGAACATTGTCATAATTAAGAGCAATCTCATCGCCTAAATCCTGGATTTTTTTAATCTCAGATTCATCCTGATTTGGCAGCATCGCCCATTCAAGATTAAGCCGAACACGGCTCGTTGGATTCGACAGGAGAGAACGCAGATGTTTATGTGCCTTTAATGCAGTTTTGGAAAATTTCTTAAGTTCGGTTTCGGCAATGCCATGCTGACGGCCAATGTTAGAAGCCAGCATATTGTTAAAATCAAATTTGATATCAGCCATTCTGAACTCCTTAATGAATATCTGATTCTAGTGAAATCCCGCACCTTTAAAAAATTCAAAATCTTGAACTAAGTAAAGGTGCGGGATAAATTCAGACGACAACTTACATTCAGATATTGCTTCCGTAAGTTGTGTCTTCATTTATTTCACAAACAACATTTCCCTGTACTTCGGCAGATCCCAATGCTCGTCAGAAATAACGTTTTCTAACGCATCGGCATGCCGGCGGATGTGTTCCATTAAAGGCTTAAGTTCAGTAAAGAACTTTGCGGCCTTTTCTTCTTCTTCGAGCCCATGAACGTCATCCAAAAATTTCGTCATGGCGCCTGCATTCTTTCGAACATAATAGATCATATCCGTCACTTCACTTAAATGCTTTTTCTGATCATCAAGTGCTGCCTCTGTAAACTTGATGCCTGCATTATTCTTAAGCTCAATCATAGCCTCCAGATTCCTGGCTAACAGATTCTGATAATCATAAGCATTTGGCACAATACACTCGTTGACCATGCCGTTTAACGTTTTAGCCTCGATTTCAAGAAGTTTAATATACATCTCCAGCCAAATAGTATGACGGGAAACGATCTCTTCTTTTGAAAAAACTTTATATTTCTCAAAAAGGGCTATATTCTCATTTTTAATCAAAGCCGCAAGTGCTTTCTGAGTCGAGGGCTCATTAGGCAAACCTCTTTCAGCCGCTTCTTTTTTCCAGCTGTCCGCGTAATTGTTCCCCTCAAAGCGGATCTTTTTGGTTTCCTTAACAATGTCCGTAATAACACTCAGAGCCGCAGTATTAAAATCCTTGGACTTCGCTGCCTGCTCAATTTTTGTACGCACATAATCCAAAGAATCCGCAACTATCGTATTGATAACCGTAATCGAGGTTGAGATATTCTGCGAGGAACCAACCGCTCTGAATTCGAACTTATTGCCTGTAAAAGCAAAAGGCGACGTGCGATTTCTATCGGTCATATCCTTATTAACGATCGGGAGCCTTGAAATACCAAGATCCATAATATCCTCTCGGCTCACTCCCTGCTTCTTGCCTTTTTCGAGCGTATCCAGCACCTCTGTCAATTGTTCACCTAAAAAAATCGACAGAATAGCAGGCGGCGCTTCATTGGCACCTAAACGATGCTCATTTCCCGCAAAAGCAACAGTAGCCCGCAGAAGATCAGCATGTTTATGAACAGCCCGCAAAACGGCGACCAAGATAGCCAAAAACTGAAGATTGCTCTCCGGAGTCTGCCCTGGATTTAAAAGGTTATTACCCTTATCATCAGACATCGACCAATTAAGATGCTTACCGCTGCCGTTGATGCCTGCAAAAGGTTTTTCGTGCAAAAGACAAACCATGTCATGGCGCAAAGCAACCTTTTTCATTATTTCCATCAACAATTGATTATGGTCTGTCGCAATGTTTGATTCCTCAAAAATAGGAGCAAACTCATATTGGTGAGGCGCAACCTCATTGTGTCGTGTCATAACGGGAATACCCAACTTATATGCCTCTTCGCCAACTTCATACATGAAATTAACGACTCTTTCTTTAATAGAACCAAAATACTGATCTTCCATCTGCTGGTCCTTCGGAGACGAAGCGCCAACAAGCGTACGGCCGGTCAATATAAGATCCTGCCGCAATCTGTAAAAATTCTTATCGATAAGAAAATACTCCTGCTCAGGCCCACAAGTAGAAAATACTTTCTTAGCCTTTTTGTTGCCGAAAAACTTTAAAAAATTCAACGCTGATTTATCAAGGGCTTCAATAGACCTTAATAAAGGCAGTTTTTTATCCAAGGCATATCCATGATAAGAGACAAATATCGTCGGGATACAAAGCGTTTTACCAAGCTCGCTTTCAATAATAAAAGCAGGGCTTGAAGGATCCCAGGCTGTATAGCCACGCGCTTCAAACGTGGTGCGGATACCACCTGAAGGAAAACTCGATGCATCAGGCTCACCCTTGATAAGCTTGGAGCCTGAAAACTTTTCAATGACCTTCCCAGGGCCGCTGAACGAAATGAAACTATCATGCTTTTCAGCGGTTGTACCCGTCATAGGCTGAAACCAATGGGTATAGTAGGTGGCGCCTAAGCCTATGGCCCAATTTTTCATCGCATCGGCGATCTCATTGGCCTGTTCCAAACTAATCTGTTTTCCTTCTTCAATCCAACTCAAAAAAGCATCAAAAGTTTTTTTGGAAATATGTTTCTTCATCGTCGGAATACTAAACGTATTCTCGCCAAAATAACTTGAGACTTTTTTAACCTTACTTCCTCCAGCAAACTTCTTACTTTCAATGTTCTTCAAAACTTCCTGTCTGACGCTCATTGTTAATTCCTCCTAAATAAATATCTTCAACACCGTTGTCGAAGAAAACGGTTTTGTGCCCTTTAACGGCACCTGTTGTTGATAAACTCTTCCATTCGATCAAACGCTTCTTTTAAATGATCAAACGAAGAAGCGTAAGAGATCCGGATAAACCCTTCTCCTTCAGGACCAAACGCGGTCCCAGGGACAACAGCGACCCTTTTTTCTTTTAAAAGCTTTGACGCAAAATCCACCGAGGTCAAACCGCAAGACTTTATGGAAGGGAAGGCATAAAAAGCCCCTTGAGGCTTATGGCATTTCAATCCCATTTCATTAAGCCTGTCCACCACAAATTCCCGGCGACGATGATATTCATGGATCATCTCATCGATGGGTTTGCGCGATCCCGACAAAGCTTCACAGGCAGCCATCTGCGACATAATCGGAGCGCACATGATCGTATACTGATGAATCTTCGTCATCGCAGCGATTATCTCCTTAGGGCCGCAGACATATCCCACACGCCAGCCTGTCATAGCGTAAGTTTTTGAAAAACCATTCAAATAAACGGTCCGTTCACGGGCATTGATAAGCGTCGGAAAAGCCGTATGGTTAAAATCATAGGTCAGATCCCCATAAACCTCATCGGAAATAACCAAAAGATCTTTTTTAACGATAATTTTACATAAATCCTTAAGTTCTTTTTTTGTATAAGATACCCCTGTCGGGTTACCCGGATAATTCAACATGATGGCCTTAACATCAGGCGTGATATTTTTTTCTAAAAGTTTAGGGGTAAGTTTAAAGCCTTCTTTTTCCGTCAACGAAATATACCGAGGCACGCCGCCTGCCAGTTCCACCATGGGACCATATGAAACATAGCAAGGTGAACATATAAGCACCTTTTCGCCTGGATTCAAAAGAGCGCGCATCGCGACATCGACGCCTTCGCTGACACCTACGGTCACTAAAATCTCGTCGTTTAAATCATAATCAAGACCAAAGCGCTTCTTTAAATCCTGAGCGATATACGTTCTCAGCTTCACCAACCCTTTGTTCGACGTGTAAGACGTGTACCCTTCCTCAATAGAATAAATAGAGCTCTCGCGGATATGCCAGGGCGTAACGAAGTCGGGTTCTCCCACGCCTAAGGAAATAACATCCTTCATCCCCAAGACCAGATCAAAGAACGCCCTGATACCGGAAGGCTTCATATTTTGCACTACGTTAGAAACAATATTCTTTTTCATTTTATATTTTTTTAACTCGCCAACTCGCAGAACTCGTTAACTGCTTTTCAGTACGATATCGCCAATCTCTTATCTTCATCCTTGGACTTTAAATTAATCCCATCCTCTTTATATTTCTTTAACAAGAAATGCGTCACGGTCCCGCGCACATGTTCCATAGGAGAAAGTTTCTCGGCGACAAAACGTGCCACGGTTTTCAAATCTTTGCCTTCAACGACCAGAAGAAGGTCATAGCCGCCTGACAAGAGATAGCAGCTGACCACTTCGGGAAAACTATAAATACGCTCCGCCACTTTATCAAACCCTAAATCTTTCTGAGGAGCGACTTTTACCTCAATCAGCGCGCGCACTTCGCTGCCTTTGACCTCAACCACCTCTTTATTAATGATCGCCTTATAACCTAAGATCAATCCTTCTTTTTCATACCTGCGGATCTTCTTTTTTACGTCGCTGAGCTTGCCCTTGGTCATTTTGGCAATCTCTTGCGGCGTGATCCTTGCATCCTTCTGCAAAATTTCAAGAATTTCATCCATGGCGATCCCCTTTCTTGTCATTTTTGAAACTTCAGATTAACACATGCCCGACGACAGGTCAATCAAAAACCTCACATCACTCGATACCGGTTCGTAATAGGCATCCGCCGGTCTTTTCCAAAAGCCTTTGGGGTGATTTTAATCCCGGGCGGCGCCTGCCTGCGTTTGTATTCGTTTGAATCCACCATCCGGACAACGCGCAGGGCAACACTTTCAGGGATTCCATTGCGCGTCATCTCGACAACGCTTTTATCCTCTTCCACATAAAGCTTTAACGCCCTATCCAAAAGATCGTATTCAGGCAAACTGTCAGAATCCTTCTGGTTAGGCCTCAGTTCCGCAGTCGGCGCTTTATCGAAAACGCGCTGTGGGATAATCTCGCGTCCGTCTTTTTTATTCTTATGTGCGCTCAATTGGTAGACAAGCGTCTTGGGCACATCCTTGATCACGCCAAAACCGCCCGCCATATCGCCATACAACGTGCAATACCCGCAAGACACCTCGGACTTATTGCCGGTATTGAGCGCCAAAAATCCGAATTTATTAGAAAGGGCCATAATGATATTCCCCCGGATGCGCGCCTGCAAATTCTCTTCGGTGATATCAGCAGCTCGGCCCGAAAAAACCTCTTTAAATAAATCCAAATATTTTTCAAAAATATCCTGGATAGGAACCGTTTTGAATTCCATGCCTAAATTTTTTGCTAACCTCTTCGCATCTTCTTTTGACGCGTCTGACGTAAAACCTGAAGGCATTGAAACACCGACGACATTCTCAGGCCCGATAGCATCCGAGGCGAGTGCCGCGACAAGTGAGGAATCTATACCGCCGCTTAAGCCTAAAACTACTTTTTTAAAATTATTTTTGCCGATATAATCTCTCAGACCAAGCACAAGCGCTTCATAAACTTCTTCAACAGCATCTTGATTTTTCAAAACACCTTGTTGGGCCAGGGTCGGCTTATCTAAACAATAATCTTTTAAAAAAACCTGTATTTTCTTTTTTGAAGGTTTCAAAGAAATATCAACCATTAAAAGTTCTTCTTTGAAAGCTTGGGCCTTGGCCACCACGCGCCCTTTATCATCAATCACCATGCTTGAGCCGTCAAACACAAGCTCATCTTGTCCGCCGACGAGGTTTACATAAGAAACAAAAACATGGCTTGTCTTGGCTTGTTCCTGTAAAATCTTCTGGCGCATCAAGCCTTTACCCATATGATACGGTGAGGCATTGATATTAACAATAAGCCGCGCCCCCTGGCATGCCTGTTTTTTAACAGGGCCGTTTAAATGCCAGATATCTTCACAAATATTAAAACCAATAACATCCTGCCCCACCTTCACAACAGGAAATTTTTCTCCGGATTCAAAATATCGTTTTTCATCGAATACACCGTAATTGGGCAAAAAGACCTTATGGTACACCGTGCGCAATTTTCCTCGGGCCGCGATGGCTGCCGCGTTATAAAGCGCCTTGCCCTTCTTGTCAACAAAACCAATGACCGCAGCGATATCACCCACATGCCGCACGACATTTTTCATTTCAGCGATATTATCCTGGACAAACTGCGTCTTTAATAAAAGGTCCTCCGGGGGATAGCCCGTGATCGCCATTTCCGGAAAAGAAATAATATCCGCTTTTTCTCTCTCGGCTTTCTTGATCCATGCGATGATCTTATCTCTATTGCCACAAAGATCACCGACAGTCAAATTCACCTGGGCCAACGCTATACGGATTATTTGTTTATTCATTTTTAGTCTCACGTTTCACGTCTCACGTACCACGTCAAAATATTAACAAAAACTCTTTAGCTTTAAACTTGTGACGTGTGACTTGCCTGTGCCCGCAAGGGTATGACATGCGACGTTTTTAAAGCTTCCCTTTCATATCATTGCTTAAAATAATTGCTTCAGCCACTTCACGCATGGTCTTGCGATTATCCATGCTGAATTTTTGGATCAACCGGTACGCCTCAGGCTCATCAATCTTTCTTTCCTTCATCAGTATCCCTTTGGCGCGCTCAATCATCTTTCTGATCTCAAGCTCTTCCTGGATCACTTTAGTTTTAACCAGAAGTTCTGTATTTTCAATGACCAGGGCCGCTTCATTAGCGACCATAGTCAACACTTCCACTTCATTTTTAGTAAAACGATGCACTTGCGACGTATAGAGATTTATAACACCAATGACTTTCTTTTTAACACTCAAGGGCACGCACAAAAGCGAACGAATGCCTTCTTTAAGCGCAATTTCTTTATATTTATAATCCTTCTCTTTTAAAATGTCATACACCGTCATAGCTTCATTTTTTAAAGCCACTTTCCCACTGACCCCTTCTCCTAATTTTATCGGCGGCTTTTTTGTATAGGCCTCAGAAACACTTTGCGTGGCGCGGATCACAAGTTCGTTCTTATCATTCAAAAGCATGAGGGAACATAAATTTGACCCAAGCGCCTGCGCGGAAGCCGTTACGATAAGCCTTAGAATATCCTCTAAGTACAGATCTGATGTGATCGCCCTGCTGATTTTCGACAAGGCCTCAAACTGCGCCTTGGTTTTAGTTATTTTTGCCATATTTGCCTCCACAAGCCCTGACACAAACACCACAGATATATTGGCCGACAATATTACTTTTCTGAAAACTCTTTAATTTATCCGAACAATCCTTGTATTTAAAATTTTCCCGGCTTTCTTGAATAGCGCCGGAGGGACAAGCGCTCACACACGCAAAACACGTCCCGCAATCTTTTTTTAATGGCTTGTCAATTTTTAAAGGCATGTCCGTCAAAACGGTCGCCATTCTGAATTGCGCGCCAAAACGTTCGCTCACGAGAAGATTGTTACGGCCTATCCAGCCGATCCCCGCCAAGAGCCCTATCTTACGATGAGACAAATGAGCCCTCTGCAACTCCCAGTCAATGATCTGTGACGCAGGTATAGGAAGAGCTAAAAAACCTTTTTTTTCAATCCATCCGGAAACCATAAAGGCCAACTGATCCAAAAACATATTAGCCGTACGATAATGATGAAAATAAAGCTTTGTCGGCGCCTGATCGATCTCTGATAATACAAGCGACGAGAGCCGCACCCCTAAAACAACGGCCCTGGTGATCTTTTGTTTTATCTTCTCGCTTAAAACAAAATCCGCCTTAACGTGCGATACATCGGCAACCCCGAAGAGATCAGTGCCGCAAGATTGGCTGAAATTTTTTAATTGACGGTAATTTTGAACAATCGATGCCATGATTAAACGAACCTTGCCGATGGGAAACAAGTTTATATAGGCGTGCTTGTTTCATCCGCGACCGTCCCGTTGCTGGATGCCCTGATCACACCACCCGTATCTGTATAAAAAGTCCGAACACCGGTAATATTAGGGACCGTAGGAACAGCCGTAACGCTAAAAGTTGAATTGGTAGAGACGAGAGAGAAATTATAACCCTGCTTCGACCCGGATGCCAAAACGCTATCAATATAGCTGGGGTCGCAAGTAGATAAATCAGTTAAGTTAGACGGATAAACCGCATTGGTCGCCTTATAAGTGATGGTTGCCCAATTGATTGTCTTCAAGCTTGTGATCGCTGAGGCCTCATTTGCCGTAACCCTTGACCTTAAAACAGCAGGAATCGCGATAGCAGCTATCACGACAATAATAGCGATAACAATCATGATTTCAATAAGAGTAAACCCCGCTTGTGGGCTCTTTCTACGGAAACTCCTCATGAATCTCTCCTTTTTAAGCGTATTACGAATTAGAAAAATTTATGAAAATGCCTGGAATGTATATATTAAAGCACAAATAAGCAGAAAAAACTACAAAAACAAAAACACTCAAAAATAACGTAACTCTTTTGCTGCTATAGCACTTTTAGGCCTGCTCCTGGCCTTTTTTATGAAGATAGACCAAAAGAAGCGATATGGCCGCAGGCGTCACACCGGAAATCCTTGCCGCCTGCCCCAAAGACACGGGTTTAAATTTATCAAGCTTTTCTACAATTTCTTTTGAAAGCCCCAAAATATTCTTAAAATCAACTTCTTGCGGGATTTTAATTTTTTCGATTCTTTTAAAACGAGCAACTTCCTCCAGTTGACGCTGGATAAAACCCGCATATTTGATCTCTATCTCAACCTGACAAATAACTTCGCTATTTTTAAGAAAACGCAGGTTTTCAAGCTCCTTAAGGCCCTTGATATCGTCCCAACAAAGCTCAGGCCTTTTAAGGAACTCTTCAAGCGTAACGGACTTCCCTGTTTCCGGGATCCTGCGTTTTTTTAATATCGCGTTCACCTGCCCGGGCTTAAGCCTTATTTTCTTAAGAGCCTCTATACCTTTCTCGATATCCATTTTCTTCTTTTTTAAAACCTGGTATTCTTTTTTACTCACAAGCCCCAAATGAAATCCGGCGGCGCGCAACCGAAGATCCGCGTTATCTTCGCGTAAAATCAACCGATACTCGACGCGCGACGTAAACATGCGATAAGGCTCATTAGTCCCCTTCGTGGTCAAATCATCTATTAAAACACCGATATAGGCCTCATCTCTGCCCAGGACAAAAGGCTCTTTTTTCTGAACGGCAAGAGCAGCATTCACACCGGCAATAAGCCCTTGAGCCGCCGCTTCTTCATAGCCCGTTGTCCCATTGATCTGGCCGGCAAAATAGAGATTTGCAAAAAGTTTTGTTTCTAAACTAAGGCGTAATTGCGTCGGATCCGCATAATCATATTCAATTCCATAACCGGGTTTTAAAACTTTCGCGCGCTCGAGCCCTTTGATCGAATGGATCATCTTCAGCTGAATGTCCTCAGGCAAACTGGTCGAGATCCCATTGGGATAAATCTCATCGGATTCAAGGCCCTCTGGTTCAATAAAAATCTGATGGCCATTACGTTCACCGAATCGCACGATCTTGTCTTCGACTGACGGGCAATAGCGCACACCCGTCGCTTTAATTTTACCTGTGTACAAAGGAGAACGATCAAGCCCTGAACGAATGATCTCATGCGTCTTCTCATTCGTATGGGTGATAAAACAAGGCACTTGTTTACGCGAAAGCCTCTTTGTAGAAAAAGAAAAGGCCTTAGGGGATCGATCACCGTCCTGACGGATCATTTTTCCATAATCGATTGTCTTACGATCCAGGCGCGGGCACGTCCCTGTTTTAAACCGGTTCAGCTTAAAGCCGAGGCTTTTTAAATTTAACGACAATTCCGTCGCCGGCCTTTCTCCCAACCGCCCGCCCGGAAAATGAGTCAATCCTATATGAATGAGGCCATTTAAAAAAGTCCCAGGCGTCAATACCACCGTTTGAGCATAAAAACTTTTTCCATCAGACGTCTTAACACCGCAAGCCTTTAATCCTTCTGTAAGGATCTGCACAACTTCTGCTTCCTTAACATCCAAATTCTTTTGAGACGCAACTAATTTTTGAATGTATTTCTTATATTTAAACATATCCTCCTGGGCCCGTGACGACCTGACCGCCGGCCCTTTGGAAGAATTCAAAATACGAAATTGGATGCCGCAGGCATCTGAGGCGTGTCCCATGACGCCGCCAAGAGCGTCGATCTCTTTTACCAGCTGCCCTTTGCCAATACCGCCTATGGCCGGATTGCACGACATGGCCCCGATGGCATCGCGCGTCATGGTCAAAAGCAAAACCTTGCATCCCATACGTGCCGCGCTCATACATGCTTCAACGCCGGCATGGCCTGCCCCGACCACTATACAATCGTATTTTTTTATCTTCATAACACCTCATCAAAAAGGGACAGATCGCGTTTTCCGATCTGTCCCCATTGACACTTAGCAATCAATTTTTATACGCGCTTATTCTTTGGCTAATTTTATCAAAAGCCCCATCAAATCTTTACCCAGGATCTCACCCAAAGACCCTTCAGCTGCGGCTTTTTCAGAAAAACTCATGGTCCCGTCGGATTTGATCTTTCCGCCGCAGACGAGCAACGGTGCCGGATCCGCCGAATGCGCCTTTAAAGCGCACGGCGTTGAATGGTCCGCCGTAACAACAATAATACAATCGCTCATTTTCAAATGCGGCAAGAGATTCGCAAAGAAATACTTATCAATGGCCTCAATGGAATCCTTCTTCAATTTATAATCACCATCATGCCCTGGTTCATCCGGGCCCTTAATATGGATATAAAGGCCGTCATAATCATTGATTTTCTGTAATGCGATCTTCGCCCACACCGCATAATCCACGTCCACGTGGCCGGTGCGCGAAGGAACATCCACAATGGAAATCCCCGTTAAAAGGGCGATGCCTTTTTCAACCGGCATCTCGACAAAAGACCCGAATTTAACCTTGTAAAGTTCAGACATCGGCGGAAACTTCGGCAAATGATCGCCTGCATCCCGGCTTAAAATAACGTTAGCAGGAACTTTACCGTCAGCCACGCGCTTTTTATTGATCGCTGCTTCCTGTAAAACCTGATGCGACTTCAAAGTAAATTCATTTAAAAGATTCGCAGCGTCAATCGCGGGCTGAGAACTTTCGTAGCCCGACATGGGCTTAGACTCATCCACAAAAGGCTCGAATTTTTCTTTGGCTAAACCAAAAACACCTTCACGGTCATACGCCGGGTCTGTATTGGTGATCCAGGCTGAAAGCTGTGTATGCATGGCGCGGATAACCAGGATACCCCGATGGCCGATCGTACTCTTGAATTCAAAGGTCGCGTTAGTCAGCGTAACTTTAGAATTGATCTCTTTGGCTAAAAGCTGCGCTTCTTGAGTGCTTAGGTTCCTGCCCACGCGCCGGTCTTTTATTGTTTTCCCGTCATCTTCGACTGTCGCAAAGTTGACGCGAAAAGCCACATTACCGTCTTCCACCTTCAGGCCCTCTGCAAAAGACTCCAATGGCCCGCGGCCGGTATAATATTTATGCGCATCATAACCTAAAAGGCTGATCACGGCGATATCAGATTCAGGGGCGATTCCTTTAGCCACTGTATGCACAACGCCGGTCTTTCCCGCACGCGCCAGTTTATCCATATTGGGTGTTAAAGCAGCCTCCAAGGGCGTTTTATTCCCTAATTCTTTTAAAGGCGTATCCCCTAAGCCGTCTAAAACAATATAAAATATTTTCTTCATTGAAACTACCTCCTCAATTTTGCTTTATCTAGTTCTTCCTTGCAAAATTGACTCCGCAGTCTACGTAGTAAATTTTCGCCGCTTTACCCCATGAAAATTTACAAGTGATCAGACAAGGAGTCGTTTTGCCTCTATTGATAATTTATCTACCCCCTTTTCCTATTAGGATGGAAAAGGACAACCCTTTCTGGGTTGAAAATCAATCCCAAATCTGCGCAGAAAATATTCCAAAGGAAAATTTTCAAGCGCTTAGATGAGGGATTTATTCCTCATTAAGTGTGGTATTTTAACACTCTAATCAAGGGGTGACAAGAGAAAATTCCTTCCAGATAATATCCAAGGCACGAACAATGGGGATCCGAAACCTCACATCCATATATTGGGATATATAGATCATTGGACAGTAACAAACATCCAGAAAGCAAGGGCAAAAGCAATAACAAAACCATAAACACTCGTCCATAAGGGCACGGAAATCCCTGAAACCCTGACATCCACCTTAAAGTATAATCTTGCCACATGCATCAGCCCGACAACAAGAAAAATAATCCCTGCTGCAAACAATGCCACATCTTTCATAAAGTCTCCTTAAATTTGCCTATATAATGATATTTTACCTTCCAAATTTAATCCCGAAGTCTACTCTAAAATTTATGTCCCAATTGTGGTGGACAAAAAATTTTAGAGTGCCTAGACAAGGGAGAAACCCTAAATCCCCAGCCCTCTCGCCCACTCCCTGGCTTTCTCGGCATTTTTTTCTTTATTACGTTTTAATGGTTCGACAAAATCCGTTTCACCAATAAATTCATTTCCTTCCAAAGCCGTCTTCATTTTTTCCAAAGTCTTTCCCTTCCCTCATCCAGAACAACAGAACAGCGCGATCTTTTTACCTTTCAGCTTCGTTGTTGAGAATAACGTGGCCAGGGCTGGCGCGTATGTAAAGGCCCAAACGGGCGTGCCGATAAAAAGTACGTCATAATCTTGAGGATTTTTTTCAAATGCATAAAGCTCCGGTTTTTCTTTTTTCATAACCTGGCCACCACCCCAGACATATTTCATGAACCCTTTATGGCCCGGATCATTTTTTAGTTTTAATTCTAAAAGATCAGCACCCACGCTATCTGCAATCGCTTTTGCCACAAACGCCGTATTCCCTTCAAAAGAATAATAAATAACGAGCTTTTTCATACGACCTCCTTCTTTATTAAAACCTTAAATCCTTATACATTATTTTACCAGAAAACACGTCATTTAAGGATTAATTAAAAGGCCTAAAGCGATTTTTTAAAATCTCCTTAGGCCTTCTTGACCACAAGCTTAAAAATAGCTTATTTCTTGATAAAATATTTACTTTAAATCTTCCATTTCTCTTGCGCGATCGATCTCTTTTTGGCTCGCGCTATCCAGCTGAAAGTGAATATTTTTAACTGTTGATTGATACGTTGACGCGCTGGTTTCCTGCGTACCTATCACCCCTTGAGCTGGAGGATTAACAGCGTTTTTAGATTCTTTGAAGAATGTTTTGAAGTTCGAAAAAACAAGAAAACATGCTATCAAGACTGCGATCAAAAAACCGGCGTAAGACATATGAAGCTCCTCGCTCTAAATTTAGAAGTTATTTTTTATAAAATTAAACTGCATCCTTAATTTCAAGGCCAGCCTTACCGACATTCCTGACATATGCCGCTATCAAAAGAAGAAGAACAACAATCATCATATATTTTGTAAGTTGAAAAAGAAAGCGCCAGAACGCATTGGCTTTCTTTAAGATGGTTGCTTCTGTCACATAAACAACTTCACAACCATGATCCTGGCGATTCGTACTGGTCGTTCGGAACGATTTTATATTATCTTTATCATAATTGACCAGATAGCCCTTAAAAGCGACCTGATCGCCCCGATCCATTCTCATAATGGTCCGGGATACGTCCTTGTTTGCCGCTAAAAGATGGTTATTGGATAAACACGTATTTTTGAATTTTGAAAGAGCTTCCTGCGCGTTTTGCGAAGAAAAATTCACATAACATGTCCAACTCCCGCTTGAAAATTTCAGCTTCTTATAGATTTCTGATTCTATGTTATCCCCCCAGATAACACAGACATCTTTCGTGTTGATAAAATCTCCCCACTCCCTGTGATAATAATCGTCGAAAGAAGAACTGTGATGGCAAGAAACAACCAGCCCATAAAGTTGATACTCATAAAGAGGCGTTATCGTATACCTAACCCCCTTTTGCTGAATGGTTATGGGCGCAGCTTCCGTCGGCACCTGAAGAGGCTCCTGATAGAGCTCTTGAACAATATCGTTTTTATCAGGAAGTCTGTCTTTCTGAAAAAAAGCGACGATAAAGACTGCGAAGCTTATAACAAAAATACTTTTGAGTAGATTAATTTTTTCCAAGCTTTATTACCTGTTGGGATTCGACACCCTGCCTAAAAACAAAATGTTTCCCGTCCTATTATCCTGGATCAAAAATATAAATGGATGATCCGCCTTGAATATTTTCGGCTCATTCTCGTTGAGCATAGCTGTGCACTTCATCATAACGGCCGTTGCCGCAGCTGCCTCAGTTCCTTCTTCATTAACATCGACAAAAGCCTGATGGACAACTTCACTGATAGCCAGGTCTTTTGAAGCTGTCATGCCTGAAAAATCAGCTTTATCCGAAAACGCGGTTGGCATACCCATGCTTTCAAGATCCTGTGCCATAAAATACTTGGTTTCAAACTTAAATCGGGGTAGATAAACATTAACTTTTTCTTCACTAAAAAGCTTCTTCCATGCAGCCAAATTTTCTAAAGTAAAGGATTCTTCCGCTTTTTTTAAATCTTCTCCTTTAGGAAGAAGAATAATCATGGAAAGCTCATTCCCCTGATAAGGTAGCTCGAGAATCTGCAGGTTCTCAGTTTCAGCATAATTAAAATCCTTCGACATTAAACTCATCATCTGTGTCTTTACCGTCTCAAGCGGATTCAAGCGAAAATCACTCTCTTTTGTATTCTCTTTATTGAACTTAAGGAGCCACTTTCCTTTAAAATAAATGGCATTGGTAAGGATTAACCGCGTTGAACCATTCAGAAGGCCGGACGCAATCAAATCTTTTATTTTGCCATTGGTTTGTTCTTCTATCCAAGTATTGATAATTATGCGCGAAGGCTCTGCTTCTTTGACAAAATCACAATTTGTTGCTTTTCCGCCATAATATTGTTCGATTGTTTTCAGGTATTCCTCTGAAAGCTTAAAATCTTTCTGCACCCATAGCGCATTAGCTGTTTTAAGCTCATAGGTTAAGCTTTCCCTGTTAATGCGATTATAAATCGCCTGGATCCCAGTCCGGCGCGCATCATCTTCTTTGGGAAAATGAAAAACGCTCTGAATTTCTTGTGCCGTTGAACCTCGCGCACCCTCAACCACCATAGCCAGGGCCGAAGATAAACTGTAAGGTGAAAAAAAGATATTCTCATGCTTTGCTTTGTATTTGGCATAAAGATCAAAAGCAAATTGATTATTAGCCCGGACAACAGCATTTTCGCTCTCTTGAGCCCACAATGATGTTGAAATAAAAAACAACGCCCCACACAACAAAAGCTTTTTCATAAATTTTATTTTCATCCCTCCTCCACTTACTTATTTAATTTATCAAGGATACGCTCAAGCAGATTCGTGTGTTTTTTTAATTCCTCGACAATATCATTGACCCGAAATACCCAGCGATAAACAGCAACTGTAACAAGAAGAAACAAAAAGAACCAGAAAATCATTGCTAAAAATGGATCCATAAACATAGCCCCCCTCCTTTATGAGTCCACCGTTGCTTCAATGATGGACGCCTGCCTGCGATAGGCAGGAGTGAACTTCGGATTTTCTACCCTAATTTCTTATCCAGGAAAATACGAAGCAATATTATCTTTAAATTCTTTAAGATTTAAACCAACCCTTTCAAATAAGCCTGGCGCTTTTTTTCAGGGAAACGCTCGATCGCATAACGCAGCGCTGTACGCGGCATCTCCTTATAATGCTTTTTTAAAAAATCTTCTTCGGTTTTTAGGCTGCGCTTACCCACTTCACGCAGCATCCAGCCAACAGCCTTATGAATCAGATCTTCTCTATCATTTAAAAGTGTTTTGGCTATCCTCATCGTATCACGAAACTCACCTTTTTCTATAAAATGAAATGTTGAAAGAATCGCGATGCGGCGTTCCCACATATTTTTTGACTTTGCGAGTTTATCCAATACGTCTTTATCTTTATCCAACAGGAACGCGCCTATGATAAACTTGGCGGTCACATCCACTAAATCCCAGTTATTGATGTATTTAGTCGATCTAAGATAAAGCTTATAGATGTGTTCCTTTTCAGCCTCATCGCCTTTATTAAAATGAAAGATCAGGATAAGCAAGCTTACGAGCCGCTCTTCATGAAGAGGCGAATGCAGGAGCTTCTCTGCTTCTTTTAAAGGAAGATCTTGATGCTGGCGGGCAATACCTCGAAGAACAGGAACTTTAATCCCTAAAAACTTATCGCCTTCGGCATATTCTCCAGGGCCTGTCTTAAAAAATCGTTGCAAATGGAACGCCTGCTCTTGATCAGCATGTTTAGAAATTTCTTTATGGATAGAGGATAAAGACATTCTTGAGAAATTTTATAAATGGACAAAGATACGGCCGAAGTTTTTATCATCTTTTTCAAGCCGTCGATACATCGCGCGGATATTTTTTTGATCCAAAAAACGCAGCACGCGTTTTTTCAATTGGCCTGAGCCCTTGCCCGGAATAATCTCAACCAGGCGGATATTCTTTTCTAAAGCTCGCCGCATAACATCATTGAGCGCCTGCTCAATTTTATCGCCCTGGTCAAAAATATCATGTAGGTCAAGTTTAAGTTTAGACATACGCTCCGTCAATAATAAATATCGCGCGTAACAAATTACGCTTAAGAATTTTCCGCCTGGCGCCTCAATGCTTCTTGCACCATTTGATTGATCAAGCAAAGATCGCCTTCATCACCATGGCCACCCAAAGCATTAAACGCCAAGGGCATATTTTTCGGCCTTGCCAGGACTCTTCCTGTATACATGACAGCCTTGCCTTTGGATTGATTCGCGTAAAGCTTGCCTTCAAACATAGTTCCCCAGATTGGGATGTCCTTTAAATTTTTCGGGTCCACTGCAAAAGGATCCTGCTCGAGGATCGTAAAATCAGCGATCTTGCCTACAGTGATGCTGCCGATTTCTTTTTCTTTTTGCAAAGCATAGGCGGCATTAATAGTAATAGCCTTTAAGGCGTCTTCGACGCTGATCTTTTCTTCAGGCCCAGCCACTTTCCCGGACATGGTCAATCGATTGACAGCACACCAGGCTAAGGTCAAAGGCCTTGCCGGCGCCATGGTTGAGTCAGAGTGCAAAGACAAGGGAATATTATTCTTTAAAAGAGTGTTACAGCGAACCATGTACTGCGCCCGCTCAGGTCCCAAACCAAATTCAGAATATTTATCAGCCAAGACATACACATAATAAGGATTAACAGAAACAATGCCTCCCAAAGAAGCGATTTGACTCGCCTGGTCAACGGTTGAAACACAAAAATGTTCAAATGAAAAACGATGGTTCTTGCGCGGTTTATCCTTCATCAATCGATCGAGGATACTAATGAGCACTTCATTGCCGAGATCACCGTTGACGTGAACGCGGATCTGATAATCAGCATCCCAATACAGTTTAGCGCATGCCTCAATTTCCTCCGGCGTCTGGATCCAGGCTCCTTTGTGCCCATCAAGATAACCGTCTTTAACCTGCATGGCCTGAGAAAAAGCCGCTCCATCACAAAACAGCTTGACCTGTTTCGGCATAAAATAAACCCTGTGTCCGCCTCTTGTAAAAAGTTTTTCCGTTTCTTCCAAAGTCTTTGCCGCGCCGTATTTTTCATAAATCATCTGGCCGTTAGCGATCATCAAATTCCTAAAAGGCGTAGAATCATTATCAAATACCAGCCGTATCATTTCCATAGGAGCGTTGGGAAGGAATATCCCTGGATCAGATGTAGTCGTCAATCCGCTGGCACTCAAATACTCTTTGCACATTCTCAAACCTTTCAAAAAACGTACCGGCGAAGCCACATGCGCCATGAGCCACTTATCACCCAAGAGCATAAATCCTGCTTCCCAAAAATGGCCATTGGCCAGATCGATCTGTTCACTGGCAAGGCCATGGCCTTTAACAGCCTCGTCTGTTATTTTCATGGCGCGGATTGCCGCCGAATTTAAATAAACTTCATGAAAAGACCTGTGCCAGACCACGATCGGTCGTGTTAAAGAAATCCCATCAAGCACTTTTCTTGAGATCGGACCGTGAAAATACTGATGATACCCCCAGGTGATTAACCATTCATTTTTATTCACCATCGCCTTCTCAGCTTGCCGCAGCTTTTCCAAATAAGCGTCCTGCCCTGTAATTCCTTTTACTTTGCCCCAAGGCAAATCCCAATCATCCGGCGTAATAAATTTCGTTGGCGCAAGAATACCAACCAAAAAGAGATGAAGATGCGGGTCGATTAAGCCAGGCATAAAGATCTTTTGAGAAAATCGTTTATCAATGGTATATTCCTTGCCTTTGAGCGCCTCTTTAACCTCATCAAGGCTTCCAACAGCAACAATCCGGTCTCCGGCAACCGCAACCGCTGTAGCTGTTGGCTGAGCATCCTCCATGGTGATTATTTTTTTAGCTATATAAACAATCACCCTGTCCGGCTTAAACATATTAGTCCAGGATGACGAGGAAAATGTCTGACCAAACGCCTGCGTGGACAAAAATGAGAATATTATCAGAACTTTGAGAATTTTTGCCATCTTATCTCCCTAGTTTTTTTCGAATAAATATTATAAGTAATATTTATTTCTGATTGAATAATATTGATTCCAAGGAATATGCATATTATCTTTAACGACATTCTCTAAAAATTTATCAAATACAGAAATCATATCTTCAGCTATATCCCCAAGAGGCCATGGCTTAGTATCTGGAGTCACTTTTAGACGTGAATAGGTAAGATGAGCCACCTCTTTTCCAACCCTTTTGTTAATACTACTAAGACTTGAAGGCATTTTAGGCCTAATTTCTAACCAATCTTTCTCGTTAGAAAAAAAATCTTCTGCAAGAACATCGTCAAGATTCCTTTTTTCCCCATTCCCATAAAGAAAATAAAGAAGAATTCTAACATGTACCGCAAAAGCTTCTATTAAAGCATTACTGATTACTGTACCTTGTGGATATTTGCCTGATCGCATTTCTTCAACTATGTTCATAAACATCGAGAATTCGTAAAACAAATGATTGGATATATCTTTTAATGTATTTTTATTATATTTTGTTTTCATTCTCAGCTACTCTTGTAACTCGTTAAACTCACTGAACTCTAAAACCAACAAAAAACCCCTGCTTTTTTGCAGAGGTTTTTTTGTTTTAAACTATATATTTAAACGTGCTAGGTTCTTCGTCCATATTTTACATCATTTCAGTCCGCCACTAAAACTTCGGCGGATTAACCCGCTACTAAAACGTCAGCGGGTTAGCATTTTGTATACCCGCATGCCGAGCATTTGACACATCCTTCTTCATGACGCACGACGCCGCCGCAATCAGGGCAGACGCCGACGATATTTCCGGTGATGTGGTCTTCCAGCTGCTCTTCGCTTCTAGATACCTGGCTTAAAAGATCTTCTTTAACAGCAGCGACTTCAGCAGCGATCTGATCCTCAACCTTTGCCTGGATCAGGCGGCGTTCGATCACGCGCGCGATGGCGTCAGCGCAGGAGAAAATCCTTGAGCCCTTTTCCCAGGACGGTGACGGGCAGCGGATACTGCGAAGCTGCTCAACAATAACTTTAACATCAACGCCTGCGCGAAATGCCAGTGACACAAGACGGCCGATAGCTTCCAGCTGTGAACCCGCGCAACCACCGGCTTTACCCATCGAAGTAAAAACTTCAAAAGGCCTGTTGGATTCATCAGTATTGATCGTAACATAAAGATTGCCGCAACCTGTTGAAACCTTGGTGGTCGTGCCGTTGACAACTTCAGGCCGTGGACGCGGTTGGAGTTTACCAGCCATCTGCGCTGCTGCCACGTTTGAGCTTGTTTGTTTTGTCGTATCTTTTGTGCCGACACTTAAAACCTGCTCATCACGGCTCTTATCGCGGTAAATAGTAACGCCCTTACAACCTAATTCATAAGCCAAGAGATACACTTCGCGCACGTCTTCAATGGAGGCATCCTGATGGAAATTAACGGTCTTAGACACCGCGTTATCCGTGTATTTCTGAAAAACCGCCTGCATCTTGATGTGCCACTCAGGAGTTATATCATGCGCGGCAACAAATACTTTTCTGATATCTTCAGGAACACCTTCAACACCCTGAAGCGTGCCGTGTTCAGCGATCTTTTCCATAAGTTTACGCGTATAAAGGCCACGCTCTTCCATAACTTCTTTGAACGCCGGCTCGACCTCGACCATCTTATCGTTATCAAGGACGTTGGCGCGAATATAAGAGATCGCAAACATCGGCTCAATACCGGACGAACAAGGCCCTGCAATAATGCTGATCGTGCCTGTGGGCGCGATGGTGGTCAAGGTGGCATTTCTTAACTTCATGCCGCCCTCTTTATCATAAATACTTCCTTTAAACGCAGGGAATGTGCCGCGCTCTTTGGCAAGCTTGATAGATTCTTTTCTGGCTTCGTTCATGATAAACGACATAACCTTATCTGCTAATTTAAGCGCCTCTTCGGAATCATAGGCGATCATCATCTTTGCTAACGCACTCGCCCATCCCATGACGCCCAAGCCGACCTTACGCGTCTGCTTGGTCATTTTATCGATCTCAGGCAATGGATATTTATTAACTTCGATCACATTGTCCAAAAAGTGAACAGCCAAATGCGTGATGCGCTTTAAATTATCCCAATCAATCTCTAATTTACCGTTAACGTCTTTTAAAAGGGCATACAGATTAATAGAGCCCAGGTTACAGCTCTCATAAGGCAAGAGCGGCTGCTCTCCGCAAGGGTTCGTGCTTTCAATCTTACCTAATTTAGGCGTGGGATTGTTGTTATTGATGCGATCAATGAAAATAATGCCGGGCTCGCCGTTTTTATGCGCCATCTTGACCATCTGGTCAAAAACCATGCGCGCGTTGAGCTTTTTAACAGCCTTACCATTATTAGGCATGATTAGATCATAATCTTCATTCTTAATAGCGCGGCGCATAAAATCTTCAGTGACCGCGACCGAAATATTGAAATTATTGATCTCTTTATCGTTTTCTTTGCAGGAAATAAAATCGAGGATATCAGGATGGTCCACGCGCAAAATACCCATGTTGGCGCCTCTGCGTGTGCCGCCCTGCTTAACCGCTTGCGTTGCCGCGTCAAAAACCTTCATGAACGAAATCGGGCCTGAAGCAATGCCACCTGTTGAACGGACCGTGCTCGACCTTGGGCGAAGGCGTGAGAAAGAAAATCCTGTACCGCCACCGGATTTATGGATAAGCGCAGTGGATTTGATGCTGTCAAAAATACTATCCATGGAATCATCTATAGGTAAGACAAAACAAGCGGATAGTTGGGATAGATCACGGCCGGCATTCATGAGCGTGGGTGAATTAGGCATAAATTCCAGCCCGCTCATCATCTCAAAGAAGGATTTTTCCAATAAAGAGATCTCTTCTTCGCTTTTTTTGTAAATGCGGTCAGCACTGGCAATGGCTTTAGCCACGCGGTCAAACATCTCGCGCGGTGTTTCCACCACTTTGCCGTTTTCATCTTTTTTGAGGTAGCGTTTTTCAAGAACTCGGAGGGAATTTTCAGACAGCTTCAACGCCATGAATTACTCCTTTCCTAAGAGGCAGGTAAAAAATAAAGTTTTCTTTTATAAGACCTTTTAAAATATACTCTTTTACGAAATGCTTGTCAACAAAAAAAACACCACATATAGGGTTTTAAGACGAAAAAAACCACTATATTTTGATAAAAAAGATAAAAACTCCCCCTAGTCAAAAAACACTTTTTTATGATGAACGGTATTTCTGGGGTGAGGTTTGGTGAACTAACATCGCGTGAATCTCTTTTTAAAATAAAAAAATGAAATGAAAAATTTATATTTTAAAATTTAACCTTTATTCGGTTTGGATCCGTGATTCGCTTTTTTTGAGCGCCAGTTCAACTTGCCTAATCTTTTACGTCTTCCTTTTCCCATTTTCTTTGCTCTCCTTAATGTTATTTCTCTTTTCTGACCCTCATTCTACTCTTGAAAATTGGTTTGTCAAAGTTTTTCTAAAGATTTTTTTAGAAAAACTTTGACCCTGAGCGCAGCGAAGGGCCAAACACCATATTTTATAGATATTTTTTAGAAAAAACTTTGATCCCCTTTCAGCTTTTATATTCCTTTGGCATTCTTTCTTAACCTTAACCTTTAGCCTTAGCCTAATGAAGTCTTTAGACATAAACCATTAACTCAACCCATACAACTTATGCTAAAATAAAATCGTTATGACAAGAAAAATAGTCCTTTTCAATATCCTCTTTAAAGGCTTTGCCTCCATCATCATCCAGAGCCTCCTCTTGAGAGAACTCCTTGTCATTTTTCATGGAAATGAATTAACCGTAGGCCTCATCCTGTCTCTCTGGCTCTTAGGAGGCGCCGCTGGCAGCATCCTCGCTTCCTTCTTCTTAAAGTTTTATAAAAGCGCACTGCGGCTTTTTGTTTTATTTCAGCTCCTCTCAATCATCTATTTTCCTTTCGCTATTTTTCTCATACGCTTGAACCACTCATTTTTAGGGCTTGCTCCAACAGAATTGCTCAGCCTTGGCTCTCTTATCGTTATTACGGTTTCGGCTTTAAGTTTTTTGAGCTTTTTTGACGGGGCCATGTTTACGTGCGGCGTTCAACTCTTGTCAGAGGATGCCCAAGAAGCCAAAGCGCCCATGGCCAGGTTTTATTTATTCGAATCCTTAGGGATCATCGCCGGAGGGATACTTTTTACATTCTTCTTTTTAAGTTCTTTAAATTCTTTTCAGATTGCTTTCTTGATAAGTATTTTTTCAAGCCTCGCCGCTTTTGGGCTCATCCTAAAAGACAAGCGATTGGTTTTTAAAATTATCCCTCTCATCTCATTCCTGTTGTTTGCTGTCTCTTTTAAGTATTCTCAAGGAATCCAAAAAAAGACACTTGAAAAAGAATGGGAAGGAAAAAATATCATAAGCTACGAAAATTCTCTTTACGGCAATATCGCTGTAAGCTGGATTTCGAATCAATACACTCTTTTTTACGACGGATTGCCTTTAGTAAGCATCCCGAATGGAGAAGCAGGTTTCACAGAAGATTTCATACACCTGCCACTCTTAACAAGAGATTCTTTTAAAAATATCCTTTTCATCGGCAATGCCTGCGGCGGTCCACTGACAGAAGCTCTTAAATACCCTCTTGAAAAAATCATCTACACAGAGATTGACCCGATCCTCATCAAATCTTTGAGTCAAATTCAGGACACAACGATCCAGCATGAATTAAAAGATCCTCGCGTTCATATCGAAACTCAGGATGCCAGGAATTTTGTAAAAAGATCAAAAGAAAAATTCGATTGCGTGTTTGTTAATACAGCCCTACCCACGTCTTTGGTTTTAAACCGCTACGCTACCCAGGAATTTTTCGCTGAAGTAAAAAACAGGCTCGCGTCAAACGGCATCGCGGTTTTTAAAACCTGGGGCGCCAGCAGCGCCTTAAACACAGAACTCAAAAACATCAACGCATCGCTCTTTTCGACACTTAAAAGCGTCTATCCTGAAATCGCTGTCATCCCTGGCGACGGATTTAACTTATTTATCGCATCAAACAAAAAAATTGACTTGAGCGTTGATAAAATGACACGCAATCTTAAAAAACTTCAATTAAAAACCTATCTCATAAACCCCGAATACCTTAAATTACGGCTCGATCCCGCACAAAACGAATGGTTTTTTAAAACAATCGAAAATGCAATCGCAAAAAGCCGTTTGAACCAGGATTTGAATCCCAACGGCCTTTATGAAGCACTGAGGGTCTATTACGCTCAACATTCAAAAAAAATAGTTGGTATTTTTGAAATAATTCAAAAAATAAACGGGACTAATGCCTTTGTGTTTTTGGCGGGATTTTTGATTATCTTCGGGGCTTTTGTGATGAAGAAAAAACGCCTGGGCCTTGCGTTACGGTTCACCGTATTTTCAACAGGAATATTTACAATGTCCATGCAGATTATAACGCTCTTCCTGTTCCAGAGCCTGCTTGGGTATCTTTTTAAATGGGTGGCAATACTCACCACGAGTTTTATGCTGGGCACCTCGGCTGGAGCTATCCTTGCGTCAAAAAAATTAACACGCTTAAGTTCTTTTAAAAATATCTCAAGGATTGAAGGATCTCTGGCGACTGCCGCAGTACTTTTGTGCGGCGTCATCATCACCTTTTCAAAAAGCGCTTTAGCACCTCACCATCTTGCGTGGCTTTTCTCTCTTGTCAGCATCTCGCTAGGGTTTTTGGTCGGACTTGAAATACCTTTGGCCTGTGAGATATTCAAGAAGACAAATAAAATGCCGGCGATCTCTAAAATCTCTTCAATCGCCGGCCAATTATATTCTCTTGATCTCACAGGCGCCTGTTTAGGCGCACTCCTCATCCCCTTGGTTTTTATCCCAAGCTGCGGCATCGTCGCCACAATTCTTCTTCTATATTCTATAAAGATCAGTAACGCAGCCTTGATTTATTTTCTTAAGGAATCTTGACTTGGATTCTCTGCTTGCACTTTAGGCAACTCTTTCGGACTGTAGACCCCGCCTGAAACAGCAAACTTGATCCCATCCTCAATACTCATATCCAAAATAATAACCTCACTCCTGGGGAAACAGAGCACAAATCCAGTAATAGGATTGGGAACTGTTGGTATGAGGACATTCAGCAACTCCTGGCCCGTCGTCCTTCGGATCACCTCTTCAGGCGACTTATTCGTCACAAATCCGATCGTATAAACACCTTTGCGCGGATATTCCACCAAGGCAACCTTTTGCAAATGCCCCTCGATCTTCTGAGAAAACAAGAATTCCGTGATCTGTTTGGCCGCAGGATATATTTTCTTGATAATGGGAAACCGGAAGAAGAACTGCTCAAAAAAACGTAAAAATCTTTTTCCGATAAAATTCGTAGCAAAAAAACCTGTCGCAAAAATCAGGACGATAAACAAAAGAAGTCCGAGCCCCGGGATCTTATAACCCAGGTAATGCAATGTGATGCGACTGATATAACGGCCGATGATATTGTCAAAAAAAGAAAACAAAGAAATAAAAAGGTAGAGTGTCACTAAAGCAGGCAGAACAACGAGAAGACCTGTTAGAAAATATTTACGCTTTTCTGATTTCATGGAACTCCTTTAAAATTGCCTTCCTTAGCGGCATCCCGCCAGAGTTCGGCGAAGTCTGACGACCCGCCGAAGCCGCCTTCGCTTTTATGTTTTCAAGATAGTTTTTTCTGCGAAGGCAGGATAAAAAACCCTTCCCTTAAACCCGTTATTTTTTTCTGCCGCAGAGGCCTTGAACGATCGTTGCCGCACAAAAAACCTTGATGACATCCGGCCCGACAAACGGAAGAGCGCCCAAAGTTAATATCTCTTTTACGGTCCAGTGATAACCAAGGCTCAACCATAATCCTCCGAAAAAATAAATCACGGGAATTCCCGCCATCATAACGATGCTTAACGAAAAGATGTTTTTTGATTTTAATCTTCGATATAAAAAACCTATCAATCCTGAGGCCAGCATAAACCCGATTAAATATCCGCCGGTAGGCCCGAAAAAGTACAACCATCCGCTGCCTGCATTAGTAAAAAGAGGCACGCCGGTGAAACCTAACGTCATATAAGATAAAATCGCAGCCATACCCACAACAGGCCCAAGAAGAACGCCGGACAAAAACACAACCATCGTCTGCATGGTCACAGGGACAGGCGTAAATGGCAAAGGAATCCTTATAAGAGCGGAAATACTCAAAAAAACAACAAACGCGATCATCGATAAAAACTTTGTTATAAAATAATTCCTGATTGAAACACAAGCTGCTTCTTTTTGACGCATGTTCTTAAACCCTCCTTGATTTTGCCTATAAAATGGTTTCTTTTCCTTACAAAATTAACTCCGAAGTTTGCCTTAAAATTATCGCAAGAGAATTTTAAGGTGTTCAAACAAGGAGTCTTGTTCTCTTATTCCTTAGCAACTGCCATAACGATCAAACCCACTAAAATCAGGATCGGGCCGATCATCCCTTTAAACAAATCTATGAGCTGCGAAAAATATACAATCGTCAGCGCAACTCCTGTCACAACAATAATAATGCCACAAATAAGTTTTAGAAGGCCATAAAAACTGTTTTTTTTCAAATCAATTCCTTCTGCCATTGTGTACCTCCAATTTAGTCAATAGTCGATAGTCCATAGACTATAGTTTTAAAGCTTTTAACTATCAGCTATAGACTATTGTCTATCGTCTGTTTTTCTTCCTTCGGCCTTGCTTTCCAGCGTTTATGAATCCATCCCCACTCGTGAGGATACCTACGGATAAATTTCTCAATCAAAGTCGTTAATTCCTGCGTGGTCTTTAATATCTGCTCTTCTTTAGGCAAACTCGCATCCATGACATATTCCGGTAGAATAACGATCTTGTGTCTTGGCCCGGAAACGCGAAAGATGAACATCGGCACAATAGGCGCGCCTGTGCGCATGGAAAAAATAATAGGCCCAGTAGCGGTCGCAGCCTTAACTCCAAAAAAATCAACGAACACTCCGGCCGTACCAAAATTCTGATCCAACTGCACAAACAATATCTCATTCCTACGCAAAACTTCAAGGCTTTTTTGAACGCATTCCTTCCGGGGCTGTGTATAGACAGACCCGACACCCATGCCATGTCGTTTTTTCTCAAAAAGAAGATCCAGGTTCGTATCACGCATATGACGCAGCATCGAGTGGATCTTATATCCTTCTAAAGAAATCTTGCACAACAAAAGCGGAAAACTCCCAAAATGAGCGCTCAACGCCACAACGCCCTTACCTTTTGACAGGGCTTTTTTTAGATGTTCAATCCCTTCAATCTCAACAAATTGCCGGATCCTTTCAGGATAACGCATGAACATAAAAAATTCGACCGCAGTGCCGGACATCATGTTGAAACATTGACGCGCGATACGATCAATCTCTTCAGGAGTTTTTTCGCTTCCAAAGGCCCTGGTTAAACTTTCGACCGCGATTGTACGATGTTTAGAGGCCGCATGATAACCAATCCAGCCGATCGCATTAGCGAACCCGTACAAAAAGGACAAAGGAACAATTTTTGCCCCCACATCACAGATCCCGATCCCAAACCGGCCTAATCCGTAACTTAATTTTCTAAAAAAATCTTTTTTTGTCATATCTTTATATTCCAAGGCTAAGCCTTGTAAGGCTTAGCCTTAAGGGAAGCCTAAAAAAATCTTCAAGGGAAATTATTATAGCTTATATCCTATTTTTCTCAAGAAATCCTTACGCCAACGGATATCGGACTCTTCTTCAGCCCCTTGTGGCGAACTTCCATCCACGACGCCCATGATACCGCGGCCGGAATCAGTTTCAATCACGATAACTTCTAAGGGGTTGGCTGTCGCGCAAAAAATAGAACATACCTCACCGACATTTTTTATAGCGTTTAAGACATTGATAGGATACGCACCGTCTAAGAGAATAATAAAAGAATGCCCACAGGCAACACGTAAAGCATTCTCAATGGCGATTTTTTTCAAAACCTCGTCTGTTCCTTCACATCGCACCCGGCAGGCTCCCGAAGACTCACAAAAAGCCACGGCGCATTTGATATTCGGCACCGAAGCAACAAGCACTTCAAAGAGATCCTCAACCGTCTTGATAAAATGTGCCTGACCGATAATAATATTGGCGTTTTCGGGCTTATTGATCTTAACAATGTCAATTTTATGGCTCATAAATTCCTCATTTTTGTCGCACGTACCACGCACCATGTCACACGTCAAAAAATAAAAACGTGATACTTGAGACGTGAGACGAATTACTGTTTTTGACTTGCTTCTAACTTCTTTTTCGCCTTATCCATCAGGCGCTTCGCGGAATTGGTATAAAGTTTTTTACCCTTCGCCTCAAGCTCCACCAGAGACGACAACGAATCAAGTGCCTCCTGATAATTTTTCCTGGCATAATTGTCGACGCCTTTTAAGTACAATTCTTTGGCATCAGCCTTGGATTTCTTTTGTTTATTATTTTCTTCCTTTAATTGTTCTTTCGTTTTCTCTTTATTAAATATTTTTTCTTCACGCGCCACTTCTTTCTCTATTCTGTGCGCCTTGGCTTCCTCCAGCTTTTGCTGATGCAGCATAATTTTTTGATCGCGCGCTTCCTGTTTTTTGGCGAGCTTTTCTTTACGGCGCTCTTCGGCGGCGGCCTTACGCTCTTCTTTCAGCTTGAGCTTTGCTTCCTTCTTTTGGCTAGCCAAAGCAATCTTTCTCTGCTTAGGGGTTAAGACTTCAATGTGCTTTTCTTCAAGAACTGTTTCTTTAACAACAGGTTTTACCTCAAGAGGCTCTTCTTTGACGATAGACGGAATCGATGCGTTCAGGGCTTCGTCTAAAGCCCCAGAAACCACTTCCTCTTTCTTCGTTTCTTCCGTTTTAACCTTGGGTGCCTCTTCAAGGGCCCCTTCCTTTACAGCCTCTTCTTCTTTTCTTTCTTCGACAACTGCGGCCTTAGGCGCCTCTTCAACTTTTCCTTTTTTCGCGGCTGCTTTTTCTTTCTTTTCCGCGATCTTCTGTTCTTTCAATGCCTTTTTCTCATCTATTTTTCTTTGACGTTCCTCGATCTTACGCTCTTTCTGAGCCGCCTGATCTTCCTTAAACTTCGTGTTTCGTTCTTCCTGAGCACGGCGCCGTTCTTCATTGATCTCAGAACGCTTTTTCAGCATCTCCTGGCGATCGATCTTCTTTTGTTCTTTGGCTTTTTTAAGATTCTCTTTGTCCCTGATCTTTTTCTCTTTTAATTTTTCCTTGTCTTCTATCTTTTTGGCTTTTGCCAATTTACGCCCTAAAAGAATTTCACATCGCTCTTTATAAAATGAAGCAAAATCATCGATAGCCTTCATGGATAAAATCTTATTAAAAGTCTCGATAGCCGCCTCATAATCTTTATTCTGATAACGCTGGCGTCCTTCTTTATAAAGCTCTTTGATCTGAGCGTCTGTACTCATCTTGGACTCAACGTTCTTCTTTTCCTCTTTGACCTTCTGGACCTTTTCCAAAAATTCCTTAGCCTCAGCATGTTCAGGGGCCAACTCAAGTGTTTTTTGGAATTCTGCGATGGAGCGATCATAAAGACCGCGATTAAAATATTTGACTCCATTTTGGTAATGCAATTCGACAGCCACCGGATCATCTTTCTTCGCGGCTTGAGCGTGAAAAACTGTTCCGGCATAAGAAAAAACAAGTACCAAAGAAATAAATGCGGCCTTTTTCATTTTAAAAATATGCTTCATCTTTCCCCTCGCTTTTCGTATGAACATTATGGCAATATGGACCTTGACCACTCCCGCACCTTTTCCAGCTCATCGCTCAAAAAGAGCGCCTGAGAGCGGGTGATCGGCTTATCCGCTTCTTCTGTAATCTTTTTAACATTTAAAATTGCGCGCATATGAAAAACATTCTCCTCGGTATCAGCGCGTTTCACATATTCCAAAAGGAGCCTGTTAATATTCTCATGCTGCGGATAGGAACTTTTAACATTGTAAAAATAAATAAGTATAGCGTCGCAATAATAAAGGCCGGACGCGATCGCGTTTAAACCCGCGGAATTCCAGCGGCTGGAACGCAAAGACTCTCTCATCGCCGCGTAATAAGCATCCGCTTTATTTAAATAGAGAGGAAACTCCGTTAAGTCCGCCGGGATGCCCGGTTCCTCGGAAGCCAGCCTCTCTTTCATGTTCTTCCACTTCTCGGACTCCTTCTTTATCTTTGTGGCACGCTCGGTGATCTTTTCCTGGGCGAGATAATCCTGTTTTTCTTCTTCTAAAATCTCTTCCTCTTCCGTAAGTTGGCGCTCTTTAACCCTGATCAGTTCCTCACGGTCAGCCCGGCGCTCAGCTTTTCTTACCTGCAAAGCCGCCCATTCTTCCTGCGATTTAACATCATTCTTGACGTAAGCCACTTCTTTCGCGAGGCTTGAAATTGTTTTACCCTTATCTTCCTGTGCCGCGCTGCTTTTCTCAAGCGGTTTCATTTTTGGCAATGCCTTCTGGCACAACTGGACATAATACTGGGCGTATTTATCCGAAGGATTCTTGGCAAGCGCGATTTTGAAGGCTTCCAGGGCGTGTTTAAAATCCCCTTTTTCGTAATACGTCTTACCTACAAAATAATAATCTGTTTCGCTATCCTCCCGGCCGCGCGCAGGCTCACCAGCGCCTTTAAACAAAGATTTGCGCTCGCTTTCAAGCACCTTCATTGATTCCTGAATATAACTTTGCGTGTCTTTATAATAAGGATCGATCGCAGACACTTTCTGAAACTCAGAAAGTGCATCATCAAAATATTTTGAATTAAAACTTATGACCCCGCGGAAATAATGCAAAGCGAGTTCTTTGCGCTGTTCATTGGAAAGAGTCCCGGAAAAAGCCTGGCCGCAGACAAGGAGCCCCTGAAGAAAAAAAACAAAAATCACTAAAAAAATCGCTTTTTTTTGTTTAAATATCTTTTTCAGCATCATTATAAAAAATTTGCGTTATCTGCCACGCAACCTTTTTAAAAAAAACATCAGGATAAAAACATAAATGCCGCTTAATAAAACAAGCACATCCCCCATGCGCGTGTAAAGGCTCGACCGTCGCGTTTTATAAGCCAGGCCCGTTTCGCTGCCTGTCACATGAGTTGCCTTGCCTCGGCCATCCTGGACGCGGCGGATCAAACGGCCCGCGTCATCAATGAAACAGGAAACACCGGTATTGGCCGCGCGTAAAACAAAGACCCTGTTTTCAACCGCGCGCAGCACAGAAGCCTCCAAATGCTGGAAAGGACACGCGGAATCGCCAAACCAGGCGTCATTGGTCATATTGACCAATACATCCGCTCCCTTTCGCACAAAGGTGCGCGCCATAGAGCCTAATGTGTCTTCAAAACAAATCAAAACGCCAAATTTGATAATACCACATTTCGACGCCGGAACGGAAAAAATTTCATACCCCGGCCCCCTGGTAAAATCTTCGATACCCAGCATCCGCTCAACCCAAGGCAAAAACTTCCTCAAAGGGATATACTCACCGAACGGCACCAGATGAAGCTTATCGTAAATGCCGGCGATAGCACCTTTAGCGGAAAAAAGAATAGCGCTGTTATAATAACGCATCTTCTCAAACCGGATAGACCCCACCAAAAGAGGTGTTTTTATTTTTTTTGCCAAATCCTTTAAGGGCTTATCCGTCTCGTTGAATTCCAGATATTCAGGAAACGCGGTTTCGGGCCAGATAATGATATCCGGCTCTTCTTTCAAATAACTCAGCTCCGTCAAAAGTTGATAGCGCTTGATAATATCCTTCTGAAAACTTTGCACCCACTTGATCTCTTGCGCAATGTTACCCTGGATAAGGGATACTTTAACCGGGCATGTTTTACCGGGATCTTCTGTAACCCGATAAAGCCCATATCCCAACCAGAGAAAAATAATTAAAAGAGGCGCAATGAACGAACGATCTCTATAATTCTTTGGATCATTTTTTCGGGTCAAAACTTTAAAAATAAAAACATTCACGAACATCACCATAAAAGAAACACCGTAAACACCGCTCAAGTCCGCCACCTGAAGAGCCAAAAGATTAGGGCACTGAGAATAACCTAAAAGAGCCCAGGCAAATCCCGTCAGCAAAGTGCTGCGGCAAAATTCCAATAAAATCCAGAGTGCCGGCAAAAATGTCAACGGCAGCCAAAACGAATGGTGTTTTTTTACAAAATAAAACCCGAGCCCGAAAAGTACGAAATACAGGCTTAAATAGAATGAAAAAACGAACATGCCGGGGATTGTCACATGTGTTAACCAAAAAATTGTTAAAACAAAAAAAAGATAACCGGCAACAAAAGAAAGCAGGAGGGTTTTTGATAAACGCTCATTACGAAGAGAAAAGAAAAACGGGACAAAAGCCGTCCACGCGAGAAAAGAAAAATTGAATTTAGGAAACGACAGCCACAACAAGAGTGCACTGACTATGGCGAGAACAAAAGGAGATCGAACAAATCTTAGTCTTCTATCTTCCATCTTCTATCTTCTAATTTCCGGTTTCCTTAAAATCGACTATAGACTATTGACTATGGACTGCATTTTGCGCTTAGCGCAAAATGCCTATTGACCACAGCACTTTTTATACTTTTTCCCGCTGCCGCAAGGACACGGATCGTTACGGCCGACTTTAGGGCCTTGATGGTGTACGGGTTCTGATTTCTCTGGAATTCCGGCGGGTTCATCCTCGGATGCTGCGCCTTGCGACGCGCGCTCCTGCGCCATCCGACGGGCCGTCTCAATGGAAAGGCCGCTGAACTCCTTATGCTCCATCTTTTGCGGCAGAGCGCTGAAAACGCCCTTCATCGGCTTTTCCTCAACCATCTGAATTCTAAAGATCAACTCAACGACTTCTTCTTTGATCCGTTCCATCATCTCGGAGAACATGTTATAGGCTTCACGCTGATACTCGATCAAAGGGTCACGCGCCGCGTACGCACGCAGACCTATGCCTTCTTTTAAAATGTCCATGGAATAAAGATGGTCTTTCCAGCGGCTGTCGATGACGTGGAGCATCACCATGCGCTCCATAGAACGCATCGGCATCGCCCCCACCTTCGATTCCTTATCTTCATAAAAAACATGAGCTTTTTCTTTTAATTTTTCTTTAATCTCATCCTGGGTTAGTGCCGAAAGTTCTTCTTTGTTTATCTCAAACGCGACGCCGAATTTTTGCTTGATCCAACTATCAAAGCCCGTCCAATTCCAATCCTCTGGAGTAACATCTTTGGATAAATACAAATCCACTGCCGCCGGCAGGACTTCATCGAGCATATCATAAAGATAACTTTTTAAATTTTCACCTTCCAAAATCATGCGTCGTTCGGCATAGATGACTTCCCGTTGCTTATTCATCACATCATCGTATTCCAAAAGATGCTTACGAATTTCAAAGTTATACGACTCAACCCGTTTCTGCGCCGTCTCGATCGAACGCGACACCCAGGGATGTTCAATGACCATATCTTCTTCCATCCCAAACCTGTCCATAACGCCCACAAGCCTGTCAGAACCGAAAAGACGCATCAGGTCATCCTCTAGAGAGACATAGAACCTCGACGAACCAGGATCGCCCTGCCGGCCGGAACGGCCGCGGAGCTGATTATCAATACGGCGGGCTTCATGGCGTTCAGTGCCGATAACATGAAGGCCTCCGGCCGCCACCACCTTCTCGTGTTCTATTTTTGATTCTTCTTTCAATTGTGCCAATAATTTTTGATATTCCTGTTTGTATTCATCGCTTGATGCGTCGATTTTTTTAGCGGCCATGATATTTCTGATCATGAACTCAGGGTTACCGCCTAAGAGAATATCCGTGCCGCGGCCCGCCATGTTGGTCGCAATGGTCACGCCTTTATAACGACCGGCCTGAGCTACGATATGGGCTTCCATCTCGTGATATTTGGCATTTAAAACATTATGTGGAATGCCGATCTGCTTAAGCATGGTGCTTAAAACTTCTGATTTCTCGATCGAGATCGTTCCCACCAGGATCGGCCGGCCTTTTTCATAACACTCTTTGATTTCTTCGACGACAGCCTTAAACTTTTCCCGCTTGGTTTTAAAAATAGAATCCGCGAAATTTGACCGCGCCATAGGCTGGTTGGTCGGGATCACGACAACATCCAGCTTATAGATCTGCTTAAACTCATTGGCTTCGGTAAAAGCCGTACCCGTCATGCCAGCAAGCTTATTGTAAATCCTGAAATAATTCTGCAGCGTGATCGTCGCCAGCGTCTGATTCTCCTGCTCGATGCGAAGATTTTCCTTAGCCTCGACCGCCTGATGCATCCCGTCTGACCAACGGCGCCCCGGCATAAGCCGGCCCGTAAATTCATCAACGATGATAACCTTGCCATCCTTAATAACATATTCGACATCGCGTTCAAACAGATCATGAGCTTTAATGGCCTGCAAAATGTGATGCGCCCATTCACCGGAGAGATCATCATACAGGCTCTTGATGCCTAATAATTCTTCGCATTTGGCAATACCCTGTTCGGTCAGATTCACGGTGTGATTTTTTTCATCCACCACCGCATCGAATCCCGTCGATAAGTCTTCTCCCTTATATTTCGCCTCAATCTCATCTTTCTCCAAAATGATGCGTCGTTTTAATTTAGGGATAATCTTATTGATCGTATAATATTTATCGACCTTCTCATCCGTAGGTCCTGAAATGATCAAAGGTGTCCTGGCTTCATCGATCAAAATCGAATCAACCTCATCGACGATAGCGTATTCTAAAGGCCGCTGGACCATCTGAGCCTTGTCCACCACCATATTGTCACGCAAATAATCAAAACCAAATTCATTGTTCGTTCCATACGTGATGTCCGCACGATACGCGCGTATTTTATCGTCAAAATCCATGTCATTCTGAATAACGCCCACAGTCAGGCCTAAAAATTCATAAATAGGGCCCATCCATTCACGGTCACGTTTGGCCAGATAGTCATTGACCGTCACGACGTGGACGCCCCTGCCCAAAAGGGCGTTTAAATATACCGGCAATGTCGCGACCAGCGTCTTTCCTTCTCCTGTCGCCATTTCGGCGATCCCACCGCGATGCAGCACGATTCCGCCGATCATCTGCACATCAAAATGACGCAGGCCTATCGTGCGACGGCTCGCTTCGCGCACAACCGCGAACGCTTCAGGCAAAACTTCATTAAGCGCGCGCTGCGTGCAATCCTTTTTAATTTCATCGCTTGACTCCTCGTCATAATAACCGTTTGATTTCAAAAGGGCCTCGATCTTCTCTTTCAAATACGGAGTCTTGGCGCTTAAATCTGCATCGGAGAGTTTCTCAAGCTGCGGCTCAAAACTCGAAATTTGAGCGACGAGAGGTTTTAATTCTTTGAGCGTACGCTCGTTTTGAGTCCCTAAAACTTTATTAAAAATAAAATTAATCATGTTGTCCTTTTGTCAAACGCAGATAAGCTTCCATAAAGGGATCTAATTTTCCGTCCAAGACGCCGTTGGCATCGCCTGTTTCAAACTCAGTGCGATGATCCTTAACAAGATTGTACGGATGCAAAACATATGAACGGATCTGCGAACCCCATTCAATCCTTTGTTTTTTATCATATTCCTGAGAAACTTTGTCTTCCTGTTCTTTAAGCTTAAGCCCATAAAGCTTGGATTTCAGGATGTTCATCGCCACTTGTTTATTTTGATACTGCGACCGCTCATTCTGACACTGAACCACAAGCCCTGTTGGTAAATGTGTGATCCGCACAGCCGAATCCGTGGTGTTAACATGCTGTCCACCCTTGCCCCCGGCGCGATAAAGATCTATTTTCAGGTCATCCGGTTTCACGTCAATTTCTATATCGTCTTCAACCTCAGGGATAACATCCACTGAAGCAAAAGATGTATGCCGGCGCTTGTTCGCATCAAATGGAGAGATCCTCACCAACCGGTGCACGCCAATTTCAGCGCGCAGATACCCGTACGCATAATCTCCCTTGATAATAGCGGTCACGTTTTTTATGCCCGCCTCTTCACCGTCAAGGATATCTGTCACCGTTACGCTAAACTGATGCTCCTGGGCCCAGCGTCCGTACATCCGAAGCAGCATCGAAGCCCAATCGCAGGACTCTGTCCCGCCGGCGCCTGAATTAATGCTCAAGATAGCATTATTCTTGTCAAACTCGCTGGAAAAAAGCGTATAAAATTCCAGCGTTTGCAGCTCCTGATTCAAAACATCCAGATCTTTTTTAAGAGAAGCAAGAAAATGTTCGTCCTCTCCTGCAGAAAGGCTAAAAAACTCGCTTATTTCCTTAATCCTGAATTCATGTTTATGCCAGGGTTCAGAAATATTTTTTAATGATTTGAGCTTCCGGACGATCTGGTTAGCACTTGGAGGATCCTGCCAAAACCCTTCTTCAGACATCCTGGATTGCAAAAGGGCTATCTCTTTATCTTTTTGGTCGATGTCAAAGATACCCCCGGAGTCTTTCAAGCACATCCGTGACTTCTTTAATTTTTAATTCGATTTCATCGCGCATGATTAGTCTAAGTATTTTTTATCGTCTCACGTCTCAAGTCACACGTATCACGTTTTTTATCTTTTAACGTGCGACGTGGTACATGCAACGTGCGACTTTTTTATTTAAACATTGCCCTCTATTCTAAACCATATCCTATTTTACATCAACCTTTTAATGCCTTTAATCTCAAGCTCAAGGTCTTCCTTGTTATCGGCAAATTTAAAGGCCTCTTCTGTTGAAATCTTGCCTTCCTTAACCAGTTTGGCTAAATTCTGTTTAAAGCTGCCCATACCGAAAAGCGCCCCTTCTTCCAAGAAGCGGGGTATTTCACCTAAAGACCCTTCACGGATCAAGCGCGAGATTGTTGGCGTCAATGTCATCGTCTCATACGTAGGCAGCCGTCCGGAGCCGTCTTTATTAGGCACAAGCCTCAAAGACACGACACCTTTGAGCAAAAAAGACAATTGCATGCGAATTTCAGCATGCTGGTGAGGCGGGAAAAAATTTATAATTCTCTGAATTGTTTGCGCGCAATTAACCGTATGGATCGTGCTTAAAACCAGGATCCCCATTTCAGCGGCGTTCAAAACAGCGAACATCGTATCCTGATCCCTGATCGTTCCTATAAAAATCACATCCGGGCTCTGGAGCGTAACCTGCCTCAGGGCTTTTACATAAGAACTCACATCGATGTCCAGCTCCCGCTGATTGATCACACTCTTCTTATCGCTAAAGGTAAATTCAATAGGGTCTTCAACAGTCAGGATGTGGCGCGCCTGGGTATTGTTCATGTGATCGATCATGCTGGCGATCGTTGTCGACTTTCCGCTGCCTGCAGGCCCTGTCAATAAAACCACCCCGCGGCGTTCATTGGCCAATGTTCTTAAAACCTCTCCGGGAAGGTTTAAGTCCTTAAAATCCGGAACGTTTTTCTTGATACGGCGCATAACGATCGAAGCAACGCCGCGCTGATTAAAAATACTCACGCGGAACCTGTCCAAGTCTTCCACATCCATGGCAAAATCGGTATCAAAAGAATCTTTAAACATCTTGGCATGCACCGTATCGGTAATCTCTGCAACGATTCTTTCCAAATCAGAAGCTGTCAGGCGCGAAAAATCATTCAATGGCATCAATTCGCCGTAAACGCGCAGATAAGGAACGTTATCAACTTTTAAAAAAAGATCCGAAGCGTCACGCTCACACGCAATCCTCAAAACATCTCTGATTTTCATTATCTCTCCTTGTTAAAATTTGTCTTACGTCACACGTCTCAAGTCACACGGTTTAAAATCTCAAAAAACACGTTTTTTCTTTTTGGCGTGATACATGCTACATGCAACGTGGGACGAAGAATACAATTTTTCTTTCTCTAAAAGCTCAGCCTTCTTCTTCAATCCTCCCCGATATCCACCAAGCGTTCCATCCGAAGCGATCACGCGATGACAAGGGATATACGGTGCAAAAGGATTTTTATTCAAAGCATTGCCTACGGCGCGCGCGCTCTTATAGTTGCCGATTTTCCGCGCCACCCATTGATACGTGCGCGTCTGGCCTAAAGGGATCTCCATCACGGCGCGATACACAGACTTTTCAAATTTTGTGAGATGAATTTTCTTCATTTTTAAAAAAATTCTTTTTACGCAAAAGCTTATGATATGCACAAGCGAACCGGTGCGCTTCATCCCGCAGCCGTTGGATCAATCTCAACGCTTCAGAACTTCGATCAAACCTGAAAGGCTCCTGACGCATCGCGGTATAGATCAATTCTTCATTTTTAGCAATCGCCACCACAGGGATATCAACCCCCAAGGCCTTTAAAACTCTTTTGGCCGCCTCCAGATGCCCTCGGCCGCCATCAATCACCATAAGATCCGGCATCTTGGCGGATTCTTCAACCAGGCGCGTCACCCTGCGGCGGACAATCTCTTCTATCATAGCATAATCATTGATTTTAGAAATGGTCTTAATTTTAAACCTTCGGTAATTGGACTTATTCGGCTTACCCTTATGAAAAGAAACCATAGATCCAACGGCCTGATGACTGGCGATATTAGAAATATCAAAAGCTTCAATGCGTTCAGGCACCTTAGCCAACCCTAATTCCTGAAAATCCGTTTCATAAAGACGGGGTTTAAAAGACCCGGTTTTTTTAATTGAAGCCAGTAAACTTAAGGCCTCTAATTTATCCCGCGTTTTAGCCGCTTCTTCAAATCGTTCGGTTTGCGCGAATTTACGCATATCCAGCGAAAGCTCTTCGATCAGCTCAAGATCTTCCTTCATTAAAAAATCTTCAAGGGCACGGATCATTCCAATATATTCTTTTTGAGTCACCTTGCCCTGGCATGGCCCCGGACAAAGACGAAGATCATAATACAGGCAGGTTTTTTTCGGCAATTTACGGCAGGTGCGGAAAGGAAAACTTTTTCTTAAGAAATCCAACGCCCGACGCAAAAGCTTCGCGCTCGTATAGGGGCCAAAATAATCAATATTTTTTTCTCCCCTTTTCCTTCGGCCGATAGTGACACAAGGGAATGCGCTTCTTGTTATCTTAATGAAAGGAAAACTTTTGTCGTCTTTTAAGGAGATATTGAAACGGGGCTTATATTCCCGGATGAGCTTCGCTTCCAGGATGAGCGCGCCATATTCAGAACGCGTCTTTTGATAAGCGATCCTTGCAACGCAAGTCATTAAAATCTGTGTCTTAACGGAATTCTGATTTTTCAGGAAATAACTCGAAACCCTTTTTTTCAAAGAAAGGGCCTTGCCCACATAAATCACGGCCCCTGAAAAATCGTACATCAGATAAACACCGCAAGAATCCGGAAAATTTTTTATCGCTTCTTTCGTAACCATGCGGATAGATCCTCAACCTCGCGGACTTTTGCCAGACGCAGGAAAACCATATAGCTTAAGGCCCCCAGGCCCGCCACTGCAAAAAGCTTAAAGAAATTCGCGTGCTCTTGCGCCCACATCTGCCAGACATAAAAAATTAAAATTCCCATAGCAAGAGAAGACAAAAACGATTTTACGATGAGGAGCCTGAATTCAGAACCAAATCTGAACCCAATACGTTGACGCATAACGCGGTACAGGAGATAAAAATTTACAGTCGCTGAAATAGAACTGGCGAGGCCGAGCCCCGCGATGCCAAATTTAAAAAGAAGGATAAAGATCGAATTTAAAACAATATTTAAAACCAATCCGACCCCTGAGGTCTTAACCGGCGTGCGCGTGTCCTGAAGCGCATAAAATCCGTGCGACATGAACCGCACGCCCACATAAGAAACCAGGCCAAAAGCAAAAAAGAAGACAGCCCGCGCCGTAATATGCGTCGAATGAGCATCAAAACTGCCGCGCTGAAAAATCACGCGCACCAAAGGCTCTGAAAAAATAAGGATGCCTACGGTTACCGGGAGTACGCCTAAAAAAACACTTTTTAAACAAAACAAAAGGGTCTTTTTAAAATTTTCTACTTCATCGCGCGCGGAATTAGCCGACATGTTCGGAAGCGCTGCATTGGAAAGCGCCACGCCGAAAATAGCAAAAGGAAATTGAATGATCCGATTGGCATAATAAATCGCGGCGATAGCCCCGTCCCCGACAAAAACAGCCAAAGACGCAAAAATAGTGTCCACAAAAAGATTAAGCTGATAAATACTCGTCCCTGCAAGCCTCGGCAAAATAAGCCGGCCGACCTTACGCAAAGCAGGTTCTTTAAAAAGGCTTGGATAAAACCCCCCTTTTTTAAAATCAATCCCTGCATGCCTCAAAGACGGCAGCTGAACAAGTACCTGAATAACACCAGCGATAAGAGTCGCAATACACAACGCGTAAACGGGATTCGGCAAAGAAGCTTTAATAATTAAATAAATCCCGCCGATCAAGGCGATATTAAAAACGATGGAAGAAGAAGCGGGCACGGCGAAGGATTTTAAAGCATTGGAAACCGACATGAGATACGCGCTTACCGTGATCAGGATGAGATAGGGAAATAAATACCGGTTCAGATTAACGGCAAGATTGAATTTTTCTATATCCGCGTAAAATCCCGGCGCGACCAGATGAATGATAACCGGAGAAAAAATGATACCCAAAAGGGTGAATGTTGAAGAAATAACCACCATCACCCATAAGAGGCTGTTAACGAGTCTTAAAAATTCCGCCCGTGTTTTTTTCTCCAAGTACTCGCAGAAAACAGGCACAAAGGCCGCATTTCCCGCGCCCTCTCCCATCACATCGCGGAAAGCATTGGGAATTTTAAAAGCTACAAAAAAAGCCTGTGCCGCGGCCCCGGTCCCGAATAAATTCGCGATCAAGACGTCGCGGATAAAACCCGTGAGCCGTGAAACAACGGTAAAGCCACTGATAATGGAGGCGGACTTAAATATAGCTTTGTGTTCAGACATATGTTTGACTTCGTCTCACGTTGCAGGTCACACGTTTCACGTCTTTTTTAGGATTTTGACGTGCGACTTGATACGTGGGACGTGCGACATAACTTCATGTTGACAACCGGTTTATTCTATGTTATAAACTTCTTCCATAAGAAAGGAGTTACATTTCTATGCCACAAAGAAAATGCGCAGCTAAAAGACTAAGAATTGATAAAAAACTGAACCTTCACAACAACCAGCTGAAAATTGATCTTAAAAAAGAACTTAAAAGTTTTCGTGCGTTTGTTGTTGGCAATAAAAAAAGTGAAGCTCAGGAAAAAATAAAGATTGTCTTTGCAAAGCTGGACCGGGCTGTTACAAAAGGTATTTTACACAAGAACACAGCCTCCAGACGCAAATCAAATCTTTCAAAAGCGCTCAACTCGCTTAAATAATCTGCTTTGTTTATTTTTTTTAAAACCGCACCCTTTTATAAAGGTGCGGTTTTTCTTTTCTTTAAAAGACGCAACACGTGCGCCGCTGTACTTGCCCAAATTCAGCGTGATAAATAAGAAAGCTTAACGACAAGCGTTTCTAAAATCAGCGCTTCCCTGGCAAAAGCTGAAGAAGACGACTTTAGTTTCTTATCCGCCTCTAAAATAACCTTCAGGCCCTTTTTATAGGAATCCAAAGAAAGACGCTTCTGCGTAAAAGAACGTTCCCACTGCCAAAAGAGGGCCCCGAGAATTTTGGACTGCTGTTCTTTATATCTTAAGAGAGCCGTTAAAATTGTTAAGGCCAATTCCGGCTGATGAGAAATAACCGCACGGCATAGATCAAACGCATTTGAATGTCCCTCGGTCTTAAAACGAACAACCTCAGCCCCGCGCTTAACAAACTCTTCAACCAGGCTTTCAGAATCTTTTGCTTCCGGAATATCCACAATAAGGACCGTACGTAAAAGAGGTCTTGATAAAAAATCACTCAAGAAAACCTGAAGATTCTTTTTAAGTTTATGCGCCCGCTTTATCACGACCAGGCGCCGCTGGGCGCCTTCCGTAGGAAAACTATCCAGGGCATTTTTAAGTGTTTCGGCGGTCAAATCCTTATCATCAGCGTACAGAAGGGTGAAATTAAGATCTTTGAGAGTCGGTGGGAAAAGGTTCTTTTGAAGATGTTCGATTCTTTTCAGCTTCTCAGCCTCATCGGTACCTAAAAAAACGGAGAGGGCCGGGTCTACCATACCTCAACGGTCGTCTCTACGATCCTTCGGGCCAAATCCTGACAGGCGTCATCCAATCCCTGGCTTTCTGATTTAACCGAGGGACCTGTTGCAAAATAAGACGCATCCCCGGAAAAATCATTCTTTTCCCAAAGGACTTTTTTCGTCTTGTTATCTAATAGCACCATATGGACAAAAAGCGTGATCCTGTATTCTTCCGGATTTTCATCCGAAACCCTTACGGCTTCACGGCGATAGCTTATCAATTCACTCTTCAGAACAACATCCGCGTCCTCTTCTCTCGTAACGCGTAAATTCCCATCCATGTTGTATTTATCGACAACAGCATTTGTAACCTTATTTTCAAGAAGAGGATAATATGTCTTAAATCTTCTCCCCTCGCTGTATTCAGTCGTCGTATCAACCTTATTAACGAATGGTTTTACATAAATGGTCGAATACCCGGTCTTCTCAACATAGGCGCGCGTCGTATATCCGCAACCGGCAATCCCAACGGCCAACAACAAAAGAAAATACCTCAAAAATTTGTTCATAAGCCCTTCTTTTCAAATTCCTGCAGTTTTTCGTATGCTTTTTCAGCCCAAGAGCTGTGTGCGAATTTTTTTATCACATAATCATAATAGATCTTGGCACTTTTATACTCTCTTTGCTTTTCATAAAAAGCCGCGATCTTGTAATTGGACTCAGCTTCCTTGTCTTTCAGCTCAACGATCCTGGACTCAGCTTCTTTGGACAGTTCCGCTTCCGGATGAGCTTTTAAAAATTCATCAAATTTATCTTTCGCTTCCTGAGTAAACGTCTGATCATAAGACGCATCTAAAGAAGATTTTGCCGCACACTGGGCGATCTGAAATTTTGCAGGTTCAGCCCATTCACTCTCGGGATATTCGTCCACAACTTTTTGAAACTCATCCGTTGCCTCAACAAAAAAACCTTTGGCCTTATACGTCAGGCCGATTTTATACTGGCTGGCCGCCGCGTACTTTCCATAAGGCGCGTTCTCAACGATTTTTCTGAAAATTTCAATAGCGGCGTTTTCTCCCGTAAAATCAATCCCGACCATCTTTTTGCGGTAATCCAATAACTTCTGGGCAACGATATATTCCTGCCGCAGGACATCTTCCATACGGGTGCTGAAAGGATACTTATCAACGATCTTTTGATACGCCTGATAAGCTTCATAGTATTTAGTCATCTCTTCTAAGCATAAACCCATATAATACTGGGCTTCAGGCGCTTCGACCGCATCCACATAATATTTCACCAGCTTTTTAAATTCCTTATAGGCCGTGGTATAGTCCTTGGCCTCATAATAGCTTTTGGCAAATTTAAGCTGTTCTTGAGGGCTCTCTTTAGGGGCATACTTGGGGTTGGTCCATTTTTTGCTCTGCGGCGTCCAGATCCAATAAGCAAACGCTGTTGAGCTTAAAGCCAACCACAAAGCTAAGACAAAAATTCCTTTTTTTAGATTAATCATGACCTCTAATTTATCACAACCCCCACGGGTTGTCAATGAAAGGACGAGGTCCGAAATCGGATGTCCGATGTCCGGTTAAAGCCTTCTTTTTACCTTCAAACCAAACCCCTGAGAACCCAACATGTTGAGCTATAAACTATAGACTATAGACTTTTTTTCTTATACAATACGTCCATGCTAAAAATCGGAAATCTCGAACTTAAATCCAATGTCCTTTGTGCGCCCTTGGCCGGCGTCAGCGACTCTTCCTACAGGATCCTCTGCAGAAAGTACGGCGCCAAATTCACTTTTGTCGAAATGATCAATGCCCGCGCCATTTCTTACAAAAGCAAAAAAACAAAAAAAATGCTCGAAACAGACCCAAAAGACAAACCCATCGGCATCCAGATTTTAGGAGCAGAACTCCCCTATCTCTTAAAAGCAATGGATGTTATCAAACCTTACAATTTTGACCTTTTGGATTTTAATGCCGCCTGCCCTGTGCGAAAAGTTTGCCGCCGACAGGAAGGAGCGGCCCTTATGAAAGACCCAAAAAAATTACAAAAAATCCTGAAAGGTATTGTACAGCACTGGGAAAAACCCGTCACCATGAAAATTCGAAGCGGTTGGGACCAAGAAAACCGAAACGCAGCCTTAGTGGCACAACTCGCCCAAGACGCCGGCATAGCCGCACTCTTTATCCATGGCCGCGATAAACATCAGCTTTATAAAGGCGGAGTTGACTATTCAATCATCTCGCAAGTTAAAAAAACACTCTCCATCCCCGTCATCGCCAGCGGAGACATCTGGAACGCCGTCCTGGCAAAAAAAATGTTCGACGAAACCGGCTGTGACGGAATTTTAGTCGCCCGCGGCGCTCTTGGGAATCCCTGGATTTTTAAAGAATTAGAGGCCTATTTAGAAAACCGCCCCCTCCCGCCGCTTCCTTCCACAGAAGAAGTCGTTAAAGCTTTCCGCGAACACCTTGAACTCTCCATTCAAGAGCATGGCGAACATAACGGCGCAGCCCTTATGCGAAAATACGTCGGCTGGTATTTTAAAGGCAGGCATTGCGTCAGGGTTCTTCGCCAAAAAGCCAATGAACTAAAAACCAGGAATGATTTTTTAGCCCTTTTTGACATGGCCTTACAAATTTCCTGATAATAATTCCGGCTCTTTCTTCGTGAAAAGAAAAAGCAAAATATGGCAAAATCTTAAAAAAGGTTTATACTATTTAGTAGAATGAAAAAAATCGCTACGGGTATTTTTATTCTTTTTTTTACATTATTATTTTCGCCGCTTCTTTTCGGGGATAAATTTCAGGATGCTTTCAAAGAAACCAGCCAGCCCATCGTCAAGACACAACTACCGTCCTCGCCTGTAATAAAATCAACAACAGAACCCCTGTTCAGCACTCCCGTCACAGTGCCATCGACTTTACCTTCAAGACAAATGTCGAACCTGATAAACATCAAACCCCTTGCCAAACCATTGCCGTCATACGCGCCCAATAAATACGAACAGCAATACATGGATTCATTAGCCGCTCAAGCCATGCAGGCGGCAAGGAAAAAGAAAAATCTGATTGAATCGATAATAAGTGAATTTTCCGCTTATGGGCTCTATCTTGTTCTTGGGCTCGTGGCTTTTGTCGTCATTTACACCATACGCAAAGAACACAAAAAACCTTCCGCGCCAACCACGCCTTTCACTGAAACGCCTTTAAGTTCAGAAGAAAACAAAAAAGATATCTGGAGCGACGAATTTTAAATGAGCAGATAACTTATGGAGTGTTTTTAACGACATAAGTTATAGGCTTTAGCCGTCTGCGAATTTATCCCGCAGCTTGTTTTGTTTTTTAAACATGCGGGATTAATGCTTCCTGACTTACGGAGTGTTTAACAACGTCAAGTCAGCCGCACGGGCTTATCCCGTAAAGCTCTAGCCTAAGAGCTGAAACGGGATTAGTTAGAATAAAAATAGACCTGCCTTGAGGCAGGTCTTTTAAATCTTGCAGTTTATTTCAATACATTTCTATTTATTTCGATCTTCTATTCTTCCGCTTCAGATAATCTTCTAAGACCTCTTGATGATCAAATACCAGGTGGAGTTTCTGCCATTCGCGAGGTTTAAAAATTCTGGCTTCCAACGCATCAGAAGCGCCGCGGGGCACACCTTTAGCCTGACAAACAAAAACAGTCGTCACCGTCTGAAAACGAGGATCACGCGACGGATGAGAATACGTATGCATCTGCTTTAGATTCTTTACGTTTAAGCCCGTTTCTTCTTTGGCTTCGCGCGCAACCGCTGCCTCAAGAGTTTCTCCATAATCCACAAACCCTCCGGGGATCGCCCAGCCAAACGGAGGATTGCTTCGCTTGATCAGGACAACCCCGCCAGAAACTTCAATAATCGCGTCCACTGTCACAAAAGGCCCCTGGGTCAAAACGTCCAAAAGATGCGACAAATATCCGTAGATCGTCTTGCAGAAAATTGCATAAATTTTTCTCTCAGAAAGAATGATATCGATCTTCTTTAAACACGACTTCTCCTCTTTAGCAAAACGATAAATCTCCTGCGTAATGATCTTGGCTATGGCTTTAGGTGCAAAGTTTTTTGTTGCAGCGCGTGATACAAAAAATTCAACCTTACTTTTACGCAAATGTTTCGCGCACCTTAAGGCGAAAACGCACGCCTGGCGCACGTTCCTCTCATTCACTTGTTCATCAGCCCCTGCCAAAACCGCCTCATCTAAATAAACAGCGCGGGATGTTTTCGCACCCTTTTTAATTTTGATCGAAACGCCTTTAATGATCATAAGTTTCTTTTAAGTTACTTGTGAATTTTAAGAAAATAGAAGATAGAAGATTGAAAATAGATTAAATCTTTTTTGTTTTTTTCGATTTTTTTCTTTCTATTTTCTCTTTTCTATCTTCTCTCTTCAAGCCTTCTTCTTTAATCATTTTCTTAGCTAATGCCAGCGCCTCTGTCTTTGAAGCCACTTCACCTGCTGCCTGAGCCTCTTCAACAAAGTTCAATAAAGTTGAAAAGAGAGGGCCCGGCGTGAGTTTCAATTTTTTGATCAAATCATTGCCGTTGATCAAACGCTTGAACGGTTTTTCTTTCTGCATTTCAAAGTATCGCTTGATCAAAGAAAAAGACACGCGCTCATGCCTTAAGCGGCTCTGTGCGGTGGCCAAGGGGCCGCGCGTGGCGCGTTGATCAGCGATAGACACAAGAAGAACACTTAACGCCTCATCCTTTGTGTCGCGAAAATACCGATGGATCGCGCGCGCGCTTAAAATTTTATTATCCGCCAGATATCCCGGCCTTAAATGCCAGAAAATAATCGTATCTAAGGCAAATTTTTCTCTCGTCGAAAGTTTCAGCTTATCAACAACCTCATCACAGATGATACGGCCGATGCGTTCGTGGCCGTGAAACATTGTCTTTCCGGCCTTTACTTCAAAAGCCTGGGGCTTGCCGATATCATGCAAAAGAGCTGCCATTTTGATGAGTTGGCGCCGCTTCCTGCCGCCTGACATTTCTTCATCCAGATATTTAACGATATCGGAATCGTTCTTCAACTTATCGATCAACGCCTCGATTTTTTTAAGGGTTTCTAAAGAATGCCCCCAGACATCCAGATGATGATATCCGCCCTGGCGCACCTGATGCATGATGCGCACCTGAGGGATAACGATCTCTAAAATATGGAGCTCATCCAAAAGAGTGATCATGGCCCAGGCTCGATCAACGTTTAAGATCTTAAAAAGCTCATCCCGCATTCTTTCGCCCGCTATGGCGCGAAGGCTCTCTTTCTTTTTTTTGATCAATTCCAGGGTTTTTGGAAAAATGCGGAACTTATGGATCGCACTCAAACTAAAAGCCCTTAAAATCCTCAAAGCATCTTCATCAAACGAACGGGCTCCGACATTACGGACGATCCCTTTCTTCAAGTCCGAACACGCCCCGCAACAATCTATCAAGGGTTGATCGTCAAAAGGGATTTTTGCGGCCAAGGTATTGATGGTGAAATCCCTCTTCAAAAGATCTTCTTTTAAGTTTTTCCCTCGAAAATCGACAAAATCAAACGTCATCGTACGATTACTTTTTTTATCTTTGAAAACGACACGACTGCATCCATTTTCCCTGTCTAAAACAACGAATCCGGCTTTCAGTTTATTGGCGAGATGCCGGCCAAAATCAATAGCGCCGCGGCTTACGGAAAAATCCAGGTCTAAAGACTCTTTCTCAAGCCCCAAGACAAGGTCCCTCAAAAATCCTCCGACCAGATAAATCTCTTTTTTTTCTTCTTTAGCTAAAGAAACGAGGGTTAAGAATGGTTTTGATTGAAAAACGGGATGTTTGAGGATCATGGGAGTTTTAAAAATTTTTAGCGATTGAGCCACACTTCTATTTTTACTTACTGGCCCTTATGAAAGATTTCGGAGCGCTTGATGACTTCTTCTTCAACGAAAATAGGAGCCTTCACGCGTACAGCCAACGCGATACTATCCGAAGGGCGGGCATCGATTATCTTTTCTCCTGAATTTGTCTTAAGGACGATCTTGGCATGAAACGTATTATCCTCCAGCTTATCGATAACAATACGTTTGACCTCTGCGTCCAAAACTTCTAAAATATTTTTTAAGAGATCGTGCGTCAACGGCCTCGGGGGAGCAACACCTGAGATCTTCATCTTGATGGCGCTGGCTTCTAAGAAACCGATCACGATGGGCAAAAAACGCTCACCAGACTTTTCTTTAAGGACAATAATCTGGTCCTGCCTCTTCTCGTCAATAATAATCTTGCTTAATTCCATTTCGACCATAGGTCAAAAAACTCCTTAAAGAATATACTCACTCGTTTGTTTTTTTCAACAATCCTCTTAATTCATTCATGAACTGATTGACGTCCTTGAATTGCCGGTAGACCGAAGCAAAACGGACATATGCCACTTCATCTAAGGCAGCGAGTTTCTCCATGACCAATTCGCCGATGTCGCGGGAATTTGCCTCACGGTCGAACTTGCGATAAATTTCACGTTCAATAGAACCAACCAACTCTTCAATCTTTTCGGAAGAAACAGGCCTCTTCTCACACGCTTTTTGAACACCTGAAAGGATCTTTTTTCTGTCAAAGGGCTGCCGGCGCCCATCTTTTTTAACGACAAAAAGAGACATCTCCTCAACCACCTCGTACGTGGTAAATCTTTTCCCGCACTCAATACATTCACGGCGCCGACGAACCGCGTTGCCATCAGAGCTCGAACGGGAATCAATCACCTTGTCATCCATGAACCCACAAAAAGGACATTTCATAAGCGCTTCGCTTGAAACTCAAAACTCTAAACCCTAAACTCTAAAAAAAGGAAAAATCAAAAATCCAAAAATTTCAAAACTTATTCATTACCTGTTTTGAGTTTTTTATTTTGAATTTATTTAGGATTTAGTGTTTTGTGTTTAGGGTTTAATTTTATGCTCATGCTATTTTTCTTACCTTTATCTTTGCTTCTTTCAAAAATTCCAAAGCTAATGCGTCCGGATAATGATCCGCCATGACAACTTCTTTGATCCCTGCGTTAATGATCATCTTGGTGCAGATGAGACACGGTTGGTTGGTCACATACATACTGGAATCCTTCAAAGACACTCCATGCAAGGACGCCTGAAGAAGCACGTTTTGCTCGGCATGGAGCCCCCGGCAAAGCTCATGACGCTCCCCTGACGGGACCTTTAACTTATCCCGCAAACACCCTGTATCAAAACAATGTTTTATGCCTGACGGGGTGCCGTTATATCCTGTAGCCAGGATCCGCCGATCTTTAACCACCAGGGCCCCGACCTTACGCCTTAAACATGTCGAACGTTGCGCAACAAGCCGTGCAATCCCTAAAAAATACTCATCCCATGTAGGACGCTTATCAAGATCTTTTTTCTTTTGCTTTGAGCTCATGGCTTATATTCCCTGATTAATGGTTTGTATAAAGGAAACTTACGGACTAAAGAAGCGACTTTTTTTCTCGACTTTTCCAACACATCCTCATCACCCTTGTTTAAAATGACATCTGAAATTATATCAGCGATCAGGCGCATTTCTTTCGGCCCCATCCCCCGCGTGGTCGCAGCAGGCGTCCCCAGTCTTAAACCACTGGTCAAAAATGGGCTCAGTTTATCGTAAGGGATCAGATTTTTATTGACGGTGATCCGTGCTTTATCCAGGAAAGCAGCCGCTTCTTTGCCGTTGATCTGTTTGTCTGAAAGATCTACGAGCAATAAATGCGTATCCGTCCCTCCTGAAACGATCCGAAAACCTTTTTTGGCTAAACTTTCCGCTAGCGTCTTCGCGTTAACAATAATCTTTTTTTGGTAGACCTTGAATTCAGGGGCAAGCGCTTCTTTTAAAGCAACCGCCTTAGCCGCGATCACGTGCATCAACGGCCCGCCCTGGATCCCCGGGAAAACAATGCTATCAATCTTTTTTGCGAATTCATTCTTGCACAGGATCATCCCCCCGCGCGGGCCCCGCAAAGTCTTATGGGTCGTGGTCGTAACAAAATGAGCATAAGGAACAGGCGACGGATGCAATCCTGCTGCAACGAGCCCGGCAATATGCGCCATGTCCACGAAAAGATACGCGCCGACGCTATCGGCGATTTCACGGAATCTCTTAAAATCCAGCTGGCGCGGATACGCCGAAGCACCGGCCAAGATCATGCGCGGCTTAAATCTTTTTGCCAGATCTTCAACTTCGTCATAATCTATTGTTTCTGTCTTAGGGCTTACGCCGTAAGATACTATTTTATAAAATTTCCCTGAAAAATTGTGGGCCAATCCATGCGACAAGTGGCCTCCGCAGGCCAAATCCATAGCCAGGACCGTATCGCCTAAATTCAACGCGGCAAAATATATGGCCATGTTCGCCTGCGTGCCTGAATGCGGTTGGACATTGACATGTTCGGCGCCAAAAAGTTCCTTGGCGCGTTCGCGCGCGAGTGTTTCAGCATCATCGACAAATTCACAGCCGCCGTACCAGCGCGCCTTAGGATATCCTTCGGCATACTTGTTGGTCAAGACCGAGCCTTGAGCCTGTAAAACAGCCAATGAAGTAAAATTTTCGCTGGCGATCAATTCAATGTTCTCGTTTTGACGCCGCAATTCCCGACGAATAGCTTCGTAAATAAGAGGGTCAACTTTTTTCAGTACGTTCAGGGATTTAGACATAGCTCTTCAATCCTTTCGATTTTTTTAATCCGCCTTAAGTGCCTGCCACCTTCAAAAGGCGTTTTCAACCATATTGTGCATATTTTTTTGGCAAGCTTTTCATCAACAAACAAAGCGCCCAGCACTAAAATGTTAGCATCATTATGCGCCCGCGACAATCGCGCTGTTTCGACATCATGACAAAGCGCCGCGCGCACGCCTTTGAGTTTATTAGCCACAATACAATTTCCTATACCCGTCTTACAGATCAATATCCCCCGTGCCGCCGTTTTATTCGAAATACTTTGCGCCACCTTAAAAGCCGTGTCAGGATAATCCATAGAGTCTTGCGAAAACGTACCAAAATCCCGCACGCTGCATTTTTTAGTTTTCAAGAACTTCACAATCTTTGCTTTCAGCAAAAAACCGCCATGATCACTGCCTATTGAGATTTTTTCAAGGCTCATATCAAATCTCCTAGTTTTTCTATCGCCGCCTTTATTTTTTGGAAGCTCATTTTATAAAAATCTTCTGATTTTCCCAAGGGATCATGGACTTCACGATCGTCGGAATCCAGCTTCACGAATTCCGCTAAAAGATGGACGCGCTCCTCGCTTTGAGGATAAATACGCACAATCTCATCCCTGTGGTGCGTCTCCATCGCAAAGATCAAATCGCATTTCTTGATCAATTCCGCGTTTATCTTTTGCGCATGATGGTCCGATGCATCCAAACCAATGCCCTCGATAAGCCGTACTGTTTCGCGCGTAGGCCCCATGCCAAAAAAAGCGAAAGTCCCTGCTGAAAGAACCTCGACATCATCACGCCCCCTATCGATCATCGCCTTTTTTAAAAGATACTCCGCCATGACAGATCGACACGAGTTGCCCGTGCAGACAAAGAGCACGGTCTTTTGATTCGCAACAGCCATCAACTCCTCTTTTTTCAAAGCCCCTTCTCGTAAAACCGTAAAAGGCAAGACCCTCGCATCCAGGACGCTCGACTCCTGACGCAATTCTGTAGGCCCTCCGTCTAAAACAAGATCAACGAGCCCATCCATATCCCTTAATGCCTCTTGGGCGTTAACCGGCGGGACATGCCCTGCGCGATTGGCTGAAGGAGCGATAACGGGGAAATCAACCCGCCACAAAAGACTTAACGCAATCTCATTCCTGGGTAAACGCAAACCAATGCTCTTGCCTTCAGGGGCATTTAAGATCAAGGTCAATGGCCCCGGCCAAAACTTTTCTATCAATTTATAAACCCGCGGGAGAATATCAATCGCATAATGCTCAATATCGCTTTTATCCGCCACATGAATCGAAAAAGATTTACCTTCGGGCCGTTCTTTAATTTTTTTCAAACGATCGACCGCGCCCTTGTCTAAAAGATTAACCGCAACCCCATAGACTGTCTCCGTAGGAAAAACGACCAATCCACCATTATCTAAAACAGCGACGGCCTCGACAATGGCCTTTTGATCAATGGAATTAGGATTTAATTTGATAACTTTAGTATTGGACAAGACGTTTCCTTAAAATTTTTAAAACAAGAAAACTAAATTTTAATTTTTTTTACAGCAACGGCTTGCTTCATCCGGAATTTTTTGATCTTACCAAAGATTTCTTTTGAATCAAGGGCTAACAACGAAAGAGCAAACAAGGCCGCGTTCTTGGCGCCGCTTGATCCAATGCCAAAAGTAGCGACAGGGATCCCCGCCGGCATCTGCACTATGGATAATAAAGAATCAAGGCCTCTTAAACTTTTTGTTTCTATAGGCACGCCTAAAACCGGCAGCGTGGTAAAAGAAGCAATGACCCCCGGGAGGGCCGCTGCGCCGCCAGCGCCTGCGATAAACGCCTTCACCCCAACTTCTTCCATAGCCACAACAAAGGCCTCTAATTCTTTTGGTGTACGGTGAGCGGATAAAACCTTAGCCACAAAAGACACGTTAAAACTTTTTAAGATATCAATGGCTGAACGCATCGTCTCTAAATCCGAAACACTCCCCATAATAATGGCAACTTCGGGTTTCTTCATATAGACTCCTTGGTTTTGAAAAGAATAAGGTTAAGGTTTAGGTTAAGAAAAATCTTCTTAACCTTAAGCCTCAGCCTTAACCTGTGTGTTTTTTAATGCTCTCCAACCAATATCTTTACGATAATGCATCTCATCAAATTTAATGGTTTTAACCGCCTTGTATGCCGTATCTATGGCTTTTTTTAAATTTTCACCTAACGCTGTCACGCCCAGCACGCGTCCGCCGTCCGTTAAATATTCACTCCCTTTTTCGTCGGACTTTTTCGTCCCTGCGTGGAACACAAACGCGTCCTTCACCTTAACAGCTTTGTCCAATCCCAGGATCACTTTTCCTTTTTTATAAGCACCCGGATAACCTCCGGAGGCGACAACAACGCAGACCGACGGCCTCAAATCCCATTTAAGCGTCGGCGCTTTTTCTTTCCCCAGCGTCCATAACAAGGCTTGCACTAAATCACTTTCAAGCCTTGCCAAAACTGCCTGTGTTTCAGGATCGCCAAAGCGCACATTAAATTCCAAAACCTTTGGGCCTGATTTCGTCAGCATGATACCTGCATAAAGAATCCCGCGGTACGTTACGCCTTCTTTTTTTAATCCGCGGACAATAGGCAGGATAACTTTATCTTTTACAAAACCTAAAACTTCAGGGGTTACGACCGGTGCCGGCGAATAAGCTCCCATACCGCCTGTGTTAGCCCCAAGATCTTTATCAAACACCCTTTTGTGATCCTGAGAAGACGCCAACAGCACTACCTCGTTGCCATTCGTCAACGCCAACAACGACGCTTCTTCACCCTCCAGACATTCTTCGACAACAACCGTACAACCGGCCTCCCCGAAAACTTTTTCAATGAGCATACGGTTCGCCGTTTCTTCAACTTCATCCGAAGTCTGGCAGATAACAACGCCTTTTCCTGCCGCCAATCCGTCAGCTTTTATAACAATAGGCAAGCCGAATTTTTTCGTGGCACTTAAGACTTCATGAACACTGCGGCAGACAACAAAATCCGCTGTAGGCACACCGCATTTTTTCATCATAAGCTTGGCAAAAGTCTTACTTGCTTCAAGCTGAGCCGCTTTTTCTCTCGGCCCAAAAATTTTTAAACCCGCTTTTTCAAACGCGTCAACGATCCCGGCGACCAAAGGCGCCTCAGGACCAACAACAGTTAAATCTATTTTTTCTTTTTTTGCAAAATCAAGAAGTCCTGAAACATTATCGGCCTTTAAAGGTACGCAGACAGCGCTTTGGGCAATCCCGCCGTTTCCAGGGGCGCAATAAATCTTTTTGACTTTCCTGGATTGAGCTATTTTCCAGACAAGCGCGTGTTCACGACCGCCGGAACCTATGACTAGTATTTTCATAAAATCGAGTTTATCTTAAAGCCACGCCACCCGCGCCGCTGACCATTTCACCGATGATATAACTTTTAACACCGGACTTTGACAACGTACGTACGACATCCATTTTAATGCTGTCTTTAACCACCAGCACCATACCAATACCCATATTGAAAGTCTTAAACAATTCCTTATCATCCATTTTCGCGCGATCCTGAATCTCCTGAAATATTTCCTGACGCCCCCAGGCATTTTTATAAATGATCATTGTCGCATTTTTCGGAACGATACGGGGCACCTTGTCATAAAAAGCGCCGCCCGTAATATGCGCGATCGCCTTAATCCCGAAACCGCCTGAATTGAATTTCTGGATCACATTTAAAACGGGTTTAACATAAATACGCGTAGGCTTTAAAAAATCCTCTGCGCGGGCCTTTAATTCTTCTGGCGAAAAAATCTTACGCACAAGCGAAAAACCATTGGAGTGAAGGCCATTGGATTTAAGGCCGATCACCGCATCTCCTAATTTGACGCGCGCCAGCCCTAAAATTTTAGTTTTTTCAACGACGCCGACGCAAAAACCCGCCAAATCATAATCCCCGGGCTTATACATCCCGGGCATCTCCGCTGTCTCGCCGCCCACCAAGGCGCAACGAGCATCTTTACAGCCTGCGACAACGCCTGCAACCACATCTTTTAAAACAGCAGCGTCGATTTTGGCGCAAGCCACATAGTCTAAAAAAAATAGCGGCTCGGCCCCGGAACACAAGACATCGTTAACGCTCATGGCAACGAGATCAATGCCAACTGTATGATGGATACCCGTTGAGATGGCAATTTTTAATTTTGTTCCCACCCCATCGCAGGAAGAAACAAGGACGGGATTTTTATATTTGTTCACGGACATATCAAAAAAAGCGCCGAATCCCCCGATAGACCCCATCACACCCTGGCGATGACTTTTGGCAACCATACGCTTAAAAACATCCACTAAAAGATTTGCCTTTTCAATATCAACTCCGGCTTTTTTGTAATTTATTGCCATGATAAATTCCTTTTTTTGTTAAATAGAACACTGACGTTTTTTTTCCAAAGAATACTTATCCGCGTGCGGACAAGAAATAGGATAGCGACCCGTAAAACAGGCGGTGCAATAACGTTCTTTCGCTTTTTTTACGGAATCAAGCATGCCCTTTACACTTAAATAACCCAAAGAATCCACTTCCAGATAATCTTTGATCTGCTTCATTGAATAACGATTGGCTATCAATTCTGAGCTTTTAGGAAAATCAATACCATAAAAACAGGGGAACTTATGGGGAGGGCAGGAAATCCGCATATGCACTTCCTTGGCCCCCGCGTCCCTGAAATTTTTAACACGGATCTTTGACGTCGTGCCGCGCACAATAGAATCGTCGACAATCACGACACGCTTGCCGCGCACAACTTCGCGTAAGATATTGATCTTAACCTTCACGCCTAAATCACGTATATGCTGATGCGGCTGAATAAAAGTACGTCCTACATAATGATTGCGGATAACACCCACTTCCAAAGGAATACCCGAGGCATGGCTATAGCCAAAAGCAGCTGACGTTCCTGAATCGGGGATAGGAATAACATAATCCGCCTCAACCGGATGCTCTTGTGCCAGTGTCTCGCCTAATGTCTGGCGCACCAAATGAACGGTTTCGCCAAAAATGATAGAGTCGGGCCTGGCGAAATAAATATGTTCAAAAATACAATGAGCGCTCACTTTCATCTTCGGCGCAAAACGCACTGACTTAAGACCTGTCTTGCTGATAATAACGATTTCACCTGGCTCCACCTCGCGGATAAATTTTGCTTCAATGAGATCGAACGCGCACGTTTCCGACGCCAGGCAATAACTATCGCCCTTTTTCCCTAGGCACAAAGGCCGAAAGCCATAAGGATCACGCACACCGATCAAAAGGTCTTCGGTTAAGAATACAAGCGAATAGGCGCCCTCGATCCTCTTGAGTGCATGCAACAAACGGGTAATAATATCTTTGGATTTCGAACGCGCCATAAGATGAACGATCACTTCGCTGTCACAGGTCGTCTGAAAAATAGACCCGATCTTTTCCAGTTCTCTCTTAAGCGCTTCACTGTTAACAAGGTTACCGTTATGCGCTACGGCCAAAGACGTTCCCAGGTAATCAACAAACAAAGGCTGGGCATTCTTCACCAGGCTTGAGCCTGTGGTTGAATATCTTACATGGCCGATGCCCCTGTCGCCTTTAAGCGCCTGCAATTCGCCTTCCCGAAAAACATCTGACACCAAACCCATGTCTTTATGAATATGAAGCTCTTCTCCGTCGCTCGTCACAATGCCGCAGGACTCCTCGCCGCGATGTTGCAACGCATAAAGCCCCAGATAAATTAAATATTTAGCATCCGGACACCCAAAAATACCAAAAAGCCCACAGTAATGCTTGGGATGATCTTGATTCATAAGGCCCTCTTTTTTAGAAAATTGAGAATGGAAAAAAATCTGTCTTTAATCTCTTTCTACCTTCTATTACTTTCTAAAATAATTCACCGCGTTCAAAAATATAGGAAACCCATCCCCGTGTTTTTTTAGACCTTCACGGGTCCAGCGAGGATGCTGGAGACTGATCAAATGCCTCTCAGGATGCGGCATGAGCCCAAAAACCCTTCCTGTCGGATCACAAATACCGGCGATGTTATCCAAAGAACCGTTGGGATTCGATGGATATCCTGAAATACTTCCCTCTTTATCGCAATACTGAAAAACAATCTGACCCGAATTTTTGAGCCTCTCTAAAATATCTTCACTCTTGGGAATAAATTTTCCTTCGCCGTGGGCTATGGGCAGATAAACAACATCCTTGATCCCTTTTGTCCAAACGCACTTTGCCGGTGACTGGCCTGTGCCCGTCAGGGTATGACTGGTCCCCTCCGGGGAGGCTTGCGCTATAACTGGTGACTTCAGATACACCCACCGATCCTGAAAAAATCCAGAATCATTTCCGGACAACGTCACTTCCTGCTCAAACGACGCGTTGCCGGGAAGGATCCCGGCTTTCACTAAAATCTGAAAACCATTGCAAATCCCGATGATAAGCTTTTCGTCCTCAATAAACTTCTTCAATGAATCGAATAATTTACATTTTAACTCATTCGCCAGGATCTTGCCAGCGGCGATATCATCACCATAGGTAAAACCGCCGGATAAGGCCAATATCTGATAATCGCTCAATTTTTTCTCACGACTCACCAGCTGATTGATATGGACAAATTCCGTCGCGGCCCCAGCGCTCTCAAAAGCAAACGCCGTCTCCCTGTCACAATTAATACCCGCAGCTTTCAATATGAGGACTCTTGGTTTAGCCATATTATTTTTTCTTTGCGTAAAAAGCATTGATAGCTTTGACAACATCTTCGGGACTATCCACAAGCGAAAATAACCCCAAATCATCATGGCTGATACAACCCCTGCGCAGCACCGTCGACATCAGCCAATGCAGAAGCCCCTGCCAATAGCGGCTGCCCACCAAAATAACCGGAAACCGCGGACTGCGCTCAGTCTGCATCAAATTAATGGATTCAAATAATTCATCCAGCGTGCCGTAGCCGCCGGGAAAAATAACAAACGCCTTGGCATATCGGACAAACATGACCTTGCGAACAAAAAAATAATGAAACTCAAGCAAAGTTGTGACATAAGGGTTAGACCTCTGCTCCGTCGGAATATAAATATTGAGCCCGATAGAAGCGGCCTTTGCTTTTTTTGCGCCCGCATTAGCTGCCTCCATGATCCCGGGGCCGCCGCCTGAGATGATCTCGTAACCCGAGCGACCCAAGAGATACGCGGTCTTCTTAGCCAATTTATAATATTCATCCTCAGGCTTAAGACGCGATGAACCAAAAATAGAGACGGCATTTCTATAGTTCTTTAGTTTATGAAAACCATCGATAAACTCGTCTGTAATGCGCCTGATACGGCGCTGTTCATCTTCTTCAAAAACATCTATTTTTTTGTACTGTCGTTTCTGTTTTTTATTCCTGGGGCTTTTTTTCATGATCCTAAACGCTTTTTAACGGTTTCTGCCACGCCTCTTTTAATTGCTCAAGGCTCGCCTGAAGGCAAATGTTGCCCAAAAGACCGTAAACCTTTAATTCTTTTGAGTCGGTCACGCACCCTATCAGGCTCAAATCACAGCCGCCAAGCGCTTTTTCAAAAGCCTTCTGGTTGAGGCGCTCTACTTCAACGACAAACCGTGTGTTAGACTCGGAAAAAAGGACCACGTCGTCCCGCTTTTCTTTTCCTTTATAACAGACGTCGTTTAAAAATATATTCGCGCCCAAGCCACCGGCAAAAGCCATTTCCGCGACGGATACGCCCAAACCCCCTTCAGAACAATCATGGGCCGAACGAACAAGCCCTTTGGCAGAAACCTTCGCTAATTTTTCCATAAGCTTTCTGGCCTTCTTAAAATCGACCTGGGGCACAACGCCGCCTTTGATTTTCAAAACATCATAATAGTGCGATCCGCCCAATTCCTGGAAAGTCGCTCCCACCAGATACAAAAGATTCCCGGATTTTTTCAAATCCATGGTGATGGCACGGCTAACATCATCCATAACAGCCATCGCTGAAATCAAAAGCGTGCCTGGAATAGAAACCGACTTATTGTGAACGCTGAATTCATTATTCAGGCTGTCTTTACCGGAAATAAAAGGAACACGGAAAGCTTTGGCAGCGTCATAACAGCCGTACGAAGCGCGCACAAGGCTTCCCAGCCGATCCGGCTTGTCGGGATTCCCCCAGCAGAAATTGTCTAAAATGGCAGCCTGATCCAA
>Ga0074195_1000375_pt1 | contig 77659 bp, 57 predicted proteins | sample EPASupsiteHSE623_FD_64525 | JGI IMG/M metagenome (GOLD analysis project Ga0074195, IMG submission 64525) | Bioremediated contaminated groundwater from EPA Superfund site, New Mexico - Sample HSE6-23 | ecosystem: Environmental > Aquatic > Deep subsurface > Groundwater > Contaminated ...
AAAGAATAATTTTGCAGCGCCAATTTGGCCACCACTTTCGCGCGCAAATCGCGCGCCACCAATTCGGACGCGTAAGTTTGCGCTATGCCCTGCAAATAAGTGAAAATAAAAATGAAAACCGTCGCCAGTAAAAACTGGATCGCCAAAACGCGAAGATCAAAACCTCCGGAAGCATAAGCATCAATCCCTGCCGCCACCAATTTAGGTATCACAAGGCTCAACCCGTTGCTGGCCACGGTCAAAACAATGATCCCAACCACGAACCAGCCATAGGGCCTCACCAGTTTAATCAGACCTGCCGATGATTTATTTTTTTTATTGTTTTTCTTCTCAGCCATCAAAATATACTGCCTATTCAACCTACCTCTTTTACCCCCTTTTTTCAACAAAAAACTTCCGTGGCAAAGCGGAAATTTTCCAAACCGTTGTTTTGTCTGAGCGAGTGAAGGGAATCGGACCCTCGTCTCGACCTTGGGAAGGTCATGTACTGCCACTGTACGACACTCGCGCGTTCGTCCCGCCAAGGCGGGACAATTTTCAATTTTCAAACTTCAATTTTCAAAAAATATTCAATGTTTCAAATTAAAATTCAATCTTCTTTTTGCGCTGAATTTACTATTTTCTGAAATATCATCGTTAGCTCTTGCGCTTCTTGCCATAATTTTCTTATCTCTTCCTTGCTTTCCGGAAAGCAAACCGCAATCATCCTCAACCAGTGTTTTGTTTCTTGGCACTCCTTCTTGCAAATATAAATTTTGTTCCTAAAATCCTTTCTTGAACTGGCGCCATTGGCTTCCATGTAATTCGCGCCAATGCTCGTGCCCGATCTTACAATTTGACTGATAAGCGGTTTTGAAATTGTATCTTGCTCCACCGTTTTACAGAAAATTATAATGCTTTCGCCAAATTTAGCAGTACGCTCTTCCAAGTTATAGCTTTTGCAACCGTTTGAAACATTGGAATTTGAAACATTCATTGAAAATTATAATTTGAAAATTAAAAATTATTCAAGGTTTAATTTCTTTGATTTTTTCCCACAGATCGGTCCAGAAACTTCCGCTGCCGGACCCATCTTGATTTGTAGCATTGCTTGCCTTGTCCTGCAAGACCGCGATCACTTCCTCGCCGGGTTTTTTATAGCCTTGTTCTCGCATTTTCTCTTCCTGGAAATCCTCCCCTTGGGAAGCGCTCAAGCCGGCTTTGAGCGTTTCGCGGCGCTCTTCCAGTATCTGGATCTGCTCCTGCAGCTTGCCGATTTCATCGGCCATCGCCTGCCGGTTCTTATAGATCCGCCAGTTGGAAACCGCCAAAAACGCGATCACGGCTAAAATCGCCGTGCCGGTCGCCGCCCAAGCCAGACGTGATTTCCAGGAAATTTTTTTTCTTGTCCGGGGTATTTTAACCGCCATAGCCTTAAAGAAATTTGAAGCTCGAATATTTTTGAACCGGCTTGACTCAAAGCTTAAAATAGACGATAAATATATATTACACCAAAATAATTCCATATGAAATCAAAAAAGATTTTTAAGGCGGTTTGGAAAGTCGTGATCATTTTCGTGGCGTTAAGCACTGTCATTCTTCTGGTTGCTCCCCTGTTCTGATAAAATCATTCGCGTGACAAAAAAACGCCTCTTTGGCGTTTTTTTAATTCGATTTGAACATTTCCATGAACACTTTTGGAGGAATGTGCATCTGGCCGCGCGCGGCCAGTTTTTTCTTACCCTCCTTCTGTTTTTTCAGAAGCTTGTTCTTGCGCGTCACGTCGCCGCCGTATAGCGGCGCGGTCACGTCGCGGCGCTGGGCGCCCAGCGTCTCGCGCGCCACCACCTTTCCGCCCAATACCGCCTGAATGGGCAGGGCGAACATCTGCGTCGGAAGCTTGTCTTTAAGCTTGGCGGCGATCTTGCGGCCTTCCGCGGACGCTTCGTCTTCGGGGACGATCTTGGCAAACGCTTCTTCTTTTTCCCCGTTAATCAAAATTTCCAGCTTGACCAAATTCGCCGGGCGATAGCCGGTCAATTCGTAATTCATCGACGCGTATCCCTGGCTGACGCCTTTGAGCGAATCATAAAATCCGCTCACGATCTTGCGCATCGGAATTTCATAGCTCAAAAGCAGTTTTTCGTTGCCCACGTAATCGGTGCTCAAATATATCCCCTTATACTCTTTTGTCATGTCCGAGATCGGCCCAAGATAATCGATGGGGGTGACGATTTCCAGTTTTACCCACGGCTCAAGGGTTTCTTTGATCCCCCCCGGATCCGGCCAGTCGCTGGTCGTATAAATGGTCAATTCTTCTCCCCGGTTGTCCTTGATTTTGTAAACCACCGACGGCGAAGAAATTATCAGATCCAGATCGAATTCACGGAAAAGCCGTTCGCAAACTATTTCGGCGTGGAGCGTGCCCAAAAATCCGCAACGATAGCCGCGGCCCAAAAACTCTTTCATTTCCGGCTCGAAAACAAACGACGGATCGCTCAGCTTCAATTTCGTCAGCGCCACCTTCAGATCGTCAAAATCATCGGCGTTTTCCGGGTAAACCGAAGCGAAAATCATGGGCTTGGGTTCGGCATAGCCCGGCAGAGGCTGGACCAGGAAAGTTTTTGTTTTTTCGTTATAGGCCGACGCCAGCGTAATCGTTTCGCCCACGCGCACTTTCTCCGGATCTTTAACCCCGGTGGCGACATAACCGATCTCCCCGCAAACAAGTCCCGCGGATTTTTCCATTACCGGTTTGAAAAAACCGGTTTCTTTCACGATCCCCTCAATTTTATTTTGGATGAGAAAAATCTTGTCGTTATATTTCACCTGGCCGTCCATCAGGCGCACATAGGCGATCACGCCCTGGTACGTATCGTATTTGGAATCAAAAACCAGCGCGCGCAACGGTTTTTCCTTGTTTCCCTGCGGCGCGGGCACTTTTTCTATCACCTCGTCCAGCAGTTGCTCAATGTTCAATCCGCTCCGTGCGGAAACCGCGAAGATGTCATCGGGATTCAGGCCCAGCAAACTGGCCAGATCGGCCTTCGCCTCATCAACCTTGGCATAGGGCAGATCGATTTTGTTTATTGCCGGAATAATTACGAGATTTTGTTTGCGCGCCAGTTCAAGATTCGCCAAAGTCTGAGCCTGAATTCCCTGCGCCACGTCCACAAGAAGAATCGCGCCCTCCACCGCCTCGAGGCTGCGACTGACTTCATAACCGAAATCAACATGGCCCGGAGTATCGATCAAATTCATCACATAGCCCTTATAATTCATCCGCACCGGCTGCATCTTGATGGTGATCCCCCGCTCTTTTTCCAGGTCCATCATGTCCAAATGCTGGGACTCCAGCTTTTCCTTTTTTATGGTGCCGGTCAATTCCAAAAAACGGTCGGCCAAAGTCGACTTGCCATGATCCACATGGCTGATAATCACGAAATTCCTCAATTTTGACTGGTCGTAATCGGTTCGGTTCGTTTGTTCCATTTTGACTGCAAAAAAGTGATAATCGAAACTATTTCCGGCGCGCGCAACAGCAGCGTCGCCAGCAAATAAATCAGCACGCCCGCAATGCCGGCAACCGCCAGGTTCAAAAATTCCTGGGCCGGAGACGACTTGGGCAGCGCGCCAATTAACAAATATACCGCAACCGCCATAAAAATGCCAGCGGCCATGGTTTTCAAAAAAGAAACAAGAATTTCTTTTGTCCGCGCCAAAACCGCGTTTTTGCGGTAAAACAAAAACACCAGCAGCGCGAATTGCAGCGCGTTGGCCGCGCTGTATGCCAAAGCCAGTCCCAGGACTGAAACATCGGCGATCCCCCGCAATCCAAAAACGCTGCGCGCCGCATCAGCCGCGGCCCCGGATTTTAACGCGGCCACGAACCACAGATTCATGGCAATGTTGGCGGCCACCGAAAAAACCGTCGTCAGCGTCGGCGTCGCCGTATCGCGCAAGGAAAAAAACAGGCGGAACATCACCGGCATCATCGCCGTGAAATAAATTCCCAGGCAGAACAACCCCAAAACCGCCGAAGTCAGCAGGGCGTCGCTTTCCGTGAATTGGCCGTGGTAATACAAAAAGTCAACCACCGGCCGGCGCAACACGAAAAGCAACAACGCCGCCGGCACCGCCAGATAGCCGATCTGCCGGTAGGTTTCGGAGAATTTTAACGCCAGTTTTTCTGTCTGGCTTTGGGCAAAATATTTCGAAAAAGACGCAAATGCCGCGGTCGCGAAAGAAACTCCGATAATCCCCGCGGGCAAAGAATAGATATTATTGGCCAGATTGAAAACCGTGATCGAACCGGCGGCCAAAGTCGAACCGATGAAAGTGGGCGCGATCAGGTTGATCTGGTTGGCGGCAATGCCGGCCGTCCGGGGAAGCATCAATCCGAACACTCTCTTGAGTGACGGCTCGCCAAGGCTGAAAACCGGTTCGTAGCGAAAGCCGCAACGAAAAGCCGGAACCAGCTGGACAAACAAATAGAAAAGCGCGCCGGCAATCACGCCGGCGGCAACGCCAACGATACCGAATTCCGGAGCAAGAAAAATTATTCCCAGGATAATTCCGAAATTATAAAACAAAGCCGCAAGGCTGTATGCGAGAAATTTTTTGAAATACTGCAAAATTCCCGAAAATATCGACGCCACGCCGAAAATTATCGGGCTCAAAAACATCATCCGGCTCAAAAGCACGGTTTTGGCCATTTGGTCGGGAGAAAAGCCGGGCGCGACCATCATCATCAGCTGCGGCGTAAAAATGAAAAGAATCGCGCTGAGACCGGCCAGTAAAGCGAAAAAAACGTTCAGAGTGTTGTTGGCAAATCTCCAGGCGCTCTTCCCGTCTTTTGAATAGTAATCCGAAAAGAGCGGCAAAAACGCCACCGTGATGCCGCCGAAAACAAGGATATTGTAAATAAAATCGGGAATGCGGAACGCGGCGTAGTACACATCCAAATCCGCGCCCGCGCCGAAACGGTTAGCCAGCAGCCAGTCCCGCAATATTCCCAACAAACTGCTGGCCGCCGAAGCCAGCGCCAGGATCACGGCCGCCGAAGCGATGTTTTTGCTTTTTGAATCCAGCAAATCGGCGCGAAAAAAATGATTGGCCATACGGATTCGCGCAAGGTCGCACCTTGCACGTTTGCAAGGTGCGACCTTGTAAAAATTAACTGGCTGAAAACGGAAAACCCAAGCCGGCAATAAGCCGAATTCTGTATCACCCGCCATAGCCTTGGCGAAAACGGGTTTCCCCGCTATCGATAGCATCTATGGCAGGCCGGCAACCATTTATCTGGACCGCAAATTACTCTGCGGCCTCAAGCGAACTACTTTTTACGGAATTTTCCCATTGATAGGCTCGCTGGACAAAAATTTCCTACTGCAATCTATAATTTGCGGCTACAACAAATTCATCAATCGTCGGCAGACTTTTTCCAAGTATACCTCCTCATCCTTCATTTGTTTCGCTCCCAAATAATAGATTTCGTCACGAAAATCTTTATCCAGCGAACCTATTCGAAAAATTCCGCTTGTTCTTGCACCCGAGCAAGGATTTAGCCGTTTCACCCCCATGTTGCCATGGGAATATTCCCTCTCCCTTGCTTGCGCTCAGGATCAGGATGCCTCGCCTTTCGGCTTGGCCGTCACTGTTCGCACCTCTACCTCGGAACGCTTAGCGTTCCAATTGGGACGCTTAGCGTCCCGCGGCCGAAGGGAATTACCCTCTGCTTTTTAATCCTGCTTAGCCTTGCGCGAAACAGGAAAGAGTGTTCGGACTTTCCTCCCTGCTTCGCTCCCTGCTTCGTTAAAACTACGAAGGCAAGAAAGCTGCGCAGGGCGGTTGCATACCGGCTTGGGTTTTCCGTCAGCTATTATAGCTTAACAATTAAAAAACCAATTTGTCAATATTATTATCAATTTGCTCCGATCAGCGCGTTCATCTTTGCCATTGTCCCGTTCCCCACGTTCCCCGCCCCGTATTTCAATCCATAGGGCGTTAAAATCTCGCTGGCGTATTTTTCCTGGAATTGCTTGACTGCAGCCTTTGTAATCCCGCCGTAGTCGCCGGTGGGAACCACCGCAAACCCCTGCGCTTTCAAAACTTCCTGCAGGCATTTGACCTCCGGGTCGTTTTTCATGCCGTAGTAAAGGTTTTTGGTGATCTTGGCGCAAGAATATTTAACCGCACCGCCAGTTGCCCCGGTCATCGCCTTTAACTGTTCCTGCAGTTTGGCGATCAGAGCCATAATTTCGCCAACTTTGGCAACGATTTCGGTCCGGGTCAATGTTTTGGACGTTGATTGGGACGCGACCGATGACGAGGATGAAGAACCGGCAACGCAAACTCCGGAGGAACAAACATTCCCCGACCCGCAACCGCCGCAATTCAATGTTTTGCCGCAGCCGTCGGAAACGCTGCCGCATTCATAGCCAAGTGAACCGCAGGTTTTGGCAACGCAGGAAGAAATCGAACAAATACCCTCAACGCAAGTTTTACCGCCGGCGCAAGCAATAACTTCCGACCATTCAAGGCAGCCATCGCCATTGTCGTCGCGGCAGATTTGATAACCGTTTTCCATGCACTGTTTGGCGCCGTTAATGGTGCATTCGTTGGTGCAAGCGGCCGCGCAAATTCCGTTGCTGCAAACTTTGCCGCTGGCCGCGCAATCAGCGCTGTTGTTCCAGGCGGAAACGCTGGTGCAGACATCGTTACTGCATCCCGCGACCGTTGTCTCTCTCTGCGTCCAATTTCCGCCGCAGCGGTAATTGTCGGTCAAAATGTCGGTTCCGCAATCCTGGAACAAATCTTCCTTGACGCCGCAGGAATTATACCAATACAATTTTCCGCTGTCGCATTTTTTGGACGAGTGAACCGCGCAATCGGCAACGCATTTGCCGTTGCTGCAAGTTTTTCCCGCGCCGCAAGCGCCGCAACTGACAGTCGCGGAACAACCGTTGCTCCAGCTGCCGCATTCGTAATCGCCAAGCGCGGCGCAAGTTTTGGGGACGCAATTGGCGACGCATTTATTATTGGCGCAGGTTTCATTCGCGGAACAAACGCCGCAATTTAAAGTATTGCCGCAACCGTCGGAAACGCTGCCGCAGCCATATCCCAATCCCGAGCAAGTTTTGGGAACGCAAGCCGCCACGCAAACGCCATTGGTGCAATTTTGGCCCGCGGCGCAGGAACCGCAATTCAACGTGCCGCCGCAACCGTCGCTATAGCTGCCGCAAACATAATTGCCAAGTCCCGCGCAAGTTTTGGGGACGCAAGGCGCACTGACCGTTACCGCAACATTCGGAGTCTTGTCGCCGAACCACGCCACGCCGTCTTGGACCATTTGCCATTGGAAATTGTACGTCCCCGGAACCCGGGGCGCAACTACGTTAAAAGTAAAAGTTTTACTTTGTCCTTCTGGAGCAATAGTTTCTCCGGCAGCCAAATATTGGCGATTGCTTCCCCATATCGAATTATCCTGGGGATTTTGCGATCCAAGCCGATATCCGCAAGCCTCGGTCCAAGTATATGGCCGACAATTACCCGCCCAAAATCCATAATAAATAATTGCGGGATTTTTCATTGTTATCGAAACCGAGTAAGTTTGGCCAACGAGCATTGACGACGGCACCGATTGCGAAACAAAATTCGCATTGGTGGCCTGCGCAAAAATCGGCGCAACAAAAATAACCAAACCCGCGGCCGCGAACAATTGAAAATCAAATTTTAAAATTTTTATAATATTCATCAGGTTTATTATTCATTTATTTTACCACAAAAAAAACGGATCGCGCGTTCATGCGACCCCAAGTTCCAAGAACCGGCCTAAATTTTTTTGATATGTTCCGCCAAGCATTCTTTGAACTTTTCCAGGTTCTCATTTTTGATGCGAAACCCGGAAGCCTTGGGATGGCCGCCAAAAGTGATCAGCATATCCTTGCAATTCTTCATCAGCGCGACGCTGTCAACCGCTTCCGTGCTCCGCACCGCGCCTTGGCTGTCGCCGTCCAATTTCTTATAAATAAAAATCGGTTTTTGATATTTAATGACCAGAATTGAAGCCACCGTCCCCAAAAGATTAAGATCCCAATCGGGACTGCCGTCAAAAACAATCGGATCATTATTGCCGATAATGTGATTTTCTATCGCTTCCACCACGCCGTTAATTTTCCGGCGGCGCAATTTATTAATCTCTAAAAACTCCCTTATCAATCCTTCTGATCTTTTCAGCGAGTCGGTGGTCAGCAGCTCAAAAGCCGCCGGCACGCCGGCACGCATGTCGCGCACGTTCAAAACCGCGATAATCTTGTTGATCCGGGCGTTAAAATTGCGCGAATCGTTTTCAAAGAACGCATCGGTTTCAAAAAAAGCGCGCAATCCGGGACGGAATGAATGCTTGACGGTCATCAATCCCTCTTCGATAATGTCTTTATTGATATCTTCCCGGGGCATCATATCCGCCAAAGTCGCCAGCGCGGCAAGCTCCGCGAAACTCTGGCGCAAGCTGCCGTAAAACAAATTGCCGAAAATTTCCTGGGCAAGCTCGAACACCAAACCGGCGGCGCAAAATAATTTGAACGGATATTCGTCTCCCGGTTGCTTGGGATCAACAACGATATCGGCCGCAGGCACGCCATCCAGAATTTCATGATGGTCGATAATCAGCGTCGAGAAACCGGCCGCGCGGGCAATTTTAACTTCTTCGAAATTGCCGATTCCCAAATCAACCGCGACCAACAGCGCCGGAGCGAGCGGCGCGAGTTTTTCCAGCGCGATTTTGGTAATGCCGTAACCTTCTTTTTCCCGGTCGGGAAAATAATACGCCGCCACGTTACCGCCGGAGTTTTTGACAATCTCGCCGACCATGATCGAAGCCGCCACGCCGTCCAAATCGGCATCTCCGTAGATTATGACTCTTTCCTTGGCCGCCGCGGCCTGATTGATCCGCTGCGCCGCCTTATCCAGGTTCTTTATTTTTTTATTTTCCATCTTTCCGTTAAATTTGATCGGCAGTTAACCGCAAAAATTATTTTGGAGGAAGCGGGACGTTGCTGTCCGGAACAGGCACTTCGCCCGCGTTCGGCGCGTTATCCAAAGCCTCGATTCCGGGAAGTTTGTCCCCGGCCAAAAATTCAAGCATCGCGCCGCCGCCCGTCGACAAGAAATCAAAATAGCCTTGCGCTTTGTATCTGTGTATCGCTTCAAGCGTTTCGCCGCCGCCGGCAACCCGATAGGCATTGTGCGCCCGCGAGATCGCTTCTAAAACCGCTTTGGTCCCTTTCGCGAACTCCGGCTTTTCAAACAAGCCCACCGGACCGTTGAAGAAGATCGTTTTGGCATCCTTGATTATCTCGGAAAAGAATTTTACCGTTTCGGGGCCGATATCGTAAATATCTTCTTCGGTGCGCATTTTTCCGATCGCCGCGGTCCGCAAATATCCCTCGGAATCGCCTTTCAGCACCAGCATGCCGTCGATAGGAAGATGTATTTTGGAGCTGGTCAGATCGATGGAACCGATAGCCGGATCCACCGAATCCGTTCGCCGCCCCATCAACTGATGGTTTTGTTCCAAGATCTTTTCGCCGATCTTTGATCCGACAAGGATGTGATCGGCAATCGGAGCGATATTGGCGATCATTCTGCCTTTGGTTCCGATTTTGGCGCCGCCGATGATTACCACAAACGGGTGTCCCGGATTTTCGATGATTCTTGAAAGATTATTGATCTCGTCTTCGAGCAACAACCCGGCGTAGGATGGCAAATATTTGGGAACGCCGACAATCGACGCATGCCTCCGGTGCGAAGCGGAAAACGCTTCATTGGCATAGCAATCGCCCATCCGCGCGATCTGCTTGGCAAAACCGTCGTCATTGGCCTTTTCCTCGGCGTGGAATCTCAGATTTTCAAGCAAAACGATCTGCCCCGGCTTGGCCGACCGGATCTGGGCGTTGATTTTATCGCCCACGCAATCGCCCAAAAAATTAATCCGGCGCAAAAGCATTTCCTCCAAACGCTTGGCCGCGATTTTCAAGCTCGTCAGTTTGCCGTTTTTTTCCATGTGGCTCATCAAAACCACGACCGCGCCCTTTTTTGCCAAAAATTTTATCGTCGGCAGCGATTTGGCAATGCGAAAATCATCGGTAATGCCGCCATCGGCACCGAGCGCGACGTTAAAATCGCATCTTACCAGCACTATTTTATTTTTGAAATCGCCGTCGTTTAAAAATTTCATCGAATTATATTAATATGCGCTTTGCCGGCCGCGGCCCGCGGCTATTTGAGCGGCAATTGTTCTTCGGAAACGAAAACGAGTCATTCTTTCGGTATGTCTTTTTTTTGCGCCGCGGCGCTAAGCGCTTCGCTTAAGGCTTTTTTCAATTCATCCATCTGCACCTCTTTTTTGGGCCTGGGATTCTGGCTGTCATTTTTTTGTCCCGCAAAACGAACCGGCTGGACGCGGGCCAAATCCGCCAGCGAAGTGCGGCGGGGAACCGCCGGCAATTCTCTCGAGGCGACTGCCGGACTTAAAACCGGCGCCGCCGGACGATCCGGGCGCGAAACGGTTTCATTGCCGCTCGGAACAACCGGGCCGCTATCGGGCCGGGCGGCGTTCTGCCCCTGGATTTTTTTCAAGCAAGCCTTGCAGTAAACCTTGCGGCCGGGCTCGGGTTCAAAAATAACTTTCGTCTTTTTGTTGCACATTGAACAAATAATCTCGTGCATCTTGGGCTGAACCGGCGAACCCGCCGGCATGGGGTTTTTCGCCACCGAATCATTGATCTCGCCGGTCCATTTGGCGATCTTGTCTTCGATGATGCCGCGCGGAACGCTGTAGCGCTCGCGGGAAGCATGGATGATTTTTTCCTTTTCGGACACCACCATTTTTTCCATCGGCGGCAACGTCGTCGCCGAAAAAGGCGCGCTGGTAATGCCGTCGATCATCAATTTCAAATAGATATGATATTTCCCGAGGTTAACGAAATCTTCAATCGTGATTTCGGGAGTAAATTCCGGTTCCAGAAATTCCGCGTCCTCGGCGCCGACCCGGAAACAAATGATCGTGCCGATATTGCCGAACACCGCGTCCCTGACGCGGGAGCTTTTGCCGCCCGCGCCCATTTCATCAAGCTGTCCCAAATATTGGTTCGCCAGAATCAAGCTCAAACGATATTTGCGCGCCTCTGAAAGTATGTTCACGAAAGAATCGGTCGCGAAATTCTGGAATTCATCGACATAGCAAAAAAAATCGGTCCGCTGCTCTTCGGACACGTCCTGGCGCGACATTGCCGCCAGCTGAAGCTTGGTAATCAGCATCGCGCCGAAAAGCCGCGACGCGTCCTCGCCCACCATTCCTTTGGAAATATTGACGATCAATATTTTCTTTTCATCCATTATCTTGCGCATATCGATACTCGATTTCACCTGGCCGATAATATTGCGCATCAAAGGATTGGCGATGAACTGCCCGATCTTGTTTTGGATTGCCGCGGTCGATTCCTGCTCGTATTTCTGGTTATAGCGGGCATACTCGTTGACCCAGAATGCCTTGATGATCGGATCGCTGACTTTTTCCACCACCTTGGCGCGAAAATCCGGATCGGAAAACATCCGGTTGATCGCCAGCAAGGTTGCGTTGGGATATTCCAGAAGCGCCAGAATCGTATTGTTCAGAATGTATTCCATGCGCGCCGACCACACGTCGGGCCAGATTTTCTTGAAAACCGCCATCAAGCCCGCGGCAATCAGGTTGCGGTGTTCGGGATTGGTAATTTCCATCACGTTGAACGCGGTCGGATAGGCCACGTCGCCGGGGTTGAAATAGATCACATCGTTAACCCTCCAGGAAGGCACGTAATCCAAAAGTTTTTCCGCCGCTTCGCCGTGGGGATCAATGAAAGTGACGCCGTTTCCCGCCTGAATATCCTGAATCGCCATGTTCTCGAGCAAATTCGATTTGCCCATGCCGGTTTTCCCCACCAGATACATATGGCGGCGGCGGTCGTCGGTTCTGATACCGAATTTCGTTTTTTGGCCGCGCCAGGAAACTTCGCCGATATAAATGATTTTTTCTTTTTCCGCCATATATTATTTATGTATAATACCTTTTTTTAAAAAAATTGACCAACCGCATCCGAAAATCCAATTTTCAATGACCAATTTTCAATTTCCAATGAATGTTTCAATTATCAATGGCCAAACGGAATACCGCGCATTCGTTTGAAAATTGTAACATTGAACATTTATTGAAAATTGGTCATTGAAAATTGGAAATTTTAAAACTTAATAACAAAATCCTCTCGCTGGAAACGAGAGTATTGTAATTTGTTGTATTACTGCGCGGCCTATGTGGGTAAGTTGCCAGGCGCCACGGTTTCCTTGGCTTCGGTGCGCTGGATGCCGGGCGTGGGCGAAACGATATGTGACGGGAAATGGAACAACGTCGCCATTTCTTCCACATTCAGCCTGATTTCGGAACCTTTGTCGCCCCACGGACTTAAGTAATTGATGCGGTCACGGTAAACCCGCAGCAAGTGGCGTTTTTTCACGTAAGCGCGACGGTCAGCCAAAGCGTTAATAAAAGGAAATGGCGAAAGTTTGACGCGGGTAAGCGTTTTTGTCCACACCCAAAGCGAATTGAGGTCGGAACTGGTAAAATGATTGAAATAATTATACAAAAGCCGGAAATTCGGCTTGTAATACGCGTCCCGGCGGCCGAGATAAATATTGCGAATGTAGCACGCGAAAAACGGTTTGCCGATCTTCCGCTCCACCGCCTCAATCACTTCTCTTTCGCCGGCAGTCAAGCGCATTTCCGCCGGGAAAAGTTCCTGCGGTTTTGCTTCTTCTTCCTTGGCGCCTTCAATAATAAAATCAAGCAATTCTTTCCATAATGGTTTCAATTCCGATTTTTTTTCATCGATGCGTTTAGCCAGAACGTCGCGGATGTGCTCGCCTTTCTTAACAAACGCTTCCCCGTCCGGCAGCGAAATATACATCGGCTTGGCGTGTATCTGGATCCATATTTGTTCCCCGGGTTTTAATTTTGCCATACCCTCCATCAGCGAAGTGAAAGGATCGACGATCTCTTCTTCCTCCACCCCTTGTTCCACGTATTTTTCATAGGTCGGAATCGGAAATTGCGGAGGCTTCAGCATGTGGTAATCCCAGCCGAAAAGGTCCCATTCGCTGTTGGGAATGTCCAAGGGTATCTGCTTGGTATAATCCGGCACGGCTTCAATTTCGGCCTCGGGATATTGGGAATAAATCGCCGCTTCCACAGCTTCGCGATAATCCGCGTGAGTGCGAATATAAAAATGTATCTTGCCGTCGATCGAAGCCATTTCGAATTTGAAACTGGTTTGCGGCTCTCCGGAAGCGTATTTCTCCCACCAATCCGGATCATTGAAAATCGCGCCGTGCAACGCCACGAATACCGCCTCCATCGCCTTGATCGGTTTGGGAATCACTTTCGGAATTCTAATTTCCAAAACAGTCGGCTTCCACACCGTACCGAACCACATTTCAGTGCGCCACCATTTCCAATAATCGTCGAATTTTTTTGAAAGCACAAAAAACAGCGGCAGCCACCACCAATACAAAACTATTCTCCACGCCAGATCGATAAATTGCCAGAATTCTTCGAACACGATAAATAATTGAAAATGTAAAAATCAAAGATCAAAATTATAATATAAAATATAAAATGTCGAAAATCGGACATTTTGTAATTTCACATTGTCATTTTCCATTTTGATTTTTCAACTTTAAATTAAACGAAAAGAAAACGCTATGCGCCTTCATTATAACCCGAGATAATAAGAAAACAAAGCCTTAGGCTTCCTGCACGTTAACCGCCCCGGAACGCCAATATTTGCCTTCGGTATTGCGCGAAAAATATTTTTTGTTGCTCAAATTCATCAAAACGGTATTTTCCTTGATGTGCCGCTGTTTCATCACGCGGTCAAGGATTTCCGCCTTGGTCAGCGGCCGGTTCTCGTTGGAAAAAATGTTCAAGATTACGTCCTTGACGTCACCCTCGACATACCCCCATTCTTTCAGCGCGTAAATGCCGCGGCCAATCAAAACGAACCGCTTGTCGCGAATAAGCTCGTTGTGAACCGTCTGCACCAAGCTGCCGCTTATTTTCTGCGCCACGTCAGTGAAATGCAAAGGCTTGTGGGTTTTCTTAAACAACAGATAAATCTTGTCTTTAATCCCTTTGGGACTGACTTCGGGCCATTCGCGCAAACCGTAAATTCCATCGGCATTCTTCTGTATTTTTTTGGAAATCCCCAGATATGATTCCGCCACCATTTTTTTCAATCCCGAAAGCGCGGCCAGTTCGCGGGCCGATGAAAGTTCTTTCTTTTCCCCAAGTTTGGCTTGAGCCAGCGCGATGAAATTCTTGGCGGCGTTTGCCGACTCGTTATCAAGCGCCCAAAAACAATTGTAGTCGTCGCTTTCGCCAACGCGGACGAAATCGCCGGAAAGCGTCAAAAGAAAATAAGCGTGCGCCTTGAAATCGGCGCCGCCAATCTCTTCCAGCAAAACCGCCTCCTCCCTGACTCCGCCGAAGTTCTTCAGATATTTGGCGAAAGCTTTTGAAGCTTCCTTGTAGAACGAGGCTTTTTTCTTCATTTTCGCCAGGCTCACCTTTTCGATTTGGCGCACGCGCTCGCGGCAGATCTTATGGCTTTTGCCGATCGCCTCCAGCGTTTCCCGGCGGCCGCCGGCGCCTGTTTTCAAACCGAAACGGCGCTCGATAACCTCGCGCTGTTTTGCCGGAAGCTGAGCCAGCAGCTCCCCGCTTATCTGTTGATAATTAATGTTTAACATATTGTTCGGTTCGCGTTCGCGCAATCGCCGTTTTGGCCATTGCGGCAAAAAGAATACCTTTCCTTGGTTTATGCCGGAAAGTTCCTTTTTCCCGGCTGATTAAGCCGGACGCGCCTAGTTTTTTTCGCTTTTTAGCGATTAAAATTATTATATAGTATGTTTCATTTTTTGTCAAATGAAATAGCTCCCGGCCTTGCCTATCCGGTCCTATAAAAACGCATCCGGCCCTTTCGGGCCGGGATATTTCCTCTTTAAAAATTGTTTTTTCGATAATTCCAAATGGCGCTATTCCGCGCCGGTTTGCGTGGTAGTTCCGTTGTTCATCGGTGCCGCTGGCGGTTGATATTCCTGGTTAACGGTCATCGAAGAGCCGGCTTTCTGGATCAGGTCTTTCATTTGATCCCTGGTCAGGCACACCTCAACACCGTCATCGCCTTTTATGCACATTTGCTTTGAAGTGATTTTGTCCGCGGAAAAATTTTTAATACCGTCGATTCCGGCCTGAAAAAGAGAAACGATCGCATTTTTAATCATTTCAACAAATCCGCCGTTTTGCTGTACGACCGGTTCGGTCGTGGAAGCGGCAATAAGCCCCTCCGCGGTTAATTGCAGTTTCAAATCGTTGATCTGGGTCTGCTGTTCCTTAATCGCCTCCACTATCAGCGCGTCGAATTCAAAAGGCAAAGACAAGCTCAATGATTTTTCACCTCGCGGAATCAAGTCCTTGTCTGCTCCGTTCGGATCGATTTGCTGGACCCAGTTCGGAAAAATCCGCTGCACGTCCTGGGCGATAAAACCTCCCTGCAAGCGGGCATCATTGCCGTGCTCCTGCGGGTTTTTCCAGTCAAAACTGACTCCCTGCAGTTGGGTGATTTTTTCCAGCGCGCCCGATATCGGCACAATATTTTTCTTCAGCCTTTCGTCCGACGATGCCGCCCACGACCCGCCGCCGGGTTTGTAACCCTGGCTTCCGATCGCAATATTTCCTTCAACATTCAAAGATGTTGTCCCTGAACCGTTATTAAATATTGAAAAAGTATTAGAATTTGAACTATCAGAAAGAAATCTGATATCATTCGCGTAGACATCCATATACCAAGAATCATAACTACCCGCACCTTCCAATTGGACTCCCGCACCTTCGAGCCCATTATCTTCGCTGCCTATATATACATAACCCGAATTATTGGTTACAAGCCTAACGCCGCCGGCGACATCAAGTCTTGCAGCCGGAGTCGTTGTGCCGATGCCAACGTTCGCGGTCGTGTTTCCGTCACTATTGGAATTTGAAACTATGACCATTTGGTCCGCAGTTCCATATCCCCCAGCATGAAAACCAAGATAACCTTTTCCACCGTCCGTACTGCTCCTCCCCGCCCGGATTTTTCCAAAATAATGTTCCGGATGGTAACTGCCCGTTTGGCCGAAAACAATATCTATGCTTCTATCGGCCGCCGTCCAATCGCTCAAATTTTTATACAACCCCAACCCGACGCGTTCGTCGGCTGATGAGGAACCGTCATAAATGATCGCCGCTCCTTTTGTGTCCACGTTCAAAGCTCCAACCGCATCCCCCACGGAACGAACCTGGAATTTTGTGGCATAGCTTCGGCTCACATCCCTGAAAACAGTATCGGTATAAGAATCCAAATACGCAACACCGGTCCGGCTCCTAAGTCCGACAAAATCACCGCCTTCAACCGTTACTCCTTCGGCATTTCCAGTCGCTGTCCTCAAATAATGATTGTTTAATTCGATTCCCGACCCGCTCAAATTAATATCTCCGGCAACATCCAATTTTAAAAGCGGACTCGTCGTCCCGATACCAACGTTGTTGGAATTATCCAGCACCATGCTGGGCGTCCCGTCCGCGCCTCCTCCCACAAAAAACTTCATCATTGCGGTAGCCGTCCCGTTCGGAACAATAAAATTCAATGAACCAGCTGATGCGCCGGTCCTGATGTAGGCATCACCCGCGGATCCGTAAGTGGGCGTTGTTGTGTTTCCCGTGCCAAGAAGACCCAAGTCAAGATTTGAATAATTATTATTGATCACTATGCTTGCTCCTGCCGCATTCCCGCTGCTCGCATTCGTTGCGGCGATCAAAGAAGGGAATGAATTCGAGTTTGCGTATGATTCTAATTTGTACCCTGGGTTCGTCGTCCCAATGCCCATATTGCCGGATTTCATTCTTGCCCATTCTGTATAAGTCGTGCCATCGGTACCCATCTGGCCAAAAGTAATATAGCCATCGCCGCTGCTGCCGTGGGCAAACATGTCAAAACTATCCGCGCCTGCGATGTCCGAACCAAACCCGGCATAATAATTGCCCGAGTCATATACCAATATTCTTTTACCAAGACTGCCGCCGCCCAATGAAAATTTGGCTCTTGGCGTCGCCGTTCCCACCCCCACGTTCCCGTTGAGCACCGTGTAACCTGTTCCGCTTGGCGTTAGCGTCACGTTCTGGTTGCTGCCGCCCGCGGCGAAGGTTAGAGCGCCAGTCCCGGTAATACTGCCGGTCGCGGTACCCGTGCCGCCATAGGCAACAGGAATCGTGCTTCCATTCCAGATGCCGGTGGTAATCGTGCCCACAGTGGCAATATTGCCAGTCCCCGCCCAGGTGGATAGCGCGGTGTTTTCCACGCTGCCCAGGCCCACCTGGGATTGGGTCACGCTGTGGGGATTGCTGGTGCTGGCAAGATGGGAATTAATCGTGGTCGCGGTCAGATTGTCGTCCAGGGTTAATGTTTTGCTGCTGGTGCCGCCGCTGATGGTGTAGCCTGTGGCTTGGGAGGTTAGCGATAGGCCGTTGTAGGTAATGGCAACCACCGCACCCGCAGATGACAGCGTGAACTCCGTGCCATTGGTGCCGGCATTGATTCCGCCCCGGACATCCAGCTTGGTATTGGGTGTGGCGGTGCCAATACCAATATTGCCGCCATTAAGAATATGCAACCTATCATTGGATCCGGTCTTGAGGATCACTGCACCCGTATTGTTGGCGTCGGAATCGCCGGTGACAATCGCGTCGGTGGTATTGGACAAAGCCGCGGCAGAACCCAATCCGGCCGAAGCCATGGTGGAACCGTCGGCAAAGATGATCTGGCCGCCGGAACCGCTACTGATGCGGATATCGCCGGTGACGTCGAGTTTGGAAGAGGGGTTGGTATTGCCGATCCCCACGTTCCCGCCGTCCTTCACGAATATTCCCGCGCCGCCGTCTTCGTTTAGGTACAGCCCGGTGGTATCGCCCACTACTTTGGGCGTGGTTAACTGCGTGGTAAATGTCGGACTGGTGGCAAATACCAAAGATCCGGAACCGGTTTCGTCGCTAACGGTTCCGGCCAGTTCTGAAGAACTGGTGGAAGCGAATGCATTAAGTTTGTCGCTGGTGGTTGCCAAGGTACCACTGGTTGGCAAGGTTAAACTGGTATTGGCACTCAGCGTCAATCCCAGAGTATAGTTGCCGGTAAAGGTAATGGTATTGTTGGTACCATTGGCAACGCCAGTACCGCCTTTGGCTGGGGAAATTGTGGTTCCGTTCCAGATACCGGTAGTGATTGTGCCCACGGTAGCAATGTCAGTGCCGATCAGTTTGCTGGCTGCAATTGATCCGGCCAGCATGGCATTGGTAACTTTTGCGTTACCAATGGTCGTGGCAAAACTGCCTGTGCCTGATCCGGTAATGTCTCCGGTCAAAGTAATTGTCTGGTCACCGGTATTGGTACCGCTCACGGTTGCGTCGTTGGAAACAGTCAAGGATTTGGTAGTGGGATTGATGGTCAAGCCGTTGTATTTGTTTGCGACAATGTCTCCGGCCAGAACCAGGTTGCCAGTGGCATCAAGGTAATTGTTTGCGGTTTGGAATTGCAATGCTCCGCCATTGTTTGTGGCAATGATCGAATCCTTGATTGTCACATTGTCAGCCTGCAAAGCATTGCCACTGCCGGTTTGCTCGATTAAGAGTGCAGGAGTAGTACTGGTCGCAGTGAAACTGGCAGCTCCGGAATAGGTCTGGCTGCCTGCAACCGCAAAGTTGCCTTGGACAGTGAGATTGCCATTGCTGGTGATATCATTGGCGGTTACATTGCCGTTTTCATCAACATTAAAATCTCCGGAAGTAATGTTTAGGGTTTTTGATACCAGGTTGGTGGGTAGAGATACTGTCTGGCCGGTGGAATAATTGGGACGGTCGGAGTTTAACTGTCGGAGAAGCTGGTTAACTTGGTTTTTGGTATCGGTATCAACTACTACGGTATTGGTATTGTTGGTGATCGTATGTATGGTTTGAATTTCTTTGGTGGGATTGATGATCTGGGTGATCTGGGTTGTTGGGGCTTCCTGTTGGTTGGTTTGAGTAGTGGTTTGCGATTCCGGCTGCTGGGGTTTTTGATCCTCGGTTGTTGGATTTTGGTTCCTGGATATCTGATTTTCGTTGTTGGTTGTTGGTTCCTGGTTAATGGTTGTTTCCGTACAGTTAAAGCCAAAGAAACATTGGATGTCATTGAAAACCGAAGCTAAACTGGCTTGGTTGAAGACTTCAGTTATCGCGATTTGCGCGCCTTCGGCTAATTGGTTTGGCAATGACAGAATATCGTCAAAGAAACTCGCCCGAACAGTTTGCGCCGCGGTTGAAAACCCGAAAAACACTAAAAATGCCAGGGCAATTTTCAGTAAAAATTGTGGTCGCGGATTGGGTTGTTTTAATGCCATATTTCCCAACTGTCCGATTGTTCTTTCTTATCTTAAATTATACTCCAAGCACGATCAGGGCGCCACTGTGGAAAACTTTTAATTAACAAAAAACAGGGGCCGCTCCCCTGCCTTTTTGTTAAAAATTGTTTCGAAATTATTTCTTGGATTGCTTGCGGTTCATCCAAACCACCAGTATCTGGCTGGCTAAAAATACCGACGAATAAGTACCGGTGACAATCCCTAGGATCAATGCCAAGGCAAAATATTTGAGACTCGCTCCGCCCCAAAAATAAATGGCGAACACCGGCAACAAAGTGGCAATCGAAGTGTTTATCTGGCGGCTCAGCGTCTGATTGATGGCCCGGTCGGAAATTTCCGCAAAATTCGATTTGCGATCGCGCAGCAAATTCTCGCGAATGCGGTCGTAAACCACAATCACGTTGTTGATCGCATAACCCACAACCGTCAGTAGCGCGGTAATGATCGGAATCGTTATCTGCACCCCGTAAAGCGCTCCCAGCAGGGCAAAAATTCCCAAAGGCACCAGTACGTCGTGAATCAATATCAAAAATGACGCCACGCCGTATTGCCACGAACTCACCGGTCCGGGAACGTTTTTGAAAGCAACTGCAATATAAATCAGCATCGCCACCAGCGAGATCAAAACCAATACGGTCATTTTTGACGTCAATTCCTTGCCCACCACCGGGCCGATGGCTTCAAAGCTTTTTTCTTCAAAGCTGCCGGTAGAGGCAAGATTGTTCAACAGTTTGGCGTGGATTTCTTCGCTGAGGTTTTCCGTGCGGATCGTCACCCCCTTATCGCCGGCCGCGTATATCGAGACATCTTTGAGCTTAAGATCGGCAATTTTTTCCGTGATCACGCTGTTTGCCGGCCGGGCGTCTTTATATTCTATTTCCAATACGCTGCCGCCGGTAAACTCAATGCCTGGATTGAAACCAAAATATCCGATCGCCGCAACGCATCCGATCGCGACAATCAAAGTCAGAACCAGAAATATGTTTTTATATTTGATAAAAGGTATCATGTTGTTTAATTAATTTCCAATTTCAAATGACAAATTTCCAATAAATGTCCAATGCCATAATCTCAAACACTAAAATTAATTTTGACATTTTTGCCTTGACATTTGTTTGTCATTTGAAATTTGATATTTGTCATTTTAAGCAAGGGGTTTCCACAGCCAGGCGAATTTGCCCAGTTTCGTGGCCGCGACCATTATCAGGAACGTGCGCGTAACCACGATTGCCGAATACATTGAAAGCAATATGCCCCAGGTCAGGGTCGCCGCAAATCCTTTGACAAAACTCGTCCCCAAAAAGAAAAGAATGAGCGCCACCACGATCGTGGTGAAATTTCCGTCGCGGATCGCCGGCCAAGCGCGATTGAACCCTTCTTCAATGCTCGAAGACAGGCTTTTGCCAGCAGCAAGCTCCTCTTTCAGGCGGGAAAATATTAAAACGTTGGCATCTACCGCCATGCCCACCGACAGGATAAAACCGCCGATGCCGGCCAAACTCATCGTCACCCCCATCAGCTTGAATGCCGCCAATAGAACAACCGTATAGAGCGCGAGAGCCAAAGATGCCAGCAATCCCGGCAACCGGTAATAGAAAACCATGAAAATAACCACCATCAAAAATCCCAAAATGCCGGCCTTGACCGTCTGGTCAAAGGAAACCGCGCCCAACGTGGGACCAATCTTCTGCTGGGTTATCGGCTGTCCCAGCGGCACCGGCAAAGCGCCCTCGTTCAACCGCTTGATCAGTATCTTCGCTTCCTGGATATTGGTTATTCCGGTGATCTGGGCATTGCCGCCGCTGATCTTCTGGATAACTTTGGGCGCGTAGAGATCGCTTCCGTCGATTTTATCGTCGCCGTTGGTGTCAATGATCGATTTGCCGTCGAGGAATATCGCCATCGGCTTGCCGACATTGCGTTCGGTAAGTTGCTCAAACACCTTGGCGCCTTCGCTGTTGAATCGCAAATCAACAATAGGCGCGCTGGTGTTCTGGTCAAAATCCAGGGAAGCTTTTTGCAAATATTTACCCGACATTTCGGTTTCCTTGAAATAGGGATTTTGCAAAGCGATCTGGTAATCGGCAACTTTTACTATCTCTTCGGGAGTTTTTCCTTCCAATTCTTTCATCTTGGCGATGATTTTATCGGTTTCTTCCTGCGGCCGTTGCTCAAGGAAATTAAGCCAGGGCGTCGCGCCGATCCAATCGATTGCCTGCTGGATGCTTTCGATTCCGGGCAGTTCCACAACCAGACGGTTTTGTCCCGAAATCTGGATTTGCGGCTCGGCCACGCCATAACTGTTGATGCGCCGGTCGATCAGATCCTTAACTCCTTCCATCACGCCGGGACGGTCTTTTTCCGCAACCGAGCTTAGATCGGCCTGGTATTCCAAATGCACCCCGCCTTTCACGTCCAAACCCAAATTGAACGGCTTTTCCGGCAAATGAGGCACTTTCCAAACCATCTTGGAATTGACCGAATCGATAACTTGGTTGTTAACGAATTGCGGAAAACAAAAACCAGCAGAAACCAGCGCCAAAACCACAATAAACAAAAGCGAAAACCAATAATTTTTCTTCATAAATTGATCTTTAAAAAAATAAATCATTCGCCCATTTAAATACCACGAAAAAAGCCAAAAGTCCAATTTCAAAAACCGAGAACAGTTCCCGGGGCAATTATTTTTTTGCCGTTAGTCTTATAAATTCTTGGATATGAGGCAAGGCATCCAATTGCAAAAATTCATCAGCGGTTACCCATTTAAAATCGTCATGTTCCCAACTTAATTTTACCGCATCGTTCTTCGCCTTGGCAATGTAACAAACCACAATCCAATATTCGTTTTTATCATTAAAGCGGGAAATAGCATCAACAACTTTTAAATTGCAAACTTCCAAACCGGTTTCTTCTTTGATTTCGCGACAAATGCCCTCTTTCGCATTTTCGCCGAATTCCAGATCACCGCCGGGAATATCCCATCCTTTTGGCCGCAACGGATGTGTATTTGACCGCCTAACCGCCAAAATCTTCCCGTCTTCCCGAAAGATTACCGCTTTTTGAGATACACCAATTTTATTGCTGCTTTCCATCATTTTCATTTTATCATTTCCCACAGCACTTTTTATACTTCTTCCCCGACCCGCACGGACACGGCGCGTTGCGATCGATCTTGCCGTAGTCGACTGACTGTTTTTTTGGCTCCGGCCGCAGCGACGCCTGAGGATTGGTTGAAATGTTTAAAAGGTTTTGCAAGATATTGGCCTCCACCGTTTCCAGAAGCGCGCGGAATTGTTTGTTGGCCTCGTTCTTGTATTCCACGAGCGGGTCCTGCTGGCCATAGGCGCGCAAACGCACCGAATCGCGCACGTTATCCATCAATTCCAAATGTTCCTGCCAGAAAAAATCGATTGTTTTCAGCGAAATAAATCGCGCCGCCTGGGTCATGTTATCTTTGCCAACCTGGGATTCTTTCTGTTCGTATTGCTCCACGGCATTTCCCCGCGCGGCCAAATCCAATATATAGGCGCGGAATTCATCGCTGTTTTTTTCAAGAAATTCGCGCCTCTTCTTATAAACCACTTCCCGATGCTTGTTCAAAACCGAATCATAATCAAGCAAATGTTTGCGGGCGTCAAAATTCGACCCTTCGATTTTGGTTTGCGCTTCTTCAATCCTTTTCGAAAGCATACCCGATTCAATCGGCTGGTCCTCGGGAACTTTGAGCATTTCCATCAGTTTTTTCATCTGGTCCCCGGCAAATATGCGCAGCAAATCGTCTTCGGCGGAAATGAAAAATTGCGTCGTGCCCGGATCCCCCTGGCGGCCGCCGCGGCCGCGCAGCTGATTGTCGATCCGCCGCGCTTCGTGGCGTTCCGTACCCATTATAAATAGTCCGCCCGCTTCGCGCACTTTTCTGGCTTCGTCGGATTCGGGCGGATTGCCGCCCAAAATGATATCCACGCCGCGACCCGCCATGTTCGTGGCAATCGTCACCGCGCCAACGCGGCCGGCCTGAGCAATAATCTCGCCTTCCCGTTCATGGTTTTTTGCGTTTAAAATCTCATGTTTCACGCCTTCCCGCTCCAGCAGCTTGCCCAAATATTCGTTCTTTTCCACCGACCGGGTGCCCACCAGTATCGGCTGGCCCAGACGGTTGCGCTCTTTGATTTCACTGACCACGGCGCTGAATTTTCCGCGTTCGGTTTTATATATTCGGTCGGGCAAATCGGCGCGAACCAGTTTTTTATTCGTCGGAATCGGAATCGAATCGAGATGGTAAACCATGTCGAATTCTTCGGCCGAAGTTAAGGCCGTGCCGGTCATTCCCGCAAGCTTTTTATAGGTCCGGAAAAGATTCTGGAAAGTAATCGACGCCAAAGTAAGCGATTCGGGCTGAACCCGCACCCCTTCCTTGGCTTCGATGGCTTGGTGCAGTCCTCCCGACCACCGGCGGCCCGGCATCAAGCGGCCCGTGAATTCATCGATAATAATTATTTCGCCGTCTTTCACCACGTAATCGCGATCGAGTTTGTAAAGCGCCTGGGCGCGCAACGCCTGCTCAAGATGATGAAGATACTTGATTCCCTTCTCTTCGTAAATATTTCCCATTCCCATTATGCGCTCCACTTTGGCAACGCCGCTCTCGGTCAAGGTCGCGGCACGATCCTTTTCATCAACTTTATAATCATCTTCGGGCTTCAATTGCGGAATTATCCGGGCAAAATCCTGATACCATTTCGAACTTTCCTCGTCCGGCGCCGAAATTATCAGCGGCGTGCGGGCCTCGTCGATCAGGATCGAATCAACTTCGTCGACAATGGCAAAATACGGCGGCCGCTGCACCTGGTCTTCCAACCGGTAAACCATATTGTCGCGCAGATAATCAAACCCGAATTCATTATTGGTGCCATAGGTTATATCGGCGGCGTAGGCATCGCGGCGCGAACAAGGCCGCAAAAAATCCTGTGAAATATGGAACGATCCCAGATTGTCGCGCATCGCGTCTTCGGTTTCCTGGGCTTTTTTGTATTCCGGATCATAAACAAACGACTGATCGTGGTTAATGCAGCCCGTAGTCAGTCCCAAGGCGGAATAAATCTGCCCCATCCACACCGCGTCGCGACGCGCCAGATAATCATTCACCGTCACCAAATGCACCCCCAAACCGGCCAAAGCGTTCAAATAGACCGGAAGGGTCGCGGTCAAAGTTTTTCCCTCGCCCGTTTTCATTTCCGCGATCTTACCCTGATGCAAAACAATGCCGCCCATCAGCTGGACGTCAAAATGCCTCTGCCCCAAATTGCGGCGCGCGGTCTCGCGCACCAGGGCAAAAGCCTCCGGCAAAATATCATCCAAAGTGGCGCCGTCTTTCAGGCGCTGCTTAAGTTCGCCGGTTTTGGCTTTCAGCCGGTCACCGGAGAGAGCCTGAAAATCTTTTTCCAGACCGTTGATCGAATCGACCGCCGGCTGTAATTTTTTGAAATAGTTTTTGTTTTCGTCGCCGAAAATCCTGGTTAAAATCGACATAATAAGGTTATATTTTGATCTTTTTAATTGTATAGCAATTCGAAAAAAAAGAAAGGACTGCGCTATTTAACGCCGCCCCTCTCCAAACCTTTGAGTATTGCGATCAGCTTGTCCCTGGAAGTAATTTTCCAAAATTTTCAATTACACATTTTCTCTTGAAAAGGCCACAAATGCAAAATCACTCTCTGGGCATTTTTTTGGGTTTGCGAACAATTTTCATCTTGTGGCCACAAAAACACTTTTTTTGTTTGCCGTCGACAGTTCGTCCGCATCTTCTGCAATAGCTGACCGCTTTTGTGCTGTTTCTATGTTCCCCTTTCGCCACAATCATCCTCCTAATTGTTCATCTACTGACAATCAAATACTCTATCCACGATTTTTGTCAATCATCATTTCCTTGAAATCAGTAATCTGCCGCTGAAGATCGTCACGGACTTCAACAATCGCTTTTTCCAAATCATCCGCGCTTTTTGCCGCGCGTAATTTGTTGCGATGGAAAGTCAGCAATACTTCGGCGCGGCAAATGTCGCCCTTGCGGTGGTGCAAAGTCGTTTTGCCCACTTCCACGACCGCCTCGATCTCCGCCACGAGCGCCGGGTTTTTTTCTTCCTGCAAAAAATTCAAATATTTTTCCAGCGATCCGATTTTTTCCTCGGCAAATTCACGCAAGGACGGCGTCATTTCGAAATTCTTTGTCTTGATGATGATATTCATGTGTTTTTTGTGATTGGATTCGCCGGCTGCAAAACGAACATACTGGCTCGCGGTTAAATTATCGTTGCTTGGATTATTATATAAAATATATGTTAAATCTCAAATTAATTATCAAATGTCCCGCCGCGGGATAATTTATTTTAATTGCGCGGTTGCGCTTTGTTTAATCCGGCAAACTGCCCCGCCGGCCCGCGCGAGGCAGTTTGTTAAAAAATAATTGCTTCACCAACAACAAAAGGATATTTGATTAGAATATTCCTTTCGTTGTTAAAGACGCTTTAATTATTTATTGGAGACCTTCTTCTTGCTTTTCCGATTCTTGATTTTATTTTCTTTCGAAGGCCGCGATTTTTTTCTTTTAGGAACTACCACCATATATTTTAATTAAAGCTTTTTATTTTTCCTCCCTTCAGTTGCGAAAAATTACTTTTTCTTTCCCTTCTTCACAACCTTCTTTTTTGTAGTTGCTTTCTTTTTTGCTGCCATGGTTTTGTAAATTATTTTTTTTAAAAAATTTATTTTTCGACCGTTTGATAAATTATGCTCGCAAAATTTTTGTTAAAAAAATTCTGCGACATTCTGTTATATTTATTTTTTCACGTCACGCAACTTTGTCAAGTGTGGAAAACTTTTCTTGACAATTTTTTTTACAAAAAATATACATATCGCCGGACAAAAACATTTTTTCAAAAAAAGCGGCGGGATTCCCGCCGCTTTTTTGCGATCAGCGTTTCTATTTTCCCAGCAAGGAATTTATTTTCGCCAAAGTATTATTCCCCGCGATTCCCGTGCCCGCGGATAATCCGAACGGCATCAGAATTTCGCCGCCGAATTTCTCCTGAAATTTCGCCACCGCGCGTTGCGTCGCCGGCCCGTAAAATCCGGTCGCCAAACCTTGAGGATAAATATCCGCGCCCTGCGATTTCAAAAACATCTGCAGATACTTAACTTCGTCAGAGGTCATTCCGGGCCGCAACACCGTATTGAATTTATATCCGGCGGGAATTCCGCTTGCCGCACCCGCGCCATTTCCAGTCAAAGCCAGCAGCTCCTTTTGCAATGCCGCTATCGCCGCCTGGATTTTGCCGATCATGGCAATAATTTCCGCGCGCGTCATTTTTGCCAAAGGCTTATCCAGCACCACTGTCTTTTCAACTTCCTTGGGTTTGGTCTGGACAACCGCCCCTCCACCGCCACCGCCGCTGCCACCGCCGCTGCCGGACAATGTGGTCGCCGATACTGCGCTCGAAGCCGCTGATTCTCCGGAAGCGTTCAGCGCCGAAATCTTGTAGTAATATGTCGTACTGGCCGACAAACCGGTGTCCCCGTAGCTGGTGGACGATCCCGAACCCACCGTCGGTTCGCTTCCCAGCCTGGAGAATGTTCCGTTGCTGGTGGCCGAGCGATAGATATCGTAGCTGGTCGCGCCGCTAGTTTGCGTCCACGACAAATTGATTGATGCTGCGCTTGCCGCAGTGGCCGCAAATCCGCTGGGAGTTGAAGGGGCTCCCCCGCCCGTGGCCACGATCGTCGCGAACGTTGAAAAGTGGCTCGTGGTCGCCGTGCAAGTGTTATTCGCGGTATCGCAAGTCGTCGGTAACGGATCCCATTGTTGTTTTTCATCCGACCACGAAGCAATCACGATTTGTCCCTCAGTTCCGCCCGCGCTGGTAACATCGGATTCTGAGTAAGGAATCGTCACTGTCACGCCCGCGCCGGAAGACGATGACAGAGTCGTAATCGGCTGGCCGTTGGCGTCTTTTGGCGTGATTTCGATTCCCTTGCCGCCAAGAACCTTTTGGTTACCCGTATCGATCACCGAGGTTGTTTCTTTCGTCATCACCGAACCGTCGTTGGAAGACGTTCCCAGCACTCCCGCGGGAATATTGACTTGGAATCCGGATGAAATTTCCGAGTTGGTCACGACTCCGCCCTGGGAAGGTTTCATGCTAAAAGGCCGCGGTTCTTTGCGTGTGTAATTTTCTATCGCGACCAATGCCAAATTCTGAGTCTCCGCGGCACCGGAAGCAACAACAACCGTCGCCGCACTCGATTCGGAACCGTCGGACCTGGCTTTCACCGTCCATGTTCCCGCGGTCAGGTTCAGCGTGTAATTGGTTCCCGATGTTTGCGAAACATCAACTTCCGCCGCGGCCATTTTTCCGGTTCCGGAAGTGGCAAATACCATTGTCGGGAAAGTCACATTGGCGCCGCCCAAAGTTACGCGTCCGGAAATCGTCGAGTTGGCTTTCACCAAAGTCCGGGCATCCGCGGTTACATCGGCGCCGTTCACCGCCAACGTTCCCGGATCAGCATCATCAACGCAACCGGGCTTGCCCGCGCCGATGCTATAAGTACCGTTCGGCACGCTTGCCTGCGACCAGTTGCCGCTGGCATCAACACGGGATAATATCACCCGTCCGTTGGTCTTATCGGTCATAAAGACCGTTGAACCTTCAATACAAGCCGAATTAGATGAAGCAACCGTACCGGAAACCCGGTATAGAACCGGCGGCACGATATTCACGTAAGTTACCGTTCCTGCCGCGACCACGACATTCGCCTGGCTGCCGATCGGGCCAATCATCGGATCGCCGGAAAATACCGTATAGGTTCCCGCCGGGATCATTAAATCGTATTGCCCGGAAGCAGGATTGGAACTGGTGCCGTTGCCCTGGCCGTTGGCATCGCGCGCGTCAACGAATGCCGTGGCAACCTTGCGGCTGGCACAGCCATTTGTCGCCGAAGGCGCCGCATCCGGATCAGTCAAAACGCAAACGTAAGCCGTAATCTGTCCCGCGGGCGCAATCACTAAATTTTTTCCGGAAAGCGTCTGGCCGCCGGCGACCGTAATGTTTGAAAGCACGCTCGTCGGTCCTTGTCCGGGAACAAAACCATCGATCGCATAACCCGCTCCCGCGCGGACTTTCAAAGTATAATTGCCGCTGCCGTCGGTTACCGTGCCGTTGCCGCCATTAACTCCGTGAATTCCCACAAACGCGCCCGAAACTCCGCTGCCGCTTCTTGTCACGCTGCCGCTCACCGTGCCAAAATCAGCCGCAGCGACTTGGAGATTCTTATCGGTCAAATTCGTGCCCTCAGTCACTGCCACCGTAATCGACGATAATTCGCCGAAACCCGGAGCAAACCCGCGGATTTTCCATTTTTTAGTGGCCGGGCTCACTCCGCCGGAAACATACAAAGTGTAGTTGCCGCTGTTATCGGTTGGAGCATCGGCCCAGCCGCCGATCGGATTGCCCGAATCATTAACTTCCATCGCTTCCACATGAGCGAAAGAAATCGGATTGTTCGAATCGTCAAGCACGCGGCCGGAAATCGAAGTACCACCTTTGGCAAGCTTGAATATCAACGGACTGGCAATCGTCACCAAGCTGCCGTTGCAATACACATCCGCAGTTGCGTTGCCGTCGGTCGCCACGTTGCCGCTATCCGCCTTAACCGTGCATTCAGTTGAATTTGAGGGCGGCATTCCCGGCATCGACGCGTCCACCAAATAAGTCCCGGTAATTACTTTAACCGAGAAAAGTCCGGCACTGTCGGTCTGACCGCCCCCGCCGTTTGCCGGCCCTGAAGCATCGTTCATAAACGCCGGGCGGGCATTCACGAACGCATTCTGAATGGCTGCGCCCGCGCCATCAGTCACCTTACCTTTAATCTGATTCGAAGCCGCGACAAGATCGAAACAAAGCTCTTTGGCCGCGCCGGCACCGCTGGTGCAAAGGTCGGGCACGCCGCTGGCGCCAACCTCAACCTCGATAGGCCGGGGCGGCATGAAATTGAAATCGGGCACTGAATTTGCCGAACCGGATTCTTTTGGCATCCACGGCCCCACCCCCACCTGCCATTTGCCTTGCGTCAAAGGAAGGGAGACTGCGTTGCAATTAGTCCACCCTCCCGCGCCGCCGATAATGCATTCGCGCACCACCGAACCGCCCGGGCCGTTATTGGTGCCCGCATTCATCGAACCGCCGCTTGAAAAAGCAAAAACGTCCAGCTTCGTTCCATTAAGCCCCGAACCGCTGATATAAACATCCAGGATATTTTCCGCGCTTGCTTGTTTTAACCCGAAATTTTCAACGACATTGGATCCGTTAATATTCAAATCGCGGAAAAACGGCCCGCCGGTATATACTCCGCTGGTAATCGGCGGAATTTCCACGTGATAAAATCCGTTGTTCAAACCGGTGAAATCATAAGTTCCGTCCGCGGCTGAATTTTCGCATTGATAACCCACTCCCGGACCGCCCATGCAAACCTTGATTCCCGCCACCCCCGCTTCAGCGCCATCCTTGGCGCCGTTGTTCGCCGTACCGCCGCCCGCGCCGTTGTCATTGAATATCGTGCCGGAAATTGTCCGCGCCCCCGGCACTGAAATAAAGAATGGCATTGACGTTTTTGATTCCAAAAGCATGCTCGAGGCGTTATAAGTCTTGATATCCACCGTGTACCCGGACGATGAAAAATCTTTGGGAACCGTGGAATTAACAACCCCTTGTATTTCAAACCGCACCATGTCGCCGGCTTGGATGCCCGTGCCTCCCAAAGTGATAGTCGCGGTTCCGGATACCGAATTGCAAGCAATCGACGCCACGCTCACGGTTCCGGTCGCCGGACCGTTAATATCGGCATTTTCAAAATTATCGCTGGGTAATGTATTGCAATCGCTGGTAAACGCAAACCCTGTCGGAAAAGACAAAGTGATCACTCCCGAACCCGCTATCGCCTGGTCGGCGGGAAATTCAACATCATATCGCGAAGTCGCGCCGGCCATGGCGTTCATGGGCGAAACTTTGATCGGCTTCATGCCCATATTGAAATAATCCACCGGCCCGGCTGACTGACCCGGTCCAAGCATTCCACCGGTATCATAAGAGCTTTTTACAGTTCCCTGGGCCTTATTCGCCGCCGCATCGATTCCATTGCCGGAAATATCCTGAGTGCTGGTCGCTGCGGTAATCCGGAAATTGCCGCCGGGCGGCATCGCCAGATTCATGATCATCAATGTCTTGCGGTAAGGTTCATACGCAACCTGTTTTCCGGTCAGCGGAGTTTGCATCCAGTGAGTCACATCGCCGGTCGGCGCGGTTTCAAGCGTCCAATTGGATAGATTGTTCACATCGTTGGTTCCCGCACTGGTAGTTTGCGCAACACTCGAAGTCGCGTTAAATTTCATCGCTTCCGAAAAAGTCACCGCGATACTAAAATTATCCGCGCTGGCAAACATCACTTGCGGCGCCGTAACGTCATAGTTCGGCGCGCCCGCGCCGTTCACGGCAGTTCCCGTTGTAAACGTACGAATCGATAAATCGCCCGACGCCGTGTTGCCGACCGTATCGGCAACGCCGCTTACCCCGCCTTTTACGCGGATAATATATTTTGTGCTCGCGGCCAAAATTTGATTAGCCGACAAATGAACCACGCGACCATCGGGATCAAGCGCCACAGTCGTGCCGTTGATCAGCGCGTCGCCGCCGTCAATCGCGCCGTCTTCGTTCACGTCGCGATAAAGTTCGATTGTCGTGGTTGCCACTGTCGCCGGATCAAGAGATTTATTGAACGAAATCGAAAAATCCGCTTGGGCCCGATCAACGCCCGTGGCGCCGGTATCAGGAAAACTGCCGGTTACCGCCGGCGCGGTTAAATCCGCCGCCACCGCGCGGAAATCAATCATGAATGGCCGGCCCATGAACGCCAGGCCGTCGGTGTTCATTACGCAAGGAATTGTCGGATTGGGCGCACCGCCGCAACTGTTATCGCCCGGATTTTGATTGTTATCCGATTGGATGATCACCCGGTAATTATTGTTGACGGTTAACGTCGGCGGCGTAATTTTTAGCTGCTTATTGGAGCTGCTCCAGGCAAATTTATCGTCCGTGAGCAAATTTGTCGTGCCGGGCACGCCATTGGCAACCAGATAAAGCCCGATATTATCAGCGTCAAGCACCGATCCGGCGCCGCTGGATTTCATGTCGCTGGAAAAATTGATAATAATTTTTCCATTTACCGGCAAACTGCTGCCGCCATTGGGAATCGAACCGGTAACAAACGGCGGAGGATTGAATTGCGTGCCGCCGCCAAAACTTCCGGTTTTGAAACTGCTGACGAAATTTTCAGCCAAAGTAGCGGTTGATAAACCTTGCACTCCCGTCGTAACGGTAAACGTGTACCAAACTTCCTTGGTTAGTACCGCGTGTTCGCAAACAATCCGGTTACCGCCCTGCACCGAAACGCTCGCGCACAGGTTGTCTCCAGTTTGCGCTCCGGCACTCTCGCCGCTTCCTGCGGCCTTTAAACTCACATTATCAGTGGTTACCGTTGATTCGTTGAGCCCTTCGCTGAATGCCTGATCAACCATCGCTTCCACCGGCGCGCCAACCTGGCCGTTGGGCGGTCCGCCCGCGCCGGAAATCGCGGTCAAACCCGCGGCAAATACGGCTTGCGGCAACATGAATGGCAATCCCGCCGACCACATGATCGTGGCCAGCGTTACGGAAACCGTAATCGCTTTTTGAGCGACGGCTAGCAATCGTTTCTTTCGGCTCATTGTAACAAAAAAACCCTCCCCGCTTGGCGCATTCGCGCCAAGGATTCAGGTTTTTCAAAAGTTAACGCGAAAAAATTCGCGTGAAATAATTTTTCATTCATTATTGTATTATCGAAAAATCAAAAATAGTTGTCAATTATCAACAAATCAAAACCGCAAAAAATTAATATAAACTACCCCGCCGCAAAGCGGCGGGGTATTCTACCAGATTAAATAAAAAAAACCGGGCGCAATTCCGGATTTTTTTGTTTTTCAATTATCAATCATCATTCTTCCACAATTTCTATTTCTTCTTTCATTTCCACGCCGAATTTTTCTTTGACTGCGGTTTTTATTTGCGAAATGAGATTTTTGACATCATCGGCTTTGGCGCCGCCAAGATTCACGATGAAATTCGCGTGCTTCTCGCTGACTTGCGCGCCCCCGGAAATTTTCCCTTTCATGCCGCAACCTTCGATCAATTTTGCCGCGAAAAATCCGGCGGGGTTAGTGAACACGGATCCGGCCGACGGATAATTCAGCGGCTGGGTTGTTAATTTTTTGGCAAGATATTCATCCATCTGAGACTTGATCTTCTCCTTATCCCCTTTTGCCAACGACAATTGCGCTGAAGTTATGACCAAATTCGGATTATGTTTGAAAAAACTTTCGCGGTAAGAAAATCCGCATTCGGATTTGGCAAATGTTTTCTCAACAGCTGTCCCATGGGACATCTCCAGGGTACGGACATCGATCACGTTTTCGCTTATTTCCGCGTGAAACGCGCCTGCGTTGCCGCGCAATGCGCCACCAACAGTCCCGGGAATGCCAGCGGCCCATTCCATTCCCGTCAAAGAGTTGTCCAAAGCATAATTGCAAAGCGAAACCAGCGGCGTCCCGGCGCCAACCGTCAAGATTGTCCTATCCCCGTCGATCTTCGACTCGATAAAATTATTTTCCATTTTTAAAATCAAGCCGCCGAATCCCGCATCGGAAAAAAGAACATTGCTGCCTCCGCCCAAAATAAAAAGCCGATAATTATTCGCCTGGGCCACTTCCAGACCGGCAATAATTTCTTCGATGCTGGCCGCGACAAACAAACAAAGCGCCGGCCCGCCAATGCGGTAGGTGCAATAATTTGCCAGCGGTTCGTTTTGTTTGATTGAAGCCATGACTAAAATGTCAAAATCCAAATGTCAAATTTCCAATGAAAAAATACATTAAAAAGAAATATTTGATTTCAAAATTCGGATTTCATTTGAAATTTGATATTTGAAATTGGACATTAACTTTAAAGGGGCGGCCCCTCGTATTGAAAATAATATAGGTGGCCGCCCGCATTGATTTTACCAGAGCCGGATTTTTAAGTCAAAACACAGCCTACTTTCCGCCATTAACTTTGTTTTGGATTTCCTTGATCTGGTCGAGCACGGTTTTGGCCTGCGCATTTGTCGGGTATAGATCATAGGCCTCCTGGGCCAATTTGAGAGCGCCGGCAATGTCTCTTTGATACAGCCGGGTTTGCGCCAGATTCCAATAGCTTTGCTGATTTTGCGGCGCCAGCGCTTTCGCCTCGCCCAAAGCCTTGTCGGCAAGGCTGAGTTTTGACGGATCATATAGGGTCCACGCGTTATACAGCTGGCCGAGCATCAACCGCGATTTAAAGTCCGATAAAACCTGCGACCGGCTTTTTTCCAGTTCGCCGGTCAAAAATGAAAATTCGCGATTGATTTGTTCGACATTAAGCTGCCCGATTGTTCCTCCCTGGACCGCCTCAAGCCACTTTTGCGCAAAGAAAAGCCTTATCTGGAATTCACCCATGGGCGACGCCGCGAACGTTTTTTTATAAAGATCAATTCGTTGTTGCGACCCGAACGGACTTTGAGCGGCCAGAATCACGTTGCGATCGGCGTTATAAGGCCCGATAACAAAACTCTGGAAACAAATTATAAACGCCAGCACAATTGCGCCGGTTTTCCAAAGCGGGAATGGTTTGGACCATCTTCCGTCATTTTCAGCAGGCTTATCCAACGAAGCAATGAATCCCAAAACCAGGAAAAACATCATCAGGCTGGTAATCATATCAAACACCGTGAGATTCTGCACGAAATAAGCCGCCAGCAACGCAGTAAAAACTCCGGCTTCAGCAAAACCGATTGCCCCAGTGAAGTATTTTTTCCAAAGTACGTATAACGCCGCGCCAAAAAGCGCCAAATAGCTCATCAATCCAACAATCCCAGTCGTCGCCAAAGTATCAAAAACAACATTATGCGCCCGGTCATACCAGATTTCTTGGGAACATTCGATGGCGCCGAAGCAAGGATTGTAATATTTTACAAATGCCAAATCGAAATTTTCCGGTCCCCAACCAAGCGATGGTTTATCTAAAAATCCCTTCCAAGCAACCTCCCAGACAAGAAGCCGTCCACGGATCGTTCCTTCGCTAAATTCTTTCTGAACCGCATTATGAATAAAATTACCGGGACTAACCGACAAAAAAACAACGGCAACACCCGAAATAAACGCCGCCAACAACATTGACCGGCCAAAAAATCTTAGCACCGCCGCCTTCATTGTCGCTAATCGCAACATACCCAATAATCCCAATCCAACTATTAGGGAAATTTTAGCGGCACGCGCCCCGCTCGAAATAACATCCGTCCACCAATTATCCGGCATAATAAACGCATTCCAACTCGCGCCAAAATCGGCCCAGAACCAATATTTGGTATTGGCGAATAGCAAACAAAATACAAGAATTACGATTGCCGCCGCCAATCCAATTTTTAACAATTTTTCCAAGCGTCCTCCAAAAAATCCTGTTCTTAATTTCGAAAAAAATAAAAAAATCGCAATAAAAATATTAAACAAAAGATACATCCCCAAGAAAGAATCGTTTCCCAGCAAACCACCGCCCTTCATTTCCGGTCTCTTATCGGCAATTGCCATAACGCCGGCAATCACCGCCAGACCAACGCTAGCAAAAAACAATCTCGCATAATCGCGGGCGCAAAATACCGAGGCAAGAACCACACACACCGCAACAAGATGGCAAAGCATCAAAACCCCGGACATTCTCTCAAATTTAGACCAAAAACTAGTTGAAAAACTCGCTCCGAAAATCGCGCTTGCAAATGAAATTGCCAAAAATAGCAAAAGCGCCGCAATTACCGGGTTTTTCAAATTGGCTCTGCGTTGTTTATGTTTAAAAACGAAAAAGATCCAAATAAAAAAAACGACCTCCGCAACTGCCATGAAATATATTCCCTTCAAACCGACGAAAGGAAAATAAAACCCCGAATTATGGATAAACGGAACCAATAGCAACGCAAACAATCCCGCTTTAATTATGTTAAGGCTAAAATTAGCAGTCATTTATCATTTTAAAATTTTAACTTTCCGATGGCAGGCATCACGTTTTTATTCTCGACTGTTTCGGATAATGAATTTTTACGATCAAAATAGCGGCAACGGAACTAATTTTGTTTTTTCCACCACTTGGCGACAAAAACAAAGAATGTTCCCATGAAAAATCCCAATAAACCCGCCAAAATCACATTCAATAAAATTCGTGGCGACACCGGGTATTCGGAAACAACCGGAGCCAGAGTTACGGACGTCGGCCTCATTTGCGCAAGCATCCCGTTGATTATATTGATTTGCGAATTATTTTGGTTAATTTCCAAATAAAGGCTTTCTATCTCTTGCTGTTTAGTTTCGAGCAGCCGCTGACCGGAAACAAGCGCTAATTCCATTCCGGTATTGTGATTGTAAATTATTTCGTGGCTTAACGACGAAATCTCCGTCTCTAGGGATTTTTTTTCCCTTTCGGCAAGGTTAATTTTGTTATTCAGTCTTTCAACGTCTTTTTTCTTAATTTCAATATTCGCAAGCACAACGTCCCTCAAAAGATTTTCGCGCGGCTCATAATAATCGATTACCGCCCGGTTCAGCTCATTAAGCACCGATTTAGCAAATTCAACGCGCGATGATTTTGTCGATATTTCTATAAAATTATTCGAAAAAATTTTAACGTTTATCAACGGATACTCCCTTTTGTCTATTTTAAGATTATCGCGCACGACAGATCCGAAAAAATCATTGCTGATTTTATTTGCCGATTGAACCCCGTCCTCAACCGGAGCCAGCTGAATCTGGCCGGAAACGATACCCGTTTCCAGTATAGTCCCAATCTCTAATACGGTTTTAACTTGAAAAGTTTTAGGAATAACAAAACTTACAAGCAGCGCTACTGAAGAAAAAATAATGGCAATGCCCAAAATGACCCATATTTTTTTTAAAAAAAATTTGATCGCTTTACGCAAATCTATTTCCTGATATTCCTCCCGTGACGATGGCATTATCTGATTTTCCATATTTTTATTGTTGGTTATTGAAATATAGCTGTCAACATCAAAAAAATTGCGTTCTATCGAAAAAATAATTGTATCGTTTTGAGAATTATTGCAACATCCATCAAAAATGAGCTGTTTTTTATGTAATAAAGGTCATAGGCAAATTTTTCTCGCGCCTCACCAAGAGAGCTTGACGGCGGATAGTTGATTTGTGCCCAGCCGGTAAACCCCGGACGGACAAGGTAGCGGTAACGATAAAAAGGAATTTCTTTTTCATACTCAATCGCCAATTTTTCCCACTCCGGTCTCGGCCCCACAAAACTCAAATCGCCTTTTAAAATATTATAAAATTGAGGAAATTCGTCAATATGGAATTTTTTTAATATTCTTCCCGTACGGGTTATCTGGTCTTCGTTATGCACCCGCCAAACGCTAAATTGGTCATCGGTAGCTTTCATTGTCCTGAACTTATAGAGCTTAAAAAATTCCCCCCCCTTCCCTCTCCTCTCTTGAATATAAAAAATCGGTCCGGCGGAATCGATTCGGATCGCAAGATAAATAATCGGAAAAATAATTACGGTTGCCGCAAGACCCACAAAAGACAAAATATAATCAAAAATAACCTTTACGAGCAAGTAATTTCTTTTATCTGATTTTGAAATATTTTCCACAATCCATTCTTCATCGATAAAGCTAAGGGGTATTTTCCCGGTTGTTTCTTCATAAAATTTTTCCAAGCCGATAATTTCCGTTTTCAAAGCAAGATCAGAAAAAACATTCCCTAATAACAAATTCCTGTTTTCCGGACGCGAAGCAAATATAATAAGATCGGTTTTATCGGTGGTTATTTTCCTTAAAAAATCCGATGGATTCGAAAAAATTTCCGCTTTACCGAAGCAGGGCAAGGCATCGGGTTCGAAAAGTGCGCTTATTTGAAAATTATTTTTTAGAAAATGGCCAGAAACCAGCTCTTCGATCTCGGGCCGCCACCCGACAACAGCAATTTTTTTGGAAAGTCTTTTTGAATTTACCAGCGAATTGAAAAGAAGGCGCCAGAAAAAAACAAAAAACAAAAACAACAAAACGTCGAGGATAAGAATTGTTTTTGGCGCAATTAGCGAACTTAAATTCAAATAGAAATAAAAGGCGCCGGACGCCATCGCCAAGACCGCGAACAATAATAAATTTTTAAAAAAATTAATTACCTTTTTGATAGAAAAAACTTCGTAAAAATCAAATGAAAACAACAGGACCAGCCAAATGGCATGGATTATGGAAAAATGCAAAACAAACTGGCGCGTCTGCGGACCGGGAAACAACGAATAATCATGATAACGAAATGCCAAAATCAAGAACAACGACACGTACATCAAAATTATATCGCCGAAAGCCAAAATAAATTGAAAATTTTTTTTAGTCTTCATTGTTTCAACGGAGTCGGTTTCTGCGAACCGATAATTTTTTCTTTGGCAAACGCGTTAAAAATACATTTAAAAACAAAAATTGTCCAGTTGCCAGCATAAAATAAGCAGCTGTTCAATACCGACTCCCTTTTTAACAAATAACGACGATAGAATACGACGGCACCGCGATGAAAATACCAAAGATTTTTAAACGCGTGCAATTGACTGCCACCCGCCCCCCCCAGGTGTACTATTTTTGCAACCGGAACATAATAAATTTTTTTTCCGACTTCTTTTATTCTAAAACAATAATCTGTATCGTCCCAATACATAACATATTCCTCGTTCATGCCACCAATTTGCCCGACAATCGACCTCCTGACCAACATTGCCGCGCCGCTCAGCTGGTCGACTTCGCATACTAATTCATCGGACCGGTCGGTTAAAAAATAACCACCGGCGATCATTTTCCAGTTTTGCGACCGGGGAAACATTTTCCACAAGCCAGTGTAATAAAAAAATAAATTGGGAAAAGTGGGAAATCCGCGCTTGCACTGACGTTGCATTGTTTTATTTGCATTCAGAATTAGCGGCCCAACCGCGCCGGCCTCGTGATGAATATCCATAAATTTGACCAATTCAACGATATTCTGGTCTAAAATCATAGTATCCGGATTCAAAAAGAAAATATACCGCCCTTTTGCCAAAGGAAGCGCGAGATTGTTGGCTTTCGCAAAACCTAAATTTTTATTACTTTCAATTAATTTTGCGAAAGGAAATTCTTTTTTTACCATCTCCTGGCTGCCGTCAGATGAAGCGTTGTCAACGACAAAAACTTCAAAAACCACGTCCTTAATCATTTCAAAAACGGTTTTCAGGCACTTTTTAGTAAGTTCTTTCGAGTTATAACTTACAATAATTATGGATAAATCAATTCTAGTCATAATATTCATTGGTAGAGAAGCCCTTTAGGACGCCATCGTCCGGAGATAAACCGCCGTCATGTCCTGCGCCAATTTTTCATTACAAAAAATTTTGCTTCTCATAAGCCCCTTTTTAATGATTTCAGCGCGAAACTTTTCATTAACCAGCAATTCATAAATAGCTCGGCTCAATTCCGCCGAATCGGCTGGATCAATCAATACGGCGCCGTCGCCCACGACTTCCGGCATCGAAGAAATATTGGAAGTGATAGTCGGAACCCCGCAGGTTAAAGCTTCCAAAGGAGGAATTCCAAATCCTTCATACAAAGACGGATAAACAAAAATTTCTGCGGCGTTATATAAAACAACCAAATCCTCATCGGGAACATAATCGGTAAAAACAATATTTTTCTGCAACCCCATATCTTTAACGGCTTGAAACATGTCTTGGTACAGCCACCCCTTTTTACCGACGATAACTAATTGGCAATCAATTCCTTTATGCAGCACCAGGTCATGGTAAGCATTGATCAATCCGGCGATATTTTTTCTTGGCTCAAGCGTACCCACGGAAAGGATGAATTTATTTTTAATTCCGTAACGGGTTTTTATGGCCTGCGCCGTTAAATCATCTTTTTTAAAAGAAAAAATAGGGTTCGCCGTTTCATAAACAACATCGATCTTGTCAAAAGGAATACCGATGATTTTTTGGATATCGTTTTTTGTATTTTGCGATACGGCAATCAATCTATCGGAAATTGCGGCCGAGCGGGGAATAAAAAACTTGAAATAAACTTTTTTAGCTAACGTATGTTTTTCGGGAAAAAGGAAAAATGTCATATCGTGAAACGTCACCAAACGCCGAAAATTTCCAAACAGCGGCGTCGTATAATGCAACGAATGCAAAATATCCGTTTTTTCATGTTCCAAACGAACCGGAAGAATAAACTGCTCCCATAATATCCTTAATATTTTAAACCGCAACCATGCGCTGCACGGGAAAATTCGGAAATTTTCTTTTTTTGGGTCAAAATCGGAAACTTGGTTTTTCTTCACGAAAATTAGGTATTGGTTTTTTTTGTCAAAAGCCGACATTGCCTCAATAAGACGTTTGGCATACTGGCCAACGCCGGTTTTTTGATCCGGTATGATAGTCAAATCAATTGCGATTTTCATAAATTATAGTTAGATAAATGACAATTAAATCAAACCGAATCGCCTCTATCAATTTTATTAACGCTTGACCCCACGTTAATCCAAAGATAAATACTAACAACGTTACCCAGCGAAAACAAAAAACTTTCAAAAAAAGAATACGCGCAAATCGCAACGAACATCGCTAAGCTGGCGGCTCCCGTTCGGCGCCAATAACCACTTTTTTTGTTTAAAAAACCAAAAAGCCGTTTTAAAACAGAAAAAAGAAACGCTGCCATGAATACCAGCCCGAACAATCCCGCTTGGATCAAAGTATCGAAATAAAAATTATCGAATCTGACCGCGCCTAACCCTTCCGTCCCGACCCCGCGCCCGAACAACCATCCGCGAACATCCAAATCGGCCAGCTCTTGGATCCAATAATACGGTCGGAAACTAAAAATTTGGTTTATCGCCTGCATTGGATCGTAAAAATCAGACCAATGGCTTAAAACAAGATAAAATCCGGCGGACACCGCGAATAACGAAAAATAAAAAACAAACATTTTTAAGGCATTTTTTTCTCTGCCGCGCTTTATCATCGAATAAACCATTAAAGAAAACATCACGGCACAGAAAACAACAATGCTCAGCAAAGCAGCGCGGGAACCGCTCAAATAAATAAGATATAGGCATGGCAAAGCAAAAAAAAGATATTTTTTACTGCGAATGATCGCAAAAATTTCCAGCGAAATCATCGCTCCAAGAAAGGCGAACAATCCCAAAAAATTAGGATTTGCAAAAAATGACTGATAGCGAACGCGGTCGCCGACAATATACCAGCTGTTCGGATCCTGAAATCCATATAGCACAATACCAAAAAGAGAAACCAACGTCGCCCAAAGAAAAACTTTCTTCATCTCCAAATAAGCGTTGTTCTGGCCGATGCAATTCGGAAACAAAATAAAAGCGATAACAAATAATAAAAAATAAGATCCGATAACCAATACCCCCGAAACCGGATTCGGACCGTTAAAAAGACTGACCAGCATAAAAAAAAGCCATGCACAAAAAAACAAATAAATACCGCGAACTCCTTCGGCAATTTCGATTCTCCCCTTGTTCGCAACAAATAAAGCCGCCAGAAAGAACACCGCGCCGATCAAAGCGAATTTGCCAAAATAAAACAGCTCGTTATTCTGAAAACCGCGAGTAAATGAAATTACATTTGCGGCAATAAATAAAATCAAAATAATTTTTAATTTCCATGGCAATTTATCGGTTTTTTCCGTCATTTTACCGTTCATATCTTGTTATTTCGCTATTTTTACCATAAAAACCATTCTCTGTTTTAATCACTGACAAAAAATGCTTTATCTCCTCATACATCTTTTTGTAATCATTGGTGTCTTTTTTTCTGCCAGCGGAAAATATGTCTCCTTGGAACGTGTTTCTGAAATAAGAAACGATGAACCGCAAATTTATTTCTTCCAATGCGGAAATAATCGGACGGTTCGATAAATCGAACCGAATTTTTTCTTTTAATTCTTCGAAACTATCCACTTTCACGCATAGCGGATGATAAGAATAAAATACGTTTCCCAAGGTATAAACCCTCTTGCCCGCCAAAGCAGCCTCCATTCCAACCGTACTGGTCAAAGTAATGATTCCCCGAGATTGCTTTATCAGCGATTCCGTGCTTTCGTCAGGGGCTATCAAAACTACATTTGGTATACTGGTAAGCTCTTTGTAAAAATTATCCGACCGAGTCCCGATCGCAACAGGATGCTCTTTGACGTATAATTTATAGGGAAAAGGCAAACAAAACGCCGCATTTTTAACCGACGCTAGCTGGTCGCAAAAATAAGTCGACATGACTGAAGTCGACGCTTCAGGCTGAAAATGCAGAGGAAAAAAGAAAAAATTGTCGTTTGCCCCCGGCGGTTTGAAAATATTTTTTTGAAAAATAATTTTTAATTTCCGCAAAGCAGCTTCCCGCGGCGAAACAAAAAGGCTGTTCATCGCCGCTTCACTTTCATAATCGTAAGATTTAAATCTTTTGCGACCGAGAAAATATCTGATCCGTGCGCCAAAAATCGTCTTTAGTCTTTTTGGGTAATATTTAAAAAGATTGGCTTTATCGAAAAAAATCAGCGAGTTGTCATCGGTCAGAGAAGGCAACTGCTTGTGCGATATGAAATCGTCAATGAATTTCCGCGCAAACTCGCGCTCCGGTCTAGAAATTTCTTTTACCGAAAGCCGATCAAAAACCGTTTTATAAAAAGAGCATGTAGTTTCCTGATCATAAATGTCCACCCTCCCGTTGAAACGGGAACCGACAAAACCGGCATAAACGATATTTTTCTTTTTACAAAGATTATAGGCGATTTCGGTAAATACATTAGCCGGCAATTCATTTATCACCACATCTGGTTTTTCTGATTGCAACTCGTAATCTAAAAACTGGTAAAGCTGGGAGATTATTCCGACCGAATCATCATAACCGAAATCAAGCAGTTTTAATTTTGTTTTTCGTTCAAAAGTCGGAAAAAATTCCCTCCATGATAAATCTTTGAAATCTTGCCGGTTTTCATCATAGTTTTTGGCGCACCAATCAACTTTTGATATAAATCGGCACTTATTCGAAAAGAATTTCCGGCCGTCGAATTCGGCGATTTTGCTGTTTGCCAATATAAGACATTCGTCCCCCTCTTTAATTATCTGCCGCGAAATTTTCCCAAGAAACTCCGCCATACAGGGAGCAGTATTCAATAAAAAGCACCATTTCATTTATTTCAAGATGGATTATAATTTAATATCGCGGTACTCGGACAAAATTCGGCATCTCTTGCCGTTAAAACATGCCATCATATAAAAAATTCACTAAAGACGTTGGCCTGGTCGGAATCACCGAACTGGCCATTGCCCTGAAGGGGCTAATCGTCATGCCCATAATCACAAAGCTGCTTGGACCGCAGAATTTTGGCGTTTGGTCTCAATTGGTGGTTACTATCGCCTTGATCGCACCGCTGGCCACCCTCGGCCTCCCCTATGCCATGGTAAGATTCTTAGCGGCAGAAAAAAATAAAGACAAATTCCGAGACGGTGTCTGGTCGGTAGTTGCTATTGTTTTTTGCGTTGCTCTTGCGGTTTGCTTGTTGATTGCCGCTTTTTCCACGCCCATTGCAAAGTTTTTCGGAGGCGACCAAATCCTGGTCCAGATATTAGCACTTGCTATCGTCATTGAATGCTTAAATCAGGTGCTTTTTAATGTTTTCCGCACCTTGCAGGAAATCGGCCGGTATTCTTTTTTTACCGCGCTGCAAGTGTTTGGAGAAGTCGGACTAGTTAGCTCGTTGATTTTATCCGGCAACGGCTTAACGGGCGCCACCTTCTCGCTCTTGGCCATCCGCCTGGTGGTATTCATCATTATGGGCACTACGATTATTTTCAAAATCGGTATCAAATTACCGGCATTCACCCAACTCAAAGATTACCTTTTTTTCAGCTTGCCCAATCTTATATCCGGAATCGCTTTTTGGATTGTTCAGTCGAGCAACCGCTATTTAATTGGTTTTTTCAGTGGCGCCATTGCAGTCGGCTACTTCGTCCCCGCCTACACAATTGGCAATATTATTGCGCTGTTCTTTGCGCCATTGTCTTTCATTCTACCAGCTATATTATCAAAATTATATGACGAAAACAAGATAGATGCCGTTAAATTTTATTTGAAATATTCGTTAAAATATTTTTTGGCGATTGCGATTCCGGCGATCGTCGGCTTATCTTCCCTTTCCCGACAATTACTGGAAATATTCTCCACCGCTGAAATCGCCGATAAAGCATACTATGTAGTTTTACCCGTGGCAATCGGCACGGCTTTTTACGGAATTTATAATATATTTGTCCAAATTCTCGTTCTTTGCAAGCAAACCAAAGCAGTCGGAGCAATATGGAGCAAAGCCGCCTTGCTAAGCCTTGTCGCCAGCCTGCTATTCATCCCCCGATTCGGAATCATGGGTGCAGCAACCGCACTACTGGCCGCCTTTACTTATTCGCTGATTGCGACCGGGAAGTTGGCTTTTGAAAATTTCCGTTTCGACATCGATGGCCTTTTTATAATAAAAAGTCTAGCCTCGTCAGCCTTGATGACGCCACTGATCTTTTGGCTTGATCCATCCGGATTGCTGGATACCGTTGCCACAATCGCTCTTGGCGCCGCTGCGTATTTTATTTCAATATTTTTAATGAGGGGATTCGACAAAAAAGAAATCTCCTTTTTGAAAACGTTAATCATCGAGCAGGCTTCTTAAAATTGCCGCGTTTGCCAAATCATCGCGCAACGAGCGCCCGTCAGTCCTAGGCGTTTCCAAGGTAATATATTTGGCACGGCTTTTTTTTACGCAACTAGCAAAAAAATTCAAATCAAAATCGCCCGCACCGAAACTCAAGTGCTCATCTTTTTCATTCTTTGTGATTCCATCGCAAATATGAAAATTAACAGGACTGATTTCTAAAAAATCGCCCAGCATTTTTGCGCTGCCCTTTTTAAGACTGGTAGCGGCTTTGACGGCGTGGCCAAAATCCAAGCAAAAACCAAACCTATTGCCGATTAATTCCTTGATTTGTACGTGGTCATAACCCACCATTGCTTCGTTATGATCGCCTATCGCTGGCATATTTTCGATCAATATGCGCCGATCGTTGATACCGTTTAAAAAATCTTTTGCCGCGCCGATATCGCCGAAACCAGGGTGCAAAACTAGATAAGGCGCACTTAATTTTTCCGCCCATTCAAAACAATTCTCCAATATGGAAAGGTTGAAGCTTCTTTTTGACCCATCGGAAATATTAAAACCCCAGTTTTCGGAAGTTACGTGCAGAATAAAAGGAATTTTCGCTCTCAAAAAGGGGGAAATGTCCGTGTCCGGGACAACCATCAATTCCACGCATTGAAAAACACCGTCTTCAACCAACCTCACGGCATTACCCAAAAGAACGGCATTTGAAGACCAAAGCTTCAGACACAATTTTATATTATTCATCTAATACCCCTTATTAGTTCAAAAGCTTCGGCGTTTTGTAGTCCTGCGACCGATCCCCACCGCCGGGCAATCGCAAGCAACGCTTCCGCAGATCGCGGATGGGGAAATTTTTTTATTTCCGATTCATATATTTCCATACACTTTATTTTTTTTTCAATAGTCTCCGAAATATTTTCGAAAACATTAGGCGAAAAAAATCCGTTCATTTTTTGAAAACTCCATTCGGTCGATGAGGGAACTTCGAAACTGTATATTTCTTTGACGAAATTGCCGAATATCGGCCTTGCAGCGGTAAGTATCGCCTGGAAAAGGATGCGGTGGTCTATGTTCAGGTCACTCGGATGATGAGTATATATTATTTCCGGCTTGATCTTTTCCAAAACCTCTTCCGCTTTCTTCACGATCTCAAGAAAAGGCATGGAATCAAAACGGTTGTCCGGCAAGGAAAAAAAGAAATTGGTTTTAGCGCCCAAAAACTCCCCCGCCTCGCGACTTTGATTTTGCAAACTCACGAGCTCTTTCGCGTCCGCGTCACTCCTTTTGTCAAAACGCGAAGTAATTCCCTCTCCGAAAATCGCGATATGAATGTCGTTTTCTTTTGAATATTTAGCGATTGTTCCGCCGCACCCCAGAACTTCGTCGTCGGGATGCGCCGCCGCTATCAGAATAGTTTTATTTGAAATCATAATTGGTTTAATTCCAAGCAACCGAATGGTTTTGATAAGCGAAATTGCCGCCGAAACCAATCATCCGGCAATCTTAAAATTATTAGTCAATTCTGGTTTTGAAATATTCCCGCTCATGAGCGTTTTGAAACTGTCATCGCCGCAGTTGAATAACAAATCTATTATGCTCATATTAGGAATAAAATCTCCGTGCATCTGGGAATAAACCGGATGCTTGTAGTCCTGAAAATAAATTTTAATATTTTCTTTTTCGAATTTTTCGGTTTGCGCGTAATCTCTTCCCAGCGCTCCGAAAATATAAGCGCCTGCTCCCATTTTTTTACACATATCCAACACCAAATCGGATTTTTGACCCTGGAAATTTAATTCAGACGCCTTGCTATAATTAACTTTGATGCCCAATTCCTTTAAAAACCAAAACAACATGCATTCGTTAATATCTGCTAAGTAACGCCATTTTTTTTGGTAAATTCCCTCCAAAAAATCCGCATACTTTTCAAAGAAGGGGGCTTTTTTATAGGCTAGGCATATGGATTTCCAATGTTTTTTTTGCCAGTTTTGATCGTTATCGATTTCGATTTCCCGTATTTTCTTTTCGCGATAATTTTTCGACAACACTGGCACAGTCAACCAAATTTCCCCATTTGGAGTTTTGATCTTATTTCGGCTGTTAAAATCCTTCTTCAAAAACTGGACGTCGTCAAAATAACAGTAAGTGTCGCTTAAAGCTATCTTATGAAACAATCCAAGCCAAGGCAAATAAACTGGCTGATGCGCGGTAAGAACCATCATATTACAATATAGGAAATATTTGGCTCGTAGTAAAATTGCTTCAACTCGTATTTATTCAAGTCAAGCTCCTCCAGTAATGCGGTTGTTTCCCCCGGCCAATCCGGATTATTTATTTCATCGAAAGCTAAAATTGATCCGTGCGGCATCCGAGGCAAAAAAATTTTTATAGCTTCCTTGGTCGGTTTGTAAATATCGAAGTCGAGATAAAGCAAGGATACGGTAATGTGTTTGTTTTTTTCGATGAACTCCGGACCGGTTTTTAAAAAATCGCCCTTGACCAATTTAACCTTTTCGACATGGGAAAGGAAGCGGTTGGAATCGTACAAACTGACTGCTTTTTTCAAGTCGTCATACGAATCTGCGCAAATACCGCCTTCTTTGGCGTTAATATTTTCCATCACGCCCATATCTTTAGCATCAACCGCCGGAAATCCGGAAAACGAATCGAACCCGATAATTTCACGGTGATAATTCGTCGGTTCGTAAATCGCCGAAAGCTGGGCCCATGTCATCAACCCCGCCCCCCGGAAAACACCGCATTCGACAATCGACCCCTTGACGCCTAAAACCATCTTGAACAATTCATGAGCCGCTAAAAACCGGCTGATAACCTGCCGAGGAGCGTATTTGGGGAAATCTTCAACTATTTCTTGAGGAAGTTTTTTGTCGCGCAACATTAAACCGCTTAAATGGTTGTTCAGTTCTTTTATGTAATTTTCTTCTTTTGTTGTTTTCATTTTTTTGGTTATTTATCTGCTAGAACACTCCGCTAGCTTCCACGGGGAAACTTATTTCCTCGCGATGATTATATATTCATCGAATTCCATGAAACGACCCGGTTTATTATAAACTTCAAGCAATGAATGCCGGGCAATATTTTCAATATTGAACCGGGAATAAAAACTTATGATTTCCTTGATGTCGACAAAATGCACGACTCCTGCTTCATAAAAACAACTGCCCTTCCGGAAATTACCGTATGTATTGGGTTCGATAATTTCGCCGAATTCTTTATCGGGGTGGTGGGAGCTATACATAAAACTAACGAAAATACCGCCTGGTTTTAATTTTTCATGTATTTGCATGATAATTTTTTGAACATGATCCCTTTTATTGGCGTATATGCTTTCCCGATCGAAAATCATGTCAAAGAAACCGTTTTCGTAAGGCAGCTCCAAAAAATCACCTTGCGTGAAATTCCCCGCTAGGTTCCATTTTTTAAACCTTTGGTTGCATATCTCTACCGCCGAGCTTGAACCGTCAATACCGTAAACACAGAAACCATTTTCCGCTAAAAATTTCGCGTTGTTTCCAGCTCCGCACCCAACATCCAGTATTTTTATTTTTACCCTTGATTCACGCGGAACTGAAAAAAAATTCCTCGCCACCAAGCTTACCAGAATATCGAAAGGGTAAAGATTAAGCTGCTTTCCTTGCGAATAAATTTTTTCTTCCCAGCAGCGGTTAAAACTGTCTTTCATATATTATTTTTATATAAAAATGACTTTAAAGCGCGCTTTATTTTATCCAATTCAATATCCGTCAACTCCGGATAAACGGGCAGCGACAATGTCGTTTTTGCTATCGCTTCGCTCACGGGAAAATTGCGCCGCTCCATACCTAAATACCGATGCAAAAGCTCGCCCGATTGAATCGGAACAATTGTTTTTATTCCTTTTCCCTTGAAATAATCGCCCAGTCCTGGCGCCAAACGCGTCTTAACAAGAAAGCGGTAAAAATTAGGCTCCCTGTTTTCGACTATCGGAGGCCAACAAAGCTCCGAAGGCAAAATCTTGCGATACTCTCGGGAAATTTTTTTCCTTTTAGCAAGGAAAGCCGTTATTTTTTTTAATTGAATACGGCCTATCGCCGCGTTAATGTCGGAAATCTTAAAATTAAAACGCGACTTGTATTGCTTGCGGCAATCAAATTCCCTGTAATCCTTGGCATTGTCAATAACTTTTCTATCTTTCGAAAATACCATCCCGCCGTATCCGGTCGTTATGACTTTGCTCGCATAAAAGGAAAATATTGACGCCGCCCCGAATGTTCCCACCATTTTTCGATTGATTTTAGAACCGATCGCCTGAGCGCAGTCTTCAATAACCGGAACTCCCAATCCCGTAAATTTATCGACATCGGCAGGCATTCCGAAAATATGAGGAACAATAATTGCCTTTGTCTTGGAATTTATTTTTTTTAAAGTATCCGAATACGAGATATTAAAATCATTAGGATCGACATCGGTTAAAACCGGTTTCGCGCCGATCAAATCGATCGCATTGAGCAAAGCCGAACATACGTAAGTCGGCACAATCACTTCATCGCCCCTTTTTACCCCCAAAGAAACCAGCACGACAAGCAAAGCAGCGCTCCCGCTAGAAACTAAAGCCGCATGGCCTGGTTTAAAACCCAAATATTCGCAAAATTCATCTTCCAACTTGTCGGCTTCTTTCCCTTGGGCCAGCCATCCGGATTTCAATACCCTTAAAATCGCTTCCGATTCGCGGTTATCAATGGCCGGTTTATTATGAAGGATCATTTTTTTTATTTGGTTTATTTTCAAAATATCCCGCTTTCACGCGCATCGGATTACCAGCCACTAGCGAAAACGGCGGTATTTTAACTCCTTCGACAATCGTACCTGCGGCAATTACCGAATGATGTCCTATGCGCGCCCCTTTTTTCACAAAACAATGCGATCCGATAAAAACATTGTTTTCGATGGTAATATTTTCCCGCTCCACATTTTCAGACAAACCAATGCATTTTTTGTGAGAATCGGCAACGTTAATCGAGACAAACGAAGAGATGTCGCAATTATCGCCAATGATCACGCTGGCACCCTTTGCGTTTACTTCGGAAAAAAGACCGATATAAACATTTCGGCCGATCTTCGGCTCGCCGCCGATAAAAACCAAAGGATGGAATTGGTTTTCAGGCATCTTTATCAATTTTGACACATTGATTTCCTTTTCCATGCTAAAAATCTCTTAAATTAATTTTATCGCCCGCTTTAATATTCTTTTTGGAACTTCTGCCGACAAAAAAACAAACATACTTGGGCGGCAATCCGTTCCCGGGCCGACCCAAAACCAAGTCGCTTTCTTTTATCGTTTCGCCCGCTTTAATGTCCTTTTTAGCGATAATGCTGCGACGACAATCCATTTTCATTTTCAGCTCGGCTTCTGATAGGATAAATTGGGAAATACCCGCCATTTTTTCCGCTTCTCTGACCTTCAAAACCAAGTCTTTCAACTCGGCCGGATCCGCGGAAAACCAATGATCGGGGCCGGCTTCATCTTTGCTTAAAGTAAAATGCTTTTCAATCATTTTAGCACCCAAATTTACGGCAACCACCGCCGCGGTCGTCCCGGCGGTGTGGTCAGAATAACCAACCAATGCGTCAAAAGCGTAATGTAAAGTCTTTATTTGATTTAAATTACACGCTTCCGGTGGCGTTGGGTACAGTGAGGTGCATTTTAAGATAATTATTTCTTGATTTCCTTGATTCGAGATTGTTTTGACGGCGTCTTCGATTTCATCGATTGTCGCCATGCCGGTGGAAATGATCATCGGTTTACCTTTTTTGGCATAATAAGCAAGCATTCGCAAATTAGTAAGATCATCCGAACCAACCTTGATCACCGGCATATTTATCTGATCGCCGCACAAATAGTCCACGATCTGAAAAGTACTGTCTTGCGGAGTGGAAAAAATAATGATGCCGATTTCTTTGGCGTAATCAAACAATTCCCTTTGGCAATCCCGGCTCAACTCGTAGCGTTTAAACATCTCATACTGCGATTTGGTTATCTCGCGGCCCTGGCTTTTATAGGTATATTTCAGTTTCCGGTCGGAAACGAATTCTTCGGTCAAAAACGACTGGATTTTTATCGCGTCGGCGCCGCAAGCTTTTGCTTCCCGCATCATTTTTTTAGCCAAATCAACATCGCCATTATGGTTGATACCCAATTCCGCAACGATAAAGCACGGCTCATCACCTCCGACATATTTTTCGCCGATTTTAATTTTTTTTAATTGGTTCATTTCGTTTTTTTATAGCCATCATGGCATAGCCCTGGCCGGAAGGTTTATTTTTTTCAAACTTGAAACCGACCTTCTCGTATGTTCTAACGGCGGCCTTATTTTCTAAAACCACCCCCAAGCTTATTTTTTCAAGGCCCAGCGCGTCAAATGCGTAGTTAACGACCAGCGTGGCCGCTTCCGTACCGATACCTTGGTTCCAATATTCTTTATCCCCAATCAGCAACCCCATTGTCGTTTCTTTTCTTTTGAAATCAATAGGTTCAAATTTGACATTTCCGATATGGCAATCGCCCCGTTTAGAAAAAATCCCCAACAATAAACAATCCGACCGGAAGTTCTTTTCATTTATGTAATCCTTCAAGCAAAGAATGTCGATCTTTTTTGTCTCCAGATAACGATTGACTTCCGGATCGTTAATCCAACCGCAATATTTTTCAGTAGCATCTTCGGAGGACAATCTTCTCAAGTAGATTCTTTCGCCGGTAATCTTTTCCATATCGCAATTAGGTAAGCCGGCGAAAACCGGTATGGGCCACCGGACCCCTAAGGGATTCACGGACTTTATGCTTATCAATGGTCTTTTTTAGCAATCCGAAAACTTCATCTAGGCATTTCAAATAAATACTTACGTGCGATTCTTTCATGCCGTAAGAAAGATAAATTCCGGTTGAACCGATTATCCCCCTTTTTAACATTTCCTGAGTGAATAATGTTTTCACCGCTTGACTGTCGTCGCCATAATCAAAAGAAAAATCAATCAGCACCGGCCGACCTTCAATTTTTAATCGTATGTTGTTGGCCGCCGCAATTTTTTTAATCCCGCTATGTATGACATTTCCAAGCTTGTTAAGGTAAGCGTGAACATTTTCACTTTTCATTTTTTTTATTGTTGCTAAAGCCGCGACCGGACCGATCCTTTCTGTCCAGTAGGTACTGCTAATAAAGGTAATCTGCGCCGCTTCCATAATTTCTTTTTTACCGATTATCGCGGCCATTGGAAAACCATTACTCATTCCTTTTGCAAAAACCGCAATGTCCGGATTAACGCCCAGTTGAAGATGAACGCCCCCCAAGTTAAACCGAAATCCCGAAGTAATCTCGTCAAAAATCAACACCGCGCCGATCTTATCGGCGATTTTTCTGACTTTGAGTAAAAAATCGTCTTGCGGCTCCTGATATCGCAACGGCTCCACGATGATGACTTTTATGTCCCCGCTCTTGGCAACAATCTCCTCCAGCTCATTGATTTTGTTATAATTGAACGGAATAGCCGTACCGGCGAGGCCGCGAGGCACGCCTCGCGGTTCCAATCCCGGAAGCAAGTGGCCGTCCAGATTTTTGTCATTGGCCAAGTTTGAAGCCAAATACCAATCCTGCCAACCATGGTAACCGCAAAAAGCAATCTTCTCGCTTCCCGAGGCCGCCCGAGCAATCCGCACCGCCACCGCCATCGCCTCGCCTCCAGTACGGGCATATCTTACCATTCCTGCCCAAGAATGGAGTTTTAACAGAGTTTCCGCAAGTTCAACTTCTTCGGGCGCGTTGAAAGAAGACATCGATCCATCGTCAATCGCTTTTTTTACCGCTCGGTCAACGTCTTTATCGGCATAGCCCAATATGCAACTGCCGATACCCATTGAATACATGTCAAGATATTTATTGCCATCCAAATCCCAGATTTCAATTCCTTTGGCTTTTTGGTAATAAGAAGGCCATTGGTCAGGCAAAAACATCTCTGATCTTTTCGACAAGAGCTGGCACCCTCCGGGAATGATCTTTTTTGCCTTATTCCAAAGATGGTTTCCTTTTTTGGTTTTAATTGCCATTTTTTTGGATTTTTTTATCATTAGCCAGGGATTTTTTGTAACCTTCGTTCCTTTCAATCCCTTGATTGATTTTTAACAATTCCGGCCGTTTTTGCAACAGTTCCATGATTTCACCGAATCCAAAAGTCGGGTTCTGCTCGTACAGTTCCTTATATATCGCTTTAATAAAATCATAATCTTTACTTTCATCAATGGTAAATCGCAGCTTAGAATAATCTCCCGAGTCGCAAAATAAATTGGCCCGGCGCTCCGACGGCGCGTTCTTTGCGATATTGGGCGTCACGTGCTCTCGTTCCGATTCTAAATCGGCCGTTTGCCAGCTATTTTCAAGAGAAATAAAACTAAAAACTTCAATATCGTACCCATCAGGAAATGTCGGAGGATAAACATTGCTAACGTAATCATAACCGCCCTTTTTATACAATTCTATCACCTTTTCGGAAATTGCCGGATCAAGCAGCGGACAATCCGCCGTAATTCTGGCTACCGCGTCCAAATTAAATGCTTTTGCCGCGCGGTAATACCGGTCCAAAACATCATTTTCGGAACCGCGAAAAATCAACGCGCCGCTGTTCCTCAAGGATTCCGCCAAAACGTTATTTTCCTTGGTATCAGGAACGGCAAGAATTATAGCATCACAGTTTTTTATGAGCTTAGCGCGGCCGATTACGTGCTCCAAAACCGTTTTGCCTTCAATTTTTGCCATAACTTTGTTCGGCAAACGAGTGGAACCGATTCGGGCCTGGATAATAATTCCTAACATAATATTGAATTAAATAATCTTAACTCCAATTCCATGGATAAATGTATTTATCGTTTAATTTGGGAATTTCTATTTCCGCATCCCTTGATCCCTTCTTTACGTTATCAAAATAATCATTAAAAACACCTAAATTCTTTTCCAATTGCAAAGTTGAAGAAATTCCCAAAATAACCGGGCCGAAATTTTTTTTTAGGACGTATTCCAAGAAAAATCTTTCTCGAGAATCATAGTTCGCGGCAATTATCTCATAAAAATTCTTCAGATTATCTTTTATGGGATCGAAAAAAACCGGCAACGCGTCCGGATCCATCAATAACAATCCTTGCAAAAAAACACTCCTGATCGCGACCAGTTTGCCCCTTTTTTCAAGCTGGTCGATTTTACCACTCTCTTCAAAAGACCGATTGAGGGCGTTTGAAATCACCTGAAAAATTTCCAATTCGCCGTATTTTAAAGCCTTATCGACTTCATGCGGATTATCAAGCGAAATCCCGATATATCCGATCAATCCTTTTCTTTTATATTCAACCAATAACTTCAAGAATTCATCGGGAAATTTAAAAAAAAGCTCGCTTTGGTGGATATAAACCACATCCAAATGGTCGCGTCTTAATTTCTTTAGCGATGATTCAACGGAATTGCGAATGTTTTTTCCAATAGTCCCTTTGCTAATGTCGCCTTTGACGTATTTGATTTTGGTGGCAATGGTTATATCTTTTTTTGCCAACGACAGCGTTCTGCCAAGCACGGTTTCGCTTTCCCCATAATCCGCGGCCGTATCAAAAAAATTTACTCCGGCTTCCACCGCCTTATTTATAATCTCGACCGCTTCATCATCCTCTACGTTTTTTTTGTTGGCAATACCGTATTTCTGACCGAACTGAGCGCAGCCCATGCAAAAGGCCGATAATTGCATATCCTTATAAGTATAAAATTCCATTACTTGTTTTTCTAGTATTAATCATCAATAATATACCATTCCGCCTCTTTTGTTTAGTATTGACAAATATCAATACTCTATAAAGGAAATTATTTTTTATGTATTTTAATAATGTCTTTTACCGTGCTGACCACCTCTTCGATTTCGGTATCGGTCATTTTTGGAAATAAGGGCAAAGATATCGCTCGCCGATAATAGTTTTCGGCAACTGGAAAATCACCGGATCGATAACCGAACTTTTTTTGATAAAACGGATGAAGATTGAGCGGAATATAATGGACCTGAACTCCAATGCCTTGTTTTTGCAATTCCTCAAAAATCATTTTCCGACCGACATTCAATAATTCCAAATTCAACTGAATCGCATAAAGATGCCATGCCGATTTGGCATAATTTTTTTCTTCGCGAATCTTGATTTCGGCAATATTTTTAAATTCAGCGTCATACTTTGCCACAATCTCCCGCCTTCTTTTGATGAACATATCCAGTTTTTTTATCTGGCTCAATCCCAATGCGCATTGAATATCGGTTAAACGGTAATTATAGCCAAGACCCTGTATTTCATAATACCAACCGCCCATTTTGGGAATCTTAACCGCATAATGCTGTCGGAATAATCTAAGCTTATCAAAAAAAATTCTGTTGTTCGTCAACACCATGCCGCCCTCGCCAGCGGTAATTGTTTTCACTGGATGAAAACTCAAAATCGTCATATCGGCCATAGAACCGATTTTTTTCCCTTCGTATTCCGATCCCAAAGAGTGCGCCGCATCGGCGATAACCAACAAATTGTGCTTTTGGACAATCTTTTTTATTTTGCCATAATCGCACGGATGACCGGCAAAATCTACGGGAACAATCGCTTTGGTCTTTTGGGTAATTTTTTTTTCGACCTCGGCTAAATCAATATTAAGGGTATTTTTTTCAATATCCGCAAAAATCGGTTTAGCGCCGCAATAAATTGCGGCGGCGGCAGTGGCTGAGAAAGTGATAGGAGTGGTAATAATTTCATCGCCAAAACCAATTCCAGCGACGCTATAAGCCGCATGCAAAGCCGCGGTTCCAGATGAAACCGCCACGGCATATTTCGCGCCGCAATATTTCGCCACCGCATCTTCAAATTCAGACACCTTCGGCCCCTGCGTCAACCAATCGCCCTTCAAAACCGCAACAACCGCGTCAATATCGCTTTGGTCTATCCACTGATGGCCGTAGGGAATTGTTTTTTTCATTTTTCAATCTCCAAAGTTTGTAATATCCTCTCTATTTGACCGCGGTCAAGCTGATCTTTGCTAACACCGCTGGAATAGACAAATCCTTCCGGCAAACTTTTTCCGCCGTTAAGGTTATTCTGGCCCCAAAAAGAAAATTCGGGTTCAATTATATAATAGTCATTATATTCTTTAGTATGCCCAATTTCTTCTGCGGTCAAAAGCACTTCATCTAACTTTTCTCCAGGCCGGATCCCGGTAATTTTTATCTGGGCCTGCGGCGCAATTATTTTGGCAAGATCAATAATTTTCATGCTTGGTATCTTTGGAATAAAAACCTCGCCGCCGGTCATTTTTTCAATACAGTTGATAACAAAACGGATCCCGTCTTCCAATGAAATCCAAAATCTGGTCATCCGTTCATCAGTTATCGTAAGAACTCCTGCATCTTTTTGTTTCAAAAACAACGGGATCACGCTGCCACGGCTGCCCGCCACATTGCCATAGCGCGAACAGGCAAATTTGGTTCCGCTCTGGCCGGAATAAGCGTTTGCTTGAACAAAAAGCTTTTCCGCGCACATTTTCGTTGCCCCGTAAAGATTTACCGGATTCACCGCCTTATCGGTGCTAATGTTAATCGCTTTTTCCACGCCGCAATCAATCACCGCCTCGATAACGTTTTGGGTACCGATAATATTTGTTTTTACCGCCTCAAAAGGATTATATTCGCAAGCCGGAACTTCTTTTAAAGCCGCGGCATGCACCACAATCTCAACTCCTTTCATCGCCCGGCAAAGCCGATCTTTGTCTCGTACGTCACCGATAAAATATCTGATCCTTTCGTCTTTTAGTTTCTGTTGCATCAAATACTGCTCGAATTCGTTATTGGAAAAAACCCGGATTGCTTTTGGGTTGTAATCTCTTAACGCCACTTGAGTGAATTTAGTGCCAAACGATCCCGACCCTCCGGTTACTAATATTGTTTTGTTCTCTAATATCATATTTTTGTTTGCATCTTAACCTGCATTTTAATTATTTCAGCAGACTCTTTATTCCGTCCGCCAATGACACGCGCGCTTCCCATTTTAAATCTCTTTTCACTTTGGAAACATCGGCCAAAGTTTCATTCACGTAGTTTTTCAAAGGATTGCTTTGGTATGCGGGTTTTATGCTCGTTCCAAGCAATTCATTGATAATGGCCACCAATTCATTCAGACTGTAACAATTGCTTGTGCCCAAATTAAAAATATCGAAATCAATATTAGACGCCATTCCCGCCATGAAACCCGCCACGACATCGCCGACATAAATAAAATCTCTGGTTTGCGCTCCATCTCCGTAAATTACGGGACTTTCCCCTTTTTTAATCGCCCATATGAATTGAGAAACAAGGTTGGCAAATGTTTTTTTAAACTCTTCACGCGGCCCATAAACTGAAAAAAAACGGAATCCGATCGAACTCACGCCGTAGAAATCATTATAAAGATGAGCCATTCTTTCCATCGCATAACGAGCTTCGGTATAAAAATCTTTCACCAAAACCGGCATATTTTCGGTAAAAGGCGGTTCGTTGCCATTATAAACCGAAGAAGAAGACGCCCAGACAACCTTGCAACTTTCCCTTTTGGCCAGCTCGAGAATGGCAACAAACCCGTTTATCGCTTCTCCGACCAGCATGGGATTATTGCGGTAAAGCATTGTCGTTGAGGGGATGCCCAAATGGTAAATACCGGCAATTCCCCTTAACTCGTTCAAGGATAAAACTTGAGCGGCATCCGCGCGAATAAATTCTATTTTATCCCGGAAAGACGCGATATTACCGATATTTCCCGTCGACAAGTTATCGATCACAACAACTTCATCGCCTTTGGCGACCAGTGCTTCAATAAGATTCGAACCGATGAATCCCGCTCCCCCGGTTACTAATAATTTCATATGTAATTAAATTTTTTTTGCTTTTCAAGCTTTTCAATAATTTTTTTCACTTTTTGCGAATCGTCTTTTTGGCATATCAGGATGATATCATCGGTAGCAACAATTACCAAATCTTTGATCCCAACCCCGGCGATCAGTCGATCGCTTGACCCGTAAACCATGACGTTCTTTGATTCAATTCCAATGTAATTGCCTTTAATGTAATTCTTGCCCGGAGCGCTTAAACTGTTCTTTAATACTGACCAGCTGCCAACATCGCTCCAATCAATATCGCCGACGATCACCGCCACTTTATCGTAATTTTCGATCATCGAATATTCCAATCCCGTCTTGTCCATTTCCGAATATTCTCGCGCAACAGTTTCATAGTTTTTCTTCCCTAAAGCTTCTTTTATCTTTATAAAACGCGCATAATTATCCGGTATGAATCGCCTGGTCAAGCTCAAGATCAGTCCCGGATAAAATATATATATCGCGGTGTTCCAAAAATAATGCCCTGAAGCCAAATATTCTCGCGTCCTTTTTAAATTCGGCTTTTCCTTGAAAAAATCGACTCGGAAAAGTTCGCAATTATCCGCTTTTTCAATAAGGGGTCCTCGTTTTATGTAGCCCAGTCCCGTGTCCGGAAAACTTGGTTTCGCGCCGACAGTGACGATGTATTCCTTATTTTTTGAAACAAAATCATTTCCTCTTGAAATTATTTTAAAAAATTCATTATCGTTCTTTATTAAATGGTCCGAAGGCAAAACCAGCAGCGGCTCACTTCCGCAATCATCTCCGCAAATTGCAAGAAAGAAAAGAATCGACGCCAACCGCTCGCGGTTTAGAGGCTCCGCGATTATATTTTTAACCGGCAACCCGGGAAGCTCCCTTTTGACCTCTTCGAAATATTCTTCATTGGTGGAAATATAAATATCATCAAGCTGTGAGATATTTTTCAATCGGTCAACGGTTTGCATCAGCAAGGTTTTTTTCCCAAGAAGCTTCTGGAATTGTTTGGGCTTCTGTTTGCGGCTCAATGGCCACAATCTTGTTCCCTGCCCCCCTGCCAGAATTAATGTTTTCATAAAGTATTTTTATTCTGACGGCAACACATTTTTATATTCAATCGTATCAGGATTTTCGTGCGCGAAAATATTGTTTTGGGCACTGAAAAGATATGCCGCGCCATTCCCTTTATTGATGACGGCGTGCGCCACGTTCGGATTGATGGTTATTCTCTGAGGCTTATCGTTGACAATAAATATCGCTTTATGCTCTTTTGTTCCCACATCCTCTAAATGAATTTCGACATTGTCTCCAATGATAAAAAACCATTCGATTCTTTTTAAATGGTAATGCCCTCCGCGAAAACAGCCAGGCTGAATAGTGGCAACATAAATTTGCTTGATCGTTTGACCGGCTTCAATTTCATCTTGCTTCAGCATTTCCACCAACCAACCGCGCTGGTCGGCGTGTTTTTGCAGATCTTTAATTTGGTAATTCATGGGTTTAACCATTATAATGGCCCTTATCGTATCACTTATTTTTGCACTATATTCCTGATATTTCCAACCAAGGGAATATCCATTATTTCTTCGGAAAATTCAGACATCTTTTCGAGCATTTCCTGCGACCATCCATCATACTCTCTTAGAGTTGTTCTCATCACGCTGAACCACTTTTCTTTAGTTTCTTGCGGCAAAGACAAAAACATTTCCCGAAGCTGTCCGGCAGCAGCAATTCCCGCTTTTGATGGCTCGATATTTTTGGATAACCAACGCGTCCATTCATCAAGAAGCAAACTGCCTTCTTCTCTCGAAAGATGCACTGGTGAATCGAAAGATTTGATAATTTTCAAAAGACGTTCTTTATACGCATCTCTCATTTCTGCCATTTCGCCGTAATCAAATTTTCCGTAAGGAGAATTGTTGCTTTGAGAATCGGCGTATGTTTGCAAATGCTCCCTCATCGTCTTTTCCAATGGATCTCCCGCTATTTCTTCTTTGCTTCTTAATAATGGCCGCATTGCGGCATCAAACCCCACACGATAAAATTTGCCGGCATCGCTAGCATAATCATAATGTTCTTTAGCTAATGTCAAAAAATGGCGGCCAACAAAACAAGGCCCATTTACATCAAAACGATCCGCCCATCTGGCCAATACGAGAGACATTATCGGATTTCCTTCCTTATCCGTTTCTTTGTACGGTCGAACTTCCCGCCCAACCCCGTCCGAACATTCAACCTTCCTTGTTTCAGGATACCTGGTATGCGCCGCAATCAAATAAGAAATAACCCTTGCTTCATCTGGATCAACGCCGATTATCTTGCTAATTTCCGAGAATAAAAGTGCTCCCGCTTCGGCATGGCGCACCGCCCGGCCCTTTTCAGCATACCTCTCAATCAGCGCGCAACCTAAAATGTCATGCAATGATCCGGCAACGATTCCTACATATGCTTGGCGCGGATCCATGCCTGATTTGGCGGCCAATATTATTGAATGGATATAATCCCGCGCAAAATGACCGATACCATGCGCCGCCTCGATTTTACTTAAATCAATAACCCCTTCCAGGGCTTCAAGCATATCCTTAATGACTTGGCAGCCTTTTTCCTGCGCTTGCTCAATCGTTTCGATTTCTATTTTTTCAAAAAGTTCGTCATGTGATTCTTCAAACTCATCCCTCAATCCCTGCGCCCAATCCCACGCTTTCGCTTCATTATTATTTACAAGCTCGCGCGTTTCATTGAAAATATTTGCGGCATCTTCTTTTTCCGTTTCAGTAATATTTCCTAATTTTAATTCAAAAGTTTTCATATTGCATCATTGCCAGCACAAAGCTTTCTTTTACAAATTCAGCCATTTTGGGTTTTTTAATGTCCATTCTACGGTCTTTTTGATGGATTGTTCCAAATCAACCGGAGGCTTCCAGCCCATTCCTGCCATTTTTTCGCCGGATAGCGCATAGCGCTTGTCGTGGCCGGGCCTGGCCGTATGGTAGTCCACCCACTCAATCTGGCTCGACGGCAAATCTTTTCCGTTAATCGCCTGAGACACCCAATTGGCAATTTCCAAAACGGTCCGTTCTTCACCAACAATATGGTAAAATTCCTCTTTTTGGCCCCGGTCAAGCAAAAACAACACGCCATCGGCAACGTTCCGAGCGTGAATCCAGCAACGAGACGACTGGTCGCTTTCGCCCTTGCCGTGGAGCATTATTGTTTGGCCGTTCAAAACCGATCTAATAATTTTTGGCAAAAATTTTTCCGGGTGCTGGCGCTCGCCGATAATATTCATTGATCGAGTGACAAAAATCGGCAATCCAAACGCATGCGCGAACGAAAATGCGATCATTTCTTCGCCCGCCTTGGCCGCCGAATATGGATTGGACGGCTTAAAGCGGTCATCTTCTTTATAATAAACGCCTTCCGGCGCCGCGCCGAAAACCTCATCCGTGGAAAATATTACGGTCCGGCATTGCGGTTGGCGGTGTTTCAGGTATTCCAATAAATTTGCGGTTCCCAGCACATTTGATGAAACAAAAGGAATGCTGTTCTCCAAACTCTTATCAACATGCGATTCGGCGGCAAAATGGATCAAATAATCCAAACTTCCCACCATGTTATGGGTCATTTCCGAAATTGGCGCCTGCAAATCATGCCAGATGAACTTCACCCGATTGGCATCGAATGATTCGCATTCGGTAATGCGGTTGAGATTTCCCGCGTAGTTCAAAGAATCGATCACCAAAACTTCCCAATCCGTATTTTTCAAAATATGCTCAACGCAATGATGCCCCACGAAACCCGCGCCACCGGTAATCAAAATTTTTTTCATATTAGCAGTTATTTTTCTTTTTAACTTAAGTCAAATCAATTTGCAAGCAATAGATTTATTTTGCTGCGTGTCGATGAACCGACATAACCAGTCCCCTTTTTCAATCCTAGAGGCGTTAAAATCTCGCGGGCGTACTTTTCCTGAAAACGGACCACGGCGGCCTGGGTATCGGTCGAATAATTGCCGGTTATTTTTCCTTGCGGATAGATGTCACTGCCAAGCGATTTTAATAATTCTTGCAAACAGCTCGTCTGAATGGAATTTTCAACGCCAAAATAAAGATCGGCGGTAATGGCTTCGCAGGAATAGTTCCCGGCCGCAACCGGAATTGCCGGCGCGGTCGCGCGCGCCGCCAAAATCGCCTGGATCCGGGCGATTTCTTTTTTCAACGACTCGATCTGCGCCAACAGCTTGTCCTGAAGCGCTTTTGCGGCCGCGTCGGCATCGCTGATCACCGCCGAGGTATTCTTGGCAACCGTGATTTTGATCGAATAAGGAACTCCGTCGCCTTCAACGTTGAACTGCGACGTTTTCCCCGCCGCGAAGGGCATCAGAGTGAGCGAAGCGTATTGGCGGCCGAAATCCGGCAATTTCAGGAAACCTTTGCCGTCTCCGGCAACCGGCAAATCATCCACTTTACATTCGCTGCCGTTGGCATAGCACAAAACATAGGGCACTCTGAACTTCGCCTTGGCGTCGGAAGAAAATTCCAGCGACATGGTGCCCTCGCCGCCGATTATCCTTTGCCAGTTGCCCGCGAAATAGGTCGTGTTGTATATCACCGAGAGCAGCGATTCGTCGGAATTGGGCAAGTAGTTTATCCTTGGACCGACATTGAAATCCGCCAACCCGGCCAGTTTATAGCAATATTGGCCGCCCGAATGGCAATCATTGACCAAAAGCGCCACCACCCAGTTCCGAAACACGTCGCTAAAATCAATATCATGGCCATTCTTGGCCAAAGCGTAATTTATCGAATCAATCCCCGCCCGATCAGTCGCCATCGTATCGGCCAGCACGTTCGCTCCGTATTGGTCAACCAGATATTGCATGAAAAGATGCGCCGCGCCGTAATTTGCCGGCTTGTTGGCCCATTCGGTGAGGCTCTTGCCCGTGTCAGCGGAAAATGAACGGCTGCGCTGGTCAAAATTGCTGCCGGCAAACGGGTTGTCATAACCCATTATCGTTGACGCGTATTCGGCGCGGGCTTCATTGAGCCACGTTTCGTCGGAAACATTGCGCAAACGGTCTTTTTGGTTGAAAGTTATCAGGTGCGTAAATTCATGCGCCAGATAGGCCTTGGCCAGCGGGCTATCGATATATCGCGAATTGACATAAACCATCTCCCTTTCATTGGAAGTCGGCGCCTGTATTTTTAAATAGCCGTCGCCGGTGTTTATGTACCCGCCCGCGTCTTTAACCATCGGATGAACCATGATAGTGATCCTGCCGTTTCTGTTGACGACCGGATTAGCATCGCTGCCAAAAAAAGAAGTGAGTTTGGGATAAATATTATTGAAAAATTCAGAGTCCAGATTTTTGAAAGAATCCAGATATTTCGTCCGACCGGAATCATCCAGACTGGCCCACCACGCCTCATCAACATAAAAATAGGTTTTAGCCCCGGCCCAAACCAAATCCGCCAGCGTCTTTTGCCGGCCCGCCAAATCGTATGTTTTATCAATATTAAAAGTGGCCTTATCTCCGTAATTATCCGCCCAAGCGAAATGAGGAGCAAAAAACAGTGCAAGAGCCAAACCCGCAACCGACAAACTTAATTTTATTTTTTTAAAAGCGATTTTTGCCATTGTTTCAATCAAAAAAGCAACTCATTCTGAGCTAAACTCAATACGTACATTATATAATACAAAATCCCCAAAAACAAAAGCTAACCGTCAAGAACCGGGTTTTATTCTCCCCTATTTATCTATTTTTTCGTTTTGGGCGCAAAAACCATCATCCCCAGCCAAAATAAATTGATTATCGGCCAAATAAAAATACTAAAAAATTGCGCCACATAAATGAAATTGCCGTATCCCCCCAAAAGATACAAAAACGCGAAAATATTAGCCATTATTGATACCCACCAAAAAGCCCAGTTTCTTTTTTTATTAATCCAAAAAACAATTACGCCAATTAAAGCAACTACAAAGATACACACATAAATCGCCAATACTATCAGTTTTGCTAAATCGCCATAAATACCATACATAATTTTTTTATTATGATTTTATTTTAATATATTTCAAATCATCAATAAGTAATTCCGAAACATTAACATTGATCAGTTTTACACTTGCCAAATTGATTCCTTTAATCATAACATCGATTTGACCGTTGATTGATGTTGTCAATGCGTTAATTACAATTTTTTTGGCGCCGGCTGAAAGCTTTGTATTGTTTTTAACTTGTCCCAAAAGACCAAATTGCGACTTTAATATTTTCAATTGGCTAATTAAAACCGTTTTCTCTATTTCTTTCATCAATCCCAGGTTGGCATAGTGGCCCACATTCGCGATAATTGAATCAACCGTTGCGACAACAATAAATGAAGATTCCTTCTGGCCAATGTTCCCTGCTTCATCTTGCGCCTTGACTTCGAATTTATGAAATCCGGTTTTTTGAAATGCCAGATCAATGGCGCTTTCGGTCGTGGTTGCGTTATCTAGATAGACATCCACCTCAATTTTATCACTCAATGTTTTATCATCGGTCGCTTGATAATTAATCGGCAAAATCAAATTGTTAAGATATGTGTTGCCGGTTTTTGGTGAAGTTATTTCAATGACCGGTGCAATAATATCGCTTTCTTCGGTAACAACACCATTAACCACTTGAACCGCAAATTGATCCTCCCTACCCAAAGTTGCCGTACCCTGAATAACCGCGCTTGTTTCTTGAGTTTGGCTATTTCCCCCTCCTTGTGAAATCAATGTGGTTTCCACCGTGAAATCACCCGAACCTGTTCCTTGGGTTATGATTTTATATTTACCGCTTGGATTGGGGACCGTGATAAATTCCGCGTCCGTGTCAAACCCGGTATAATATGCGCCGCTTATCCTGTCAGTTTCCGGCAAATTAATAATGTTTTTGCCGCTCCATTTGCCATCAGGAGCAACAATTTGGATATCCACCGGCGAGAACACTTGTACAAGCATCAAATTTGGGATATGCCAATTGATTTCAACTCCTTGCGGCCGATAACCGGTCAATAGCTCTAAAACATCCTGACGACCAGCAACCATTGTGTTGCTATGGTCCGATGTAATAGTGATTATTTCATCTTCGGGTATGTTCATGCTTTGCGCAGATACCAGCGGTACTGTCCCATCCCCTTCACCCTTAATCATTCCCCGTGGACCAAATGGAATATCGTAATCGATCGGATAACCATGTTGCCATTTTGGTAACTGGGTTGATGTTGCAACATTGAATCCCGTAATTGTACTTTGCCCATTAACGAGATTGGCAACAATTTTATCATATTCTATTATTTCAATTTTTTTCACATTTTCCGTTAAATTTAAGTTCTCCAAAAATAAATTTTGCGGATAATTGTTCGGATAAAAACGCAAAATATTGGTGTTTCCTTCGTATAAATAATTGTAAATAGGCAATAATTGCGCCGCCGAAGGCACTCGCCCCCGAACATAAGACAAAAGATCGGGATAATGATTTTCTTTTGCTTCTTGCTCAAATATCGCCTTATAAACGGAACCAATTATACTTGGTTCGATATCGCCGCCCTCCCATAACAAATAAGATTGCGGAGACCCATTGTTTGGTGTTGCCAAAGTAATTAACTGGTCAACATCAATTTTATAATAATCCGCCTCAATATATTGCCGCGCCACTAAACCACCCATAGAATGTGCAACAATATCGACTTTTGGCATATTGGTATCTGTCTTAACTTTTTGTATCAATCCAGCCAAAGATAACGCGCTATTAACATTACTTTCCCGCCATTGGTAAGGGAAATAGAACAAATCAATACCTTCAACATATCCATTCGCTTTTAACTCCGCGACCAAACCGTCGAAAGAATGAAAGATTGGATCGATTTTCAATTCTCCGTTTTCCGGCCAGGAGCCGACTATTCCCGGAACAAGAACCACCGGATCGCGGAAGTTTTCTCTTGCGATCCAGTTCGCGGAATCAATGCTTCCCGCAATGTGCGACTGATCCGGACCGTTCTGGCTCCCCCACCAGTTATATTTAAAATCCGGCAAAACACTGTCCGCCGGATTGTTATTGGCGACATCAATGATATTATTGGAAAACTTCGAACGGTTGATCTTGATATTTCCGCCGCCGATTTGACTCATTTCCACGCCCGCGGCATTGCCGGAAACGCGGCAAGCCTGCATTTCCAATTTCCCCGCCCCAGCCACCGAAACCGCGGTCTGGCGCGCCGGCAAGCCGTCAACCAGACTGGCAATCATTTCCGCGTTTCTTAAATCCGCGGTTCCCGTGTTTCCAACCGAAATCAATTTTCCGGAATAACCGTTTTCACCGACAAGCTTCACCGGATTTTTCACCGTGCCCTTAATTAATAAATCGCCGTTGGCAAAAATCGCGCCTCCGGTCTGAAAATTTATTGTTGCGCCTTTTTTAATGGTTAATTTTGACCCAAAGGGAATAACCACGGGTTTATCAACAACTTTGTCTTGCCATTCCTGGTTTCCGGAAATAACTTCCGGATCAACGACATCATAGTTTGAAATGGGCGCGACCAACGGATAACGATCATAATTCGACTGATTGATATTGCAAGGCGTATCGCCAATACCATCACCGTCCAAATCTTCGGTAACGCATCGCGCCCAATAATTGCCAAGCTTGCCGACGCGCAATTGGTTTTTGTAATCGTACCCATATTCTTCTTTCGAACTCCAATAATTTACATAGGAACTGCCGCTTGTCGTGGCCTGCCCGTAGAAATCATTAAGATATATTTTATTGTCTTTGCTTTGGCAAATCGCGCCGGTGGGCCAGCAGAATTGCGCGGGCAAATTAATATCAAAGTTGGCGTTGCCGCGAAAGATATTGCGGGTTACTTCGGAAGAATCGGCGCTATAGTAATCGATATTGATCCCGTCATAATTCGATTCAATGACATTATTTATGATTTTCACATTGCTCGCGGCATAGCCCAGCCTGATTCCCGCGTTGTTTGCCGCTCCGCGCAAAATAAAACCCTCAACAATGTCCGAATCGGCATACAATAGCTCGATTGCCGGTCTGCTGGGATCAGCCGCTTCAATAATCGCATCCGTGGTTGTGCTATTGGCAAAATCGGATTTATCGGCTCTCAACGTTAACCGCCGCTTTTGCATGATATTCACATTCTCAAGATAAACCCCGGGAACAACCAGAATCGTATCGCCATCACCCGCCGCATCCACTGCCGCCTGGATTGTTTGATATTGGCTTTCGGGCGAAACACTGATCGTGGCGGCAAAACAAGGACTAAACGCCGGCAAAAAAAGTGCCGCAAAAATCCAAAAAGTTCGCTTAATCATGTTCAAAATAATTAATTTCCAATTAAATTTATTTATTATACCAACCATTCCGATTTGCGCAAAACAAAAGCCCCGCCGAGGCGGGGCTGATGTTTTTCTGCCGCCAGTCCACAAGAAAGGCGGGTTGAAAAATGCTAGTTAAGCGCGATTTGCTGGCTGATCCATTCGGTCTGGTCGGTCATGTAGCTTGATACCACATTGGCACCCGCTGCAGTGTGCTTCCAGGTAACGGTATCCAACCTCAAATCATAGAACGCGCCGGCAGTGCTTGTCCGGGTATAAGTCGCGCCAACCGCGAATGTCGCAGTCGTGCCCGAAGTAATCCTGTAGCAAGCACCCGCGCTGGCGACAGTGCAAGTAGCGGCAGTCGTTCCGGAAGGTTGCGTGTAAGTCACGTTAACCGAAGCCGGGGTATTCTGCGCGACACTGTTCACGCCGAAGTCAACCGAGAACGCTCCCACTGAGCTGGCCGGGATATACACATCGCCGGTTGTCGCGGCAACCTGCACGTTGAAAGTGGCAGATAACGTTGAGGTTGATCCCAAGTATGCCGCTTGCGTCGCAGTTGTGCTGATACCAGACAAAGTGAAGACCGGGCCTTCGCCGAAGACGATCGCATCATAACCAATCGCAGTACCGGTTCCGGTCATTGAAAGGCCATTGCTCTTGTCCGCGCTGATGTTGGTGCCGAAGAGTGCCGCTTCATACCGCTTGGCATCATCAGTGCTGATGTGCGTTGTGGTATTCGCCGCGCTCACCGTGTCATCAACTTTGATCGAGAAGGTCTTGGTGGTGTCCTTGGCAATCGTGTAGCTCAAATCAGTGAAGCTGGCTTCCGCCAAGTTTCCCGCAGTCGCCGGGCTGGCTGTGCCGATCACTGTGCCGGCATCATCAACCAAGTAAACCGTGGAAGGAACTTTGTAGGTCGGGCCCGCGCTCGCTGTACCGGTCGTGGCGTAAGCTACGCTTGTATCCGGAATTACTGCGCCGCTGGCAAACTGCACGTGATCAATTGAGTTGATCAACAAATTGTCCTTGGTCGCCTTGACGTCAAAGGTCAAAACGGTCACACCGGTAACATTCTGGCTGGAATCAGCCACGATGTTGCGGGCCTTAGGAGTCGCGGAATTGACGCTCACCGTCAAAGTCGCGTTGGCTGATTGGCTGGCATTGACGCTCACCAATCTTCCCGTCGCGTCGCCGCTGTATTGGTTCAAACCAGCCTGGTCAACCGCGCGAACAGTTGTGACGCTGTTGCTCGATCCCGAAGCCGCCAAAATGGCAATGCAAGCGGATGTTGACGCCACGCCAGTGCAGGACCTTGTGCCCAATGTGCTGGTCGAGCTGGTGCCAAACGCTCCCGAAGTAATACCGCTCTGAACATCAACCTTAACAGTCAAGACTTTGGTAGTGTCCTTGGTCACGAGCACTTTGCTGGCAAATCCGGTCAAAGTGATCTCATAATCGCTGGTTCCCACCTTGGAAACAGTGCTTGAGCTCAAAGCTGAAGTCGCCACCTGGGTATCACCATCGTAAACATACAAATTGGTGAAATAGGTGTAGGGCTGTTTGTCGAATTTCAGGGTCAAGCGCTGAACATCCATGTCCGAACCGCTCGCCTTGATCTTCAAACCATAGATCGCAACCTTCTGGTCGCCTTCATACACTTTCGTGTTGTCGGCAGGAGAAGGATTCACGGTCACCGTGATCGTGCCTTCCGCTCCACCAGTCGTGGTTGTGGTCGCAGTTGAATCGCATTTAACACCAGTCGTCGAGCTGTAACCAGTCGTTGACGTGCATCCCGCCGGAAGAGTTCCGGTGGTTGTTCCGCCAGTCGTGGTTCCGCCAGTGGTAGCACCACCGGCCAACATCGCGTTCAATTTCGCGCGAGTCGCCGCACCGACAAATCCGGTACCCGCGGTCAATCCGACCGGGGTCAAAACTTCTGCCGCATATTTATCCTGGAATTTGATAACCGCAGCCTTGGTCAAACCACCGAAGGTTGTGGTCTCGTTTCCCGCTGAACCCACGCCTGTCGCCGCAACCGCGGTGGCCGCATCCGAGTTCAACAAAGCTTGCAAACATTTGACATCAGTTCCAGTGGAACCGAGAGTCAAATTTCTTGTGAAAGTAACTCCTGTGCAGGCAGCGATATTTGCATTCGCCACGCCGCTCGCAGTCGTTCCGCCCAACTGACCCTGCAATCCGGCTAATTGAGCCTGTAATTGCTGAATCTGAGCAGCCAATTCTTCGGCAGTCGCAGCCTGGCTCAAGCCCGGCACAACAGTCACTGCCATCGCCAAAGCGATAACGCTCGCGATTAATTTCTTGCTATTCATTGTTTATTGTTGTTTTTTTACTTAAAGGTGTAAAAACCTTTCTTAATACTTCTGTCGCGCCGACCTATTGAATCCTCCCAGCCAAAGCTTTGAAGCTGTGAGAATCGCGACTTCTTAATCGTCAGACGTGCTGACGAAAGATTCTCGCATCCCATCCTTGGCGGAATGGCGGAAATCTTTTGTCAGCGCATCCGAAGCTTATAAAATACAAAATACGATTTTGGAGGTCGCACCTTGTTGATTACAACAAGAAACGATTTCCAAAATTATTTGTTCAGCGAACTGCTTAAATAATAATCGATTGCCTGCTCGTAGCTGTTCTCGTCGTATAGTTTCTTCACCTGCGCCAAGTCATTGTTTTGCTCTTCGGACAAAACCGCGTTTTTCTTGAAATAGCCAAATAATGATTCCACGATCGCCTTATCCGATGCCGCCTCGGCGCCATCCTCGGTGCTGCTGGCATTTTGCTCCAATCCCAGCACGCCGTATACCTGCTTTTCTTTATTGCTGATGGTCTTCATCGCCAGTCCCGCTTCCTTCACGATCGCGCCGGCATTGTCCGGATTTTGCTTGACCAGCGCCGCCACTTCTTTCTTTGCCGCGGCTTTGGCGGTTTTGTATTCATAGAACGCCGCGGGCAAGTTCTTCACCAAATTCTTTTGCGATATCAAATCAATTTCTTCAAGCCTTTTGGCCACCAATTGCAAATTTGCCGCCGCGCTCTTGTCCTGGCCGCTGATCATGGCCATCCCCTTTTCCGTGGCTTTTTTAACCGAATACAGTGGTTCTCCCGGCAGCGCGTTCTGCGACGCGATCACGGTCCCTCCGGCCAGTCCCGCCAGCATTATTCCGGCAAAAGCGGCCCGATATTGGAAGGTAAAATCCATGATCGAAGAAATAACTGATCTTTTCTGTCCTATCGCCCCGGTTCCCATTATTCTGATCTTAGCCAAATGAACCCATTCATTATCGGGTTTTATCTCTTTCAGGCTTCTTATTTGATTGATCAATTCTTTTTCCGAGTTCATTTTTGTGGTCTTACACTAGCTATGACGCAAAATTGAATAATTTGTTACAGTAGGACACCAATCTGGCAAGGTCGCACCTTGCATAATTTCAATTGTGCAAGGTGCGACCTTGCACGACTTAGTTAGGACAGTTTGGTGCGCAGTTCTTTCATCGCCCGGTGCAATAAAACCCGGGTCGCTTCTTCGGAGCGATCCAAAAGCTGGGACACTTCGCTGATCGGCATGTCTTCAAGATAACGCCAGATTATGGCGTTCTGATAATCTTCATTTAAGCTGCTCATGGCTTTGCGCACTCCTTCCATGTCTGAAGCCAATATCGCCTGCTGTTCAAAATTGACTTTCGTATCGACAATCTGGATATCGGCAATATCGGCGTTGGCCATTTGCATTTTTGATTTTTCGCGATAATGGTCAACGACCAGATTTTTGGCAATTTTGTACAAAAAAGCGCGCGGATTTTCAATCTCATCCGGATTCTGCCGGGAATTATCCCAATACTTGGCAAAAGTTTCCGATGTCAGGTCCTGCGCCAGCTCCTTCGAGCTCACGCGCAAGAACACAAACCGGTAGATTTTTTCAACGTAATCGTCGTAGATTTTGCTGAACTTTTCCTGAGATTTATCCATCTTATTTGGACAGCTCGATATGCCGCTTGCTCAAGCAAGCGGCTTCTTATCATGTCCTATCCTATATAGCATAATTTGCAATAAAAATCAAGCTAAAACAGTCTTGACAGTTTAAGATAATATGATTTTTAATTTATAGGCGGTGGTATTGCGTTCTCCGGTTCGTTCGATCAGTCCTTGCTTTAACATTGACCGGAAATCGCGGCGAATCGTTCTTTTGCTGACGCTGGGAAATATTTTTTGTATTTCCCAGACTTGGGCATTCCCGTTCGCTTTCAAAAATTCAACGATCCGGTTCTGGCGGGCAATCTGGCCGGGCGCCAAACCATTTTTCTCCTCATCCTCCTCGCTTTCTTCCCCTTCTTCGTCTTCTCCCTCCAATTCATCCTTGGTGATTGAAATCTCCTGGAAAATTGAAGCTTTGACGGTTGCTTTTTCCATGTTTGGAACATCTTCTTTGGGTTCCATTGGTTGTTCCACAATCATGGGCGCGGATGGAATTTCCGCTTCCACCAAATTCTTGTTTGGGGCGGGAGTTATTTTTGTCTCCGGTTCCTGGGGCACTAAAACAAAATCCGTGACCGGTTCATTTTTGGGCTCGTTTTTTTGAGCTTCCATTTCATTTTTAACGGCATTTCCGTTTGCGATTTCCTGCGCCAATTTCATCTCGGTCAGCTGCTGGGCGGCAAGCGCGTAGTTATCCCTCACCTGCCCGATCCGGGCCGGTGAAACCCAATTCTGGGCGGCCGCGATATCAAGAAAACTGTAAATCAATTCCAGATTCCGCCTTATGTTGCCGAAATAATCGTTCTTTTCCATGACGTATTCGACAATAATATCATCAGAAACCTCTCTCAATTTATAACGCAACGGCTCCCTTGAGGGAAACAAGACTGTCAGCCGGTAAATATCCTTGGCAAGCTCGGTAAATTTTTTATTCATAGTAATACCCTCCCATTCATCAAAAATCCAAAAAAGCTAATTTCTCGTTAGTCGCACATTATTATTCTTTACACTTTTTTGCGGAAAAAAGAAAGCTCCGAAAACTTCCAAAAACAACTGCTCGCGTCATTTGTTTTCCGCTTTCGGAGTGCCGCCGACAGCCGCGCTGGTTTGCCATCGCAATCCGGGCAAGCGTTCCATTGTTTGCTTGGTGGCATTATCTCCGGCTGGCCATTTGGCCGCGGCAACCGCCAAATCCTGCAACTGGCAATCCGCATCAAAAAGGTACAACGCCTCATTGGAATTTCCCAAATTGCCCGAATAAATTTTATCCGCCGAAACCGCCGGAACCGTCTCATCGTCGGTCCTTTCCAAGAGATAGAACCCGGACGCTGTTAAAATATCGTTTTCATTGAAAGAAACCGAAATTTTTTGATTTTTATTCTGCAACTGCCAGCCGTTAAGATTGACGTTTTCCTTGGAAACGTTTTTCAATTCGATCCATTCGTCGCTGTAACTTTTGGCCGTTCCCATCCATGCCACCTCGTTTATTATCACTTTATTTTGCGCCAAAACGGTATTTTTGCGGGCACACTGCTTGATCGCGGGTTTGGCTTCTTTCGCGGGAATTTTTTCTGCCTCATCGCCGCTACTTGCCTTTTTTGTTTCTTTTCCCGGTATCTCCGTTTCCGAACTGCCAACCGGAACAATCCGGGGCTTTATTTCCACCCACTGCCGGTTGTCGCCGAAAACTTTGCTCAAATCCGCGAATGACGCCGACATGCTCCTCCTCTGCCCGACCAATACAAAAAATCCAAACCCCAAACCAACCGCCAACGCGCCGATCGCGATGATATATTTTCGTTCCATACGAAATATTATTTTATTATAGCAATTGGAATTGCTAACACAAAAAGCCGCGGGTACGGCCTTTGTTTTGTTACGGGTAGCTACAGATTTGTAAAAATTATATTTTCCAATGTGTTTCGATACTACGGAGCGTTAACCCCGCAGATCGACCAAAGGAGTGCCTCCTTTGGAATCCTCGAAATCTGTAACTCCCTAAGGCTTGTACCTCAGGGAGTTACAGATTTTAAATTCTTTATAACCCGCTGAAACTTTTGATTTTGGAAATAGGAATTACCGCTACCTGGCCGGATTTGGCCACGTCGGCAATGCCCAAAATATTGCCCTCGATATCGAAAACCGGCGCGCCAAGCGCTTCGGTTTTTTCATAGATGCTGGTGTTTATCGAATCCGAATTGAAATCGCGCACCACGCCCTCGTTGACGAAATTGCCGCCTCCGGAAAGCGTTCCCGCCAGGAACACCCTCTCGCCCAGCCGCAAATTGTCCAACTGGTAAAAACCGGCGGTGGGCCAATTCGAGTTTTCCAATTTCAATATGACCAAATTTTGAGTTTTGTCCCTTTTCAAAACCTCGAACGCAGCAACTTTGCCGGCCACCGTAACTTGCGCGGACGCCCCCGGGCCGAACAAGCTGTATGGCAAAGCCACCATCCCGTCGGAACTGAGAATCACGCCCGAACCGTAGACCACCGCTCCTTTGGCGTTGGTAACCTTAATCCCAGCGGCAATGCCGCTGACTTTGGCAACCGCGTCTTTGAGAGCTTTGTTTTCCTGAATGGTAACCTCCTGCCTTTCGGTTATGCGCACCGGCGCCAGGTTTTTAGCATCGCCCGCGTTAACGTTGAAGGGAAGCAAACCGGCGAAATAAGAAAACGCCGCCAAACCGCCCAAAATTCCGCCGGCCAGACCCAAAATTAAAACCCCAAGCAATTTTACTGTTTGTTTAACCATAAGAATTAAGCTTCCACTTTAGCTGTTTTGCGCGGTTTGGAATTCCTTACCGGCGCTTTTATCATAATTTCGCCATTTTCCGCGTCCACCAAAACGTTGTCGCCTTCCCTAACTTCGTTGGAAACGATTTTCAACGCCAGCGCGTCAAGAACGAGCTTCTGAATCACGCGGCGCAACGGCCGGGCGCCCAGATTTGAATCAAACCCGCGCTGGGACAGGATTTCTTTCGCCGGTTCGGTAACGGTAATCCGGATATTTTTCGCGTGCAAGCGTTTATCAACCTTCTGCAGCTCCAAATCAACGATTTTCTTAATCTGTTCCTTGCCCAAATAATTGAAAATCACGATTTCGTCGACGCGATTCAAAAATTCCGGACGGAAAGACTCTTTCAAAACCGACATCACTTTATCGTGTGTTTTTTCTTTGCTGGCATCCTCGGCGGATTGGACCGAAAAACCAAGCGCCGCTTCTTTGGCGATGATATCCGAACCGATATTGGAAGTCATGATCAATATCGCGTTCTTGAACGAAGCCGTTCTGCCTTTCGCGTCGGTCAGCCGGCCGTCCTCAAGAATCTGCAAAAGGATATTGAACACCTCCGGGTGCGCCTTTTCGATTTCATCGAGCAATACCACCGAATAAGGCCGGCGGCGGATCTTTTCGGTCAATTGGCCGCCTTCATCATAACCAACATAACCCGGAGGCGAACCGAGAATCCTTGAAACCGTGTGCTTTTCCATGTATTCGGACATATCCAAGCGAACCAAAGCGTTCTCGTCATTGAACAAAAATTCAGCCAAAGCTTTTGCGGTTTCGGTTTTTCCCACGCCTGTTGGACCAAGAAACATGAAAGAACCCAGAGGCCGGTTTTCTTCGGCAATTCCGGCGCGCGCCCGGCGGATGGCGTTTGAAATCGCCACTATCGCCGCTTCCTGGCCCACCACCCGGCGCTTTAAAATATCCTCAAGGTGCTGCAATTTGCGCGCTTCTTCTTCCATCAGGCGCATAACCGGAATCCCGGTCCAGCGCGAAACCACCTGGGCGACATCCTCCTCGGTAACAACTTCTTTGAGTATCGGACGGTCTTTCTGGAACCGCGCCAATTTCCTTTCGGCGGATTTCAATTCTTTCATCAACTGGGGAATCTTGCCATACTTCAATTCCGCCACGCGCTGAAGATTGGCGTGCGCTTCTTCCCTTTCGATTTCAAAACGGATTTCTTCAAGCTGTTTTTTCAAGCTTTTTATCTTGCCGATGGTTTCTTTTTCCGAACGCCACTTAGCCTCAACGGAATCAGCCTTCTCCTTCAAATCCGCCAATTCGCTGACGATGGCTTTCATCCTCCGGGCACTGGCGTCATCCTTGTCGTTTTTTATCGCTTCGCGCTCGACTTCCAAACGCTGAATGTCTTTGCGCAATTTTTCAAACTCAACCGGTTCGGACTCGATATCCAGGCGCAGCGAGCTCATCGCCTCGTCCATCAGATCAACCGCCTTGTCCGGCAAAAACCGGTCCGGAATGTATCTGGCCGCAAGCTCGACGCACGCCTCCAAAGCTTTTTCGCCGATTTTCACGCCATGATGGAGTTCATATTTTTCTTTCAAGCCGAGCAATATCGTTTTCGCGTCCTCAATCGACGGTTCAGATACAAAAACCGGCTGGAACCGGCGTTCAAGCGCCGGGTCCTTTTCAATGTATTTTTGGAATTCTTTCAGGGTTGTCGCGCCAATGGCTTTCAATTCGCCGCGCGCCAAAGCCGGCTTCAACAGGTTTGAAGCGTCAATCGTGCCGTCAGCCGCGCCCGCGCCCACCAAAGTGTGCAATTCATCAATGAAAAAAATATATCTGCCGGCCGCGCGCTCCATTTCGCGCAAAAGCGCTTTTATTCGGTCTTCGAATTCGCCGCGGTATTTCGTGCCCGCGATCAGCGCGCCCAAATCAAGCGAGATGATCTCCTTGTCGCGCAAGCTTTCCGGCGCCGCGCCCGAAGCGATGCGCTGGACCAGGCCTTCCACGATCGCGGTCTTACCCACCCCCGCCTCGCCGATCAACACCGGATTATTCTTCGTGCGGCGCGACAATACTTGCATCAGCCGGCGGATTTCGTTATTGCGGCCGATCACGGGATCCATTTTCCCGGCCCGGGCCATAACCGTCAAATTGCGCGTATATTTTTCGATCACCTGGTACTTTGATTCCGGCTCCGGATCGGTGATGCGCTGGCCGCCGCGAATCTTTACCAGTTCTTTGAGCACGGTTTCATAATCCAGTTCGCCGGTTTCCGGCGTGGCAAAACCGCCTTCGGCGCGAATGAAATCGGCCTTATCCAAAATTTCTTTGGCTTTGGTCGGGGTTCCCAAAAGCGCCAAAAACAGATGTTCCACCGAAATGAATTCATCCCCCATTTTATTTGCTTCTTCGCGCGCCTTATCCAAAACCTTGGCCATATCCTGGGTCAGATAGAACTGGCCGAATGCCTGGGGACTGGCGATCACCGGCAGCTTGGCCAAACCGGAAATCGCGCGGCGTTTCATGTTTTCGGCATCCGCGCCCAGCCTTTCCAGAATGTTTAGAACCAGACTCTTTTCCTGCGACAACAAAGACACCAGCAAGTGCAAAGCATCGATTTGCTGCTGGCCTTTTTCGCGGGCCAAATCCTGGGCGAACAAAATCGCCTCCTGGGCTTTATGGGTGAAATTAGCTGCTGAGTTCATATGATTAGCTTAAAGCCAAAAGCGAAAAAACGCAAAAACAGAAGTATTATTTGCCTCGCGTTTTCCGCCCTAAACTTTAGTTTATATTACTGCGCCGCGCTCCTATCCCCCAAGGTCACTTCCAGATTTAACACATCCTTTGCGCGCTGCACCTTCAAAGATACCTTATCACCCGGATTATATTTTGCAATAACCTGCGTCAACGTGTTGGCTTGGGTAATCTTGGTCCCGTTCACCTCCAGAATAATGTCCTGGTCTTTCAAACCGGCTTTCTGGGAAGGAGATCCGGCGATGACCGAATCAACTTTTCCGGAACCGGACTTTGAATTTCCGGTCGTTATCCAGGCGCCGTAATCAACCGGCAAATTGTTATCCGCCTGGATCTGGGCATTAACAATCGTGTAATAAATTCCAAGATAAGGATACGTGATTTTGCCGGAATTTTTAACCTGGTCGATATCTCTCTTGGCAACATTTATGGGAAGCACAAACCCGATGTTTTGGGCGCCGCTGGCAATCGCGGTATTAACTCCGATAACCTCTCCTTTCAAGTTAAGCAGCGGGCCGCCCGAATTGCCTTCGTTGATCGCCGCGTCGGTCTGAATTAAATTATCAAGAGTTTCGCTGGTTCCCGCGCCGCCCGCAGTGATTGAGCGTTGCAATCCGGAAATCACCCCCACCGAAACCGTGTTATTGAATTCGCCCAGCGCGTTGCCGATCGCAATAACTGACTGGCCAACCTGTAAATTGGAGGAATCGCCCAACGTAACCGCGGAGAACTTCTGGCCGGGATCGCCGCTGATCTTGACTACCGCCAAGTCTTGCGTCGGATCCAGCGCCAAAACTTTCGCAGGATATTTCTTGCCTTCAGTGGTGATCGCAGTATATTCCGCAGTTGCATCGCTGACTACATGTTTGTTGGTCACGATCATTCCGTCCTCGGAAACAATAAACCCCGAACCCGCGCCCACCTCTTTATTCTGAGTGCCTTTTTGACGCATTTGCGGAATCTGAAAATTGTCAAAAAAACCGAACGGATCGAATCCTGAATTTGGCGAAGTGTAATATTGTTCGTAAACCGGAACGTTCTTGGTAATGATTATCGAAACCACCGCGGGCGAATAGTCTTTGACCACCTTGATAACTGCGTCTTCCTGGGTCGTCTGCGGCTTATAATCAGGCTTAACGGCATTATCACCGCCCGGCGCAGCAATCTTGGGCGCGGTTAATTGCGGCAACGACAAATTAAATCCCTTAACCAGCGCACCCAGCTGTCCATAAGACGCCGCGCCCAGACCAAAACCAACCGCCAAAGCCACGATCACGATTATCGCGCCCCGGAATCCTTTTTTATTTCCGGCAGGCCGCGAATCAACCGCCGCGCCTGAAGCCATTGTTTGGTTTTCCGTTGAATCAAGATCATACATTGACATATG
>Ga0074195_1000482_pt1 | contig 77479 bp, 69 predicted proteins | sample EPASupsiteHSE623_FD_64525 | JGI IMG/M metagenome (GOLD analysis project Ga0074195, IMG submission 64525) | Bioremediated contaminated groundwater from EPA Superfund site, New Mexico - Sample HSE6-23 | ecosystem: Environmental > Aquatic > Deep subsurface > Groundwater > Contaminated ...
TTTTGCATCACTTCTATGAGAAGTGACTGAGGTTTACCAGGAGCCGTATACGTGGCCCGTACGTACGGTTCTGTGAGAGGGATAGCGCCACAAATGATCACTGCGGCGCTACCCTACTCGATTACAGGTTCTAGCCCCGAATCCCTGCGATGTTGTGCAACTGCGTGGGGAACATAAAAAAGGTGGTGCGTAGCTTGAGGCTGCAGGATTTTGAACTGGAGCGGTATTTTGCCCGGTATGAGTTCGAGGCACCCTATCTCCTCTGCTGCTCGGATTGCGAAACAGCCACAATCAAGGATGTCCTCGACCTGGAGGGAGGGAGAACTGTTGATTTATTTCTTGACCAGCGGCTTGGGTACACTGAATCTGCGGGCAGTACCGGGTTGCGGAGTCAGATAGCAGCTCTTTATCGCAAAGTGGGTACTGGGGATATTCTGGTTACTTCCGGGGCCGAGGAAGCCATTTTCATTTTTATGAATACCGCTCTGAGCAGGGGTGATCACGTTATAGTTCAATATCCCTGCTACCAGTCCCTGTTTGATGTTGCCCGGTGGGTAGGGTGTGAGGTGAGTAAGTGGGAGGTCAAAGAAGAGAACCAATGGGAACTGGACCTTGACTTCCTGGCGAAAAATATCAGGGAGAATACGAGAGCCATCGTCATCAACTCACCGCATAACCCAACGGGCGGCCTGATCTCCAGGGGAAAGCTCGATCGGATCGTGGATCTGGCCAGAGGCAAAGGCATTCTCCTGTTCTCGGATGAGGTATATCGATTCCTGGAGTACGACGAATCAGAACGGCCGGAGGCCGCCTGCGACCTGTACGAAAACGCGGTTTCCCTCGGGGTGATGTCCAAGGCTTTCGGACTTGCCGGTCTGCGCATTGGGTGGATAGCGACACCTAATTCCCAGGTTTTTGAGAGGATGGCCGCCTTTAAGGATTACACCTCGATCTGCAACAGCGCTCCGAGCGAGTTCCTGGCCGCCCTGGCCCTGAAACACCGGCACAGGCTGATTGAGCGCAATCTGGGGATCATCAGGGAGAACCTGACCATGCTGGACGGGTTTTTTGCCAGGCATGCCGAACTGTTCCATTGGCACAGGCCCAAAGCGGGACCTGTAGCATTCCCCGGAATCTATTGGGACGGGGATGTGGAACACTTCTGCGCCGACCTGGTCAATGCCAAAGGGGTACTGCTGGCGCCGGGCAGCTATTTTGGCTGTGAAGGGAGCAGTCATTTTCGCATCGGTTTCGGTAGAAAAGACATGCCGGAATGCCTGGCGAAGCTTGAGGAATACATCAAGGAGAAGCCGAGATAAGAATTGAGGAAGCCACTTTACGCCCAGCTTATTTTTTTTGATGAGTCACATATACAGCTTTTCATATCCATTTCCTTTTTTTTTCGAAGCTCCGCCAAATCGTAGGCATACTCTCCGAATAAGGTATCAAGCTTGACAATAGCGTAGGAACCACTTGAATCCTTTTCGATTTTTAATACTTTGCCTGTCTTGTCGTTCGGTGTTACCACAGTGTCGCCAATGAACAGTATTGTCCTCATCTTAACCTCCCATTCTGACGTTCCCTTGAAGCGCTTTTAATTCCCTTGTCTTTTTCTAGACGGGCCCATGCAACACTTGGTTACATGGGCCCGTCTAGTCAAGAACTGTTTTTACCTCGAGAGAGTCTCCTCAAACTTCTTCTCCAGTAAACTTATGCGAAAAACCGTTTCCGCAGCCCAAAGTACCTTGCCAAGACAGCTTTTCTGTCGGTAAAGAAGTCAACGACATCCTGACCTTGCCCGTGCAGCGTTCCGAGAAACGAATCCTTCATACCGCAAAACGGGAAATCTCCTGTCGGCGCCGGTAACCCCAGGTTCACGCCGATGTTCCCCGCCCGAGCCCTGTATTGGAACTCCCGAACCGCTTTGGCGCTTTCTGTGTAAATGCAGGCTCCGTTGCCGAAGGTGCTGGCATTTACCAGTTCGATTGCTTCATCCAGTGTCTCTATCCTCATTAACGAAGCTACCGGGCCAAAAATTTCCGTTTTACCCACAACAGAGTCGGGGGCAACTCCTTCCAACACAGTTGGCCCCACAAAGTGGCCCTTGTACCCGTCTTTCACAACCGGGTTCCGTCCGTCCACCAGTGCCTTTGCCCCATCTTTAATAGCCTGCTCAATCAGGCCCAGGACATGATTCTTGTGAGCCCCTGTGATTACCGGGCCCATATTGACCGTGTCGTCAAGGCTGTAACCTACCGTGAAACCTTTCGCGAGCTCCACAAATCTCTCCTTGAGTTCTTCATAGATGTCGCCAACTCCAACCAGAATACCACCCGCCAGGCAGCGCTGCCCCGCGCAACCATAGAAGGAGGACACTATTGAAGCAATAGCGTCGTCCAGGTTTGTATCAGGCATCACAAATATGTAGTTCTTTGCACCGCCCTGACATTGGACACGTTTGAAGTTCTGGGAGGCTACCGTGAAAATGTGCTTGGCAACGGGAGTAGACCCCACGAAGGAAATTCCCACAACCTTCGGATGGGTGAGGAGCCGGTTGGCTGCTTCCGTGGCTCCGTGCACCATGTTGAGAACGCCAGCCGGAAGCTTTACTTTGCTGTGAATCAACTGGAAGATGTAATTCATCGCATTGGGCACTTTTTCGGACGGTTTCAAGACAAAGGTGTTCCCGGTAGCCAGGGCAAAAGGCAGGAACCAGAAAGGTACCATGGCCGGAAAATTATAGGGAGCAATCATGGCGAACACACCGAGCGGCTGTCTCAGGCAGTGTACGTCCAGCCCGGAAGCAACATCTTCCTGACTGAAACCCATCATCATTCTGGGTACGGACAGGGCAGCCCGGCACATGTTTATGACACGACCCACTTCGTCCCTGGCCTCCTGGACCGTCTTGCCCATTTCTTGAGCGATGATACGGGCTATTGTTTCCTGCTCCTCCAGAACGACATCGCCCATCTTTCTTATATAGTCCTGGCGTGTTCCGAAAGGAGTCTCCCTCCATGCCGGGAAAGCGGAATGGGCGTTTTCAACAGCGGCATCGACTTCCTCGATTAAGCTTAATGGAACTTCTCCTATAATCTGGAGCGTCGAGGGGTTTTCGATCTCAAGTACATTTGAAGACTTACTGGGAACAAACTCTCCCCCTATGTAGTTGGCTGATTTCCCGTAGTGTTTCTTAACTTCTGCCAATAATGCCATTTTTCGCACCTCCATAAAGCTAAATTAAGTTTGTTGAAAATTTGAAACTCCGAAAAATCACGATTCGCTTCCCTATTGAGATAGGAGTTCGGCGTACATTTTTTCGATTTGGTCTGCACTCGCGCGTCTCGGGTTGTTGGCCGGACTGCCGCTGGCAAGGGCATCCTCGGCCATCTTTCGGGCTACTTGAGTTAGTTTACTTGATTCAATTCCCAGTTCGGAAACCGAAGGAACCTCCACATCGCGGCAAAGTCTTTCAATAGCCCTGACTGCTTGTTGTGCGGCGTTCAAGGTGGTGACGCCCGTCACATTTTCTCCCATGAGCTCCGCGATCCTCGCGAATTTCTCAGGAGCGGCCGGCCAGGAGAAGTTCATAACTGAGGGAAGGAGCACGGCATTGGCCAGCCCATGCGGCAGCCCGAAAAGGGCCCCCAAGGGTCTCGCCATCCCGTGCACCAGGTTCACGGACGCATTTGAAAATGCCAAACCCGCAAAATAGGCCGCCAGCGACATCTTAGAGCGAGCCTCGATATCGTCCCCGTTAGCCCAGGCGCGCCTCAAGCTCTCAGCTACCAGCCTGATAGCTTCCATGGCGTAGGTATCGGTTACAGGTGTGGCTTTTCTGGAAATGAAGGCCTCAACAGCATGGGTCAGGGTATCTACTCCGGTAAAAACGGTTACATTCGGAGGTACGGTGAGGGTAAGCATGGGATCTACCACTGCCACATCAGGTACTAGGCACAGACTGGCGATCATCATTTTGACGTGCCTGACAGTGTCGGTAATGACCGTTACCTTGGTCACCTCACTGCCGGTACCGGCCGTTGTCGGGATCAACACCAGGAAAACATCGCGCTTTTGGGCTTTGTCGTACCCTTGATACTCGGCGATTTCTTTCCCTTCGGAAACAACAATGGAAACCGCTTTGGCGGTATCAAGGGCGCTGCCGCCGCCCACTGCCAGGCAGCAGTCGCATTTTTCCTCCTTGAACAGCCTTGAAGCTTCCCGGACCATAGCATCGGTAGGCTCGCCGGTTATATCCGTATACGAGACAACTTCAAGTCCGCTCTTCCGGAGAATACCGGTAACCCTGTCCAGATGCCCACATTTCATCATAGACGGGTCGGACACTATCAAGGCTTTTGAGCCCTTTTGCTGAAGAACTTCGCCGACAGAATCGACACATCCGGCCCCGTAGTAGGTGAGAGAAGGCGTTACAAACCTAAAGGCTCCTGTTAGATTAAACATTCTAGTCCCCCTTTCTGTTGGGTTCCACGGTTGCCTGCGCGAAAGTCAAAACCGACCAGACGGACCAAACTCGTTTTTTCTTTCACACGTGCTTCCATTTTTCTAATAAGCAAAAACCATACCAAATCCAAAAACAAGGGATTTCATTCAATTGCGATTACGTGTGTGTAGAATTTTTTATACTCGGAATACGGTTCATCCACAGGATGTTTACCAGAAATAAAAAATGTAGTGTTTTTGCTACAGAAAAACACTACATGAACGGAACCTGTATCTATTGTATCTTGATTATCTTGATGTTTAGAGCATATTGTGCTGACGCAGTTTATAGTACAGTGTTGTACGGTGAATACCCAGAACTTCGGCCGCCTTTTTCTTGTTACCTCCAACTTCCTTCAGGGTCTTTGCCAGGAGTTTCCTTTCGGCATCCTTTTTTGCATTTTGCAGGGTGGGATCGCTGCAGTTGACAGCATCTCTGCCATCGATGCCGTCAACAGCCAAGGTCCCCGTCACTAACGTTGTCGAACCCTGTTCTCCCAAAACATAAGACGGGAGATCCCAGACCGGAATAGTGTCGCATTCCGAAATGCAGTAGAGCCTTTCCAGCAGGTGCTGCAGCTCCCTCACATTGCCGGGCCAGTGATACCTTGTTAAGAGCTCGAGCGCTTCCGGTTCCAGTTTTTTTATTGGAACGTTCCATTTTTTCGAAACGAGGTTCAAGAAATGTTCACATAAAACCGGCACGTCTTCCGGTCTGTCGCGCAGAGGAGGAATTTCCAGTACGACTCCGCTCAACCGGTAGTTCAGATCCGCTCTAAATGTCCCTTCCCGTACCATGGCTTTGATGTCCCGGTTGGTGGCGCTGACCACCCTGACGTCCACAGAAACGGGCTTCAGGGAGCCCACCTTTTCCAGCTCACCCTCCTGAAGGAACCTCAAAAGCTTTGCCTGCAGTATTGGCGACATATCCCCAATTTCGTCGAGGAATACTGTCCCCCCGTTTGCGATCTCGAGTTTCCCGGATTTTCCGCTCCGTTTCGCATTTGTAAATGCCCCGGATTCATACCCGAACAATTCCGATTCCATCAAATTCTCCGGAATGGCGGCACAGTTGATATAGACAAAGGGCTTCGAACTTCTGTTACTGGCAGAGTGAATGGAGTGCGCGAACAGTTCCTTGCCGGAACCACTTTCCCCGAGGATGAGGATGTTAACATCAACCGGGGCAAGTTTTTGGGCCAGGCTCTTTACCTTATCCATTGCCCGGGAACAGGAAATAATGTACTCGAAAGTCCACTTTGACTTAAACCTTTCGTTTAGTTCACGCCTATAATAGTTGACCTCTTTTTCTAAAACGGAAATCTTGGAAATAAGTTGTGAGACCTCGTTGCTGGTCTTGAAGATAACCTTTCCAACTGAGCCGATGCATTCCCCGTTTTTAAAAATAGGAATCCGGTTTACAATTGCATGTCTGCCTCTAATTGTCTGTACTTCCCCCACCTCGGCAACACCCGTTCGAACAACAATGTGAAGCCGCGTGTTTTCTATCACCTCAGTAACGGGTTTCCCTTGTACCTCATTGCTGCTGACCCCGAGGAAAGCCTCGTAAGCGTTGTTGAGCCAGAGAACTCTGGCGTTTGCGTCAACCAAAACGATGCACTCGGGGTCGCTGTCCAAAACCGACACCAGAAAATCAAGCATGTTTTTTTCAGGAAGTTCAATCCTTTTTAGTAACGCCTGTTGTGTCATTGGACAAAGGCCTCCCTCAACCTGCTTAATTTAACTACAGTAGCAAAAATCATACACAGTACACAATGTCAACTAATTTTCTTATAAAATTATACCTTTTCATAATATTATAACAAATTTTGTTGACAGGCAGTAGGCATCTTCGGGAGAGTTTTCCTATATTTGTTTTGCCACATGTTGTTGAACCACGACAGAGCTATGTATAAAGAATTATACATGTTGTCTCAGAGCAGCAGAAGATTGGCTATTTTTTATCCAAATTTCAATTTTTTGATGATTCCCCGCAACGGGTTTCTTTCTTTTTCTCCAGGCTCATGTTTCGCTTTCGGTCATTTTTATTAAGCTGTCAACGGCATTTCGGGCGTGTTAAAAAAATTCAGATTTGTGTGTGGCATAACAATTGCATTTACTGCTGTACACCAGACGGATACGATTTCGCCCGCGGAGGTGGTGTTTACCTTACAAAAAGTCATTTCGGTCGGATGTCGTTAAAAGGTCACGGTAAGCGCACGATCTTTTTAAAAGGAGGTTTTTCAGTTGAGTTTCCCAAGAATCAACGGCGAATGGATGACTCCAAAAAGACGTTTCTTGTCAGGTCTTTTTGGCGGCCGGGTTGACAGGATACCTGTAGGAAACCCTTCTTCAATAGCAACGGTTGAGTTAATGGCGGCTACAGGAGCCTTTTTCCCCCATGCGCATCTTGTCCCGTCTTTGATTGCCGATCTGGGAGCGGCAGGGCATGAGATTTGCGGGTTTGACACCATAATGCCCTATTTCAGCGTCCAGCTTGAAGCTCCTGGTTTGGGTTCCGAAATGGACTGGGGTGATAAAGACCAGATGCCCGACTGCACTACACACCCGTTTACGACAGCAGAGGACATTGACGCCATCACGGTAGACAAGTTCCTTGACACCTACAGCATCCAGTCTTTACTGGAGGCCATCAGGATTCTTCGTAAACGTTACCCGGATGTGTGCATTATGGGGAAGGTAATGGGTCCTTGGACTCTCGGTTACCACGGTTTTGGCGTTCAAAACTGGCTAATCCAAACCAAGTTAAACCCGGAAATGATACGGCAAGCAATAGATAAACTGAAAGAATTCACGGTTGCTTTTGCCAGGGAGCAGGTCATCGCAGGTGCCGACGTAATTTGCGTACCAGATCATGCGACGGGTGACCTGGTGAGCCCGAATATGTACCGCGAGTTTTTACCGCATATTCATCAGGAAATCACGTACCGCATCGGTGCCCCAATAATTCTTCACATTTGCGGTTACACGATCAACAGATTGGATGCCATTGCAAACTCATATTTTGACTGTTTCCACTATGACACGAAAAATGACCCTGTCGAAGCAAAGGCAATCACCGGAAAACGCATTTCCCTTATTGGTGGCATCAATGACCCCCAAACCCTTCTCCAAGGGACCCCCGAAGATGTCAAGAGAGAAGCAGTGGTTGCTGCCAAAGCAGGCATTGAGTTGCTCGCTCCAGAATGTGCAATTCCCACGGCCACACCGGTGGAAAACTTGAAGGCGATTGTGGAAGCGGCACGCCAGATCTCCGGGCTGCTCTAGCTCACCGCCAAAAAAACGCAAAGGAGGTCCTAGCACCAATGAGTTTAGAACAACTGGCACAGTGCATTGTTCAAGGAAATATTTCAGAGGCGCCAAAATTAGCGAGAAAACTTCTCGATGATGGTCTGCCGGCCACCACTATTCTCAACGAAGGGTTACTCAAGGGCATGGAAGTGGTTGGTAAACTGTTCAAGGAAATGGAAATTTATGTCCCAGAGGTCCTCGTTGCTGCCCAGGCCATGCAGCTGGGAGTTAATGAACTGAAACCATTTCTGTCCGGGGAGGGCTCAATATCCAAAGGGACCGTGATCATTGGTACAGTCAAAGGGGATGTCCACGATATTGGGAAGAACCTCCTTGTGATGATGGTAGAGGGCTCAGGCTTCAAGGTAATCGACCTGGGGATCAACGTGCCTGAGGCCAAATTTGTGGAAGCCGTCAAGGAGCACAAGCCTTTCGTTGTCGGGTTGAGCGCACTCCTGACGACCACGATGAAGGAAATGAAGGGTGTCATCGACGCCCTCAAGGAAGCAGGGGTAAGGGATTCGGTAAAGGTTATGGTTGGTGGTGCGCCTGTAAGCCAAGCTTTCGCCGACTCGATCGGGGCAGATGGATATGGCGAAAACGCCAGTGAAGCGGTAGATAAGATTAAAGATTACTGCAATATCTAAGGTGATAGAACTACTCCCCGAGGGAGGAAACAAGTTCGATGCTACTTATTGGCGGACGTCTTAACACAAGTCGGCCGAAGGTACTTGAGGCCATACAAGCACGGGACAGGGACTTCGTGATTATCGAAGCCCTTAGACAGTACAACGCCGGAATTAATGCCATAAGCGTCAATGCTGCAATGCTTCTTGACAGAGAACCTGAGGGCCTTGCCTGGCTCGTCGAGGTAGTTCAAGAAGCTGTACCGCTGGACATTTGCATTGATTCATCCAGCCCTCAAGCATTAAAAGTGGCATCAAAAAACTGCAAGCGGCCTTTGATAATAAACTCTATCTCAGGCGACATGACCCGGTATAACGAAATTATCCCGCTAATCCACGAATTTGGGGCACGAGTTGTAGCCATGGCCGCCAATGAAGGGGGAATTATCGGCACTGCGGAAGGTCGATTTCAAGCGGCAATGAAGTTGTTGGAACGCCTGCAACAAGACAGGGTGGACTTAGCGAATGTCCATCTCGACCCCTTGGTGTACCCGGTTAGTGTTGCGCCCGATTCTGTCATCGTTGCTCTGAGAGCGATTGAACTGCTAAAGGCAGAGGGGGTAGCTTGTCATTTCGCAGTGGGACTCGGCAACGTATCATTCGGCCTTCCTCTAAGAAGAAGAATTAATGAAGCTTTTCTTATTTTGTCTCTGGTCAAGGGGGTGGACACATTTATCCTCGACCCCCTGGATAATGTCCTGATGGAACTGTTAAATGCCTATAAAGTCCTGACGATGCAGGACCCGGGGGGGGTTGAGTACCTTGCTTCCTCGCGAAAGCCGGGTGCACTTCCCCAAACAGTTGATATGTAAATAGTTGTAAATATAAAAGGAGGGTATATTGATGACCGTCAATTCCGTTAAGCAATTGGGTTGGTGGAGATACAGGTACTGGGTCGCTATTGTCCTGACGTTCTGCTACAGCATCCAGTATCTGGACCGCGTCAAAACGAGCGTGTTGGCTCCGCTGATCATGCAGGACATCGGCATGACGCATGCGCAGTACGGCAACGGGGTATTCCTGATGCTGGCTTTCTATGGCCCGATGCAGGCCGTTGTCGGATGGATTTGTGACCGTTTCGGCGCCAAAAAAGTGCTTCTGTTCTCAATCGTGTCCTGGTGCCTGGTTACCTGGTGGATGGGATATATGAGGTCTATGAACGAGTGGTACGTGCGGCAGGCAATCTTCGGGATACTCTGTGCCACCGAGTTTGTGCCGAGTGCCCGGATTTTGGCCCGCTGGTATGCCAAGCGGCAAAGGGCTCAGGCACAGGCTGCTCTGTCCTATTCCTGGATTCTCACCCCGTCCTGGGCGCCCCTGCTAGCTACCGCCCTGGTGGCAGCGTTTGGGACCTGGCGCCCGGTATTCTTTGTGGTTGCTGCCCTGGGTGTGCTGCCATTGATCGCAATTGCTATCTGGGTTAAAAACCGGCCGGAAGAGCACGAAAGCGTGTCTGAAGAGGAACTGTGTGAAATCTACGAACAAGAAATTGCCGACGGTACCTATACACTTGACGAAATCCGGAACCGCAAAATTAGTGAACATAAAATCGCGGCTCAACGGAACATTCCGCTCAGTAAAATCCTTTCTTATCCCGGGTTTATCCAAATGACAGTAGCATATATTGTAATTCAGGCTCTTTATTGGGCTGCGGTGTCCTGGAGCCCGACCTATCTGAAGGAAACATTCGGTTTCAGCTTATCAACAATGGGCGTCTGGGCCATTATCTACTTCTGTGCCGGTGTTCTCGGGTCATTTACCGGTTCAAGGCTAAGTGACAGGGCATTCGGCGGACGGCGAAAGCCAATCATTTCCATTTCCTACATCTGTACTTTCCCCTTTCTCCTGCTCCTGGCGTTCTTCAAAGAGGGTGTCAACCCCATCCTGCTGCTGCTCACCCTTTCCGGAGCCGGTTTCTTTGCCAACATGGCTTGGGGGCCTTATTACGCTTGGCCTGCGGAAATTTTCAGCCCTGAAGTTTATGCTAAAGCGCTTGGGATTATTAACGCCGTGGGGTATTTCATCGGTGCTGCCGGGGCTCCCCTGGTTATGAGCCGGCTGATCGTTAAGACGGCTACTGGAGCCGACTATACTAATGCCTGGATTTTCATCTCGGCACTGGCGGTTATTGGTTTCTTGTTGGCTGTTACCGTTAAGGAACATAAAAAAGAATCTTCAGGGACTGCCCTTGGGGCATAAACTCCACTTTCGGCCAAACTGGTCCAACATGGACCAGTTTGGCCATTTTCGCTTTCCCCCTTAAATAGTAAGCGCAGTTTTTACGGCAGGTTTAGAGGTGAGCGGTATCAAATGCGGACGTCTTGTGATAAAAAGCGCGGCTTGGAGGGGTATTAGTGCAAATTATCGTGATTGCAGGTTTTCTTGGTTCGGGGAAAACATCCACTTTAAAAAACATGGTATCCATGCTCGGATACAAAGATCCGACAAGGCTCGCCGTGATTATAAATGACTTCGGAGAGATTGGTATTGATACGTCAGTTGTCAGCACAACCGGTATTGAACCCGTGGAACTTGTGAGTGGCTGCGTTTGCTGCCAGTTGGGGGTTGATTTAATCAAAACCATCCAAGATATATATAACCGGTACCGGCCTTCCACCGTAATTCTCGAACCCTCAGGGGTGGCAAACCCGGGGGCTATTAAAGAAGTATTATCCAATCTGAAAGGAATACCTGTGGAGAGAATTACCAACCTGGTTTTGGTTGATCCCATAAGATTTGAATTAATAGTGGACATTCCCGTGATTGAAGAGGGGGTAGCAGTTGCAGACATACTTGTTATAACTAAAACTGATCTCGTCATGGATTCGGAGATTGATCTGCTCCGGGAAAAACTGCGGAACCTGAACCAAAGGGCAAAAATAGTAGAAATCAGCAACATTCACCCAGCCACGTTAATTTCTTTGATCGGGGTGTTAAAAAATGAGGAATAATAGTCTGCACCCTGAAGTTTACGCCTTATCGGTAACGTTGACCTTGGACCACAACTATAGGGCGTTGCTGACGGATTTTCTTGCCAAAGTTGCAGACAGGCTTGAAGAAAGAGGTTACCCCCTTGTAGGACATATCAAACTTGCGGCTCAAAACGCAGCTGGCGGGGTCTTTTACGCCAGTATTGTCGACAAGACTACCGGCCCCCAATGTCAGGGCGGATTAAACGAACTGCAGAGGCCAGCGACTCTAAAGATAAATGCTATTCTATACCAGGTAGAAAAGGGCGTTATCCAAGAAATTATTGACGCTGAACTGAAGAGCTTACGGTAGGTCTCAACCTCGCGAAGACAGAGAATCAGAAGGCCAATAATTAAGGCCCCAAGCTATGGGGCTCTTTTTCTTTTTGGGACTGGCAGGGAATGAAGGATTACCGCTGGGCATAAGTTTATAGGAGAAGAGGGGGGACAGGTATGCCCGTTCATGATCGCAAGTCCAAGATTCAACAGTCTTTTGCCAGCCTCCTGGACATTCCCAAAGACGTGATGATGGATATGCCCAAAATCACAATTATCGGGGACCTCCAGGTTTTCATCGAAAACCACAGGGGGATCGTGGAATATGGGTCCGCCAAGGTGCGGATTGGTGTTAATGCGGGGGAAGTGGAGATAACCGGTTCGGACCTGGTCCTGCGAAACATCTACCCTGATGAGATTGTACTTGACGGCAGGGTGGAATCAGTGCGCTGGAACAGGTAGGAAAACCGGGGGGGTTGAGTATGTTTTTTTCTCAATTGTGGTCGTACCTTTTGGGGTATGTCCTGATCGCTGTCAGGGGCCAGAACCTGGAAAGGTTCATTAACATGGCCCTGAGCCGGGGAATTTTTCTCTGGGATGTCACCCGCTGGGACGATACGATGATTATGATGAAGGTTCGGACCAGCGGCTTCCGGTCGCTGCGCTATATTGCCCGCCGGGTCAGGTGCCGGGTTTACATTCAGGGCAAATTTGGCCTTCCTTTTTTTCTCCACCGCCTGGAACGGCGCAAAATGCTGGCAGCCGGGGCACTTCTTTTTGCGGCGACACTTTATGCCCTGTCTTCATTTATCTGGTTTGTGGAAATCACCGGGGCGGACAAGATTGAGCCGGAAAAGGTTCTCCGGGCGGCGGCCAAATATGGGCTGACGGTGGGGGTCTCGAAGTGGCAGCTGAACAAATCGGCGGTGGAAAAGGGGATCGAGGATGCTCTTCCAGAGTTGACTTTTGTGGGGATCGAAATTCACGGTACAAAAGCAACCATCGAGGTGGTGGAGAAGGTTGTGCCCGGTGATCGAGACGAGGTCAAACGTCCGGCTCATCTGGTAGCCGCTAAGGAGGGGGTTGTCAAAGAGATTCTGGTCATGGTTGGTATATCAAAGGTAGCAGAGGGGGATACCGTTCGTAAGGGCCAGATTCTGATTTCTGGTATAATTAAAGACGAGGATCTGAATCCGGAGGAGCAGATGGCCGAACAGCGGAACCAGAAACCGCGTGCCCCAGGGGAACCCATCCTTGTCCGGGCCAGGGGGGTGGTCCGCGCCAGGGTATGGTACCAGGGCTACGGAGAGGCAGTCCTCGACAGCTTTGAGGAAAAATTGACAGCCAATCGGGTCGCCAGCATCGGCTTTCGCGTCGGCAGCAAAAAAGTGATTGTCAGCGGCCCCCGGGAAGCGCCTTTTCGCTTTTACCGAAAGGACATCGACAGCAGGCGGCTGCCCGAATGGAGGAATATCAGTTTGCCCGTCGAACTATTTACTATAACCTATACCCGTATCGACCGTATCCACCGGCACCTCGGTTATGAGCAGGCTGTACTTTTGGCTTCCCAGCGGGCCATGGGCACAGCGCAGGCCAGGATTCCGCAGGAGGCAAAAGTGATGTCCCGCCGGCTGGAACGGGTTGAGGCTCCCGGATCCGGCGTCATCAGGATGAAGATGATCGTGGAAACCGTTGAAGATATCGCTAAGGTTCAACCGCTTAAATAGGGGGTAATCGACGGATTGTCAAAAGACAATGAACATGCTGAAGTGCGAATTACGGTTGATAACTCAGAGGCCGCGGTTCTTTTCGGGCAGTACGATGAGAACCTGCGCTTTATCGAAGCGAAGTGTCAATCTAAAATAATCGCCCGGAGCGGAGAAATCATCATCCAAGGCAGCCCCCGGGCAGTAGAATTTACCCGTAAACTGTTCGAGCAGCTTATCGATCTCGTCCGTGCCGGGAACTCCATTTCGGTTCAGGACATCGGCTATGCCTACCACCTGGTGAAGGAAGGTCATGAGGGGAATCTCGCGGATGCCCTCTCCGAAATTGTCCTGACGACTTCCCGGGGCAAGCCCATCCGGGCCAAGACCCTGGGGCAGAAGCGCTATCTTCAGGCTATCCGGGATAATGACATTGTTTTCGGGATCGGCCCGGCGGGGACAGGTAAAACCTACCTGGCTGTGGTCATGGCCATCCATGCTTTAAGGAACAAGGACGTCAGCCGTATTGTTCTGGTGCGGCCGGCCGTGGAGGCCGGCGAAAAACTCGGTTTTCTTCCAGGTGATCTTCAGGAAAAAGTGAACCCCTACCTCCGACCGCTCTATGATGGACTTTACGATACTCTGGGCCTGGAAACCGCCCAGAGGTACATGGAAAAAAGCATCATTGAAGTGGCCCCCCTGGCATATATGCGGGGGCGGACTCTGAACGATTCCTTTATCATTCTCGACGAAGCGCAAAACACGACTCCGGAACAGATGAAGATGTTTCTCACCCGGCTCGGGTTTGGTTCCAAAGCCGTGATTACTGGAGACGTAACGCAGGTTGACCTGCCCAAAGGCCAGTATTCGGGACTGGTAGTGATCCAGCATATTCTGGATGGCATCGAGGGGATTTCTTTTCAGTACCTGACCACTGCCGATGTGGTGCGCCATCCCCTGGTTCAAAACATCATCCAAGCCTACGAGCGGTACGAGGCAGCGGCTAAACCCCCGGAAAACAGCTAGCCGGGGAAGCCGAAAGCCTCCATACAGGAGAATTGGCGATGAATTGGGATATCATCAAAAGCTACATCCGGGACTCCCTGCATCAGGTCCTCCGTAACGCCACCACCCGCCGGGTGCTTTGGGGTTTGGTTTTCTTTATCGTTTTTACCCTCGTTCTGGGGGTAAACTTTACGGGAAACCGTATCCCGCCTCTTCAGGAAGGGCAGATCAGTCCTCAGGACATTTCATCTCCCAAGTTCATGGTTATCGTTGATAATGCGGAGACGGAGCGCCTGCGTACTGAAGCCGCCATGAAAGTAAACAAGGTATACCGCAACGACCAGAACGCCGCCACCGGGATGGAGGCCGATATTTCCCACCTGTTCTCCCTCGTAACCACGGTCAGGGCGGATCAGTCCCTCAATGATTCCGCCAAAGTGAATCGGCTCCGGGAAAATTTGGCTGCGGAACTGGTACGTGAGCCTAGAGTGATGGACACTCTTTCCAATTCGGTTCTGTCGGCCCTGTTGCGGACCGATCCCGATACATTGAAGCAGGTGGAGTTAAAAACGGTGATGCTGGTTGACCAGCAGGTTCGCAACGGCATCACGGAAGAGGCTCTGGACAACGTCAGGGATCAGATCGAAAATAAAATATTTGCCCTTCCTTACCACCAGCATGCTGTGATTTTCATGGATGCGGTGTTCCAGAATGTGATCCGCCCCAACATCATCTATGACATTGAAGCCACCCGCCAGAAAATGGAGGAAGCCCGCAACAAAATCCCTCCTGTGCGCCGGGCGTTCCAACCGGGGCAGACAATCGTCCATAAAGGAGACCCGGTCGGGGCGGACAGCCTGGAAACCTTGCGCCAGCTGGGTTTACAGCGGGGGGAAACAACGTGGACCAGTGTGGTCGGGTTGGCCTTATTCATCCTGATCGTCCTGTTTGCCATTCAGGTTTATCTTTACCTTTATAAACCCTCTATCTTTCACCACGAGTCCCATATGGTCCTCCTCGGCCTGCTGCTGTCACTGACGCTGCTGCTGGCCAAAGGGGTAACCGCGATTGAGATCAGCAAGAGTCCGGAAATATCCGCCCTGGTCGGCTACATGATTCCTCTCGGCACCGGCTCAATGCTGATCACCATACTGCTCGATAACAAGCTGGCCATGTTCAGCACCTTCCTCCTTAGTTTGATGGTGCCCCTGATCACTGGCGGCAACCAGCTTTCTTTTGCTATAACTGCGTTTGTGGGAGGTCTGGCCGGGGTTTATACTGTTTCCAAACTGAGCCAACGGTCCGATCTGGTGAAAGCCGGGATATACATCGCTCTTGCCAATATGTTTACCATCCTGGCCAATGCCCTGATGACCAACACGGCCAGTTCCGGAGTGGTATTCTGGGGCATGTTGATGGGCATAATAAGCGGGATACTGTCGTCGGTCCTGACCATAGGTTTCCTGCCGTATCTGGAGTCAACCTTCGGGATTACCAGTACTGTTAAACTCCTGGAACTGTCCGACCCGAACCACCCGTTGTTGAAAAAGCTCCTGGTGGGGGCCCCGGGAACATACCATCACAGCATCGTCGTCGGAAACCTGGCGGAAACCGCTGCGGAAGCGGTGGGGGCCGATCCGCTTTTGGTCAGAGTGGGAGCGTATTACCACGATATCGGCAAGACGAAGCGGCCCTATTTCTTTATTGAAAACCAGGTGATGCCCGAAAGCCCCCACGAAAAGATCGCACCCAGCCTCAGCACCTTGATAATTACATCGCATGTAAAAGACGGGTTGGAGATGGCCCGGGATTCCCATCTGCCCCCTGTAATTCAGGATATTGTCGCCCAGCACCACGGAACCAGCCTGGTGGCTTATTTCTACCACAAAGCCCTGGAGTCCGAGCGCGGCGACTGCATCCTGGAAATAGATTATCGGTACGAGGGGCCCAAGCCCCAGACAAAAGAAGCGGCCCTGGTGATGCTTGCCGACAACGTAGAGGCGGCGGTGCGGGCTATGCAAAAGCCGACTCCGGGACGGGTGGAAGGGATTATCCGAAAGATTATCAAAGATAAGCTCCAGGACGGCCAACTGGACGAATGCGACCTGACATTCCAGGATCTGGACCGGGTGGCAATCGCTTTCGGGCGGGTTCTGGGGGGGATCTTCCACACCCGGATTGAATACCCCGAAGCCATGATCACCGAAATTGAAAGGAGACGGGCGAAACGCGGTGCCGCTGTTAGTGGACAATGACCAGACCGCGGTCGAACTCCCCCGGGGGTTGACCGAAAAACTGGAAGCGGTGGTCGATGAGGTTATCCGGGGCGAAGGATTGGAGCCCGAGGCGGAAGTAAGCCTGCTGTTTGTCGATGACTGCCGCATCACCGAACTGAACCGGGAGTACCGGGGTAAGGACTGCTCCACCGATGTCCTCTCTTTTGCCATGCGGGAACGGACTGAAGAGGAACCGGAACTGGAAGACCCCGCCGGGGACTGCCTTCTTGGCGATGTAGTCATTTCCTTGGAGACAGCCGAAAGGCAGAGGGGAGAGTTCGGACACTCCCTGGACCGGGAAGTGGCCTATCTTTTTGTGCACGGCATTCTGCATCTCCTCGGGTATGATCATGAGGACGTGGATGATCGGGGCCGGATGAGGTCGAAGGAGGAATCCATTCTGAGCGGCGTAGACCTCTCCCGTTAACCGGCGCCGGTCTCTGGTTTCCCGGGGTTCCGGCCGGTATTTGATTCACCTTCCCACTGAGGTATTGCCATGCAGGTTCGCGGTTTCTTTGAAAGTTTTCAATATGCGGTTTCCGGAGTTGGTTACGCCCTTCGCACCCAGCGCAATCTCCGCGTTCATTTCGTTGCCGGGTCGGCGGTTCTGGCTGCCAGCGTCTATCTGGGCGTAAACCGGCACGATCTCCTCATTCTTTTTTTCGCTATTTCCCTGGTCCTGATTACGGAAATGGTGAATACGGCCATTGAGACCGCTGTTGACCTTTACATAAACACTTTTCACCCGCTCGCCAAAATAGCCAAGAATGTGGCTGCCGGGGCCGTCCTGGTGTCGGCGATCAACGCTGTCCTTGTGGGCATTTTTGTTTTCTACGATTACCTCGCCGCTTTGTTGCGGCGGCTGTTTTGATGTTGGGAAAATAATCCCGGCCTGATCACCCCCCGGGGTACTGAAAAGCATCCCGCGCCAGACGGGCATGATCGCAAAAGAGTTGCTAGATCTTATTGTGAGGTTGGAGTGTTTTTACTCCAACTCTTTTGTTTTAAAAAGGCTGTAAAAACGCAATACAGGTTAGGGAAGGCAAAGGCCATCTTACCATTCCTGGAAAAATAAAACTCTTTTAAGGCACAACAACTGATAAAGCATTGAACCGAGTGCAATTACGATCTCAACTTAAAACATTTTTTATGTTGACAGCGTACAACAGCTAGAAAGAACGTACTCTACAACTTGGAGATATGGAACTTCAGTCTGTTCAAGTGAGCGAAACAACCTGGGAGATACGAACTACGGCCACTTTTGGGGTTTGGACCAGATGAATTCTCAGGGCATATGGAACGACTGGACTGATTTGAGGCAGTGTTTGGATAATGATCCCAACTATTATTTAAACAAAATTTCTAATACAGAATGCTATATGCAACTATAAGAGGAGGGGGAAAGGAAAGTGAAAACCGGTTTTAAGGTGTCAATAGCGGGTTTATGCATATTGAGCGTTATTTTGCTCGGTGTTTACATATCTGGCAAATTTACCAAAAATGATACTCCCACTACCCAAACATACCGCTCCATGGCAATGGCATCACTGAAAATGTCCGATGAGGAGCGAGAGTCTTACTTTAAAGAATGGGGTGCACCCCGCAAAGACTGTTACCTGTCAGCGGAAGAGGCCAGCAAGGCACTACCTTTTACGCTAAAATTACCGAACACCAAAATCACAGGGAAACTACAAGGAATTTATGTCGATAGAACGCCAAACTCCGAGGAACGACAAGCTTTCGTTCGCTTTGAAGGCGGTTTTAAAAATGTTTACATGCGCGTAACGAAAGACCCGATAAAGCCAGATTTTGAAGCACTTGTGGCACAAAAGGTCCAAGATATGAAAGAAGGAATTGCATGCAACGACAAGCCACCAAAGGTAATGGACCTTAACGGGATCCCGGCCTGGACCATAGAACCCGGATATAATATAATTGGTGACCAGAAATTCCCGCGCCCTGGAGTTGTTGTGTGGTGGGACAGTGGTGTTACATATACCCTTTACGGAACAAGAGGAGAAAAGGGAACTAGTCTTGAGCGATTAATGGAAATTGCCAGATCAGTTCTAGGAAACAATGTCCAGGTTGGAGAGACTTCTCCGCTTGAACCATCTCAGATTACAGGCGTACAGATTGACAAGGAAGACAATCCTAACGATTTGTCAGGTGGTGACAAAAAAGGGTTAATCGAGTATGAAAAGTAATAACACTCTGTGAAGGCTAGTAACCCGTGTTAGAATCATATCGGAATATTTTAACCGGGTTAGTTGGAGTTTGCTTCTGATTTTTTGAATTTAGGCTTTCGGTAAGGGGAAGCGTCATCTATTATACCCCTTAACGAAGGCTTTTCTTTCTGAAAGTCTGTTTTCGAGAATAAAGGTAGGTAACCTAATGTGGTTCTAACCTGATGGCCGAGGTGCCAGTCCGGCATATTTGCCTGTTCTAAAAATTAAGGAAAAAGAAAATGATTAGAAAAGTAAAAATGATGGTGTCATTACTTGTCCTTTTAACATTTGCTTTTGGCACAGTGGGGCAAGCATTTGCAAGTACGGAAGCGGTTGTTGAGAAAAAGGAAGTATGTTCGGATAGGTATCAGAATCTTGTCACCGAATAGAACAAGAATATGAAAGTGGTTTATAACCAGTTTGTTTTGGAACTCAGCTCCGATGATTTGCATAAGATTGGATTAATGGAAAAGGAAAACAAGGATATCAAAAAAGGTTTGAAGGGAACAAACAAATACATTAAAGAGAATGGTTTAGAAATCCATTCCGACCTCTCAATTAAGGATCCAAACCAACCTGTCAGTGTTATGGCTGGGGTAAATAAAACCGTATTTACATGGTATGGTTGGGATGTCTACATGGATGATTATACTACAACAGAGGTTATCCACAAAATTCAATGGGGACAAACGGCTTTGTTAATTGGAGGTTTTATTGCCTCAATGGTTCCTGGAGCGGGAGCAACAGTAGCTACGGTGACAATTCTCGGTGAAATAGTATTGTCAATAGGCAGTACTGCTTTAACAGATGCTAATCATGGAAATGGTGTAGTAGTCAGCATTTATCAGCCAACTCATGGAGCCTTAACCACTTCACAAGTGCCTTTTTGGGTCAGTTCCCAGTAAAAACGACCCTACACCATTTTATATGTGGGCTAATCTTCAGTGACTGCCATTGGGCGCAAAGTAAATACGAAGTTTCAAAGCTAATTCCGGCGTGGCTTCAATACCCACCCCAGAGATGAGGTTTTGTATATCCGAGGGGTTGGGACAGGAATGTCCTAACCCCTGCCATTTCAAGTATCTGGGCATGAACCAGGTTAACAGTTGCGATGGCATGCTTGGAGGGAGAAGGTAAAACCAATGGCTCCTTTTTATAGGTTAATGCACGATATAGTATTATATTGTATTCTTTTTTTTATCATTGCTAAACAATATAAGAATGCGACCAACTCGTTTCAGCGAAAGATATGGATAATACTTGCAGGAATTCTCTTCTTTTTGTGTCTTTGGTCAGTTAAAATATGGTGGGTTGGGTAAACATACCTGTTTTGCAACTGGAAAATCCCCAGTATTGCAAAGATTTTTCCCCAGGCACCGGTGGGAAATTGGGGTCTTTTAGGGTATAGCCAGAAGGGGGATAGGTATCAACGTTTAGAAAAAAGTAGTCAGCATTTATCCGCCGTCTAAAGTACGATGGAAATCTCTGCTCTTAGTCAAGGAAATCAAGGTTGTAACACGTCCCTGTGATCCCTTGTGCGTCGGGGAGGCCCTTCAAAGTAACAGGTAGGTGCGGCCCGAGGTCCTTGTTCGGAGGGCGGCGGCCAGCCGTGAATGCATAAACAACACAGTATCTCCAATACTAGAGTGGAAGACCACTCTTTTTTTATGAAAATGTACAGGGGGGCAACCATTTGCCCTGATTTCCGGGGAGGAGTCTTTTTGTTACAAGGGTATATCACGCCTCTGATCTTCTTGGGGGTGCTCCTCTTGTTATCCGCCTTTTTCTCGGCGGCCGAGACTGCGCTCATCTCACTGGACCGGTTCCAGGTGCGCCACCTTGTGGAAGAGGGCCGGCCCCAGGGCCTCATCATCCAGCGGCTGATCCATAAACCCAACAACCTGATTGCCACTATCCTAATTGGCAGCAACATTGTGAATATCGGGGCTTCCGCCCTGGCGACATCTCTGGCCATAGCCTTGTTTGGGGCCAAAGGGGTCGGTATTGCTACGGCGGCCATGACCTTTCTCATTCTGGTTTTCGGCGAAATTACGCCCAAAACGTTCGCTGCCCAGAATGCGGTCGGCGTATCAACGAGGGTTGCCCGGATCATCGAGCTTTTTTCCATTGTCCTGGCGCCTTTAATCGGGGTTTTAGGGGCGATTACCAACGGCCTGATCCGGCTCCTGGGCGGCAAAGTGTCCCAAAGGGGCCCGTTTGTGACCGAGGATGAGATTCGGATGCTGGTCAACGCCGGGCAGGAAGAGGGGCTTTTTGAGGAAGAGGAAAGGGAAATGATCGACTCTATCCTGGAGTTTGACGACACTGTCGCCAGGGAGATAATGGTGCCCCGGATCGATATGACGGCGGCCGATGTTGAGGATGGCTTTGACAAGATTCTAAACCTGATTATCGACGACGGGCATATTAGAATTCCCATCTACGAACACACGGTTGACAATGTGATCGGTATTATTCATGGCAAAGACCTGCTGCGGGTGATCAAGGACGGCGTTCCCGGCAGTTTTGACGTTCGTAAACTGCTGCGCCCAGCCTACTACGTGCCAGACAGCCGCAAAGTGCGGGACCTCCTGGCCGATATGCGAAAGGAACAGGTTCACATGGCTATCGTCCTTGACGAATACGGGGGGACAGCCGGACTGGTCACTGTTGAGGACATGGTGGAGGAAATCATCGGTGATATCAGAGACGAATTCGACCGGGAGGAGAATCTGGTGGAAATTCTTGGCGCCGATACGGTCAGAGTGGATGCCCGCACCGCCATCGATGATGTCAACGACATGCTTGACCTGAACCTCCCCGATGAAGACTTTGACACTGTCGGGGGGCTTGTGTTCAATCTGATTGGAAGGGTTCCTCGGGAAGGGGAAGAGATCCTGTTTGATGACGTCCAAATCAGGGTGGAAAACATTGCCGGCAGGCGGATTTCCAAGGTCAAAATCAGCAAAGTCAGCGCCGGTTAGACAGCCCGCCGGGATGGGCCAACCCCGGTTCACCGATGCCCGACAGGCCGGGTTATTTACAGGTAATGGCATGGTCTGTTAAGATTAAAGAAACAACAAGGAAACTGGTGGAAGGGACGGAATCCGATGGATTTTGCGGTACTACTGGGGCAAGCACGTGAGACCAGGGCAAATGCCTATGCTCCCTACTCCGGCTTTGCCGTTGGGGCCGCCCTGTTGACAGAGGACGGGACGGTTTTTACCGGCTGCAATATCGAGAACGCTTCATACGGGCTCACAGTCTGCGCTGAGAGGGTAGCGATGCTGAAAGCTGTATCAGAAGGACACAGGCGGTTCCGGGCCATGGCCATCACGGCGGAAGGGGAAGATTACTGCCTTCCCTGTGGGGCGTGCCGCCAGCTGATGATCGAGTTCATGACCGATGTTCCGGTCGTATTGGGCAAAGCCGGAGGTGAATTCCGGGTCGTCGGCATCCAAGAACTCCTGCCGATGGCCTTTTTGGGCAAGGAACTAATGAAGGGAGAACAGTATGAGTGAGCCGTTTCATTCCGGGTTTGCATCCATAATTGGTCGGCCTAATGCGGGCAAATCAACTCTGTTGAACCAGCTTGCCGGCACGAAGCTGGCGATTGTGTCGGAAAAGCCTCAGACCACCAGAAACCGGATCCTGGGGGTGGTCAACCGGGAACAAGCCCAGATCGTCCTCATCGATACCCCGGGTATTCATAAACCGAGGCACAAACTGGGCGAATACATGGTTAAGGCCGCCCGGCAGTCACTGAAGGAAGTTGATGTCGCCGTTTACGTGGTCGATGTCATGGCCGAATTCGGAACCGGGGAACAGTTTATCATCGATCAATTGAAAGGGGTAAAAACCCCCGTTTTCCTGGTTCTAAACAAGATCGACTGCCTGTCGCGGACGAAGCTCCTTCCCTTGATGGACTTTTACCGCCAACAACGTGAGTTTGCGGAAATAGTCCCTATTTCGGCCCTTAAAGGAGAGAATGTCTCCCACCTCGCCGACCTGATCGTGCGTTATCTTCCGGAGGGGCCGCGCTATTACCCGGAAGGGATGATTACTGATCAGCCGGAACTCTTCGTGGTTGCCGAACTGATCCGGGAGAAAGCCTTGATGCTGACCCGGGAGGAGGTTCCCCACTCGCTGGCCGTGGTGGTGGAGCAGCTCCAGGAGCGTGGGGATAATCTGGTTTACATTAATGCGGTCATTCATGTGGAGCGTGATTCCCAAAAAGGAATCCTCGTAGGGAAAAGCGGAGGGATGCTGAAAGAGATCGGGAAGCTGGCCCGTGCGGATATGGAAAGACTGTTTGGCAGCAAGGTGTTTCTGGAGCTGTGGGTCAAGGTGAAGAAGGATTGGCGCAACAGTGAGGCGGCCTTACGGGGTTTCGGGTATGGCGTCCGGGATTGATCAGCCTGTGATCATGCCCGGGAAACCGATGCCGAGCCGGATAACCAAGTACTTTAGGGCCTCTCCAGGCCGGATCGGGAGGCTGGCAGGATGGGAAGTTATAAAACGGAAGCCATCGTTCTTCGGGGCAGAAACTATGGCGAGGCAGATAAAGTTTTAACCGTGTTCACCCGCGGCCTTGGGAAAATCCAGGCTATCGCCAAAGGGGTGCGCAAACCCCAGAGCCGGCTGCGCGGGGGGGTTCAACCTTTCACCCTGTCGGATATGGCGCTTCATACCGGCAGGACATGGGACATAATTACTCAGACAGAACCCCGTTCCGTCTGGCTCGGTACCCAGGCCAGCCTGGAAACAATGGTATTGGCCAGCTACCTGGCAGAGCTCCTGGACGTGATGCTGCCGGAACGGGAATGCAACGGCCAGGTGTTTGATCTCGCCTGCAGGGCATTTGCCGCCCTGTCCGGGCCGGATCCGGAACTGACCGCGCGGGCATCGGAAATTCAACTCTTGGGCCTGATGGGCTATAAGCCGGTTCTGACGGTTTGTGCCCACGATGGGAAAGCTCTAGGCGGGGATCGGATTGCTTTCAGCGCCCGCCTGGGCGGTGCCCTCTGCCGGGAATGCGCCGGGGTCGAGCCGGAACGGGTTCAGGTTTCCCGGGTGGCCTTATCCGTTCTGGCTTCGATGGAACGGATGGATCTGGCCAATGTCCACCGGCTGAAGCTTTCCCAGCCTTTGAGGAGGGAACTTGAGGACACTCTCCGGTACTACCTGACTTACCATGTGGAACGCCGCCTTAAGTCGGCGCCGTTAATTCACATTTTGAGCTGATTTTGCCCTTGCCGACAGGCACTCCGGTTGACGCATAAAAAGGGAGGTCAGTGGGCAAAAAAACGATCAGGAGGTGTATCAAGTGGAAGAAACAGATAACCTGCTGCAGAAGATCGATATCATCCGTGACCGAATGGATGTCAGTTACCGTGAGGCCAGAGAAGCTCTGGAAGAAGCCAACGGAAACGTGCTGGAAGCCGTGATTCGCCTGGAGGACCAGAAGCGGTCGGTTTCCGAAAAGCTGCAATCGCGCAGTTCAGAGATGGTCAGTCAAATCAAGGGGATTATCCATAAAGGAAATGTGACCAAGATCAAGGTCAGGAAAGGTGACAAAACTCTTGCCGAAATCCCCGTTACCCTTGGGGCTCTTGGGGTGGCGGGCGCCCTGGCCAGCACTGAGCTTGCTGTCGCCGGTGCCCTGGGAGCCATTGCGGCACTGGCCAACAAATGGACCATCGAAGTGGAGCGGCCGAAACAGGATCAGGAACAGGGGTCTCTGTAGCGGTTTCCCCCACCCGGCCTCGCGGCACTGCAAACATTTCCGGTTTTTCGCGTCGTATCTCCCCAGGGCCTAACCGTTGTTCTTGTTAATGACTGAACTGTCGTAGGCATGTCCCCTCGTCCCTTGACACGGCACATGCGATTTGGTAAAGTATTGTTAATTTAAGAGCCCGGTGATGACGGGGATGAGTACCTGCCGGTTGCTCCTGGCAGAGAACCGGGGGTTGGTGAAACCCGGTGAGCGACTGCAGAGAAGGCACCCCCGAACCCGAGAGGAAAGCCGCTTTTGCCCTTGTTTGCCGGCGCAGCGGTGAGTAAACTTGTTTTCCATTAAAGAGTGGGTTCGAAATGGAATCGGACCAATCAGGGTGGAACCGCGGGATTGTCCCCGTCCCTGTAGCGCCAGAGGCTACCGGGCCGGGGTTTTTAATTTGGCCGTGAGGAGGTTGATCCTTAATGACATTCCAGGAAATCATCCTGGCTTTAAACCAGTACTGGGCGGGAAAAAACTGTATCATTTTACAGCCTTACGATGTGGAGAAGGGGGCAGGCACCATGAACCCGGCCACATTCCTGAGGGCTTTGGGCCCGGAGCCCTGGAACGTGGCTTATGTGGAGCCGTCCCGCAGGCCTACGGACGGCCGATACGGGGAAAACCCGAACCGGCTGCAGCATTATTATCAATACCAGGTGATTTTGAAGCCGTCCCCGGCGGACGCGCAGCAGCTTTACCTGGACAGCCTGAAGGGGCTAGGAATCGATCCTTTGCAGCACGACATCAGGTTTGTCGAGGATAACTGGGAGGCTCCCACCCTTGGGGCCTGGGGGCTGGGTTGGGAAGTTTGGTTAGATGGGATGGAGATTACCCAGTTTACCTACTTTCAGCAGTGCGGCGGGATCGACTGCCATCCCGTGTGTGTGGAATACACCTACGGGTTGGAGCGGATCGCTATGTTCGTTCAGAAGAAGGACAATGTCTACGATGTGGAGTGGGTGGACGGGATCAGTTATGGGGATGTGCACCACCAAGGGGAGGTGGACCATTCCTATTACAATTTCGAGGTCGCCGATGTGGATGCCCTCTACCGGATGTTCGAGATTTGTGAAAAGGAAGCCTTACGGGTCATCGACAAGGGCCTGGTGCTGCCTGCATACGACTATGTGCTCAAATGCTCGCATACCTTCAACCTGCTCGATGCCAGGGGGGCAATCAGCGTCACGGAAAGGACCGGGTATATCGGCAGGGTGCGGAACCTGGCCCGGACTGTGGCCCGGGGGTTTGTCGCCCAGCGGGAACGCCTTGGTTTTCCCCTTCTTAAAGACCCAGCGGCCAGGGAACAGATGGGGCTTCCTCCCATTGATTCGCGCCGGGTAGGCAGACCGGCTCCGGCGGTGGATGTTCCCGGGGCTCGGGAGGAAGGGGCTGCTGCCGCTGGCCCCCGGCCAGCCGACAGAAAAGACGCCTTTGATGTAAAGGAGGCATGAGCGATGGGTCACAGGGAGTTGCTTTTGGAGATCGGAACCGAGGAGATACCGGCCAAGTTTATGGGCCCCGCCCTGGAACAGATGGAGCGTTTGGCCCGGCAGGCATTAGCCGATCACCGCATTGATTTTGTCAGCCTGGCTACCTATGGGACCCCGCGGCGGCTGGTGCTTTACGCCACCGGAGTGGCAGAGCGGCAGCATGACCTGATGGAAGAGGTGAAGGGGCCGGCCCGGAAGGCGGCGTTTGACCCGGACGGAAACCCCACCAAAGCGGCCCAGGGGTTTGCCCGTTCCCAGGGAGTGGCAGTGGAGGGCCTGGTGGTAAAATCAACCCCTTCCGGGGATTATGTATTTGCTATCAAGAAGGCGGTCGGCATGGATTCCGCTCAGGTACTGCCGGGGATTTTATCCGGGGTTGTTCTTGGCCTCAGTTTTCCCAAACCGATGCGCTGGGCGGACAAGGAGTTCAAGTTCGCCAGGCCGATTCGCTGGATTCTGGCCCTCTACGGTCGGGATGTTGTTCCCGTGGCCATAGCCGATCTGGAGGCCGGCCGGAACAGTTTCGGGCACCGGTTCGTGGCTGACGATCCGATTATGATCGATGACCCCCAGCGGTATTTTTCACAGATAAGGGCGGCTTACGTCGTTGTTGATCCGGAAGAACGCCGCCGTGTTATCCAGGAGCAGTTGACCGGGTTGGCCGCAGCCGAGGGGGGGAAGGTGGAAAGCGACGACGAACTCCTGGAGGAAATCACATTTCTCGTCGAGTACCCGACAGCTCTCTGCGGCGGCTTTGACCCGGAGTTTCTCAAGCTCCCCAGGGAAGTCCTGATCACTCCCATGAAAGAACACCAGCGCTATTTCCCAGTTGTCGACCGCAATGGCGGCCTCCTGCCCAAATTCATTTCCGTCCGTGATGGCCTGCCTGATTATATTGAGATTGTCCGGATCGGCAACGAAAAGGTGCTGCGGGCCAGGCTGGAAGACGCCCGGTTCTTCTACGAGGAAGATGTGAAGACCCCCCTTGCCGACCATGTGGAAAAGCTGAAGAAAGTCCTTTACCAGGAAAACCTGGGCACAGTCCACGATAAGGTGGAGCGGGTGGTCCGGTTATCCGGTTTCCTGACCGGATGCATAGGGCTGAAGCAGGCCGACAAAGAGACTGTAGAAAAGGCTTCCTATCTGGCCAAGGCCGATCTGGTCACCAGCATGGTTTTTGAGTTCCCTGAACTGCAGGGGATTATGGGCTCTTACTACGCCAGGGCCCAGGGGGAGAGAGAGGGTGTCTGCAGCGCCATTCGAGAACATTATCTTCCCCGGTTTGCTGAGGATGAACTGCCCGAGACTCCCGCCGGTACGGTTGTCAGCATCGCCGACAAGATGGACACGATCGTTGGTTGTTTTGCCGTGGGGATTCAACCAACCGGGTCGCAGGACCCTTATGCCCTCCGGCGTCAGGCCCTGGGCATCTGCCGGATCATCCTGGGACACGATCTGAATCTGTCACTGGATCGGCTGATCACCGAGGCCTATCAAAATTACAGCGGCCGGATCAAGGCCAAATTAAACCAGGATGAGACCAGGAAGGAAGTCGGCGAGTTTTTCAAGCAGCGAATTCGCAACATCCTGGCTGATCAGGGATTCCGCTACGATGTGGTTGAGGCGGTTCTGGCCTCCGGATTTGACAACTTGAGATCTGTCCAAAACCGAGTTGAAGCTTTGGCCGACTTTATGAACCGGCCCGAATTCGCTGCCCTGGTGACGGCATTTACCCGGGCCGGGAACCTGGCTCGCAATCTGCCCGCCAGTGCTGGGGACGTGACCGTCAACCCCGGCCTGTTCGCTGATGAGGTGGAAACCCGGCTGTACGAGAACCTGAATCAGGCCCGGAAAAGAGTAAGCGAGGACCTGAAGCGGGAAAACTATGATCAAGCCTTACGAACGATCGCTTCCCTGAGGGATGCGATTGACCATTTCTTCGACGGGGTCATGGTTATGGTTGACGATCCGGAAATCCGGCAAAACAGGCTGGGCTTGCTGCAGCAGGTTTCCGCCCTGGTGCTGCCGGTGGCTGACTTATCCAAAATTTCCGGGTAAAATTTCTCAATACCAACAAAAAAATTTGCTTGAGGACAATGCGGTTTTGGTTTATAGTATATCTGAAATCGGATAATTGATCTGCCTTAAACCCGAAATTGTATGTCACATTGTTCCGTCGGGTGGTGATTTGTATTCAGCTGACACAACGGCAGCTACGCATTTTGGAAATAGTTAAAGAGAAGGGCCCCATCACCGGGGAGAAGATTGCTGGTCTCTTAAAACTGACCAGAGCCACACTGCGCCCTGATTTAACCATTCTCACCATGGCCGGACTTTTGGAAGCCCGACCGCGGGTAGGCTATTTCTGGAGGGGGCGGTCTCCCAACAGCCTGGTGGCGGAACAGATAGCCAAGTACCGCGTCAAGGAAATCAAATCCCTGCCGGTGGTGGTGCGGGAAACAACGACCTCTTATGACGCCATTGTTACTATGTTCACTGAGGATGTGGGCACACTGGTGGTTGTCGGCGAGGGAGGGTCATTAGAGGGAATTATATCCCGGAAGGACTTATTGAAGAGTGCTTTGGGTAAGATGGATATTAACCACATTCCGGTGGGCATTATTATGACCAGAGTACCTAAAGTGGTGACCGTTTCCCCGGAAGAGACAGTCCTCAGCGCGGCCAAAAAAATGATCGAGCATGAAATCGATGCTTTGCCCGTGGTCCGCCCCTATGTAGATTCATCGGGGAAAGGAAGGTTGGAGGTAATCGGGCGCATCACCAAAACCAACATCGCCAGGCTCTTCCTGGAATTGGGCGAGGGCCGATAGAAGGGAGGGTATGATGGCGAACTCAAAAATCCCTACGGTTTATGTGGTTTCGGACTCGATCGGTGAGACTGCTGAACTGGTGGCACGGGCTGCCGCCTCCCAGTTTAATTCTGGGCAGGTCGATATCCGAAGGGTTCCTTATGTCAGTGACAGGGAACACCTGGAGGAGGTTGTGGAGGAGGCCGTCAGCTGCGGAGCCATTATTGGGTATACCCTGGTCCTGTCTGAGTTGAAACAGGCCATCGACGAACTGGTGGTGAGCAAGAACGTGGTGGCGGTGGACATTTTGGGCCCCATGATCGATGCTCTGGGAAAGGTAAGTCAAGCCGTCCCAAAGATGACCCCGGGACTGGTGCACCAGCTCGACGAGCATTATTACCGCCGGGTTGAGGCGGTGGAGTTTGCCGTCAAGTATGACGACGGCAAAGACCCGAGGGGTCTTACCCATGCCGACATAGTCTTAATAGGGGTGTCCCGGACTTCGAAGACCCCTCTCAGCATGTACCTTGCCCACAAGAAACTGAAGGTGGCCAACGTCCCATTGGTTCCGGAAGTAGCGCCACCGGAGGAGTTGTTCCAGACTCCGCCGGGGAAGGTAATTGGCCTCACGATCAGATCACAACTCCTGAATGAGATCCGCCGGGAACGATTAAAAACCCTCGGCCTGACTTCTGACGCCAATTACTCCAGCCTGGAACGGATTGAGTCCGAACTCGAGTACGCCCAGAAAATAATGAGGCGGCTTGGCTGCCCCATTGTTGATGTTACCAACAAGGCGGTTGAAGAGACTGCCAGTAAAATACTTCAAATTTATTATAAGGGGGATCGATATGGTAGATAAGAAGTACGTCTATCTGTTCGAAGAAGGTCAAGGAGGGAACAAAATTTTGCTCGGCGGCAAGGGGGCCGGCCTGGCGGAAATGACCAACATCGGTCTGCCCGTTCCTCCCGGATTGACCATTACAACCGAGGCCTGCATAGAATTCTACCAATCCGGCAAGGTGTTTCCAAGCGGGATGGAGGAACAGCTTTGGGAAAGACTGGCCCAACTCGAAGCCAAAATCGGGAAAAAGCTTGGAGATGCCAGGAACCCCTTGCTGGTGTCCGTCCGCTCCGGAGCCCCCGTCTCCATGCCGGGGATGATGGATACCATCCTCAACTTGGGGTTAAACGATCAGACGGTCCAGGCGATTGCCGAAGCCACCAATGACCAGCGATTTGCCCTTGATTGCTACCGCCGGTTTATCCAGATGTTTGCCGACGTGGTTATGGAAGTGGAGCACCACCGTTTTGAAGAGGTGTTAGAAAAATACCGCCACAAGCAGGGAGTCAAGTTTGACAACGAACTTTCGGTGGAATCCCTCAAAAATATCATTGAAGAGTACAAGGGGCTTGCCCGGTCGGCAGCCGGAAAAGACTTCCCCCAGGACCCCAAAGAGCAGCTTTTGATGGCTGTTTACGCAGTCTTCAACTCCTGGAACAATCAGAGGGCCATTGTTTATCGGAAAATTAACCACATTCCCGACGACTACGGTACCGCCGTTAACGTCCAGGCAATGGCTTTCGGAAACATGGGGAGCGACTCTGGTACCGGCGTTGCCTTCACCCGCAACCCGTCCACCGGGGAGAAGGTTCTGTACGGGGAATACCTGATTAATGCCCAGGGTGAGGATGTGGTAGCCGGGATTCGGACCCCACAGCCGATCAGCAAGATGCAGGAAGAACTGCCTCATGTCTTCGAACAGTTTGTCGATATCTCCAAACTCCTGGAGAAACACTACCGGGATATGCAGGACCTGGAATTTACCGTGGAGCGCGGGAAATTATACATGCTCCAGACCCGCAGCGGCAAACGGACAGCCAGCGCGGCCGTCAAAGTCGCCGTGGATATGCTTCACGAGGGTCTTATCAGCAAGGAGGAGGCCCTCCTCAGGGTTGACCCGGACCAGCTCAATCAACTGCTGCACCGCCGTATCGACCCTTCCGCCAAGCTTGATGTGATCGCCAAGGGCCTGCCGGCTTCTCCGGGAGCGGCTTCCGGCGAAGCGGTGTTTAACGCCGATGAAGCGGAAAAACTTGGCCAGGAAGGCAAGAAAGTCATCCTGGTAAGGACGGAGACGACACCCGACGACATCCACGGGATTGTGGCAGCCCAGGGCATTCTTACCAGCAGGGGCGGTATGACCAGCCACGCGGCGGTTGTGGCCCGGGGAATGGGTAAGCCCTGCGTCTGCGGCTGTGAGAGCCTCAAAATTGACTACAACGCAAAGCAGTTTACCGTTGGCGGCCATGTTATCAAAGAGGGTGATTTAGTCTCCATCGACGGTGCTATGGGGCAGGTAATACTTGGGACAGTACCGATGATCGCCCCCGATTTGAGCGGCGAATTCCAGGAACTTCTCTCCTGGGCAGACGACGCCATGGCCCTCACGGTCCGCGCCAATGCCGACACGCCGGAGGATGCCACGAAAGCCCGCGAATTTGGAGCCAGGGGTATTGGCCTCTGCCGTACCGAGCACATGTTCATGGGTCAGGAGCGGCTGCCCGTCGTTCAGGAAATGATTTTGTCCGAAAATGAAGAAGAGCGGAGCGAGGCCCTGGCCAAACTGCTGCCCATGCAGCAGGGAGACTTCTACGGTATTCTCAAGGCCATGGAAGGGTACCCGGCAACCATTCGTCTTCTTGATCCGCCGCTGCATGAGTTCCTGCCCAGCGCTGAGGAACTGCTGGTGGAAATCACGGAACTTAAGCTCACCGGAAAAGATCCAAAACGTTTGGCCGACAAGGAAGCCATGCTGCGCAAGGTGCGGGCCCTGTCGGAATTCAACCCTATGCTCGGTCACCGCGGCTGCAGGTTGGGGATAACTTTCCCCGAAATCTACAAGATGCAGGTACGGGCCATTTTCCAGGCCGCCGCGCAATTGATCAAGGAAGGTCACAACATCATCCCTGAAGTGGAAATCCCGCTCATTATGCATTACCGGGAGCTGGAGATCCTTCGTCAGGAAACGGTTGAAGTAGCGGAAGCGGTTTTGAAGGAGCAGGGGGTAAATATTCACTATTATGTTGGGACGATGATAGAGCTGCCCCGGGCCTGTGTCACCGCCGACGAGATCGCCAGGGAGGCCGAGTTCTTCTCCTTCGGGACTAACGACCTCACCCAGACGACCCTCGGGTTCAGCCGGGATGACGCCGAAGGGAAGTTCATTCATGCATATGTGGATAAAAAGGTGCTGCCCGCCAACCCGTTTGCCATTCTCGACCGTGATGGCGTGGGCAAACTGATGAAGATGGCTGTGGAGAAGGGCCGCGAGACCAAACCGGACTTGATAATCGGGATCTGCGGCGAGCATGGCGGCGAACCGAGTTCAGTTGAGTTCTGCCACCTGATCGGGCTTGACTACGTCAGCTGCTCACCGTACCGTGTTCCCATCGCCAGGCTTGCGGCGGCCCAGGCCCAGATTCGTTTCCCAAAGACCAAGCAGTAAAGGTGCAGTAGGCCGGACCTAAATGCCGTTAATCCGGGTCCCACACAATCGTTTGGCTGTTGTCAAGCCTACTGATTGTCCCCAAGCCCACCGTTCCGGTGGGCTTGTCAGTTCCCCGGGGCGGGCAGGCGCTTTGGACCCGGCGGTGTAAGTTTTTCATTTTACGGCAGGAACTTCGCCATGAGGGGTAGTATATACTATGTTACAGATGCGGGAGGTGAAAGATTTGCTGATTTTAGGGTTAAACGGCAGCCCGCGCCGGGACGGCAATACGGCCCGCCTGTTGACCCAGGCCATGCAGGTGGCAGCCGATATGGGTGCAGCAACCAGGCTGATCCACGTTGCCGATGCCCTTGAGGGGCAGACGGATCCTTTTTGCCGGGTGTGTGCCCCGAAATGTACGGGAAAATGCAGCCGCGGCACCAAGCTGGGAGAGGTGTACGACCTGTTCCGGCAGGTGGATGGTTTGATCATGGGCAGCCCGGTTTACTTTGGTACCGTGTCCGGTCAGCTGAAAGGGATGTGGGACAAGACCCGGTTCCTACGCAGCGATAAGGCCCTCCTCAATGTGGTGGGCGGCGCGGTGACCGTGGGGGCATCCCGGTTTGGTGGGCAGGAGACCACGCTCCGGGCGATTCACGACATGATGCTGATCCATGGGATGACAGTCGTGGGCGATGGCTGGTGGGAGGAAGACTGCGGCCATCATGGCTGCTGTGCCCAGAAGCCGGTGGAAAACGACGACAACGCCTTAAGCAGAGTGGCGATTTTGACCAAAAGGGTGGTGCAGGTGGCGGAATCCACCAAGAACCTGCGATTGCGGTAGTCAATGACAGCCGGCCTGCCTTGAGCAGTCTCCGGCTGCGTCTTTCTTAGGGGGGGATTAAGGTTGGTTATCCGTGTACAGAATGAACAGAGGGAGCAGGAGAGTTTATCGCCTTTTGCTGCTCTCAGTTCCCGGACAAAGGGCAGGCAAAAGCCCGAAGAGGAATGTTCTGTCCGCACTGCTTACCAGCGGGATCGGGACCGGATTGTACACTGCAAGGCCTTCCGCCGCCTCAAGCACAAGACCCAGGTGTTCATTTCACCGGAAGGGGATCACTTCCGGACCCGGCTGACGCACACCCTGGAAGTGTCTCAAATCGCTCGCACCGTAGCCCGAGCCCTGCGCCTTAATGAGGATCTGACAGAGGCGATCGCACTCGGCCATGACCTCGGTCACACACCGTTCGGGCATGCCGGGGAGGAGGCTTTAAACGAGGTGTTCCCCCTGGGGTTCAAGCATAACGAGCAGAGCCTGCGGACGGTTGACCTCCTTGAACAGGGAAAAGGCCTCAACCTGACATGGGAGGTCAGGGACGGCATCCTGCACCATACAGGACCGGGCATTCCCGCTTCTCTGGAAGGGCAGATCGTCAAGATAGCTGACCGGATTGCCTACATCAACCATGATATTGACGATGCCCTCCGGGCCGAAATCATCAAAGAATCGGACCTGCCCGGGGACTGCTTGCGGGTCCTGGGGTGGGTACACCGGTCGCGGATAAATACCATGGTCATGGACATCATCGAAAACAGCTGGGACCAACCACTGATCCAAATGAGCCGGGAAGTTCGTGAGGCCATGGACGGCCTGCGCTCCTACCTGTTTGCCAATGTGTATATCGGTTCCGAGGCCAAACGGGAAGAAGAAAAAGCCAAAGGCGTTATCCGCCAGTTATACCGTTACCTGACCGCAAACCCCAATTGTCTTCCCGGGGAACGGCAGATGTCGGCAAATACGGAGGGACCAGACCGTGCGGTGGTTGATTACATTGCCGGCATGACCGATCGGTATGCCCTGAAGGTGTACCAGAAGCTTTTCCTTCCCTTTCCCTGGTTTCAGGAGGTTTGATGCCGGAACAGTGGGCACGGGAACTGAACACAGCCGATTTCAGCAGACGAATGAGGAAAAAACTTGTTAATTCTTGCAGGAAAACCAACTATTTTGACGAATAGACTAGAATTGTTCGAGCCGTGGGCTGGTGATCGAAGGTGAAGGTTATTGTCGATGCCGACGCCTGCCCTGTCAAGGGGATCGTGATCAGGGTCTGCCGGACGGGGAAAGTGCCTGTATTATTGATTAGCTGCCTGGCCCACACCCTGCAGGAAGAGGAAGGGGTAAGTGTCGTCCAAGTGGACACAGCCCCCCAGTCAACGGATATGGCAATCATGCGCCACCTGGTTCCTGGAGACATCGTAGTGACTGGCGATTATGGGCTGGCCGCTTTGGTTCTGGGAAGCCGGGGGCGGGCACTATCACCCAGAGGGTCTCAGTTCTTGGACAAGAACATCGATGCCCTGCTGGAAAAAAGGCACCTGGAAGCGAAAGTCCGCCGGGGCGGCGGCCGGACAAAGGGGCCCCATGCATTTAGCGCAGAGGACCGCAGGCGGTTTGAGGAGGCCTTGACCGCCCTAATCCGACCCGTTTGAATACCCGGATCACGGCAAGCAGGAATCTCTAAAACTTTGGCGAAGTGAATGTAGGCGGGGTCATTAGAGGGGTTGGTTTACTGAAGGTGGTTAATGGTGGCAGGGCTGATACCGGATGAGGTTTTGGAGGAGATCAGAAGTCGGGTTGACATAGTCGACATTATTTCCGAATATGTTGTTCTGAAAAAGACGGGGCGAAACTACTCCGGACTATGCCCTTTCCACGATGAGAAAACGCCATCCTTTACCGTGTCCTCCGAAAAACAGATGTTCTATTGTTTCGGATGTGGAGCGGGTGGAAACCTATTCACTTTCCTGATGCGGGCGGAAAGCCTGGACTTCCCGGAAACGGCCAGAATGCTGGCGGACAGGCTTGGCATCTCGTTAGCACCTTATCAGCAGATGGTGGCCGGCCCCGGAGAAGTCGAGAAAGACAGGCTTCTGCAGCTGACAGAACTGGCCGCCAGGTTCTACCACCATGTTTTATTGAAGGAAAACACAGGTGCCTGGGCCGTCCAATACCTGAAAAACAGGGGAGTCGACCAGGAAAGCATCCAGAATTTTCAGCTTGGGTTTTCCCCCGGCCTGGACAGTTTCTTTCGGGTGGCGGTCCGTAAGGGTTACACCCCTGCAGAAGCGGAAAAAGCCGGCTTGGCCCAGAAAGGGCAGGACGGCAGGTTCTATGACCGGTTCCGGGGACGTTTGATGTTTCCTATTTTCGATGTCCGGGGGAAAGTAATCGGTTTCGGTGGCAGGGTTCTCGATGACTCTCAGCCCAAGTACCTCAACTCTCCGGAAACACCACTCTTTCAAAAGGGGAAACAGTTATACGGCCTCTTCCAAGGCCGGCGCCAGATCCGGGACGAAGACAGGGCCATCATTGTCGAGGGTTATCTAGATGTCATCATGTCCCACCAGTGCGGGTTGAAGAACACGGTCGCCCCCCTGGGGACAGCGTTGGGAAAAGATCAGATCAGGCTGCTGTTTCGCTACTCGGATAGAGTTACCGTTGCTTTTGATTCCGATCCGGCCGGGATGGCCGCCACCATGCGCAGCATCGATTTGCTGCACGAATGCGGCGGGCATGTGGCAGTGGCTACCATATTGGAAGGTAAGGATCCCGATGAGTTATTACGAAAACACGGACTGGAACATTATCGGGAAACCGTTCTAAATCGTGCGGTGTCCGTTATTGAATACAAGCTGGGTTTCGCCCTTGGGCGGGCCGATTTGAACACCATAGCCGGCAAAGTCCAGGTAGTCAGCGAGCTGCTTCCGGCGCTGGCGGCGACCACCAATGAGGTTGAGAAGGAAGAATTTGTAAAACTGGTTTCCCGGCGGCTGAGCCTGGGAGAAGGTGCCATTCAGTCGGAACTGGCCAAATTCCTAGGTAAAATGCGAAAAACTGGAATGGCGCGGGATAGAAACGAAAATCTGAGAGATAATAGCAATAGATCCCATATTGAGATTCACCCGGCCAGCCGGCCGAAACCGGCTGGGGGACAGGGATTGGGGCAGGATTGGGAGTCTCAGCTGTTGTGGCTGATGCTCGATGACCCCGAAATCTTGGCAAGAGTTCAGACCGAGGTGGGGGTGGACTTTTTCCGGGATCCCGTTTTGATCAGAATGGCTAGTAAGGCTGTGGAACTACATGAGAGGGGTTGCCGGGTCACACCGGCGTTGTTGATCGATCATCTGGACAATGACGCCAGCCGGGAACTGACAGCTCTTATTTTTCAAGAAGCCAGCTACCGGCAGGTTGTGGTTGACCGGGAAAGAACGGTGGATGATTACCTGAGAAGGATTAAAGCCGACCATATCAAACAGGAAATCGCAACTCTAACGCGGGCACTGGAGGAAAGCGACCGGTCTGGTGATCAGGATCGGACCCGGGCCCTGCAGCAGGAAATTGATACTTTAAACAGATTGTGGAGAGTTAACCATTGAATATACCTCGGGAAGGAGGGAAGAGAGATGAAAGAGGAACAACTGAAGCTGGAAGGGGTAAAGGAACTTATTCTTAAGGGCAAGAAAAGGGGTATTTTAACCTACAGGGAGATCATGGACTCCCTCCAAGGTATTGAGCTGTCCCCTGACCAGATTGACGAAATCTACGAACACCTGAGCAGCATGGGGATTGAGGTTGTTCCTGAGACCGGCGATATGGAAACCCTTGACAGTGATGACATAGAAAAACCGCAGGCTGAGGAAGAAGAAGTAGAAGTTGATCTCTCTGTTCCCGAGGGTATTGGCATCGATGATCCCGTACGGATGTACCTGAAGGAGATCGGGCGAGTACCCTTGCTGACGGCTGAAGAAGAAGTGGAACTGGCCAAACGGATGGAATTGGGCGATGAGATGGCCAAGAGGAGGCTGGCTGAGGCCAACCTGCGGCTTGTCGTCAGTATCGCTAAACGGTATGTCGGGCGGGGGATGCTGTTCCTTGACCTGATTCAGGAAGGCAATCTGGGTTTAATCAAGGCCGTGGAGAAATTCGATTATCGGAAAGGTTACAAATTCAGTACATATGCCACCTGGTGGATCAGGCAGGCCATTACCAGGGCCATTGCCGATCAGGCCCGCACAATTCGCATTCCGGTGCATATGGTGGAGACGATAAACAAGCTGATCCGGGTGTCACGCCAGCTTCTTCAGGAACTCGGCCGGGAACCCGTTCCCGAGGAAATCGCCCGGGAAATGGACATTCCGGTGGAGCGGGTCAGGGAAATAATGAAAGTCGCCCAGGAGCCGGTGTCCCTGGAAACCCCGATTGGGGAAGAAGAAGACAGCCATCTGGGTGATTTTATCGAGGATGAAGACGCTCTGGCACCGGCGGAAGCCGCTTCCTTCATACTCTTGAAGGAGCAGTTGGAAGAGGTTTTGGAGACTCTGACTCCCAGAGAGGAAAAGGTGCTCCGCCTGCGGTTCGGGCTGGACGACGGCCGGGCCAGGACACTGGAAGAAGTGGGGCAGGAGTTCGGCGTCACCCGGGAACGCATCCGGCAGATTGAAGCCAAAGCCCTGCGCAAATTGCGGCACCCCAGCCGCAGCAAGAAACTGAAAGATTACCTGGAATAAAGGGAACCTCTGTAAAGTTTAGCAGCAATGAAGCCACAGTACCCCGGCCAGACTCTTGACCGGGGTCACATTTTTCGGTATAATATTTGTTGTTCAGGCATTCCTCGATAGCTCAATGGTAGAGCACCCGGCTGTTAACCGGGTGGTTGCAGGTTCGAGTCCTGCTCGGGGAGCCATAAGCAATTCTGAAGTCAGGAATGCAGGCTTAAGAGGCGCTTTGCTTTTCTGACTTTACAATATTGTGGGCCTATAGCTCAGCGGTAGAGCCACCGGCTCATAACCGGTAGGTCCCTGGTTCGATCCCAGGTGGGCCCACCACTTATTCACATTACCGAGTCGGCCCCTTGGTCAAGCGGTCTAAGACACCGCCCTTTCACGGCGGTAACACGGGTTCGAATCCCGTAGGGGTCACCATTAATGGGCAATTAGCTCAGCCGGTAGAGCGCTTGCTTCACATGCAAGAAGTCGGCGGTTCGAGTCCGTCATTGCCCACCAGTACATCCAACCCTGCTATGCTTTAGCGGGGTTTTTGTTGTAAACAGGAAAAGGGATTGAGATTTTTGTTGACTTTTTCGTTCAACAAGAAATAAAATGTTCTTAGCTTGAAAAGGGAGAAGGAATTTATGTCCGAGGTTGTTCTCAACTAGGCCATAATTCAATATGGTGATGCGGATCGTACAAACAAAGGCTTTTTTAAGCTTTAGTTTGTTTTGCCCGCAGGTTGGGAACAACGGCTTGGCATACACAAAATAAACGAGTAGAGGTGATGCCGTGCTTGATGCACGGTATTATTGTGCCTTGAGTACTTTTATTTACTCGGTTTGCGCGGTAGGGCTGTAAGAGCTGGAAAGTTCTCTTACAGCCCTGTTTAATTTCAGAGGAGGTTTTATAGTTGAATAGAAATTCCCTGGAAACGCTGGAGTTTGGCAAAATTGCCGAAGAGCTTAAACGGTATGCCGTTACGGAGAAGGCCAAAGATCTGTTTGACAATCTCGAACCTTCTGCAGATATTGATCTGATCAGAGCCCGGATGAATGAAACGACGGAAGCAAGGGCTATGCTTGACAGAAACCCGAGTGTCCCCCTGTCGGCCATGGAGAATATAAACAAGGTAGTGGTCAAGCTTGGGAAAGGGGTTGTACTGACGGTGGATGAGTTTGAGTCCTGCAAGAGCCTGCTGGAGTCTGTGAGGAAGCTCAGAAAATATATGGACAGCATGCAGTACGTCGCGCCACAACTGGCCTCGTATGCCTTGTCCATGTACGAACTTGGTGACCTGTGGGACGAGATCGATCGCTGTATAGTGAACCGCCAGGTAGCTGACAGGGCAACTCCGGAACTGGGAAAGCTGAGAAAAAAAATAACAATCCTACAGGACAGAATCAAGCAGAAATTGAATGGGATCCTGGCTTCTCAGGCTTATGCCCCCATGCTGCAGGAACCTGTCGTCAGCATCAGAAACGGCAGATATGTTGTTCCGGTCAAGCGTGAATACCGGAAAAGCTTTGAAGGGAATATCCTGGACATATCCTCTACCGGCGCCACTGTGTTCGTGGAACCTGCAGGGGTAGGGAAAATTCAGGAAGAACTGAATATTCTCAGGCTGGAGGAAGAAAACGAGGTTTACAGAGTTTCGTTATACCTTACGGGGATGGTGGAGGGATACGCCAGGGAATTCAAGATAAATATTGAGGCAATGGAACACTACGATTACGTCTTCGCCAAAGCGAAATACAGCGTGGCGCTTGACGGAAGGCCGGTTATGCTGAACTGCGGCCGCCGCACGGTCATCGAAGACGGCAGGCACCCTCTCCTGGGCAGGAACGCTGTGCCTCTTGATTTCAAGATAGGCGAGGCATACAGGGCGCTTGTCATTACCGGGCCCAATACCGGCGGGAAAACGGTGGCATTGAAGACTGTTGGGTTAATGACCTTGATGGTCCAGTCGGGGTTGCATGTACCTGTGGGAGAAGGCAGCGAATTCGCGGTTTTCGCCGATGTTCTGGTTGATATCGGTGATGGGCAGAGTATAGAACAATCTCTCAGTACTTTTTCATCTCATGTCAGGAACATTTCCACAATAATCAAGTGCGCTGACAAAAATACCCTAGTGATTATGGATGAACTGGGCGCAGGAACTGAGCCGGGGGAAGGGATGGGATTTGCCATCGCTGTTCTTGAAGAAATATTTGACAGAGATGCAACAATTGTGGCGTCGACGCATTTTAGCGAAATAAAGGAGTTTGCCAAGAGTATGAAGGGCTTTGAAAACGGATGTATGGAGTTTGATATTGAATCCCTTAAGCCCGTCTATAAATTAAGCATAGGCAGATCAGGAGACAGTAATGCGCTTCTAATCGCCTTAAAACTTGGCATAGAGAGGAGAATTATAGAAAGGGCGCATGAGATTGCGCACGGTGAGAAGAGGGAATATGTGATAAATAGCTTGCCGGAACCAACCTCCATAGTAGACACGGATGCTTTGGAGACTCATGAAAGGACAAAGAAAATAATTGAGAACAGGACAAAGGAAAAAGAAAGACTCGAAAGGAGCAGTAAGTCAAGACAAAAGGGTTTTAAAATCGGGGACTGCGTGTTTATCAGCACTATGAAAAGGACGGGTATAGTGTGCGTCCCAGAAAACGATAGGGGCGAAGTGGTTGTAATGGTTATGCAAAAGAAGCTCAAGATAAGCAGCAAAAGGCTGTCGTTGCATATTGACGGGAAGGAACTATATCCGGAGAATTATGACCTTGATATTGTCTTTGAGACCAAGGAAAACAGAAAAAAGCGCAAAACCATGAGCAAAAGGCATGTTGAGGGACTTGAAGTCAAAGACGATGTCTAAAGGTGGTTTACTTCCCCTGATCCGGCAGGAATCAAGGCGATACGAGGCGAACCATATCGTTGTTATGGTATTTAATGGTACGGTTCTAATATGGAAAGAATATGGGTAGATGTATAGTTTATGGTATGAGGTGCGCCAGTGCCGACTTTGAGCAAAAGACTGAAAGCGTTGTCTGATTTCGTGCCGCAGGGGGCGGTTGTGGCGGACATCGGAACGGATCACGCCTTACTGCCGGCATATTTGATAAAGACGGGCAAATGTCCGCGCGCCATCGCCAGCGACGTGAATCGGGGCCCGTTTCAAGCAGCGATGGATTATCTGGATAATGAGGACCTCCGGCGAAAAGTGGATCTCCGCCTCGGTGACGGGTTAAACGTCCTCAACCCGGGTGAGGCAAGCTGTATCGTCATTGCCGGGATGGGCGGGGGAACCATCAAAGGGATTCTTGAGGACCGGCCCGAAGTACTGGCATCTGTGGAGAAGCTTATCCTCCAGCCCATGTCTGACAGCGATTTTCTGCGCATTTGGCTGGCGGAGCATGGGTGGGCTCCGGTCGACGAACTGCTGGTAGAGGAGGACGGGCGCATTTACGAAGTGATAGCCGCCGGGTGGGGCTGCTTCCGGGTGGACAGCCGGCTGGAACTGGAGATCGGACCGATTCTCATCGCCCGCCGGGACCCCTTGCTGCTTAAACTGCTCGGCCAGCGCCTTGATCGGATGGAGCGGACATGCCGGGAGCTGGAGCGCAGCAAATCCCCGGAGGGGAAAATCAAAAGGGACGAGATTTCCACCCGGATGGAAGAGATCAGGAGGTTAATCAGATGCCGGTTAGCTGCCAGGTAATCGTGGAATTAATCGAAAAACTGGCTCCGAAGCGGGAGGCGGAGGACTGGGACAATGTCGGGCTGCAGGTAGGGCACCCCGCGGACAAGGTTTCCCGCGTCCTGGTCACTCTCGATTTGACCGAACCCGTAGCTCTGGAAGCCATTGACCAGGGGGTGGATATGATCGTCACCCACCACCCTCTTATTTTTCGCCCGCTAAAACAGGTCAGGTTCGACCTCCCTGAAGGGAAGCTCATCCAGCTGTTGATCAAAAAAGGGATTGCCGTATACGCTGTACATACCAACCTGGACAACTGCGCCGGGGGCGTGAACACCATCCTGGCCGATTTACTGGGGCTGAAGGATATCGAGGTCCTTGAGGCGCATTACGGAAAACTGGTTAAAATAGCCGTTTACGTGCCCCGGGGATACGAGGAGCAGGTGCGCCAGGCTTTATGTGATAACGGAGGCGGGTGGATCGGGAACTATTCCGACTGCACATTTTCTACTGCCGGGGAAGGTACTTTTCGGCCGCGGGAAGGGGCCAACCCCTTCATTGGCAAGCGGGGGGACCTGGAACGGGCGGGGGAATTTCGCCTGGAAACAATAGTGCGGGAACAGGATTTGGCCCGTGCCGTTAAAGCCATGATCAAGGCCCATCCGTACGAGGAAGTGGCCTACGACTTATACCCCCTTTTGAACGAGGGCAAGACCTATGGGATGGGCAGGATCGGCCGGCTCCCGGCGGCAGTCACGCTGGGCCGCCTCGGAGAAATCGTAGGGGAGGCCCTGGAGGTTGCAGCGGTGCGCATTGCCGGGAACCCCGATCAGTTGGTGACCAGGGTGGCCGTCTGCGGGGGAAGCGGCGGCAGTTTCGTGCACCGGGCGGCATTTGCCGGGGCGGAGGTTCTGGTGACCGGGGATGTCAAGCACCATGAAGGCCTGGACGCTTTGGCCCGGGGGCTGGCCGTGATCGATGCCGGACATTATGGTACAGAGAGACCCGTTGTTCCAGTTCTGGCGCGTTATCTAAGGGAGGAATTGGGAAATTGGGGGAGGGACGTTGACGTGGCCGTGTCTACGGTAAATACTGATCCCTTTAACCAAAAGGTTCTTTCATTGTCAGCAAACGCAGCCCGTAGAAACCCGGAAACGGACCGCCCGGCGGCAGCTGGAGTTCACCTGGGCGGAACTGGTTCAACTGAACTGGTGATTTACACAGATGGAGCCTCAAGGGGCAACCCTGGACCGGCCGCTATCGGGGTGGTAATTGTGGACCAAAACGGGGCCGAGATGGCTGTTGTCAGCGAGTTTCTGGGGGACACCACAAACAACGTCGCCGAATACACCGCCCTGATTAGAGGGTTGGAAGAGGCCTTCGCCCTGCGGGCGGACCGTTTGACCGTTAGGATGGACAGCGAACTGGTGGTTAAGCAGTTGAAAGGGCAGTACCAGGTCAAGCACCCCGGCCTGCAGCAGCTGCACCGGAAGGCGAGGGAGATGGTCGGAAAGTTTAAAGCCGTGGCTGTCGAGCATGTGCCGAGGGAAAAGAACAAAAGGGCTGACGCCCTGGCCAATGAGGCTCTTGATCGACGGAAAGGCTAATCCACGGGCAAAAAGCGGGTATTTGAGGCTGTCTGGAAAAGGTACCAGCAGTTTACACTTGAGTCGGGTTCCCATACTTGTTATAATTAGATTCTGACAATATCATATCGCAAGCAGTCAGGGTGATCGCACGTGCAAGCTGCCGAAAGGCCGCATGTGAGGAAAGTCCGAGCTCCGCAGGGCAGGGTGCTGGGTAATACCCAGTGGGGGCGACCTCAAGGAAAGTGCCACAGAAATAAACCGCCGGTTTACCGGTAAGGATGGAACGGTGCGGTAAGAGCGCACCAGCGGTCAGGTGACTGATCGGCTAGGTAAACCCCACCTGGAGCAAGACCGAATAGGAGAACAATGAAGCGGCCCGCTTCGTTCTCGGGTAAGGTCGCAGGAGGTGTCAGGCAACTGGCGCCCTAGAGAGATGATCACCACCTCCCTACAGGGGGCGGGACAGGACTCGGCTTACAGACTGCTTGTGGCCAGAAATAGAACCCGGAACAAAGTTCCGGGTTATTGATTTTCATTCGGGCCGTGATTTCGGTTCGCTAAAACAGTTCCTGATGGCCCCCTACCAGCAGCAAGTAGCGGCGAGCCTTGAGGTAGTAATATCCGCTGAAGCCGATATTGACTGCGGCGAATACGAGGAAATACAAACGCATGGGGCCTCCCACCAGCAGGGACACCAGGGCCAGGATCGCCCCCGACTTAAGCCCAGACATGGACCCCAAGATAAGCTTTTGCAGAGTTTGCTCAAGGGACCTTTCGGGAGTCGGGGTCGCGGCCGGCGCTTCCGGTGGCCCGGCAGCCGGCGCCTGCTCGGGGGACGGCTTCGCCCCGGCTAGATGAGACAGATCAATGAGCTGAACCCCCTTTGACCTTGCCTGCAGCGCAGCCGGTTCGGAAAACCCGGCGGTGCTCAGGTACCAACAGGTTTGCGCCTCCTCGTTAACGGCCTGAAGAAGGGCATGGTTAATATCCGCCGAACCGGCAGGCTGGCGGCAGCGGTCAATGATCAGGAGAGACCGCTGGTCACCTTTCTGCCCGAGAAAAGCAGTCCGGTCCGCATCCCCCCCAGGTAATCTAGCCATGCTGCTCCAATCCAAGCGCCCGGACAGAAGTCGTGCGTGCTTTTCGTATTCGGGACCAGCGCCGGCGATCAGGGCGTCAAGAGAATAAAGGGCCATGCGCCTGCGGGCCTTGTCCCGGGCCATCCGCGTCAGGCTGGTCTGCTGCCTCCTTCGCATGGCGTAATCCACCATCAGGGTGACGAGCGTGGCACTGGCCAGCGACAGCCCGGGGTTGAGTCTGATTGACAGCACCAGGTAACCACCGATTAAGACCAACCCCCTGGTTCCGTAGTAGTCCATCCATCTGGCTAAACGGCTACGGCTTTCGATTTTGATCCGATCGGTTTTGATTGTACCTGTCAACCGGTACCCGCGTTCTACCTCCGACCGAATTATTCTACCTAGTTTATTTCCGGCCATATCGTTTCCTCCTTGGGTAATTTGATCGGGGAATGTTTCTTTTTACATTATGGCTGAATTTCTTGAGGTTTAATCACTCATTGTGGTCGGGGCATGAACCCGGCGTTATCCGCCGTCCCTGGAATACGGTCTAAGCTTGGGCGATTTGGGACAAATTAAGGGTTGACAGAATGAGAGGGGCGAAAACGTGCCTAATATCCTAAACATCTTTTTTCGGACCATTATCATATATGTAACGGTTCTTGTAGTGGTGCGGTTGATGGGGAAAAGAGAGATTGGCAAACTGTCCCCGTTCGATTTCGTGGTGGCCATTATTATTGCCGAACTGGCGGCGATTCCCATTGAAGACAAAAAGATTTCCCTTCTTGAAGGGCTCCTCCCCCTCGGCATCCTGTCTCTTCTGGAAATATCGCTGTCGTTCTTGTCCATGAAGAGCACAATGGCTCGCAAGCTCATCTGCGGTGAACACCAGTTGATGATAGAGGATGGTAGGGTTCTGGAACGGGAAATGCGCCGGGCCCGGTACAATATAAACGATCTGTTATCCCAACTGCGGCAGAAAGGATACCCGGACCCGTCCCAGATTCAGTATGCCATGCTGGAAACCAGCGGGGATTTAAGTGTGGTTCCCAAGCCGGAATACCGGCCGGTCACGGCGCACGATCTGCAGGTGGAAACCAGCGACGGAAAGCTGGTTCTGCCGGTGATCATGGACGGTCAGGTTGTGATGGGCAACTTGGATTACCTGAAACTGAGCCGGGACTGGCTTGATTCCGAACTAGCGCGGCAAGGTCTCCGCGGCCCAAGGGACATCCTGCTGGCAACGGCGGATGCTACCGGCAAACTGTTTTTCAGCCGCAAATAGAGCCCCAGAGGCTAAAAAATACGTGGGATTCTTTCGAATGGCTTTGTCCGCCCATTTTCGGCAGGAAAATACCCGGGATTGTCGAATAAGAACGATTGTTGGGTTTGATTCCTGCCAGAGGAGGAACTTGGGTGGACAGTATTCGGCTTAAGATTGAAAATGAGGATCGCCTTGGTCTCCTTTTTGATATTTCCAGCGTCATTTCCGGCCGTAAAATCGCCGTTCTGTCAATGGAACTGTTCCCGAACATCATGTTTGTGGAAATTAACTGGGTGTCTTCCGATGTCTACCGGCAGTTGCATTCCGAGTTGATGCGTATTTCCCAGGTGACCCGGGTGACCAAAATAGGTTTAATGCCTCACCAGGAAAAGGAGAGGCAGATTAGGGCTATCCTCGATTCGGTCAGCGAGGGTATTCTGGCTATCAACAAGAAGGGAACCCTTACTGCGTTCAACCCCGGGGCGGAAAAGGTTTTCCGGCTTGACGCCGCTGAGGTTCTGGGCCGGTCGATCGGTGAAGTCCTGTCTCCAAAACTGCCGATCCTGAAATCGCTGCGGGACGGTACTTCCTACAACAACCAGGAGATACTCCTGGAAACAGCGCGCGGGAAATGCCACTACATCACCAGCGGCCGCCCGATAAAGGATGAGAATGGGCAGACAATCGGTATGGTGGCTACAGTCAAAGACATGTCCGCGGTGCGAGAGCTGGTTTATTCGATTACCCAGCCGCAGATGATCACCTTTGATGATATTATCTTCCGCAGCCGGGCCATGATGCAGGTGGTCAACATTGCCAAAATGGTGGCCTGCAACGATTCTACCGTGCTTATCCGGGGTGAAAGCGGCACCGGGAAAGAACTGTTCGCCCGGGCCATTCATATGGCCAGCACCAGGGCAAATCGGTCGTTTGTCCCGATTAACTGCGCCACTCTTCCCGATTCGCTGCTGGAGAGCGAACTATTCGGGTATGAAGAAGGCTCATTTACCGGGGCTCGCAAAGGGGGCAAACAGGGACTCTTTGAGTTGGCCAACGAAGGCACCCTGTTCCTGGACGAAATCGGGGAACTGTCAACTCACCTGCAGGCCAAACTGCTCCGCGTCCTGCAGGAAGGGAAGGTCCGGCGTATCGGGGGGTCCCAGGAGATATCGGTCGATGTTCGCCTGGTGGCGGCGACAAACCGGAATCTCGAGGAAATGATGCGCAAAGGGACCTTCCGCACGGACATTTACTACCGCCTCAACGTTGTACCGATCATGCTGCCGCCCCTGAGGGAACGCAAGGAGGACGTTCCGGTCCTGGTGGATTTTCTCCTGGATAAGTTCGGGAAGCGAATGAAGAAGCGAGTGGACGGGATTTCTCAGGAGGCCATGAATATATTAATGGCGCATGACTGGGCCGGCAACGTCCGGGAGCTGGAAAACGTGATCGAACGTGCCGTGAATATGGTGCAGGGAACGGAGATACTTCCGGAACTCATTACGTTGGGGCACGAGTGGGGTCTCAACGACAAACGGGACGACCAGGGGCACAGGACTCTTAAGGATATTGTGGACCAGGTGGAACGGGACATCTTGATTAAGACCTTGTCACAGGTCAAGAGCACCCGGCAGGCCGGAAAGGAACTGGGTGTTTCGCATACGGCCATTCTCAATAAAATGAAAAAGCATGGCTTAAAGCAGGGGGCTGCGGAAAGCTAGATTACCACTGCGGAAACTTTTCGACCATAGTATAACCCCGAAGGTCCTGAATTCCCGAAATCACCGTTTTTTGGAACGGTTTTGTTTGTGGATAGGAAATTATGCTTGAGATATGGGCTGTGGATTAATTTCCTATTCATGGGGGCTGATAAGAGGGAAGCCCCCTTCTCTTTGATAAGGAGGGTACAGCGAAGCGTTCCAGGGAACGCATGGGTTTCTTGGAAAGAGCAAAAGCATTGCTGATACTCAAGGCACGCTGTGCTTTTGTTCCGGGGCTGAGAAAGTGAATAAGGTCCAGAGGTGCTGGAAGACAACGAGAGAGGGCCTCCGGGACTAATCCCGGGGGCCTTTACTGTTGGCAGTTGATCTTGCAATATATAATTGGCTGCCGGTTGCCACGGCGATTGCATCCGGGGGGCGTGCGGATAGAATCAAGTTCCCGGCTTATAATAGTGGTAAATGCTGATTCGGGTCACCTGTTTGCGACAGCGCTCCTGCAACCTGGCAGTTCGCCGACGAGATCGGTGCCGGCGGTTATGCGCCGGATGCCGCTACTGTTACCGACTTGGCCAGGAAGGCGCTGAGAAAGTTTTGTGCATTCCCACCTGGCTAGCGCAAAAAAACAGAGAAGGATTATCCAAGTGAAAGGGGAGCGAGGTAGATGCAAAGCAACTTTGTTGCGAATCAGAGCTTACAGTTTCGGGTTCTTTCTAACGATCAGTTAAAAGAGCTCCAGTTTGCCACTCTTGAAGTCTTGGAGAGCATCGGGGTCAACGTTTTCCACGATGAAGCGCTGGAATTGTATCGCAAAGCGGGGGCCTACGTTGAGGGAAACCGGGTGCGTATTCCGACTCGGCTGGTGGAGTGGGCCGTTCGTACCGCGCCGTCGCGGGTGGTTCTCTGTGACCGGAACGGGCAGCGAAAGATGTTTCTTGAAGGCAATAAATCCTATTTTGGACCCGGCCCCACAAATCCGTTTATCCGGGATTCCTTCACCAGGGAACGGCGGAGGGTAGGGAAGCAGGATGTGGCCAATGTGGCCAAACTTGTTGATGCATTACCTAACGTTGATTTTGTCATGTCTCTGGCCATGATCGGCGACCAGACAGAGGTTCTTGCCGATGTTCATGAAGTGGAGGCCATGCTGACAAACACCACCAAGCCTGTTGTCAGCTGGGCGTTTGACGTTTCCGGATATGAAACCATTGTGGACATGTGTGTGGCCGTGGCCGGAAGCTTGGAGGAACTGCAGAAGAATCCCTTCATCTGCCTTTACTCCGAACCGACAACTCCGCTGCTCCACTCCGATACGGCGATGGGCAAGCTCCTGTTTATGGCTGACAAGAACCTGCCCCTGATTTACACTCCGGCCCCGGCTTCCGGAAGCACGGCTCCGGCTACCATGGCAGGGACCCTGATCGTCGATCTGGCCGAGTGTCTGAGCGGACTTGTTGTCGCCCAGCTTAAACGCGAAGGCGCCCCGTACATTACCGGCGGCGTTATCAGCAACATGGATATGGCGACAACCCAGTACTGCTACGGTTCACCCGAGTTCAACATTCTGCACGCGGCCCTCACCGAACTTGTCCATTACAATAACCTGCCATCGTTCGGGACAGCAGGCTGCACCGACAGCAAGGTTGTTGACCAGCAAGCGGCCGTGGAAGTTGCCCTGAACATCATGATGGCAGCTCTGAGCGGAGCCAACCTGATCCATGACCTTGGATTCATGGAATCGGCTATCAGCGGCAGTATGGAACTAATCGTCCTTGATGACGAGATTATCGGGATGGTCAAACGGATGATGAGAGGCATCGAAGTTTCCGAGGAAACCAAGGCTATCGATGTTATCAAGGCTGTGGGTCCTGGCGGTCACTTCCTTGGCGAAGAACATACTTTCAAGTTTTTCAAGAATCAATTCTGGTTCCCGACGCTGATGAACCGACAGCGGTTCCAGCAGTGGAGCGCCGAAGGAGGCCTGACCCTGGGCGATCGGTTAAACCAGAGGGTGAAGCAGATCCTTGCGGAACACAACCCGGAACCGCTTTCGGAAGCCGTCACGGCCAAAATCAAGGCGGCTGTTGACGCTGCCGAAGCCCGTGTAGCCGGGAAAAGCAAATAAGGGACAGGAGGTGGCACGCAATCTTGCCAAAGCGGCACGATTGCGTGCCACCTCAGAAGCCGCAACTAAACAAGCCACTGGTCTCCAGCAAAAAAGTGGCACGAAAAGTTTCCGGCCTATGATGAACCTGCTGGCTCTTCCATGATTGGCCCCTCCCAAAACCCCGGATTTTCTGGACTCAACCAAATTTCGAATCAGACCTTCTAATGGCACGATTGTTGCTATTTTGATCAGTGAAAGGACAAGTGCCTGTTGAAAGTTAGTGCGGGGTTTTTTTTGAAAGGAGGAATCAATCATGATTGTTGGAGTGCCAAAAGAAATCAAGAACAACGAAAACCGGATAGCGATTACCCCTGCCGGGGTAAAAGCTTTACGGAATGCCGGCCACAGGGTGGTAATTGAAGCCGGCGGGGGACTCGGGAGTGGAATTACGGACGCGGAATACCTTGCTGCTGGCGCCGAACTATTACCAACACCGGCTGAAGTGTTTGCCTGCGCGGACATGATCATCAAGGTTAAAGAACCGCTGGCAGCAGAATACGAATTATTTCGCCCGGGGCAGCTCCTTTTCACCTACTTGCACCTGGCGGCTGAAGAAAAGTTAACAAAGGTCTTGATGGACAAAGGCGTCAAATCAGTGGCCTATGAGACAGTAGAAACAGATGAGCATTCCCTGCCTCTTTTAACTCCGATGAGTGAAGTAGCCGGCCGGATGTCCGTCCAGGTAGGGGCTCAGTTCCTGGAGAAACCCCATGGCGGTCGCGGAATGCTTCTGGGTGGGGTGCCCGGAGTGCTGCCGGCCAATGTCGTAATCGTCGGCGGTGGCGTCGTCGGAACCAATGCTGCGAAGATGGCCCTTGGTCTTGGTGCCAACGTAACGATTTTAGACAGGAGCGCCGACAGGCTTCGTTACCTGAACGATATTTTCGGTGCCAGCCTGAAGACTTTGATGTCCAACAGTTACAATATTGAGGCTGCCGTTCGTGATGCCGACCTGTTGGTAGGCGCGGTCCTGATTCCGGGTGCCAAGGCGCCAAAACTGGTTACCGAGGAGATGGTCAAGCAGATGCGGCCCGGTTCCGTTATTGCCGACGTGGCCATCGACCAGGGTGGTTCCGTGGAGACCATCGACCGTGTTACCACCCACAGCGATCCTGTATATGTGAAGCACGGTGTGGTTCACTATGCGGTCGCCAATATGCCGGGTGCGGTTCCGCGGACATCCACCTTTGCCTTGACAAACGTGACCCTGCCCTACGCCCTTGAGCTTGCAAATAAGGGATTCGAGCGCGCCATTGCCGAAAACCCGGTTCTGGCCCGCGGTGTCAATGTTTTGGACGGAAAGATCACCTATCTGGCGGTTGCTGAAGCTTTCAACCTGCCGTATTATCCGCTGGATGCGGTGATGGGAAGTATGGCCGTTGCCTGAAGGCGTTAATATAGGAAGGCCGAGGGTGAGCCATTAGCCACTAAGAAAGGAGCATTAAGAAAAGAATGAGAGGAAACTACGTCACCAACGCTACCGTCCAGTTCCAAGTTTTGTCACAGCACCAAATTGAAGAAATCTTCTATGCCGCCCTGGAAAGCCTGGAAATTTCGGGACACACCTTCTACACCGACGAAGGCCTCAGCCTGCTCAAGAAGGCCGGCGCCTTTGTTGACGGCAACCGGGTGAAGATTCCGTCCGCCCTGGTACAGCAGGCACTGCAAACTGTTCCCAAGCGGGTCAGCATGGCTGACAGCCGGACCGGGAAACGGGTAATGTACCTGGAAGGCAACAACAGCTACTACGGCACCGGCTCCGACACCCCTTGGTTCGTTGAACCCCGGACCGGCGAACGGATTCGGGCTCGTTATCAGGATGTGGCTTGTGCTGCTAAGACCATTGACGCCCTGCCGAATATCGACTTTGCCATGTCCCTCGGTATCGTTCAGGACGTTCCGGTTCTCACCTCCGACCGGCACCAGTTTGAGGCCATGGTCCTCAATACAAGCAAGCCGATGGTCATCACCGCTCACGACGTCGTCGGGTTTGCCGATATCGTCCATATGAGCCAGATCATCGCCGGCGGCGAAGACGAACTGAAAAAGAACCCGTTCCTGATCCTGTATGCCGAACCGATTTCCCCGATGCAGCACCCGATCGACTCCGTGAACAAACTCCTATTTGCTGCCGAACACGGGATTCCGGTTGTATACACCCCGGCGCCAATGGCTGGGACAACCGCTCCTGCCACCCTGGCCGGAACATTGGTCATGGGCGTGGCCGAAAGCCTTGCCGGACTGGTTATCCACCAGCTGAAGAAACCGGGTGCCCCGTTCATCATGGGCGGCGTGTTCACCGTTATGGATATGAGCACCACCACATTCTCCTATGCCGCACCGGAGTTCAACCTGCTGCAGGCCGGACAGACCGACATTGCCCATTACCTGAAGCTCCCCATTTTCTGCACCGCCGGCTGCAGTGACTCCAATGCGTTTGACCAACAGGCCGGGATTGAAGCCATGTTCTCCATCCTGGTGACAGCCATGAGCGGCGGCAACCTGATCCATGACGTAGGTTACATTGAATACGGATCCACCGCCAGTTTGGACATGCTGGTCATGGGAGACGAAATCATCAGCATGGTGAAGCGATTTATCCGCGGCATCGAAGTAGACGACGACACCCTGGCAGTGGAAACCATTGCCAACGTAGGCCCTGGCGGCCACTTCCTCGGCGAACCCCATACCCTGAAGCACTTCAAGTCCCAACTGTGGTTCCCGCAGCTGATCAGCCGGACCCGGTATGACGACTGGTTTGCCCAGGGAGCCCAGACCCTTGGTGATCGCGTCCACAAGAAGACCCTAAGGATTTTGGATGAGCACAAGCCTGTACCGCTGTCGACCGAAGTCCAGAAGAAGATGAAGGATATCATTGCCAACGCCGACGCCAAAGTTGTGAAGTGGCTGAAGTAATCAAAGCGGGACAAGAAAAAACATTACAAGTTCAGGAGGGAGAAGCATGGCAGTATTTGAAGACCTTTCCAATGTCGTAATCATCGGGAACGTGGCCAAAGTTGCCGAACTGACCAAGAAGGCCGTTGATGACGGCGTGGCCCCTACCGATATCATCAACCAGGGGCTGATCACCGGGATGAGCGTGGTTGGGGCCCGCTTCAAAGCCGGTGAGATGTTCGTACCCGAGGTGTTAATGGCTGCTCGGGCCATGAACGCCGGCCTGGATATAGTAAAACCTTTAATTACTGAAGGCGACATTCCCAGTGTCGGCAAGGTTATCATCGGGACCGTCAAAGGCGACCTGCATGACATCGGTAAGAATCTGGTCGGCATGATGATGGAAAGCGGCGGATTCAACGTCGTCAACCTGGGTGTGGACATTCCGCCGGAGAAATTTGCGGCAGCGGTAAAAGAACACAAACCTCAGGTAGTGGCCCTGTCCGCGCTTCTGACCACCACGATGCTGGCCATGAAGGACACCATCGAAGTCCTCAAAGAAGAAGGCCTGCGCGGTTCGGTCAAGGTAATCATCGGCGGCGCTCCTGTGACCCAGCAGTTTGCCGATGAGATCGGTGCTGACGGCTATGCTCCGGATGCGGCTTCCGCAACGGATCTGGCCAAGAAATTACTAAGCTAACCACCATCCCCATTCAATATTTTCCCCATCCTGTGGGGGCGAGGCCTGTCGGGGCCTGGCCCCCAATTTTTTTAATACTATATGAGCCTACGCTGATCTGGTTTTTTGTTCCCCTCTCAATCCTTCCGTAAATGAACCAAAAAATACAGGAGATCCTTTTGATACACCGAAAGGTTCAATATGAGAGTCGGCACCACACCCTTCATTGGCCGCACCTTCCTATTGCCGGCTTTTTCGCCGGCCGACAAGGCTGTCGGGGCACTGGCACGCACGTTGCTATAAAAATTTAACTACAGACATCAACTAAATGTTGGAACAGCGCTGCAGCCCAGGTGTTCCAGTAAATCAAAGGATTGAGGTGGTAGTAACGATGAAAATCCTTTTGGTTGATGATGAGAAAGAAAGCCGGGCTTGTGTGGCCGACTTCTTAAGGGATCTTGGCCATGAGGTGGTTGAGTGCGCCGATGGGTATGAGGCCCTGACCCACTATCATGCCCAGGAATTTCACCTGGTTCTCAGTGATGTGAGAATGCCCAAGATGAACGGGGTAACACTGGTCCAAAACATCCGGGAATTTGAAGACGGCAGAAACGTGTATATTGTACTTTTCTCCGGCAACGTAGAACTGGAAACAGCCGCTGAAGCTATGCGGATTGGCGCCAACGAGTACCTATTTAAACCGATCGGCATTGAGGACCTAATCAACATCACTGATCGGGCAGTGGAGTACCAGGTTTGCCGATGACGAGGGGTTTCTTTTTAGGAGAAGGGGGCACGAAACAGGAGTAGCAAAACACTTTAAAAAATATAGAGATTTTATCAATAAATGACATCGAAGGAAGGAATATGAAAAAATTATGACGAAATAATGGCTTAGAAAAGATGTTGACATGCACCTGCATTTTAACTCAGTAAGTGAAAATTTTATTAAAGTAAGGGGGTTAAAAAATGGGTATGTCGGTACGTGGAAAGATGGTTGTCATCCTCTCACTGGTTGTTATTCTTTTATCCCTAGCTCTTGGGATTTATAGCGTAAGAGCAATGAATGGGGAAATTATTGGATCGGCTCAGGAGAAGTTGAAGTCGGACCTGGGCATGGGGCGCTCCCTTATTGATCAACGGTATCCGGGAGATTGGTCCATCAAGGATGCTAAACTTTACAAAGGCGAGACTTTGATGAACGATAACTTCGATATTGTTGACCATATCGGAGCTGTTACCGGTGACACGGTAACCATTTTCCAGGGTGATACCCGTGTCGCCACAAACGTCAAAAAGGACGGCCAGCGAGCTGTCGGCACAAAAGTCATGGACGAGGTGGCCCAAGCGGTGCTGAAGGAAGGCAAGACCTACATCGGCAAGGCCCAGGTGGTCGGCACCTGGAACCAGACCGCATACGAGCCGATTAAAGATGGAAACGGCGAAATAATCGGTATTTGGTATGTAGGGGTGCCTAACACGATTTATGATCAAATGGTGGCCGATGTTCGCTTCCGGATCATCCTCTTTGGGTTGGCCGGTGTGCTGGTGGCAGTAGCTGTTGCCTGGTTCTTCGGCAGCAGTCTCCTTAAACCGATTTCCAATTTGGTGGGGGCAATGGCCCTGGCCGAGAAGGGGGATCTGTCGGCGAAGGTAACCCTTACCAGCCAGGACGAACTGGGCAAACTGGCCCAAAGCTACAACAATATGCTGGAAAACATCGCCGGACTGGCGGCCAAAGTGAAAGAGGTCGCCGGCCATGTACAGACCTCTGCGGCTCAATTGAGTACGGGTGCGGAACAGGCCACCCGGGCGGTGGAGCAGATTGCCAATACCACCCAGGGGCTGGCTTCGGGTACTGAAAAACAAGCTCGCAGTATTTCGGAAACTTCAGCGATTATGGCACAGATGTCGGCCGGGGTTCATCAGGCGGCAACGAGTTCCCAGGCGGTGGCAACGGCCACCACAAGCGCTGCCGATTCAGCCGTTCAGGGTGGCAAAGCGATTGAACAGGCTGTCAGTCAGATGAATGCTATCAGCCGGACAGTAAACAACTCCGCTGCCACCATTCAGGTGTTGGGGGCCCAATCCCAGGAGATCGGCAAAATCGTGGACGTAATTACCGGGATTGCCGACCAGACAAACCTGCTGGCATTGAACGCCGCTATTGAGGCTGCCCGGGCTGGTGAACAGGGCAGGGGCTTCGCCGTAGTCGCCGAAGAAGTTCGTAAACTGGCGGAACAATCTGCCGAGGCGGCCAAACAGATTTCCACTCTGATCATGGAAATCCAGACGGAGACTGATAAAGCCGTCAAGGCGATGACCAGCGGCACCGAAGAGGTCAAGGGCGGAATTGAGGTCGTCGCCCGTGCCGGTTCGGCTTTCGAGGAGATTGTGGCATCGGTGAAGGATGTTTCCCGGCAGATAGCCGAACTGTCAACTTCCAACCAGCAGATGGCTGCAGGGGCCGAACAGTCTGTCCAGGCAATGGAGAACATTGCCACGATTGCGCAGGAAACTGCGTCCAGTGCCCAAGAAGTAGCTGCCGCTGCGGAAGAGCAGATGGCAACCAACGAAGAGGTAGCCGCATCTTCAACAACCTTGGCCGGGATGGCCGAAGAGCTGTTGGCGATGGCCCGGAAGTTCACGACCTAGGGATAACCGTCAATAAAACCAAGAAACGCCCTCCGGCTGCCGGAGGGCGTTTCTTCTCTTTAATCGTGGATCCTAACCGTGGACCTTGACCTGATTGGCACCGAAATTGCGGAGAATTTGAGCCGCTTCATCTGCTTTGTCGGTTCTCACGGTTACAAGCATTTTGCCGGCCTTAACTTCCTGTTCCAGCTGGCGTCCTTCCTGTTCCGGAATGCCCCAATCGATTAGGCCGCCCGCGATCCCTCCCGAGGCGGCACCCGAAAGAAGGCCCGCTATCGGTCCGGCGGCAATCAGCGGCCCGAGGCCTGGGATAACCAGGGCACCGGCGCCAATGGCCAGCCCGGCGATACCGCCGATTACGCCTCCCGTGGTTGCCCCGTCAGAGACTCCGTCGCCGCCCATTGTTAGGCCGCCGCCGCGCTGTCCCTGCTCCTGCTTTCCCTGGCCCGGTCCTTGTTGATCCTTGGCCAGGAGGGAAATTTCCTTATCAAATCCCTTTGTCCGCAATTCATTAATAGCCTGGTTTGCCCGGTCACGAGAATCAAATACTGCGACCACAACCTTTGCCAAAATAAACAACCTCCTTGATCACACTTTTTGGTTTGAGCAACCTTAGTTTTCTCCGAAGCCGCCAAATCTATGCATTTTTCGGGGGTTGAAACAGGGATTGCCCGACCTATTGTGGAAATAACTATATAGCAGCGGAAACGGGGGGAGAGTTTTGGTAGATAGATATCGGAGTGTGGATGTCTGGCGCAAGACGCCTGGTGGGATTGCAGAACGGCGAGATGACATAGTTGTCCAGGAAAGCCCGGTGACGATTTACCTTAACGGGGACGAGATCGTAACCCTTCTCTGTACGCCTGAATATCTAGAAGACCTGGCAGTGGGTTTTCTGGCTTCGGAGGGGATGCTAAAGGGCCGGGAAGAACTCAAAGAAGTAACTGCCGACTATGACAAAGGTCAGGTGTGGGTCAGTTCTAACCGCCCGGCGCCGCTGGCGGGACAGCTTTTTGTAAAGCGTTACCTGACCACCGGTTGCGGCAAGGGCACCACCTTTTACAATGTCCTTGATGCAACACGCTGCCGCACCATAACCTCGGACATCGTTATCAGCACCGGGAAAATTCTGGAGCTGATGCGCCATATGCACGATTGCTCCAGTTTGTACCGCCTCACCGGCGGAGTTCACTCAGCTGCCCTCTGCTCCATCGAGGAGATAGTTGTCTTTCGGGAGGATGTGGGCAGGCACAACGCCGCGGATAAGATTGCCGGCAAGTGTTTCCGAGAAGGAGTTGACCTTTCGGACAAGCTGTTTCTCAGCAGCGGCCGGATCTCGTCTGAAATACTGGTCAAGGTGAGCAAAATGGGGGTTCCCATCCTGGTCTCCCGTTCCGCCCCCACCGATTTGGGTGTAAAAATGGCTGAGGAATTGGGGATTACCCTGGTGGGGTTTGCCCGGGGTACCCGGCTCAACATTTATTCACACCAGACCAGAATCCTTTAGGAGGCTTCCATGCGCGCAACCGTGTCCATTGTGGGTTATGCCAACTCCGGCAAGACGACCCTCCTGGAGAAACTGATTCCGGAATTGAAGCGGCGGGGTTACCGGGTGGCTACGATAAAGCACCATCACCACGACTTTGACATAGACCGGCCGGGAAAGGATACGTGGCGCCATGCTGCGGCGGGGGCGGAAACCGTCGTTCTGGCGTCACCCAAGAAAATCGCAGTTATCCGAAGCCTTGGCGAAGAGATGACCCTGCCGGCAATCATCGCCGGCCTCCCCGAAGTTGATCTGGTGGTCACAGAGGGTTACAAAAAAGAGGCATACCCGAAGATAGAAGTTTACCGCGCGGATACCTCACCGGGGCTGTTGAACGCCCCCGGTGAACTCCTGGCGGTGGTTTCCGATGCAGCCCCGCCCGTGCCCGGGGTAACCTGGTTGCCCTCATGGGACATCGTGGGCATCGCAGATATCATTGAAAGCAGGGTAATCAAGCGGCAGAAGGAGTGACAGCAGCTTTGGACTACAATGACCTGGGGAAAACCGGGCTGAAGGTGTCGCGCGTCGGCTTTGGCGGGATACCGGTACAGCGTAATTCCCCGGAGGAAGCGGCCGGAATAATTGGCAGAGCCCTGGAATTGGGGGTCAACTTTATTGATTCGGCCAGAGCATACACGGACAGCGAGACCAAGATCGGCCGGGCGATCAGGGGCAAGAGAGACAAGGTAATCCTGGCCACCAAGAGCATGGCCCGCACCGAGGCTGACATGAGGCAGGAAATCGAAACCAGTCTGAGGGAGTTTGGCACTGACTACATTGACCTGTACCAGTGTCACAATGTCCGGGACAACGAGAGCCTGGACAAAATTGTGGGGCCGGGCGGAGCTTACACCGCGCTGGAAGAGGCGCGCCGGGCCGGTAAAATTGGGCATATCGGCATCACCAGCCACCGGACGCCGATACTAGTTGAAGCCATGCGTACCGCTATGTTCGAAACGGTTCAGTTTCCGTTCAACTTTATGGAGCGGGAACCGGAAAAGGAGTTCCTGGGGCTGGCCCAAGAAAACGGATTGGGGATCATCATTATGAAGCCCCTGGCCGGGGGGGCCATCCGCCATGTCGCACCGGCTCTCAAGTTTATCCTGGGGTTTAACATATCGACAGTGATACCCGGCATGGACAGCCTGGAGCAGGTTGACGCCAATGTGGCGGCGGCTGCGGCGGGTGCCGTTCTGTCTCCTGGGGAGATGGCTCTCCTTGAGGAGGAGGCGGGTCAGCTCGGGCAGACGTTTTGCCGCCGCTGCGAATACTGCATGCCTTGCCCGGCAGGGGTTCAAATACCGATTATCTTTATTTGCGACGGGTATTACGAGAGGTACGGCCTGCCCGACTGGGCCAAGGACAAGTACCGGGACATGTCAGTGCATGCGGACGCGTGCCAGGATTGCGCTCAGTGTGAGGAACGATGCCCCTATGGCTTGCCTATTCGCCAGATGTTGGCGCGGGCACACGAGCACCTGGGTTAGGGGGGCACGCAGTGAACCACATTAATCGCGTTTATCGGGCCATCGCCCATTCAATCCCGGATAAAATTCCCAAGGGCGAATTTGCTATCGAGGACGGGCTCATCCGCCGGCTTCTCAACCTGGGCAGTCGGGAAATCGGCCTGGCTGACCGGGTGGCCGCCATGGATTTGCTCCGGATGGATTTGACAGTGGTAGCTCCCAGGGCTGCCATGGAGGCAAAAGTGGGCTGCACCAGAACCGACCAGCCCATATTCCGGGATGCCTGGGGCTGTGAGGTTGTCGACGGCCCCACGGGAACATTTTTGGTTAAGCCGGCCCTCGACGGTATTGAAGAACTTAAACATTACCGCCTCCCCGACCCCGACCAGTTTGATGTCGACAGTATCCGACTGTGGAAACAGGAGACCGAATTTTTTGTTTTTGCCCTGGTCAATGGGGGATTTTCCGGGGCTGCTTCCCTGTTCGGGTTCCATGATTTCCTGCTCCATACCAGGAGCCACCGGGACGAAGTTAAGGACTTGCTCAAAGATGCTTTCTCGCTGGCTGCCCAGGTGGCCGAGAAGGCCCTAATGGCCGGGGCCGATGGAGTTATCATCGCGGATGATGTGGCCTACAATAGAGGTACTTACCTGTCACCCACCTGCTTGAGGGAACTGGTTTTTGCCCCTCTGTCGGCTCTCGTCTCCCGACTGCGCCGGTTCAGTAAACCCATCTTTTTTCACTCGGATGGGAACATCAACCAGGTGATGGACGACCTCGTCAACACCGGAGTGGATGGGGTTCACTGCCTGGAGCCATCGGCGGGCATGGATATTTCCGGTATCAAGTTGAAGTACGGGAGTAAACTATGTTTAATGGGAAACCTTGACTATGAATACCTTCTTCCCGGTCGTTCTCCTACCGAGACCAGGGAACAGGTACAGGAGATTATCTCGGCGGCTGCCGGCGGCGGTGGGCTGATCTTGAGTTCCTGTACCGGTGTTCTCGGAGACGAAGCCGACGCAGCCAATGTTCTGGCCATGTACGATGAGGCCGAGAAATGGACAGGGGGGCCCGGGCCGGAGCCGGAAGGGAGGGCCGCCAGATGTGGATAGACTACCACACTCATCCGTTGGCCCACGGCGGGGTTTGTTGCACAGAGGCATTACTGGAGGGTTTTGTCGGCACTGCGCTTGCAAACGGGCTTAGTGAGTTGGGGCTGACCGATCATGACGAATACCTGGAAGCCGTCGACATGACCTGTGTTGAAGAGATCCGGAACCGATACCCGGGGATCGGGGTCCGATTCGGGGTTGAGGTTGACCACCTCGTGGGGCCGGACGAAGCGCGTAAACGGCGGCAGCGACTATCCGGCTATCGCTTCGACTATTTAATCGGCTCCGTGCACCAGATTGAGGATTGGATTTTCGATCACCCCGACCACATCGATCGGTACGGGGAGTGGGATGTGGATGAACTTTATCGGGAATATTTCCGTCGGGTCGCTGATGCGGCTCTATCCGGGGAATATCAGATTATCGGACACCTGGATATAATCAAGGTCTTTGGCTATCGGCCGAAACGAAAAATTGCCGACCTTGCCGAGCCAGCCCTTCAGGCCATTAAGCGCTCGGGGGTTGCAGTGGAAATAAACACCAACGGTCTTTACAAACCGGCGGAGGAGATTTACCCTTGCCCTGACCTATTAGAACGATGTTTTCTTTACAACATCCCGGTCACTTTGGGGTCGGATGCCCACCGGGCGGCTGACGTCGGTCGGGACCTCGATCGCGCTGCCGGGTTGGCCCGGCGAACCGGATATCGTAAAATGGTCACTTTTTGTGGCGGAAACATGTCCGTAGTCGAGCTGGGTTAGAAATTGACGTTGCAAGGGGCCCGGCGCCGGATTTGGGTTCGAAACAAAGAAAGGATGGGCGAGTTTCGTTGACTGTAGCAATCATACTTTTCAGTCTTGGTCTTATTCTTGTCGGTGCCGAGGTTTTCACCAACGGCGTAGAATGGCTGGGACGCAAACTGGAAATATCCGAAGGAGCGGTTGGCAGTGTTTTCGCGGCCGTAGGCACGGCTTTGCCGGAGACAATGATCCCCGTGATCGCCATCGTGTTTGGATCCAAAGCGGGGCATGATATCGGCATTGGAGCCATCCTGGGGGCACCTTTCATGCTGGGAACCCTGGCTCTTTTTATCACCGGATTGGCGGTTCTCCTCTTCCGTCGGCGCCGGATGTCGGGGACCCGTATGGATGTTGACTTTACCGTAATCACCCGTGATTTGAAATTCTTTTTGCTGGTTTATTCGCTGGCTATTGGGGCGGCCTTTCTGCCGCAGGCGTTTCGCCATTATGTAGCCATATTCCTGGTGCTGGCCTACATCGTTTATGTTTACAAGACAATCAAGGAAGAAGAACCGGCTGATGTGAGCCAACTGATCGACCCCCTCCTTTTTGCCCGGCGGGCCAACAGGCCAAGGCTGGCGATTATTCTGTTTCAGGTGTTGGTGTCGCTGGCCTTGATTATCGGCGGAGCAAACCTGTTTGTCGGAGGAATCAAGGAAATGGCTTCGATTATTGGCATTGCCCCGTTTGTTCTGTCTCTAATCATCGCCCCTGTGGCCACTGAACTGCCGGAGAAGTTCAACAGTGTCATCTGGGTCGGCAAAGGCAAGGATACGCTTGCTCTGGGGAACATTACCGGCGCCATGGTATTCCAGAGCTCGGTCATCCCCAGCCTCGGGATCCTGCTTACCGACTGGGCCCTAACCAAAGGGGCCTTATTGAGCGCCATTTTGACCCTGATTTCCGCCGGTCTGGTTTATTCCCAGGTCAAGACCAGAAAGTACGTGTCGCCCTACATCTTGCTGACAGGCGGATTGATGTACGTGGTGTTTTTGTTCCTGGTCCTTAAAGGCTTGATCAGGTAAGTTAATTTACGGGAAGGGGAGATGGACGGTGTCAGTTTATGATCGGGCCCACGAATTGGCCCGGGCTTTGAAACAGAGCGAGGTATACCGGGAGTACCTGGCTGCGAAGGGGAAAATGGAGCAAAACGAAGCGGCTTTGAGTATGTTCCGGGATTTCCGGAGAAAGCAGTTCGAACTGCAAAAGGCGCAGATCTTGGGGCAGAAGTTGAGCGAGGAGCAGATTCAACAGATTGAGAGTTTGTCAGGTTTGATTACCCAACACTCAATGCTCAAGGAGTTCCTGGAAATGGAGTACCGCCTTGGTCAGATGATTGCCGACGTTCAGAAAATCCTGGCCGAAGGGATCGACTTTGATTTTAACCCGTTCTTGGATGACGGCGACCAGGAGTAGCGGAGCCGGGATGGGTACCCTTTGAAGGAGGAGAAACAGGATTTGCTTGCAGTAATCATGGCGGGTGGAAAAGGGACAAGACTGCGGCCTTTGACATGCCAGACCCCGAAGTCCCTGATTCCGGTGCTGGGAAAACCGGTCATGGCATACAGCCTGGATTTATTGTCCCAATACGGTTTTTCGGATATCGCTGTAACCCTCCAGCACCTTCCCGGCCAGATCCAAAACTGTTTTAGCACGGGAGAAGCATGGGAGGTTAAGCTTCACTACTTCGAGGAGACGGTTCCCCTGGGCACCGCCGGCGGAGTCAAAAACGCCTCCGCCCTGGCAACAGACACGTTTCTAGTGATCAGTGGGGACGCCCTCACCGATTTCAACCTGGAAGAGGCGCTCCAGTTCCACCGCACCCGGGGGGCTGTGGCGACTCTGGTGCTGACCAGAGTGGATAACCCTTTGGAATATGGGGTGGTTATTACCAGCCGCGATGGGCGCATCGAACGGTTTGTGGAAAAGCCGGGCTGGGGGGAAGTGTTCAGTGACACCGTAAATACGGGCATTTACATATTGGAACCGGAAGTGTTAGGTTTGATCCCCGATGGCACTTTTTTTGACTTTAGCCGGGACCTGTTCCCGCTTCTCCTGTCATCCGGCAGGCCTTTTTTTGGTTTCGTGGCGAGTGGTTACTGGTGTGACATCGGCGATTTGCAGCAGTACCGGCAGACGAATTTCGATGTCCTGTCCGGTCGGGTAGGGGTGGCCATCCCGGGAGTACTGATCGGCGACAGGGTGTGGGCCGGGGGTACCAATCTAATCAGCCCATCTGCCCATTTGGTTGGGCCGGCCTTTATTGGGGCCAACTGTGTTATTGAAGCCGGGGCGGGCATTGGCGAGTTTACGGTGCTGGGCAGCGGCACCGTTGTGGAAGCCGGGGCAGATATAAAAAAAAGCATTATCTGGGAACACAGCTGCATTGGCCAGGGGGCCGAACTGCGGGGAGCAACGGTAGGCCGCCGGGTGCGGATCGGCACCAAGGCCTCTTTATATGAGGGGACCGTCCTGGCGGATGATGTTGCGGTCCAAACCAAAGGTGTTGTGCAGGCTGGTGCCAGGGTTTGGCCGGAAAAGGTGGTGGAACAGGGGACAGTTGTCCGCCGGTCAATGATCTGGGGGGACAGGCAGGGCACGCCATTGTTCGGTCAGGTTGGAGTCTGCGGGACGCTGGGGGCGGAACTGACTCTGGACATGCTGGTCCGCCTGGGGGCGGCGTTCGGGTCAGGCTTTTCACCGGGCGTCACCGTTGCTGTCAGTTCAGACGGGGACGCGCCTGCGGACTTGGCACTGGGGTCAATAACAGCGGGGATCAGGGGAACGGGGGTTCATGTTCTAAATCTCGGCACTGCTCCGGTCCCGGTGGCCAGGTTTACGGTCCGGGCCATGGAAGCTGCGGGCGGGGTTTGCATTCAAAGCAGTGTATGGCCCAGTGCAGACCCAAAACTCGTGGTTCAGTTCCTGGACGGGAACGGGGTGAACCTCGACCGGGTACAGGAGAGGCGGGTGGAAAACTGTTATCGCCAGGAGGACCTGCGCTGGGTGCCGGGGCCGGAAACCGGGAGGGTGATTACCGGTTCGGCGGCGGCTGACCGGTACCACCGTGAGCTGCTGGCCCGGGTAGGAGCCGGCTGCGCCGACACCACCGGATTATTGACCATGGCCCTTGCCGGCCGGGAACCGGATGTGGGGTTAATGGCCGCGATTCTGGAGGCGCGGGGGTTTCGAGTTGACATAACAGGGGATGAACCGGGTTCGCCCGAGTTCGCCCGGTCGGTAGCCGCTGGGCGAGCGGCGCTGGGGGTGGAAATCTTCAACTCCGGGGAGCAGTTGGGGCTGTTAACCGAAACCGGCTGCCGCCTTACGGGGGAACAGATTTTAGGGCTGACGGTGATGGCCTCCCTGACCCGGGAACCGTTAAAGCCATTGGCGGTGCCGGCTCACGCCTCTATGATCGTGGAAATGGTGGCTGACCAGTTGGGGGGCCGGGTTGTTCGCACTAAAGTTTCCAGGGCGGCGGTGATGGCCGCTGACAACAGCACAGGCGGGATGCCCTTTCATCCACTTTTTGACGCGTACTCGACAATGCTCCTGGTTCTGGACTTGACAACCAGGCGGAACCTGCCTTTGACGGAACTGGCGGCAGGCCTTCCTGCAGTTCATTACCGCTCCTGGTCTGTGCCGTGCCCGTGGTCGGCCAAGGGACGGATCATGCGCCGGTTGTATGAAATGGTATGTGATCAGAGGATTGAACTGTTGGATGGGGTCAAACTGTTCTTGGCCGACGGGTGGGCTCTGGTGATACCGGACGCTGACGGCCCGTTTCTGCAGGTGTATGCTGAGGCGACATCTGCTGTCCGGGCTGATCAAATTCTGGCCGAATACGCAGATAGGGTAACATCTCTGCTGGAGCAGTCCGGGTAAAAACGGTGAACCGCTGTTGAACCGCTGCCCAACTTTTTGCTCTCACCGAGAAGGAATTTGCAGAGCGGGGTCGAATAGAATAACTATTAACACATGCCATGTAGGCGTGGGGCGAGTTTGGCGGATTGGTAACAGGAACCACGAAGGTTCTTCTCCTGCCGGAGCAGGAGACAGCGATCTTCGTGGTTTATTATTTTGTCTTTGGTAATGGGGAGGTAAATGGAATGCACATTCCGGACGGTTTATTAAACATTCCCACCCAGGTGGGTACGTCCGCGGTGACTGTGGGTGCCCTATACTACTCTCTGCGCCGGACCGGGCAGTCTCTGCAGGACAGGCAGATTCCCCTTTTGGGAGTAACGGCTGCTTTTGTGTTTGCGGCTCAACTGATCAACTTTCCGGTTTTCGGAGGCACATCCGGGCACCTCATTGGTGGGACGCTCTCCGCCGTTATCCTGGGGCCTTGGGCGGCGGTCATTACCATGTCCACCGTTATTGTCATTCAGGCTCTCCTGTTTCAGGATGGCGGCATCACGGCTCTGGGAGCAAACCTCCTGAACATGGCGGTAATCACCCCTCTTATCGGGTATTACCTTCATCGGGCGGGGGCTGCTGTTTCCGGCCGGAAGTGGTGGCGCACGGCGGCCTTATTTGTGGCGTCCATGGTTTCGGTGATGGCGTCCGCGGCGGCGGCTTCGGTGGAATTGGCCCTGTCCGGGACCATACCGCTGAAGGTGGTGCTGCTGCCGATGCTCGGCTGGCATGTTCTGATTGGCGCCGGGGAAGGGATTATCACCACAATCATCCTGGGGTATTTGCTCCAGGTACGGTCGGATCTGGTGCAGGGGGGTGTGAAGTAATATGGCCCTGGAGCGAAAAAAAGTTTATATCGCCCTGTTGATAGCGGTGGCGGTGGTTTTCCTGGTCCCCCTGGCCTCCCAAAGCCCAGATGGGTTAGAGCGGGTGGCCATAGACAAAGGGTTTTCCGACCAGGCGAAAGAAGCAGGAAGCCAGGCGCCGTTGGCGGGTTACATGTTCCCGGGTTTGGACAATTCGGCCTTCGGCCAAATCGCTGCCGGTTTGATCGGCGTGCTGGTAATTGTCGCTTTATTTGGGGTATGGGAGAGGATCACCCGAGCCTGCCGCCTGCAAGGGCAGGGAAAGGGTGGCCCGCAGGAGAGAAAGTTCTAGAACTGGAGGGTTCAGACTTGGAACACTTTCACCTGGATGAGTTTGCCCGCCTCAATTCTCCCATCCACCGGTTCGATCCCAGGGCGAAGATCCTGTCCTGCCTTGTCCTGTTGTTCATAGTGGCCAACCTGGCGCGGCCGGTGACGCTGGGGGTGGCAATTGCTGTCATCCTGCTGCTGCTGAAATTGGCCCGGATTCCCGTCGGGTTGATTGCCCGCCGACTGGCCTGGGTACTGCCTTTCACCGGCGGTCTGATTCTGGTCCTACCCTTTACCCGCACCGGAACGGCGGTCCTGACCGTACCCCTGCCGATGGTGTCCCTGACAGCAACGGCGGACGGGCTGAGCGCAGCCGTGACCATGGCCCTCCGCATTGTCGGCGCACTTCTGGTTGTGACCCTGGTGATGACCACAACCAGATTTAACGATTTTCTGCGGGCATTGAGCGATCTCAAAGTGCCCCGGGTTTTTGTCCAGCTTCTCTCCTTTACGACCAGGTACATGTTCGTGCTCTGGGATGAACTGCGGCGGATGAACCGGGCGCGGCAGTCCAGGGCGTTTCCAAACCGCGGCTTCGCTTCCAGGCGGCATACCCGAATGACCCTCGGGCATTCCATCGGGCTGCTGTTTATCCGCTCCTACGAACGGGGGGAACGAGTGTATCTGGCCATGCTGTCCCGCAGCTACGGGGGCGAGATCAGGACGTGCGGCCATTTTCGCCTCTTCGGCCGGGATGTCGCCGGGGCCCTGGGTATTGTGGCTCTGGGAATCATGCTGTTTATTTTGGATAAAGGGGGATGGACATGGCTAATATCGTGGAAATAGAGAACCTCTATTACCGTTACCGGGACGGCACCCTGGCTCTGGACGGCCTGACGATGGCCATTCCCCGCGGCAGTAAAGCAGCCCTTCTCGGCCCAAACGGGGCCGGCAAGTCGACTCTGCTGCTCCATTTCAACGGAATCAACACCTGCCAACAGGGGGTGGTCAGGGTGGACGGCCGGGAAGTCGGGCGGGATTCCAGATGGGTGCGAAATCTGGTCGGCCTGGTGTTTCAGGACCCAGATGACCAGGTTTTCTCCATGACCGTGTATGATGATGTGGCCTTCGGGCCGATCAACCAGGGGTTGGCCCATGGGGAGTTGAGCGACCGGGTGGAATGGGCTCTCCGGGCGGTGGATTTGTGGGACCTCCGGGACAAAGCGCCGCACCACCTCAGCTTCGGCCAGAAAAAGAGAGTCGCCATCGCCGGAGTGCTGGCCATGGACCCCCAAATTATCGTTTTGGATGAACCGACCGCCTACCTGGATCCGGTGGGACAGGCAGCTCTGCTTCAGATCCTGGAGGGGCTGCACGCCCATGGGAAAACAATCGTCATTGCTACCCACGATGTGGATATGACAGCCGAGTGGGCGGACAAGTTGGTAGTGATTAAAAATGGGAGGACCCTGGCAGAGGGTGGGACGGAACTCCTGGTCGATGAGGGGTTGATCGCCGAAGCGGGCTTGAGGTTCCCCGTAGTCACGCAAATTTTCCGGCAGTTTCCGGACTTGGCGGGCCAGCTCCCTACCACAGTGACCGGGGCGGTGGCGGCCATCCGCCGCCTGTGCAGGCAGTGAAACTCTTTAAAGGGCCGGGTCGATGCGGGAAGTTATTTAATCAGCCGATAAAAATGGGGCAGCGCTGCCCCATTTTTTGTGCAAGTCTCACATCGGCGATCGCTGGCCGAACAGTTCTTTCACCCTGTCAAAAAACGATCTGCCCGCCAGGGCCGGTGCAAATTTCCGATCAGTCAGCCGGGTGGCAACGCGTTCGAAGCACCGGGAGGCGGAACAGTTGGGGTAAGCCACCATTGCCGGCGTCAGGTTCTTGATGGCCCGGCAGACAAGCTGGTCGTTGATGATGTAGCCGAGGTACTCAATATCAAGGGTAAGAAAACGCTTGGCCACATTGACCATTCTGGTCCCTACCTGTTCGGCTTCAGACGGGCTGTCAACTCTATTGATCACGAGCCGTACGGGGACTTTCTTTTCCTGCTCGTCGAGCACCTTGATGATAGCGTAGGCGTCGGTGACAGAATGGGGTTCGGGGGTGGTAATCACGATTACCTGATCGGCAGCAACGGCGAAATTGATTACGTTCCGCGACAACCCGGCGCCGGTGTCGATCAGGATCACATCAGCATGGCTCTCCAGCGTCTTAAAGCTTCGGACCACTCTGGCCATCTGTCCTTCGTCGAGGTTGGCCAGCGTCTGCAGCCCCGAACCGCCGGGGACGACATGGATACCGCCGGGGCCTTCCAGGACAATGTCCAAAATCTCCTTTTCCCCGCGGACAATATGGTTCAAGTTGAATCTAGGGTTGAGGTTGCATAACACATCGACATTGGCCGTTCCCAGGTCGGCGTCGACGATAAACACCGACTGCCCCTTGGCAGCGAGGGCGATTCCGGCGTTGATTACGAACGTGGTTTTTCCCACCCCGCCCTTGCCGCTGGCGATGGCAATCACCTGGCACGCAGACGGTTCTTTCGCCAGGGGGGAACTGATGACAAGCGACTGGGGCTTGGTCAGTTTCCGCTCCAAAATCTCGGACTCAAACATGCCTCCATCCCCCGGCAGGGTCACCTTGATCCTCGTCCCCACCCCGACAAGCACAATTCTGCCATCTTGGAAAGGGACGCTGATATTGATTCCCTGGCCGTTGATCCCCAGCACCTTGGTTTCGTATGTCCCCCGGTAAATCTGAGAATCAATGGGCTGAATCGTAATGGTGGCGTTCTTTCGCAGTTGAAAACGTTGCTCCATGGGCAGAAACCTCACAACTATTCATATCACCGCATAATTCGATTTGTTGCTAGGTTTTTCCTCCACAAACCAACCTTTTTTTTACGAGCGTACTCAAATTAGAGGGAGGCTGTGCCAGGCAAATTGCTGTTTATTTTTTAGACATATCTGGTATAATATTCTATGTATTTGACGCGGAAAAGCACAAGGGGGAGAGAGAATGCTACCATTACCAAAAAAATACTTCATAACGGCCGCTAGTGCCGAAGGAAAGACAAAATTAACTGCTTTTGACACTGCGCTGCTAAATGCCAATATCGGAAATGTCAACCTGCTTCGAGTCAGCAGTATTCTCCCTCCCGGGGCTGAATTTACCCCCGGGTTGACTATACCGGCCGGATCCCTGGTCCCGGTGGCCTACGGATCGATCGTAAGCGACATTCCCGGAGACAAAATCGCCGCTGCCGTGGGTATCGGCATATCGGAGGATTCCTTTGGCGTGATCATGGAGTTTTCCGGGCGATGCGGCAAGGATGAAGCAGAAGAAATGATCAGGAAAATGGTTACCGAAGCTTTCGCCACCCGAAAAATACCGTTACTAGAGATAAAAGTAGCTTCAGTGGAACACCAGGTCGTGGACATCGGCTGCGCTTTTGCCGCAGTTCCACTCTGGTATTAATGGGGGGACAAACATGGAACTTTGGTTCACAGAAAAGCAGACACCCAATATCAATTTCAGCTGCAAGGCCAGCCAGACCCTTTTTGCGGAACGGACCCCGTACCAGGACCTGGCCCTGATTGATACCGAGCAGTTCGGCAGGATGCTTGTTCTTGATGGGATGGTTATGACCACAATCAAGGATGAGTTCGTTTACCATGAGATGATTACCTGGCCTGCCCTGAACACCCACCCTAACCCGCGAAATGTTTTGGTTATCGGCGGCGGCGACGGAGGCACCATCAGAGAAATCGTCAAACACCCCAAAGTGGAAAAGGCGACGCTCGTTGAAATCGACCAGCGGGTTATCGAAGTGTCGAGGGAGTACCTGCCGGAGATTTCTTGTGCGCTCAACCACCCCAAGGTAGACATCCTGGTCCGGGACGGAATTGCCCACGTCAACGAGAGCAACAGCAAGTACGACATCATTCTGGTTGATTCGACGGAACCGGTAGGGCCGGCGGTAGGGCTGTTCAGCGAGGAATTTTACCGGGCCATTTATGGTGCCTTGAAGGATGACGGCCTGTTTGTGGCCCAGACCGAATCGCCGTTCTTCAACGCAGACCTTATTCGAAAGATGTTCGGATACACCAAAGGGATTTTCCCGGTTGCCAAGCTGTATCTGGCCAACGTGCCCACCTACCCGAGTGGTCTGTGGAGTTTCACCATGGGTTCCAAGAAATATGATCCGAACGAAACCCCGATCAATCACCCGGATGTCGCCACAAGGTACTACACACCGGAACTTCACCACTCCGCTTTTCAACTGCCCCGGTTCGTGCAGGAACTGTTGGTTTAGGGGGAATAGGGTTGCTTCCATACACGGAAAGGTCCCTGGGTTTCATGGGAAGTATCGAAGACTACTCCCGGGCCGACGCAGCCATCGTCGGCCTTCCTATGGACTACACAGTCAGCTTTCGCCCGGGCACCAGGATGGGCCCGCACCATATCCGCACCGTTTCCGTCGGCATCGAGGAGTACAGTGTCTATCTCGGCCGTGATTTGGCTGACAAAAAATACATTGACTGCGGCGATGTGGAACTGCCTTTCGGCAACGTTCCTGAAAGCCTGAACCGCATTGAAACCGTGACCGCCAGTATTCTTGCCGACGGCAAACTGCCCCTGATGCTTGGCGGCGAACACCTTGTCTCATATCCTGTGATTAAGGCTGTGGCCAAGGAGCATCCGGGGCTGGCCGTTCTTCATTTTGATGCCCACGCAGACCTGAGAACCGATTACCTTGGGGAAAGCCTTTCCCATGCCACGGTCATGCGCAAAGTGGCCGAACTGATCGGCGGCAGCAACCTGTTCCAGTTCGGCATCCGCTCCGGGACCCGTGACGAGTTTACCTATGCGCGCGAGCATACAAACCTGTTCGTGGACAAAGTCCTGGAACCCCTGCAGGAGGTACGCCTGCAGCTGGGCAAGCGGCCGGTTTACGTCTCCCTGGATATCGATGTCGTCGATCCGGCCTACGCCCCCGGGACAGGCACCCCCGAACCGGGCGGCTGCTCGGCTGTGGAGATACTGCGGGCGATTCACCTGTTGGATGGGCTCAATATCGTCGGTTTCGATCTGGTCGAAGTATCTCCGGTATACGACCAGAACGACCGGACCTCACTGCTGGCGGCCAAGATTGTCAGGGAAGCCATTCTTTGTTTCTGAAGGCAAAGGGACCTTCCTAGTCGAGGAAATCCTTTCTCATAGGCGAAAAGGAATCAAGAACAACCGTGTCCTCCAGGGCGACACCGCCATGGGGCATATCGGACGGAAAGTGTAAGGCCTCCCCGGCCGTCAAAACAACCTCCCTGTTGTCGAAGGAAAACTGGAGCCGGCCGCTGACTACGTAACTTGTCTGCTCATGCGGGTGGTCATGCGTGTGCAGCGCTGTCCCCGCCTTGAAGGTGAAACGCACAGTCATCAGTTTTTCACCGAACACCAGCACTTCCCTGGTCATTCCCGGTTTAACCTCTACTATGGCCATGACTGTTCCTCCCTTGATGTTATTTTGGCAACTCTTCTTCCTACATCTTAGCATGAACTTCTTTACCCATCCAGGTTTCCTCGCTCCTTGTGCTGTGGCTGCCGTCAAACTTGTGATCCGGTGAATGGCTGGGGAAAAGGGAGGGGGTTGCAGCAAACTGCACGGCAACCTTTGCAATCCACTGCACACGAAGTCATTTGGTGACGGTAATTTCCGGAGGGGAACCTTTCTGGCTTTATTCCAGACTATCCGCCAAAGCGGCATGGTACACTTTCAGCCCGAAGCACCGTACCCCGGAGCCGAAAGACGGGGTTCCCGTGTTTGATGGCACGTTTATTGCAATAGACATAAAGAAAAATGCTGTCGGGGTTACCCGGCCCGGGAGGAGAAGCAAATGGACTATATTGAACGGTATGTGGCTCCGGTGGATCCAGAACTGGCCGAGGCCATTGCTGCCGAAGAGAAGCGGCAGGAAAGAAAAATTGAACTGATCGCTTCGGAAAACTTCGTCAGCAGGGCGGTAATGGCCGCCCAGGGATCTGCCTTGACCAACAAATACGCCGAAGGCTACCCCGGCCGCAGGTACTACGGAGGCTGCGAGCATGTGGATGTCGCCGAAAACCTGGCCCGGGAACGCGCCAAATTGCTGTTTGGATCGGAACACGTCAATGTCCAGCCACATTCCGGCGCCCAGGCCAATACGGCAGTCTATTTCGCAGTGCTCAAGCCCGGGGATACTGTCCTGGGTATGAACCTGGCCCATGGCGGCCACCTCACCCACGGCAGCCCTGTCAACATCTCCGGCGTCTATTTCAATTTCGTCCCGTATGGGGTCGATCCGAAGACGGAGACCATCGATTACGAACAGGTGAGGCAGCGCGCGGAGGAAAGCCGTCCCAAGCTGATTGTGGCCGGAGCCAGTGCCTATCCCCGCGTAATCAACTTCGCGAAATTCAAGGAAATTGCCGACAGCGTCGGGGCTTTGCTTATGGTCGACATGGCCCACATCGCCGGTTTGGTAGCCACCGGCCTGCATCCAAGCCCGGTGCCGTACGCCGACTTTGTCACGACCACCACCCACAAGACCCTGCGGGGACCCCGGGGCGGCATGATCCTCTGCCGAACGGAACACGCAGGTGCCATCGACAAAGCAATCTTCCCCGGAATCCAGGGCGGGCCGCTGATGCATGTTATTGCCGCCAAAGCCGTCTGCTTTAAAGAAGCCCTGGCCGAAGGTTTCAAAGAATATCAGGTGCAGGTAGTTAATAACGCGAAATGTCTGGCGGCGGAGTTGTCCCAGCATGGTTTCCGGATCGTCTCTGGTGGCACAGATAACCACTTGGTTCTGGTGGACCTGAGATCAAAAGGGGTTAGCGGGAAGCTGGCCGAGCACGAACTTGACGATGTAGGAATCACGGTCAACAAGAACGCGATTCCCTTTGATCCCGAAAGCCCGGCTGTTACCAGCGGCATCCGGATTGGAACCCCAGCCACCACCTCGAGGGGGATGAAGGAAGAGGACATGAAGGTTATCGCCCAGGCTATGAATCTCGTCCTGTCGTTCCCCGGGGACGAGGGCACAAAGGCAGAAGCCCGGGCCCTGGTTCAGGAACTGTGCGACAATCACCCGTTGTACTAAAAAAAAGCCCAAGCCCGAAGGCCTGGGTATTGGGAGAGGAGAAACTGGAGGATTCGCTGATAGTTTTGCCTCTATGGCCAAATATATACATGGTATGAAAAAAAGTTTTGAGCCACCATCTGGTGGCTCAAAACTTTGACTATTTACTGATGTCACTGACGGCAGCTTCGGACACCTCGATGATTTCCTGGGGCCGGATTTTGAGAAGGAGATTAGATTCTCCGGCTCCCGCATAACCGTACGTGTGGGCAAAAAGCTGGCTGTCCACAATAACGGGAATCTTGCGGGCGTGACCAACAGGGGGCGTTCCCCCCGGTGGAAACCCTGTCATTTCCATTACAACTTCGGCTTCGGCAAAACGGAGTTCCTTCAGGCCGGTAAGCGCCGCCACCTTTTTCAGATCAACCCGCTGGTTTCCGCACAAGACCACCAAGACAACTCTGCCGTCTTTGCCCTTCAACAACAAGGATTTGAAAATCCTGGACTCGTCAACTCCCATCAGCTGCGCGGCATCGGCGGAGGAGGGCATGGGTACCCCGAGATCAATTATTTCTGCCTTCAGGCAGTATCTGTCCAAAAAAGGTTGAATATTCACTGGTAGTTCCCTCCAACAGCCATTGTATGACTGGACGGCGGTGTGGTCAAGGTTTGCGGCAAAAAAAGTCCCCCCTTGGTTTGGGGGGCGAGAAATGAAGATACTGGCCTGGAGGAAGTAGCTTACACCGTTATAATCTCCGGCCTAGGGGAAACTATTCACATTGGCCCTTTCCCAAACGAATTCATCTGTGCGTATAAAATTAGGCGAAACAATGCATATTAATCATGCACCCGGAAGTAGGAAAATTTGCCCGCTTCCTACACACCTTCGGAGGTCTAAGAGATGCAGGGACCGGCGGTCCTGCCCGGGTGCGTTCCCCTTGATCGAGGGGTTTTTCTTTTTGCATTGGGCTACTTGGAAAGATTAACGCAGAAGGCACTAGACGCGGAGTTCAACGATATCTTTGTCTTTCAGTACATAATCCCGCAGAACCGGTTGGCCGGGGAACTTAGACGATCCCCAGACGCGGGCAGACTTTAGCTGCTTCGGGAAGTCACGATGAACGGCTGCGGCCATTTCCAGAACCGTTGCCCCCTTCTTGAGAATAAAGGGTGTGTTCATATCGGGTTCCCGGCCGGGGACTTTACTATAGACCCGAATGACCTGCAGCATCTCAAAAAGGATCCCGGGCAGCCGCTCCAGACTTTCTTTTAAAACCATGGACACCGGGGCAACCCGAAGTCCCGCTGGAGCCATTTCGGTAATCAAAGCCAGGGCATCCTCCCCGGCATCGATTTTGGTGACGACCAGGAGGCACTGGCCGAGTGACTTCAACTTTGCCGGCCCCAAGGGGTTACCTTCGATGATTTTCTTTTTTTGCAGCAGCTGCAGGCACCCTTCCAGTTGATCAAGGCATTCATCAGAACTGCCGTCGACGACAATCAGCAATAAATCGGAGTTGCGCAGCGTGTTGGCCATTCCCGGTTCCATTTCTTCGGAAACAGGCGGGGTGTCAACCAGTTGGATGAGAATGTCCTCGAACGGCATCATACCTGAAACAGGCAGAGTCGTAGAGTAGGGGTAGTCGGCAATAGTCACCCTGGCCCTGGTCAAGGCCCCCACAAGCGATGATTTGCCTGAATTCGGGAATCCGACCAGAGCCACCTGCCCGGCGCCTTCCTTGTCCACCAAAAAAGGGTCGAACCGGGCTGCTTTGGTTTTCTTGGCCCCTTCTTCGCGGAGTTTGGACAACCGCCGCTTCAGATCCGCCTGCAGCTTTTCCGTTCCCTTGTGTTTGGGAATGACCGCCAGCATTTCTTCCAGGGCCGCAATTTTTTCTTCGGAAGTCTTGGCTTCTTTGAAGGCTTGCTCAGCCTCGTAATACTGCGGAGTAAGGTTTGCCGGCATACCATAACCCCCCTCCAAATATTTTCCACACCCGGGACTGGAATTCCTCCGGCCAATAATCATTGACAAGATTTTAGAAAGACTATACCATTCTAATTAAGGGAGGGGATAAAAATGTGTGAATGCTGCACCCCGAAGGAACACCTCAGCCACATTCATGTTCATGGCGCCACCGGCACCGAAAGCATTGACAAGCTCAACGACGCCATTCGAAAACTTCCGGGCGTGTTCCGGGCTGCCAATTCCGAGGATCATGGCTGCACCGTAATTACTTTTGACACCAGGATCATTGATGCGCAAACCGTCGAAAGAGCCGTTCACGATTTGGGCTATCACGTTGACCATCACTAACCGCTGTGCTATAATATAATACGTCTCAACGGGATGGAGTTGCCATTCACGGAGCTGTGGTGTAGTGGTCAAACATGCCTGCCTGTCACGCAGGAGAACGCGGGTTCGACTCCCGTCAGCTCCGCCACTTAAAAAGTTAGTGGTCTAAGGTCATACCTGACCTTGAACTCGCTTTAACAACGGTTTGCCTCGGTAGCTCAGCTGGTAGAGCAGAGGACTGAAAATCCTCGTGTCGGCGGTTCAACTCCGCCCTGAGGCACCATCATGCGGAAGTAGCTCAGTGGTAGAGCATCGCCTTGCCAAGGCGAGGGTCGCGGGTTCGAATCCCGTTTTCCGCTCCAAAACGGCGACATAGCCAAGTGGTAAGGCAGAGGACTGCAAATCCTTCATCCCCCGGTTCAAATCCGGGTGTCGCCTCCAGAAATATCTCGGAGCTGGGAACACCCAACTCCGTTTCTTGTATTTTGAATAGCGTGCCGGGGTGGCGGAACAGGCAGACGCACGGGACTTAAAATCCCGCGGTCCCAAAGACCGTACCGGTTCGATTCCGGTTCCCGGCACCAATACTTTGCACTACATGGTCAGGGTAAATTCTACCCTGATTTCTTTTTGTTCAACCGTCCTTGTTTGGGAGACAAAATTTAACATTTATTTGAGGGATATGCCTTTTTATGTAAAAGTAAACAGAAAGGTCAGGCCTGGATCTGGCTGTGTGTTACAGTATTGCATCCAGGCATGACGCCAGAATAGATGTGGAAACCGGGCCTGGTGGAACAACTTTTTACGTCAGGTTTAAAGGTGCCTCTAGTTTAGTAATGGGATAATAATAATTGAGAGATGGGATTTCAAATAAAATTCGAAACCTTATATTGGGTCCATTAGATATTTTCCTGTAAAAAGGTTAAAGTAATGGTTGTGCCTTTGTTAAGCTTACTGGTAATGCCAAGAATATAGTTTTGGCCGAAAAAAAGTTTTAGCCTGCTGTGTACATTACTTATACCTATCCGGGAACTGGCAATTGAAGTTTTTTCAGTGGCTAAATCAATGTTCTTAATCATTTCAACCTTTTCCTGTGACATTCCCAAGCCGTTGTCCTTTATAATAATCGAGATTTTTCCTTTGTCTGTTTTACTTAATATTTTAATTTCCCCTGCGCTTTCCTTTGGTTCAAGTCCATGAATAATAGCATTTTCCACTAATGGCTGCAGTGTAAAAAAGGGGAGTTGTAAATTAAGCAATTCTTCGTCTATCAGAATTTTATACCTTACGCGATTGCCGAAACGAAGATTTTGTAAAAACAAATATTGTTCTACATAATCTAATTCTTTAGATAACGGCACAGTATTTCCAATATCACGCATACTGTATCTCAGCATCTTAGTAAAAGCTTTGAGTACTTGTTGGGCTTTATTGTAATCATTTAAACTTATTAAACTATTTACGCTGTTTAAAACGTTGAACATAAAATGAGGGTTAATCTGAAGTTGTAATGCTTTCAGTTCAGCTTCCTTCAAGGATTTTTCCAGTTCGGCTCTTGTTTTGATGTTTTCAGCGTTGCTATTAATTTGGTCTATTAGTTTCTTTAGATTGAGAGTCATATCATTAACGGAGTGAGCGAGTAAGCCAATTTCATCGTTACTTTTTATTTTTATATTGGCAGTTAAATCGCCACGTGCCACTTTTTGGGCATGTTTGCTTAATTCGACAACAGGCTTGGATATTCTCTCGGCTACAATAGCTGTAACTAAACCGAACACAAAGATACCGACTAAACCTAGCATTATTAAGTCCCCTGTAACTCTGTATACGGGGGCCATTATAGCCGAATGAGGTATTGTTACGGCTAAAACCCAGTTGGCGGCCGGAACAGTGCTCCAATAAATGTTAAAAATTTTATTATCTTTTTCAAGGTAGGTATTTCGACCTTTTTTTGTGCTCAATTCGGGACCGAAAAACTCTTTCAGACCCGGATACGTATTTTGTTCAGTTACTTTTTTCATTACCACGGAATCATCATTAAAAGCTAATATGGTTCCGCTCGTATCAAATAACAAGGCTTTACCATTACCGTCAATATTTATGCTTTTAACTTGCTTTACCAAAGTATTAAGAGTAACATCAACCCCCACTACACCTTCAAAATTGCCTGCATTGTCAGTGTATGGCGCTGTTAAAGAGACCATTGTTTTACCTGTGACCTCGTCGGTATAGGCGGGAGTAATGATAAGTTTTTGGGCTG